>JAABUK010005007.1_pt1 | contig 21089 bp, 21 predicted proteins | sample 5559141 | NCBI WGS metagenome assembly JAABUK01 (sample SAMN10711869, study PRJNA513367) | rock metagenome | isolation source: Antarctica rocks | place: Antarctica: Victoria Land, Pudding Butte nord | collected 2016-01-03
TGTTCTCAGAGACTCACAGTAAGTCTTTTCTAAAGAGAACGCTGTCAATGATTTTGCAGTTCTTCAATTTAGTGATATGAAATTTGAGCTTGTTCTCGTTTATAGCTTGTCTATATTCATTGCAGAGCTCATTCGTTTGATTAATTATACACACTTGCTGATAGAGATTTGCTTTCGATTCAACGAGTAGAACATCGACTCTATCAAGAGTCAGAATAGTCTGAAAATGATTTTCAAGTCGTTGAGCTGATTCAGAGACGTTTGCTAGAGACATTCGAGTTAAAGCATTGACTTTAGTATTCATTTTGCCTGATCTAAAGATGATCTGAAAGTTAAACTTTGACAGAATGTTCAGATAGTTGACTTGTTATCAACTCAACTGTTTATTTTTCATGAAGATCTTCAAAGCTTGATGATCGATGAATATCTGAATGAGTAGTTCAATGCACTTCAGCTCGAGTCGTCAATGTTTGAAGCATTGAATAATGACTAGCAATTTCTTGTCATAAATGTGGTAATTGATTTCAGCGAGAATCATGCTTTTACTGTAGAAGATCATTGAATGAAGAACTTTCTCGTCATTGTACTGAGATAGTATTTCATCTTTTACATAGTTCAAAGCATCGATCTTCAGAATAGCTTGTCGTTTGAAATTAAAGTGACGAAGTACTGAGATCAAGCTGACTTGTTTCTTTAGATTGTCAAAGACTTGAACACAAATCTCGTTTTAAACAAAAGATGTGTTCTTTCTTGTCAGCTGAGTGAACGGTTTGACTAGCTTCGAGAAGTTCTTAATGAAACAACGATAGAAGTTAACAAATTTCACGAAGCTCTGAATTTCTTTTAGATTGATCGAAGTGATTCAGCTGACTATGACTGTCACTTTGCTGAAATTCATACGAAGATCTAGTTCTGATACAATGATTTCTAGAAAGACAGTCTCTTCTACATTGAATTTGCACTTTCAAATATTCATCTGCAGTTCAGCTTCGCGTAGTTGACTCAATACTAGTTTGACGTGATCTTTATGTTTCTTTCTCGTTTTGCTATAGATGAGAATGTCATCTAAATAAACTTGGCAAAAGTCGTTCAGAAAGTCTCATAGAACATCATTCATATATTGCTGAAAGAAGGTCGATTCATTAATCAGTTCAAATGATAGCATCTTGTATTTATATGCTTCTAAAGCAGTGATAAAAGTGATGTAATTCTCGCTATCAAGATGCATTCAAAGTTTGTTGAATGCTGATATGATGTTCAATCTAGTCAGATGCTTGCAACTCACTATTTTATCAATGATCTCGTCTATCAGCGATAGAGAATATCTATTTCTTTTGAAAATGACATTTAGCTTTCGATAGTTCATGCAGAATCGAAGATCTTCATTTGCTTTGAGAGCGAATAGAACGAGAAAGAAATAGAGAGTTTGACTAGAAGTGATGAATTTCTTTGACAGATTCTCGTTTAAGTACTTCTTTATTTTCAGAAGTTTGACAAAGAACATTCAATAAACTCAACAGCGAGAAGACATTGAATCACTGATGAGCTCAATTGTATGGTCGTAGAAGCGATGAGAGAGTAGTTTATTCAATTGAGCTCGATCAAAAACATCTAGAAACTCATGATATTCTGATGACAGTTTGACTTTAATATCTTTCAAATTCTGAGTCGTTTCATTGATTGAAGAGACGTTTAGAACGTTCAAATTGCACTGAGTATTGTACGTGATTTCTCTATCAATATCAGTCATGAATAGGGCAAAGACTTCAGTCTGATTCTTCTTTGATCAATTCAGTAAAGTTTTGAACAAAGCTGCATTTATGCTTCGAATCGAGAATGATTCTTTCTTAGTCGTAGTTGAAACAGATTGTTTGAGCATAATAGAGATCTTAGTCTGAATGATAGAAGAGAGCGAAGTTGATCGCGATCAACTTGAGTGCTTTGAATTGAGAAGAATCGAAAAAATTGAAATAGAAGTATTTAATTGATTCGAAAAAACAATGACGTCGTTTTGCATATTCAATAATATTTCGTTTTTGTTCATTCAGAGCTTACTCAATATGACTTCATGATGATCAATATCAGCTATCAGCATTGATACAGTCAATTTCTTATGACTTTCGATGATGAGATTGAGTAGAATTTTATGAATGATGATCTTCTTAAATATCTTCTCATCATAGTCTCTTATTAACTTCTCTTTTGTCAGTGATATAGGTTGAATTTCTAGTTTCTTGCATACTCTATTGACTAGGTTAGCGTGTATGAGCATATGAGCGACTGAATCACTGTCTATCAAAGAACAAAGACTAAAAGATCGATTCTGAGAGTTGAGAAAGACGTCAATTAAAAACAACTTTTCAAAGTAATTCTCTTCTGATAGAATTTCGTCTAGTTTGCACAAAGATATAATCTCTATCTCTTCAATAACTTTTGAAGAGATGACTAGTTTTTTGAATCGAAATTCAAATTGAAATCAAACTCAAAACGATTATATTCATTGTTCATTGCATTGATTCTGATAGATTGATCAGAGCACTCTCTAAAGCTATGATCTGATTTATGACATATGAAACAGGTTTTGACTAGAACGTCTGCTTCTTTGACGTTAGTTAAAATCGCGTCGCGCGACTTTAGATGATCAGATTTTGAATGATCGACTGACTGAGTAACAACAGTTTTATGAAAGATGATCTTTAACAGATCGTTGACGCGTTTAATGAGATTGACTTTGTTCTTGATTTTTCAAATGACTCGCTGATCATTATTCAAATGAATCAGGTAGAAACAAATCTCTTTGAGAAAATCAGATTGAACTAATTGATCTATTCAAATGAATCGAAGACGAGAGTTTATTTTATCTTTCAGATCGATGATCAGTTACTTTTCGTGATACTTCAGATAGAAAGATAATCGTTGAAACTGAGTGTAAAACTCGCTGAACTTCTTTGATTCTTGAATCAAGTTGTAGTATTTTCTATGAAAGTTGACTTTCTTATCTGAATCATTGAATAACTCAGCTAGTTCTTTCAAAAGATCATCGATGATCTTATAAAGATTGACACAGTCACGTTCGCGTCTAGATTGAGCAACATCAGCTGTGTCATCAAATAATCTGAAATGTACATAGCTCAGTTTGACTCGTTCATTTGAAAAGAGATCGACGTTGATCTCTAGTTTATTCTGAATTTTGTCGTATCAGTTTTCCCAAGTAGAATTCTTTTCGTCAGTAAATCAGAGAGAATCAGGTATTTTCTGAGATCTAGAACGCTCAAAGTAGATGAAATCAGAAGAAGTGATTTCTTTAGTTTGAAGTCTAGTCTTCAACTCTTTGATTTCGTCATCTCATTGTTTACTCAGCTTGTTGAGTTGATCTGTTTCTCTGTCGAGAATCATGCATCAAGTCTTTCAGTTTTCGATAGAAACAGAGAGTATTACTGTTTCAGTGAATGATTCATTGTCTTCATTGATGAATGATTCAGCACTAGAGAGTTTCGATGAATCAGTCTCAGAGGTTTGAGAAAAGCAACTTCGAAATTCTTCGAAACGTTCTTCAATAGATGAATGTTTTGACATGATGAAATTTGAAGAAAGAACGAAATCGAGTGAATGACGATGCTCAACAGTATTAATAAAGATGTATGATCAAGTGTTTAATCTTCAGAAAAGAATGTTGTTGATTAGAAAGATATTTTTGATTTGTGAGTTTTTGAGTGATTCTCAAGCAATTCACGAAGATTCTTTATCATCGATTCTCTTAATCGAGTTGAACAGCTTATTTTCACTCGTCTGTTTCATGAGAATGAGTTGATTCTCTTGATCGAGTGAACTTTGCGTACTTAGTGAGCAATAAGTTGTCTAGCAATTCAAACAGTCTTGTCGTTGATTCTATCAAACTCTCTAGTGTTGTTCAGTCTTTCAATTGCGTCGATCATCAGATAAATGAATTTCTTTAAACTCGTTCTGTCTGTACGAGTATGTTGAATGAGTAATGAGATCAGTATCATGTGATTAACGAATTCTTAATATAATGTCAGAATCGTGCCTAGATGAGTCAATCAGCGAAAGTCAGAGTTGAATAGTGCTTGATCTTTAGAAATAACTATAACTGAATATTAAGAATACAGAAGAAGATGAGTACAAAAGCTTCTATTTAAGTAATATTCAGAGACTGCGCTAAGCTTGAAGAAAATGTGTTTGTGACATGAGTAGAATGTGATGTAGAAAGAAAGATGATGTTGAACAAAAAGATGTTGGGAAAAGAAAATAAAGACTGAGTCAGATCTGAGTCAGATCTGAGCTAAAGACACTGACTAGCTCTATTCAGTCTTGATATGCTCGTAACAAGCAATGACATACTTTGCTCAATGATGAAACGTTGACTAATCACGTTCATCTTGACGTTGATATTCATGTAAATCTTTGTTTCTGTCTTCTGATCTTTCTGAATTACATGCTCTTTATATATAAGAATCTTTATGAAGAGAACTTCTTGTTTTTTCCTTGATGATTTGAAGCATTCGTCAAGAGTTTGTCTTTTTTCAAAATCTTGAAACAACTTATATGCAACATTGAATCAATGAATACTTGATTTACATCAGATTCTTTTGACCTGTTCTTGATCTTTTCGTCTTTACAATCAGTAAAGTAATGATTCTTTTGATTGCATGTATAACACGTTATATTGAACAAATTCTTGCTATAATGTGATGAAGCATGCAAGCTTGTCTTTGATGAAGAGTTGAGTCTGATTGATTAATGAGATTTCTTTCGCTTTGAATGAGTCTTCTTGTTGATTTTATCTCAATCATGCAAGTTCTTGTCTTGAAGTCATTTCGATGACAAGATGCGCTTCTTTCGCAAGTTGATTTTCAATCAAGCGACAAGATCAATTAACGCATCTCATGTGATGAGAATTGACTGCACATTAGTAATGATCACACGCAGCTCAAACCTCAACTTGATGAATAAATGAGTTCGCTTATGCTCATCACTATACAATAAAAGTTGATGTTTCAGAATGCTCAGATAGATTGCAAACATTCATATCATCTGATCTAAATGTTGTGATGCATTCGTATACTGCTGAGTCACGTCTATGCTTTGATTCATTGAGTCTTTGATTAGATTAAGAAGAAAGTCGGTAAAATTGAATCACGTCTGCTGAGCTGCAAAAATAGTCTCTTCATGATTGAATCAAAGCTTCTTTGATTCACTTTTGAAATAAATCATGCAGTACAAAATCTTTTTCTCATCACTTTCAAAATATCAAGAAGTATTTTGAAACGAGATTTCAACGTCACGAATTCACTCTCTATGCTTTCTTATGATTTTGTCATGATACTTCTTCAAGAACATTGAGAGTCTTCGCTTCTGCAAAACAATCTTGTGATGACTTTGTTTTGTCATCATTGACATTATGAAGATGATGATGCGTAGATCATTCAAGTTCTCAGTGAAAGCTCAAATGAAAGCTGAACGACTTCTCTTCGTTGTTTCAACGACTTGCAGAGTCTCAATCTCTGATCAAATAGCTGCTAACTTCTGTTTCTTTTGCAGTTCATCATGTTGAAGCATTGCGCAAGTCAGCTGTTCATTAATATCAAGAGAGAGTTCATCTTCTGCTTCTTCACTTTCTGATTTCATTATGCAACGTTCATTTTCTGATATGATGTCTCATGAGATCGAAATATCATCGTTTCAACTCTGTTGCAATTGCGTTGCTGTTATCATGCTTGAATATTAAATCATCATCTTTAAAAAGAGTTTGAAATAATTAGAACTGTGATGATCGAGTCTACTAAATGAATAAACGAAATCTATAAGAATGATATGACAATGTGATATTTTAAGCAGGCACAAAATGAGTATATTTTATGATAAAGCTAATTATTAAGAAGCTCTCAATAACTCAAGAAAATCGATCGACTATAAAGAGTTTGTCAAGCATTGTCAAGTCAAGCACGACATAACTCATGATATATTAAGTCGAAGATATGACGTAGTCTAAATGATGTCTTGACAGAGTCATAGAGTTTCAAAGCTAACTTAGATCTAATCTTTGACTCAGTCTCTGACGTTAGTCTCTGATCTAATCTTTATGTATCAATTCATCATGACAATATTCTTCAAGTCATTCAAAAAGAATACTCATCAAAAATCAAGTGTCAAAATTCTTTTCTCTTTAAAACTTCTGTTGTTCTTCAAGCAGATCAATTCAATCAATCTTTTATACAATTTGACATAGTCAAGTTAAGAGCTTGAAGCTTTGATCATGCTGCTCATGTTAAAGACATTGAAGTGTTTAACATCATTCTAAAGAAAATTGATGTCTTTTTGAATTTTGAGTTAATCTTGTCTTTTAATCTAGACTCTGATGAGTCAAAATTGCATCATGCAACTTTGACTATTCATTCAAAGAACAGTTCAACTCTTGCTCAGTTTTCATCTTACTCTTAAGACAGTATGTATAATAAGAATCATCATCTGAATCTTCATTAAATGAAAAAGAAATTTCATTTAACTGCATTCACGACACAAGAAGATTTTGAAATCTATCAACAAAGTAAGAATGTTGATTCAGTCACAATTTTATCGTTCAAATATTTTAAGTTTCTAGATGTCTTCTTCAAGAAGAACGTTGATATCTTGTTTTTACATTAAGCTCATGATCATGTCATACATCTTAAAAAAGATGCTCAACTTTCAGTCTTTGCTTTGTACAACATGAGTTGTGATGAAATTCTAGAACTTCGTCGTTATTTGAATGAAAATCTGAGCAAAGATTTCATTCAAGTCAGTCACTCTCAAATGATTATCTTTGTTCTCTTCATTAAGAAATTTGAAGAAGAACTTTGCTTCTGCATGAATTATTGAGATCTGAATGCTATCACAGTCAAAAATCGATATTCTCTGTCTTTGATCTCAGAAATGCTGAATCATTTAAGTTGAGCTAAAATCTTTATTAAGCTGAATATCATTTCTGCATTCAATTGACTTCAAATCAAAGAAGAAGATGAAGCTTTCATCATCTTTCATACTCAATTTGAATTATTCAAGTATCTAGTCATGCTCTTTGATTTATGTAATAAGTCTGTCTTGTTTCAAAAGTATATCAACAATACTTTTTACAAACATTTAAATAAGTTTTATACAGCTTATCTGAATGACATTTTGATCTATTTTGACAATGAACTCAAGCACGAGATTCATGTCAAGCTCATTCTGCAAAAGTTGCAAGAAGCAGATTTTCAGATGAATATAATTAAATATAAGTTTCACATCACTTAAGTCTCATATCTAGAATTGATAATCATCATCAAAAAGATCAAGATGAATTCTTCTAAGATAAACATCATTGTCAACTGACTCATCTTGATCAACGTTAAAGATATTCAAAGTTTTCTAGATTTTACAAACTTTTATAAAAGATTCATTTATGATTATAGTAAAATAGTTATCTTGCTCACTCATCTCATCAAAAAAGATGTACACTTTGTCTGATCTCAGAAATGTCAGATTGCATTCAACATTCTTAAGAAAGTCTTCACTTTTAAGATTATTCTTTGTCATTATAATTCAGATCATAAGATTGTGATAGAAATCAATGTTTTGAACTATGTGTTCAAAAACATTCTCTTTCAATACAATAAGAACAAAATTTTTCATTCAGTCACTTACTTTTCAAAGAAGCATAACTCAGTCAAGTGTAACTATGTGTCATGATGTCAGATCATCAACTCGATTTAGAACATAAATTGTTGATATCTTAAATAATTTCAATTCATTGAATCTGTTTCACAGTTCAATGAATTAAGTCATTAATTTAGTCATCATCATCTTAATTTAGTTTCAGCAATTTTGTTTCAATCATCTCAGTCATATGCATAAACTTCTGCAATTTTAAGTCAATAAAACTATTGTTTAGTCTTGATTTTGCTCGATTCATGTATATAGAAGTTGAGTTCTCATTCTTTTCTTTTGTTCTTTGTCTTTCATCTTGTACATTATCTGATGTATTATTTTGTATCTAGTTCAAGTAATATAATAATCAATTCTATTGAAAGAGTAGAGTGAACAGTATCACATATGATGAAATCTATCTAAATTATGAAGAGAAGTCACAGACTGCTTTATTTATATACTGTCACGTATGACAAAGTCGCGATGCGCGACTTTACTTCTAATGCTAGTCTAGAGAGAGCTGCTAGAAACAAGTCTGACTGAATTCAGACTGAATTCAGAGTTATCACAATAAGCTGCTAGAAACAAGTCTGTCATTGCACTTCTCAACACTTTCACTTGATGCTTGCAAGTTTCTCAGCTTTCACTACTTTTCAGTTTCAGTTGTTCAATGAATCTCTTGAAGTTCTGTCAAGATAGTGACTTGATCAATTCATCTGCTATCATATCTTGATTAGAAATGAAGTTCACTGAAATCTGATTCTTCTTGTGCAGATTTTGAATATGATGATAAGTGATGTCAATGTGCTTCAATCTTTCGTAAATATGAGCATTTTTAATCAGCATAAGAGATGCTTGATTATCTTTCTTAAGTTGTGTGAGTGAGACAGATTGATGAGTAATCTTCTCAAGAATATCAACGTGACTGTGACTGATGCTCAGATACTTTGTCAGATTCATGTTCTTAAGCACTTGACTGATTCATAGATCTTTCTTGACGCAGATTGATAAAGTCATGTACTCTGTCTCAATGATTAATGTAACAATAAACTTTTGCTTTTGACTCATTCAGAAGACTGATTCTTCATCAAGCATGTAAATGTAGATGAGAATTGACTTACAATTTAGTCTGTCTGAGACGTAGTCTGAGTCAGAGTATTCTACTAACTTCATGCTCTCACTGACTTCGTACATGATGTCTAGATCAATGATGAAACAAACGTATTACATCAACTTCTTCAAAGCATGTTCATGATGTTTTGCAGAATTACTGAGATATTGACTTAGTCAATTGAGAGCAAAAGCAATGTTGAAACGAGTGTGAATTGCAGCATACATGAGACTTTCAATGACTTGTTGATACTCATGCTGATTGATTCTCACATCTTCGAGTTCAGCTGAATGAAGAGCATCATATTTATTCATTGAAAGATCTGTTGTCTTGTGCTTGTCTTGTCTCATGTTGAGTCTCTTGAGAACATCATGAAAATAGTGAGTTTGATTCATTCGTAAGATTTGTGTCTTTCTGTTGCAAGTAATTTGAATGTCAAGAATCTTCTTCATTTTTCTCAGATTCTTGACTTTGAAAACACATTGAAACTTATGTTTAAATCATTTAATGTTACTCAATGATTTGAAAATAATGACTATGTTGTCAATGTATAGTAGCAACATGATTTCTTTTGACTCATGAATCAAAAGACATGAGTCTGCAACGCATTGAGCGAAGTCGAGTTCAAACAATGCTGTTACACAATGATCATGTCAATCTTATGCAGCTTGCTTGAGATTGTAAAGACTTTGAAGAACTTTTAAAGCACAGTCGAGTCTGACTTTCACTTCTGACGAAGAAAACATGTAAATGATTTCTTTGAGAAATGATTCAGTAAACGCATTATTTACATCGACTTGATGAAGTTCAAGATTCTTCATTGTTGCAATGACTAGAAAGATTCACAGAGTGTCAAACTTAATAATTGACGTGAAAGTATTCTTATAGTCAACTTCATGAATTTGAAAGAAATCTCTGACTATCAGTCTTGTCTTCAGTTTGTCAAGAGAATCATTGATGTGCATCTTTGACTTGAAAACTCATTTGCTTGTCACGATGTTGATCTTTTTGAGCGACACTTCTTCTTGTCAGATCTCATTGATGACTAACATTACAAGTTCTGCGTTGATTGCTTCTTTTCAAAGTTTTTCCCAAACTGAGTTCTGCATTACGTCTTTGTAAGTGTTCAACGTGAGAATTCTTATTGCTTTAAAAGAGTCAGATTCATCAATGTTGAATAATGTTCATGACATGCTTGCATCAGAATCACTCTCATCATCATCAACTTTCTCTGTGATGAATCAGATCATTATAACTTACAAAATCTTAAATGCGCGTTCTTTCAGTTGTTGATCTTCATTGTCTCTTTTTCTCTTTGAAATGACTACATGCAGAAATGTTTGAGCTGCTGACTTAAACATGCTTGATGTGAAAACTTTTTGAATGATCTGAACATTTGCATGAGCTTCATGCTCATTTGATGTATGTGACGTGATTTTAGAATTGAGTGCATTCAAGTTGATCACGATAGTCTTTAATGCATCAGTTGATTCAGATGAAACATCAATCATGAAAGTGTCAAATTTTGAAACGTTAGTTGAAACGTTATTCTTTGATGATTTTTTCACAGATTTTCGCTCTGAAAGAACATTGAATGTCTGCTTGTAAAGTTGCAAATTCATGTTTTCATTCTTTTCATCTTCAGCAAACTTGACAGCGTGATTCTTGATAACTTGATCAAGATCTGAAACTCAGAGATGATATTGCTTGTCAATATTTTTCACATATTTCATGAAGATGTTGAGTTTGTCTCTGTTCATGAATTTGTCTCGTCTGTCTTCAATTGACAATGACTTGAAATCAACGTATGAGTAACATTTGCATTCTCATACTCATACATAATCAATTGAGAGCTTGATTTCAATGAATGTCTTCTTTAAGATCATGAAAACTTCGTTGATCAAGAGTTTCATGATGATTCAATTTTGCAGATAAACATCTGTCTTTGCAGCTTTTGCTCAGAACTCAATGAGAAGTTCAGCATTCTTGATCATGACTCACATTGAGTTTTCTGTGATGTATATAACTTTTTCAACTACTTCATTTTGAATCAACATGTGTGAAACAGTGTATTGAGAAGCAATGTCAACTGATGAGCATCAGTCATTCAAAATGACTTTAAGTTTCGTGATGTTATCACTGCGTACTGAGAGAAGTTTGACATCACTGTGAAACTTTACACTGAGTTTTCATTTTCGCAGAGCATCTGATGCATTGAATCGTTGCTTCAAAGAAATGCATCAAGTCTTTCTGAAGTGATTATCAACTATCTTTAGAAAGTACGACTCGTTATCGAGAGATGATGATAGTGATTCACAGATGTTTATGAAAATGAAAGTCAAGATACTTGTTTTTCAATTGCTGACATTATGTTCTCATTTGTTAATGAACTTAATGAGTGCACATATTTCACACACATTCTTGTGATTGTTGTTAATGAAAATAGATTTTTTCAAAGTGATGATCTTATGAAGTTGACGAAGCTTTGCTAATTTGAGATGAGCAAAACGATGATGTTACAGCTTGTACAACTTGAAGCTTTTGTCATTTGCAAAACTAAGTTGATCATGATCAACTTCGATCTCATTCTCATGATGAATCACATCAATGTAAGGCGCGAAGTGATTTAAATTCATTGAATCATCAAGATTCATTGAACTGTGCATCATTAAAAATGCTGATGAGACATCACGCTGCATAACTGATAGTAATGCAAATTCATCAAGATCATTTGCAATTCTCTTTACTATGTAAATGTTTTCACATTTTAAAGTCTTAATCATTTGCTTTTCTTGCTTGTCATGCATGTACAGATCTTTATCATCAAAACTTTCTTGCAGATCTTTTTCATACATTCTTCTTTTAGAAAGAAGATTCATCTTAAGCTTAGAAACATGAAGAACAGAAAACAGCTTGACTGAGTTTTCATGATGATCTTGCATGACTGCTGTGTTACAGTGATTGATATACAATTTTTTCTCTTCAACTTTGATGATGCATCTTTTAATGCAAACTAAAGAATCACTAAAAAGTTGAAGTTGATCAATCATGTGTGAGAAGACATCAGAATCTGCAACTCAGTTGAATTCAGAGATCTTACTGACAATGTTCTTTGACAGAGCTGCAATATTCTCGCTCTTCTCATTCTCATCTTTCTCATTGTTATCAGAGATTTCAGAGTCATCACTTTTCACGTTGTAAACTCTGTGTTTCTTGTGCTTGCTCTTCAGAAGCTCAGTGAGAGTTTGAAAATTATCAGCGCTTTTGTGCTTTGTTTTGTCTTTATCTTTGCATTTCTTCACAAGCTTTTGAACTGCAGACAGATGAGAGCAATTGACTAGACGATGTTCATCTTCACAGAGAAAACATTTTAGAAATCATTGCGACTGATGATGATGCAATTGATTGCTGTCGAAGCTTGAAAGACTTTTGCGATGATAACTGATTTTGCGTTTGTTCTGCTTATGATCAGTGCGCTCGCGTTCGTTTTCTCGCTTGATTCATAGCGCAGTCTCTATTGTCTTCAATTATGCTTTCTTCTCTTGTAGCTTTTGAAGTTTCTTCTTGACGTTTAACTTATTCTGCACATCAATGACATCTTGAATGACTGTGTATTCATTTGACAGCGATTGAAGTAAGACTTGAAAGCGACGTTTTGACTTGAATAAATCACTCATGTCTTTCTGTGTTGCAACAATCTTTCAAGTCAACTTGATGAAATGTGTTCATGTCTTTTTAATGAAGATATTCGTTGACATTTTGTAGTTAATGAAGTTCATCAGATATTGTCTTTCAGTGATTTGTAGCTTCTCTTTGTATTTATAGCTCAAAGCATCTCAAATCTTTTTTGCTGACATCTTGTCTGCAATGTGTTCTTGATCATCGATGATGATGTAAATGATTAGTCAGTAATGAGCTTTTGCATCAATCTTTTGACTTTCAAAGTCGAGAGATTGAATTTCGCTGATGATGCTGATGATGTTGTCGAGTGTGTTCAAGTCAGACTTGTCTTCAATAATAAATTACAAGTCTTTCTCAATGAGTCATCTTTTCATGAAAGAAAATCATTGATTGCAGTTCTTGCAAGTGAGAATGAAGACAGATCATCATTTGACGAAGAAGTCATTGAAGTTCATGACATGCAATGTAGACTCAGCTTGTTATTAGAATCAAAGAAAAAAAATAAAGATATTAAATAAATTGACGAGTGAAGTGAAAAGAATTTAATCTCGTCAATGATGATGAAGATTTATGCGTTCTTCAACGCGATCAAGTGTATCTATTTATTCATTTTCTTAAGAACTTGTAGTAAACTGTTGACTTGATGTGAATGTTTATTTATCTTCTTGTGAGATGCGTAGTAAGCTGTCGAATTTCACTGAACTTCTTTAAGTCAATGTACTTATTTATCTTCTTGTGAGACGTGTAGTAAGTGATTGCTGATTGCTCATTTGAATAAATCTTGTATCGAGTTGTCGAGCATCAAATGCTTAGAGTGTTTCAATCTAATTACGTTGAAAGCTTCTTGCTAATTGAGTTCATAATTTATTGAAAGAGTAAAGTGAACAGTATCACATATGATGAAATCTATCTAGATTATGAAGAGAAGTCACAGACTGCTCTATTTATATACTGTCACGCATGACAAAGCTGCGACACACAACTTTACTTCTGACGCTAGTCTAAAGAGAGCTGCTAGAAACAAGTCTGACTGAATTCAGACTGAATTCAGAGCTATTGCAATAAGCTGCTAGAAACAAGTCTGTCATTGCACTTCTTAACAAATTCTTCATATTGATAAAATCTTTAGTTCAGTTTAGTTTCTGACATTATGAAAGATTTACACTTTCTGCAACGTTTTCATATATTGAAATCTCATCTAGTTATTCTTTCGCTCAAATAAAGTCATTTTACAATCTCTTGATCAATGATGAGTGTGCTGTTGAACAGTTTGCTCAAAGTGTGATTGAAAATTCAGTTAAGATCTTTCGTGCAATGCAAGAGCTTCAAAATCAAGTTTGACAACATGATGTCATTATCTCATTCTCATTCATCATTTTCAGTTCTTCAGTTTATATAAAATTGAATTCTCAGTCTCTTGCAATGATAGCTCAGATTATCACACAAATCTTGAATAATCAATCTTCTCTTGTCATTCATCTTTTTGTGAATTCTGTCGCTGTCTTCATCGCTTTTAGATTCAAGAAGCTTCTCAACATATCTGAGTATGAGAAAAACAAAGATTGATTGAATGCATGAAAGCAGAGTCTGATACAGCGCATAAATGTGAACAACAATCATTATTTCTTTCATTGAGTCAAGATTATTTATGTCAAGTCACAACTCATCATAGATAAGAAGACTCACAATCTAATGAGTCAATATTGAGTCAATGATCTCTGTATTATTTTCATCTTTGCAGATTGATGACATAAGTTGCATCATTGCTGCAACAATTCTTTCAAGGCAGAAGATGCTCATTTATGAGTCAATATTGAGTTAATGATCTCTGTATTATTTTTATCTTTGCAGATTGATGACATAAGTTGCATCATTGCTGCAACAATTCTTTCAAGATAGAAGATGCTCATTTATATCTTCGCGAAATTCTGAAGCAAGACATGAATAACTTTGTTAACTACTATAATTTCTTCTATCAAAAGAAAGAATGTTCTTTGATGAAAGATTTCTCATTGATTGACTATCTGAAGCGCAATGTCAATTATTTCACTTAAGTCATCATCTTCTTCTGATGAAATCTTGATGAAATTCAATCATTCATTTTTCATCAATGAGTTCAAGCATTTTTTAACATTGATGAAGAGTTTCAGCAGCTTAAGCATCATCAATCTCACTTCATCTTCATCATCATTTTGTTCATCAAAGTCAAGAGCATCTTGACATCAACTAGTAATTCTTTGAATTCAAAGATTGTCATTTCTGTGACTGTCATTTTGACAGTATCTTCATCTCTTTCTTTCTCATTTCTTGATGAATCAATGAATTTAAGCTTCATTATTGTCATCATTCAAGATAAAACTCTGATTGTTTCTGAGATCAAGAAAATCTGCAACAAGTGAAAGCTGTGTTACTACTGCAAGTTGCAACATTCAAGCAAAATCACTAAAGAATGTTTAAATAAGAAGCTCTTCACTCTGCGTATCATGAACATCTACGATAGTGACATCATCAGTATAGATGAAGAAGTCTCGCTGTTCATAAGAAAAGTTTAGTCTTTGAGCTAAGTCACGCTCAGAAATCTGTATATATATCATCTTGTTTACTAGTTTCAATCTTTTTACTCTCACTTCAATTATATAGAAAGTTTTCTGCTAAATCTGTCTTGAAACTCTTTGAATTCAATTCAACATTCAAAGATAGTCACATGATAGTATTCTGTATTCTACGTCAAGCTCAATTTAAAGTTCTCGCTCTTGCTCTGATTGATAGTGAAGTCTCTGCTTATGTCTTTATGAATAAATTCTTCATGCAACAACATCATTTTTTCTTGCATCAATTAATTCACTCTTGCAGACTTTAAGAATTTGATGATCAAGTTGCTTTAATCAATGACATTACTTATGTTGTCGAAATCACAATGATTCTTGATGAACACATTGAAAGACTATTCTCTTATGTCATTGAATTAAGTCAGTATCTCATCATCATGAATCTGTCATGACTTCATCATCATGTCATTGATGTCAATTTTGAACACAATATTCTCATCTTGTCTTTCTTCTTCTGTCTTAATTATTGTTGCTCATTTCTCATCAAGATCTATGATCTTAATCAACAAGAAGAAAATTTCTCGTTCGAAGTTAACAAAGTAACTTTCTCTCAGTCTCATTCTCAATTCACTCACAAGAAGCAACTCAGTTCACGAATTGCTCACAAGAAGCAATTCAGTCTACAGATTGCTCACAAGAAGCAATTCAGTCTACAGATCACTTACAAGAAGCAATTCAGCACTCAGTTCACTTGTAAGAAGCAATCTAGTCTCTCATTCACTTGAAAGAAGCAACTCAGTTTTCAGTTTGCTTGCAAGAAGCAATTTAGTTTCTCATTTGCTTGAAAGAAGTAACTCAGTTTTTCGTCTGCTCACAAGAAACAAATCTCGTTCAGTCTTGTCTCTCATCTGAAACAAGAAGCTTCTAGTTGTATTCTTCAAGTCATTCAAAAAGAATACTCATCAAAAATCAAGTGTTGAAATTCTTCTTTCTTTAGAACTTCTGTTGTTCTTCAAGCAGATCAATTCAATCAATCTTTTATACAACTTGATATAGTTGAGTTAAAAGCTCAAAGCTTTGATCATTCTGCTCATGTCAAAAACATTGAAGTGTTTAGCATCATTTTAAAGAAAATTAATGTCTTCTTGAATCTTGAGTTAATCTCATCTTCTAGTCTAAACTCTGATGAGTCAAAATCGCGTCACACGACTTTAACTGTTCATTCAAAGAACAGTTCAACTTTTGCTCAGTTTTCATCTCATTCTCAAGACAGTATGTATGATAAGAATCATCATTTAAATCTTCATTAAATGAAAAAGAAATTTCATTTAACTGCATTCATGACACAAGAAGATCTTGAAGTCTATTAATAAAGCAAGAACGTTGATTCAGTCACAATTTTATCGTTCAGATATTTCAAGTTTCTAGATGTTTTCTTCAAGAAGAACGTTGATATCTTGTTTTTGTATTAAGTTCATGATCATGTCATACATCTTAAAGAAGATGTTCAATTCTCAGTCTTCGCTTTGTATGACATGAGTCGTGACAAAATTCTAGAACTTTGTCGTTATTTGAATGAGAATCTGAGCAAAGATTTCATTCGAGTCAGTCACTTTCAGACGATCATCTCTGTTCTCTTCGTCAAGAAACTTGAAGAAGAACTTCATTTCTGCGTGAACTATCAAGATCTGAACGCTATCACAGTCAAGAATTGATATTCTTTGTCTTTGATCTCAGAAACGCTGAATCATTTAAGTTGAGCTAAAATCTTTATCTAGCTGAATATCATCTCTGCATTCAATCAACTTTGAATCAAAGAAGAAGATGAAGCTTTCATCATCTTTCACACTTGATTTAAATTATTCAAGTATCTAGTCATGCTCTTTAATCTATGTAATGAGTCTGTCTTGTTTCAGAAGTATATCAACAATACTCTTCGTAAACATTTAAATAAGTTTTATACAGCTTATCTGAATGACATCTTGATCTATTTTGACAATAAACTCAAGCATGAGATTCATGTCAAGCTCATTCTGCGAAAGTTGCAAGAAGCAGATCTTCAGACAAATATAATCAAATGCAAGTTTCACGTCATTCAAGTCTTGTATCTAGAATTGATAATCATCATTGAAGAGATCAAGATGAATTCTTCTAAGATAAACATCATTGTCAACTGATTCATCTTGATCAATGTTAAAGACGTTCAAAGTTTTCTAGATTTCGCGAACTTTTATAGAAGATTCATCTATGACTATAGTAGAATAGCTACTTCGCTCACTTGTCTCATCAGAAAAGATGTACTCTTTGTCTGTGTCATGATTCTAGTCTTGTCAGACTCAGTCTTCTAGTCTTGTCAAATTTATTCTCGCTTCGTCATCTTTACTAGTCTCTATTGAGCCTAGCGTCGGCTGAGAAACACACATATGTAGTCAGCTTCTTTTCTGTAGCTATCTTTCTTTCTTAGCATTTATCTTCTAGTTAAATGACACTTCTATCTGACTCGCTCTAGACAAATCTCTAACATTAGATAAATGCTCATCATCTACTCTGCTATCGATGAATAAATGATATGAAACAATCTATTCAGTAAGAAAAATTTGCAAGAAATTCTTCAAATTTGCACCATCATTTTAGATCGCAAGAAATTCTTCGATTCTACATTCATTTTCATCATTCTATTCGCAAGAAATTCTTCGAATAAAGTATTCAATTATTACCTGAAATTCACAAGAGATTCTTTGAATTTTCACTCATCAAAAAACATCAATTCAAAACATCAATTTCTCATTTATTCTTACCTCAACAACTTCTACCTTCTCTCATCATGACACGCAACGTCAAGTCAGTTGAGTCTTGAACAATTCGTCTGCTTAAAAGCATTGTCAATAGAAGAGTTTCACTTCTACTCATTGATGCTTCAGTTGAAGCTGAGAAAGCTGACACTTCATGAAACATAAACATTGAAGAACAACTGTTTCATTGAGTCAGCAATCAACTCAATGAAGTCATCAATATGCTGAATGAGCTTCGAAGTCAGCGAAACTTGACTTTACAACTCAATGAACACTGACTTCTTGTACAAGATGATCACAAAAAGAGAGCGAAACAACTAGAAGTCGCTTTTGATAAAAATGATGAGCTAGAGAAAAAGATCAGTTAGCTACAAAGCGAGCGATTGAACTTCAGAGCGAAACAACGTCAAGCTGATTGATCTATGCCTTGTCAAGATACTCAGTCAGCTGAGCAATGAGTCAATCAGAAAGAAGCTCACTTTCAACAAGAATCTTCTACTTTATCTGATAATGAAAACGATCATCACAAGTTCATCAAGCTTTCAAATTCACTCATCTTCACTGAAACAGATGATTCTATTTGAGAGACATGAAACATCAAAATAGCTGACAAGCTCGATGTCAACGCGAATCATTATTCTACTGAAAAGATTCGTATTGTCTATGTGATTTTCAGGCTAGAAGGCGATGCTGATCATCAAATCTATGCAAAGCGTCGTGTTGATGCTTTCTCACTCTATCAATCACTATCAAAGCTACTGAAACATCTGAAAGAAATTTACGAAGATCAGAATCTGACTCGAAAGTGTCGTTGCAAATACGTCGCTCTGAAGCAGCTCAACAAGTTTTTCAGCTCTTTTTATTCAGAATTCACTAGAATATTCAGCTTTCTGAACTACGACAATGTCACTTTGATGAATGACATTCAGAATAAAATCAACAATCATCTTCAGAACGTGTTGTCAGTTTACCTTTTAAAGTTTAGCTCACTTGATAAGCTCAAGATCTTTCTTCAAGATGTGAATAACAAACAACAAGTCAATTATCAGCTACGTGATGAGCAATGAACAGTCAAATCAATAGCAGCTTCGAAAAAACGTTTTGTTTCTTCGTCAACATCAGCTTCAGTCTCGATTACTAGCTATATTCAACTCACTACTTTTTTCACTTTCGAATCTGAATGATCAAGAATGTCAATCATCTGCTTCAACTGCAAAGTATCGAGTCATCTTTCAAAGAACTGCTCTCAGCTGAAGACTAGTACTTTAACATTTTGTGCATTCATCTCTTGTCTCAATGAGATTGTCATGTCGAAAGAAGAGAAGAAATTATTTACAGAGAAATTGAAGAATGAGGCAAAAAACTAGTGACTTTCATCAAAGACGCGATGAAAAATGTGTTAATTTCTTCAACAACGAGCAGCTTAAATGATTTCTTTGCTTCAAAACCTTTGACTACTGAATGTGTACTATCTAGCAATGAAATTAGTTACTCATTAAAGTCATTGATTGACACTGAAGCAGCTGACTATTCGTTCATTGATGAATTAATCGCGCAGAATGTTTATGATCATTTGCAAATTGAATCTTTACCTTTAATCAAGCTCAAACCAATAAGAGAATTCGATGATCATTATGCAAAAAAGCTCATTACTCATGCAATTTATTCGAATTTAACTGTTCAAGATCATATGAAATGTTTCGTCTTTATGCTGATCACTCAATTAGATCAACATCAGATGATTCTTGAAAAAACATGAATGAACAAGATTGAGATGACTATTAATATGAGAGACAATCGTCTTCAATTTTCTAGTGTTTGAAGCTCATATCAAAGCTTCTACCAAAGCTCATTTGACTGTTCTTTCGAGCAAGAAAATCGCGATAGAACAGAAGAGTTCAATCTCTACTTAAATACTAAAGAGATTTATCTCTTCTGTTATCACTCGACTCAGCGAGAAGTCATCTTCATTCAGTAAAATCATGAAATCATCTAATTCAGTCAAATCTTCGCCTTTCAATTTAATGAACATAGCAATGATAGAGACTGCAGCATATAGATCACTGGTTAAACGGTCGAATGTGACTACTTTCGCGATCATCATCACGAAAATCAATCGACTTCTAAAAACAGCTAGAAATAAACTCGAAGATGTAAATCTACAAGAGCTTTCATACGAAGAGATCTTGAAAGAAGTCAAAGCTAAGCTTTCTTTGAAATATCATGACTATCTAGACGTGTTTAATCAAGCGATGACTGATCAACTACTCTCTCATCATCTCTACGATCATAAAATTGAGTTGATCGACGAGAAAACATCTTTTCAAAGTCGTCTCTATCATATGTCTGACTACAAGCTTTAAAAGATGAAGAATTATCTGATTAAGCATCTGAATAAAGGCTTTATATCTTCTAGCTCAGCTTCATACGCTTCGCTCATACTATTCATCGAAAAGAAAGACGATAGCTTGCGTTTCTGCGTTGATTACAGAAAGCTCAATGCTTTGATCAAACGAGATCGCTATTCTTTGTCATTAATAGATGAGACTTTCGCTCATATACAAGAAAGCAAGTATCTGACTCGATTGAACATCATTGTCGCGTTCAACAAACTACGCATGCACTCAGATAGCAAAGATTTGACTATCTTTATCATCTCTTTTGATTTCTACAAATATCACGTAATGTCTTTCGAATTAACCAACGGCTCGACTTTCTACCAACATTATATGAACGACGTACTATTTGACTATCTTCATCAGTTTTGTCAGATTTATCTAGATGACATTATCATTTACAGCAAAACATTGAAGAAACATAAGCGGCACGTACAATTAGTTCTACATAGACTACGAGAGACTGACCTTCAGATGAATATAAACAAATGCAAGTTTCATGTTCAGAAGATCTTCTTTTTGAGACTATTGCTATTCATTGAAGAACTAAAGATGAATCTCAGAAAAGTACAAGCAGTAGTCGAATGATCTACTTCTACAAATCTCACTCAGATGCAGTTCTTCGTCAACTTCTGCAATTTTTATCAACGTTTTATAAAGAACTTTTCGAAGATTGTTCGTTCTCTGATTCAACTAACTCAAAAAGAGATGATATTTGAATGAAATCAAGCTTGTCAAACGATCTTTGACCATATGAAGAAACGAATGACTGAAGTCTCTATTCTTCGTCATTTTGATCAGAATAGAAAGACTATTCTTGAAACAGACTCATTCAACTACGTCAACGATGACATACTTTCTCAGTATGACGACGAAG
>JAABUK010005008.1_pt1 | contig 21087 bp, 18 predicted proteins | sample 5559141 | NCBI WGS metagenome assembly JAABUK01 (sample SAMN10711869, study PRJNA513367) | rock metagenome | isolation source: Antarctica rocks | place: Antarctica: Victoria Land, Pudding Butte nord | collected 2016-01-03
TGATTTTAATTGGCTTAAGTGCATCTGATTTCATTCAAGATGATTCTATTTTACAAAAATAATACAACAGCCTGTTAGTTAGTGCTTTATTGTATAATATGCTGATTTTCAATTTAGTGCAAGTCTATTAGAAGATGACGCCGAAACTGCTGCCTGAGTTGCCGCCGCTGGCGCTGGCGGCGGGCCAGCGCGTGTACTTTGCTTCCGACTTTCATCTCGGCGTGCCCGATGCCGCTACCTCGCGCGAGCGGGAGCGCCGCATCGTGCGCTGGCTCGATGAGGCCGCCCAGGACGCGGCGGCCATTTACCTGCTGGGCGACGTGTTCGACTTTTGGTTTGAATACAAGCACGCCATTCCGCGCGGGTTCAGTCGCTTGCAGGGCAAGCTGGCCGAGCTGACCGACGGCGGCCTGCCCATCACGCTCTTCACCGGCAACCACGATATGTGGATGTTTGGCTACTTCACCCAGGAAATGGGTATCCCCATTTTGCGCGAGCCGGTGTCGCAACGCATGGGTAATCAGCTGTTTCACATTGGCCACGGCGACGGCCTGGGCCCCGGCGACTTCGCCTACAAGCGCCTGATGAAGCCCATTTTCAGCTCGCGCTTTACGCAGTGGCTTTTCGCCCGCCTGCACCCCAACCTGGGCATTGGCCTGGCTACTAACTGGAGCCGCCGCTCGCGCCTGCAAAACGGCGAGGCCGACGCCCGGTATTTCGGCGAAGACGAGTGGCTGCTCGTATACTGCCGCGAGGTCGAAAAGCGCCAACACCACGATTACTACGTATTTGGCCATCGCCACCTACCCCTCGACGTGGCGGTAGGCCCCGGCAGCCGCTACATCAACCTCGGCGAATGGGTCAATTATTGTTCCTACGGCGTGTATGATAGCAACGAGCTGGTTTTGCGGGAGTTCACGGGTTGAATTTGGAAGGAAGAATGAAGAAGGTAGAATTTTGGCTGGTGGCTCCTGGGCTTTCCGTCTGCTGCTACTTTTCAATTCTCAATTCTTCCTTCTCAATTCCTCATTCGCCCAAGTGCCCAGCGCGGCTTCGGTAGCGCCCGCCGCCCGCGTGGCCCCCGTCGAAACAGCGCCTACCCCCCCCGGCCAGGCGCTAAGCCCCACCGCGCCCACCCCGGCCGCTGGCACCTGGCAGCTGACCAAGACGCTGACGCTGCCCAATCCCGGTGCCGCCTCGCTTGACCAGCGCGGCACGCTGTACCTGGCCGACCAGGACAACAACCTGCGCCAGCTGACCCGCGATGGCCAGCCCCTCAATACCTACTCGCCCGCCCAGCCCGGCCACATCGCCGTCATGGAGGCCTGGAACCAGAACAGCCTGCTGGTTTTTTACGACGACCGGCAGCAGGTGCTGCTGCTCGACCGCTTTCTGGCACCGCTGAGCGAAATCCGGCTGGCCGACTACTTTGATGGCACCGTGCGCACCGCTACCCTGGCCCCCGACGGCCTGCTCTGGCTGCTTGATGAGAGCGCCCTGACGCTGCGCGAATTTGACCCGCAGGCCCTGCGCGTGGTGCAAAGCACGCCGCTCGACCTCATCATTGGCCACAGCCGGCCCGACTTCCGCTTCCTGCGCCAGTACCAAAATAATGTGTACCTGGTGGACCACACCAGCGGCATCTTCGTGTTTGATAACCTCGGCAACTACCGCAAGAAGCTGCCCTTTACAGGCCTGGATTTCATCACGTTCCGGGGCGATGAGCTGGTGTATCTGGCGCAGGGGCGGCTGCACTTCTTTCACCTCTACAACCTGACCGAGCGCACCCAGGCCCTACCCCCCGACCTCGATGCAACGACCGTGCGCCAGGTGCTGCTGAGTGACCAGTCGGCCTACTTTATTACGGCGCAGGGGCTGCGTATTTACCAGCTCTAGGAGGTGAGGCGAAGGCTTGGTTTTGAAAGCCTCGCGCCCGTTATAAGGAGCAGCTTATGCATGAAATAGTGGAGGTTAAATCATTATCTGTAACGAAGTTGCAAAAATAAAGAAAGGCGCGTTGGGGCGTAACCAGGCCGCCGGGTGGCCGTTAGGACAGGGGAGCTTTTTCATCATTTTCCCTTCCTTTTCCATGAAAGCATTAATGTTTCACGGCCCTCGCAATGTGAGCGTCGATACCGTAGACGACCCTATTCTGAAGGACTCGCGCGACGCCATTATCCGCGTCACCAGCACGGCCATTTGCGGCTCCGACCTGCACATCTACAACGGCTCGCTGCCCACTACCCCGATGGTGCTCGGCCACGAGTTTATGGGCATCGTGGAGGAAGTAGGGAAGGGCGTAGGTAATCTCAAGCGTGGCGACCGCGTGGTGGTGCCGTTTCCGGTTGCCTGCGGCCATTGTTTTTTCTGCAACCACGAACTGCCCGGCCAGTGCGATAACTCCAACCCCGAACACTACGGCCCCGAGGGCAGCCTGCTGACGCAGAAAGGCGGCGCGATTTTCGGCTACACCGACCTCTACGGCGGCTATGATGGCGGCCAGGCCGAGTTCGTACGCGTGCCTTACGCCGATAATGGCCCGCGCAAAGTGCCTGATTTTCTGAGCGATGAGCAGGTATTGTTCCTGACCGATATTTTCCCGACCGGCTACTCGGGCATCGACTGGGCTGAGGTGCGGGGCGGCGAGTTCATCGCCGTTTTTGGGGCCGGCCCGGTGGGCATCATGGCCGCCAAAAGTGCCTGGCTGCGCGGCGCGGCCCGCGTGGTAATTGTTGATACCCAACAATATCGCCTGGATAAGGCCAAGGAAACAACCCGCTGCGAAACCATCCTGTGGGAAAGCCACGACCAGGTGGTACAGCAAATCCGGGACATGAGCGATGGCCGTGGGGCCGACGTGTGCGTGGACTGCGTGGGCTTTGAGCCCGACCGCAACCTGCTCGACCGCGCCAAGGCCGTTATCAACCTCGAAAAGGGCTCGCCTAAAGTCATCGAAACCTGCATGAGCGCCGTGCGGCGCGGCGGTGTGGTGTCAGTGCTGGGCGTGTACGTAACGACCAACGACAACTTCCCGGTGGGCCAGTTTTTCGACAAGGGTATTAAGCTGGTGGGCGGCCAGGCCCCGGTTCATAAGCACATCGACAAGCTGTTGCAGCACATTATTAAAGGTGAAGTGGTGCTGGACGACATTATTTCGCACCGCCTACCCCTCTCGCAGGCGGCCCACGGCTACGACATCTTCCGCCACAAAAAAGACAACTGCCTGAAAGTAGTGCTGCGGCCGGGCGAATAGCCTACTACCGTATTTGGCCGTTAAGGGCCCGGCTGCTTGCTCCTGCGGGGGTAGGCGGCCGGGCTTTTTCGCACCTGCTTACCTTGTTGGCTGGAGAGGGGGGTAGGAGCCGAAAAGTCGATTATCTGGAAAATATGCTTAAGAAATACGTTGGCCAGGTACTCTGGCTGCTGGCCGGGCTACTGGTCGTCGGGCCTGCCCAGGCGCAGGTAGCGGCGTCGGCTTCTAAGCTGGCGCCGGGGGTAGGGCGGGCGGCAGGGGGCACTGCCGTGCGGGTGCGGGTGGCCGATGCATCGGCTTTCCGGCAGTGGGCAGCCCAGGCGCTACCGGGCGCGCAACTGGCGGGCGTACCCGGTCAATCAGCTGTGCTAACCATAAAACTATTGAATACGAAGCAGTTGGAAGCCTTAGCCGCTTCGCCTCTGGTCGGGTTCGTGGACCTGCCCGACCGCCCGGCCCACGACGAGCGCCTGCTCAACGGCGCCGACCTGACCGTAAATAGCCTGCGCGCCGTGCGGCGGCGCTACCCCTCGCTCACGGGCCGGGGCCTGGCCGTCAGCATCAAGGAAAACCCGCTGGACCCGACCGACCTCGACTTTCGGGGGCGGCTGCTGAATACGCCGGCCGGCACGGTCATCGAGTCGGTGCACGCCAGCATTATGGCTACGCTCGTGGCGGGCGGCGGTAATTCGGGGCCCGCCGGCGAAGGCGCGGCGCGGCAGGCCGGTATCGCTTCCTCCTCCTACGCCAACCTGCTGCCCGATGCCAACGCCGACCTAACCAACTACGGCGTGAGCGTGCAAAACCACTCGTATGGTACTGGTATTGAGAATTATTACGGCCTCGAAGCGCAGGGCTACGACCAGCAGGCGCGGCAGCTGCCCACGCTGCTGCACGTATTTTCCGCGGGCAATTTGGGCACATCGGCCAGCACCAGCGGCCCTTACGCGGGCCTGGCGGGCGTAGCCAACCTCACGGGCCAGTTCAAGATGTCGAAAAATTCGGTGAGCGTGGGCGCCACCGATGCGCTGGGCCAGGTAGCGCCACTCAGCTCGCGCGGGCCTGCCTACGACGGCCGTATAAAGCCCGAGCTGGTAGCCTACGGCGACGCCGGCTCGTCCGATGCTTCGGCACTAGCGTCGGGGGCGGCGCTGCTGGTGCAGCAGGCCTACCGCGACAGCCAGGGCGGCGCGCTGCCGCCGGCGGCGCTGGTGCGGGCCGCCCTGATTAACAGCGCGAACGACGTAGGCCAGCCGCAGGTCGATTTCGTGGCCGGCTTCGGCCAGCTCGATGCCCTCGGCGCGGTGCGTACGGTACTGGAGGGCCGCTTTCGAACCGGCTCGCTCGCCCAGGGCCAGGAGCAATTGAGTACCCTGAATGTGCCGGCCGGCACCCGGCAGCTTAAAATTACCCTGACCTGGACTGACCCCGAGGCCGCCGCCAATGCGCCCCAGGCTCTCATTAACGACCTCGACCTCGACGTGCTCGACCCCGGCGGCACCCGCTGGCTGCCCTGGACGCTGAGCGCCTACCCCCACCCCGACTCGCTGGCCCGCCCCGCCCGCCGCCGTGCCGACCACCTCAACAACGTGGAGCAGGTGACCCTCGACCTGCCCGCTGCCGGTACCTACCAGTTGCGGGTACGCGGCTACGCGGTGCCCGGCGGCCCGCAGGCGTTCAGCCTGGCGTATGAGGTGGTAGCATCGGGCTTTGAGTGGCTGGTACCTAGCAGCTTGCGCGATGTGCGGCCTGGCCAGCCCGCGCTGCTGCGCTGGCGCTACGCCGGGCCGCCTACCCCCGCCCGGCTGGAGTACCGGCCGGTGGGCCGCGCCGTCTGGCGCATTATCGCGCCTGGCATCGACCTGAGTCAACCTACCCATTCCTGGGCTGCGCCCGATACCACTACCCTGGCGCAGGTGCGCTGCGTGGTGGGCAGCCAGATGTACGTGTCCGATACCTTCGCGCTGGCCCGGCCGCTGCCGGTGCACGTGGGCTACGTGTGCCCCGACGAAACGCTGCTGACCTGGCCCGCCACGCCCGGCGCCGCGCAGTACCAGGTGTACCGCCTGGGCCCCACCGCGCCCGCGCCGTATCGGCTGGTAGCCGACACGCTGCTGCGGGTGCCCGCGTCGCAAAATGCCGGGCCTTATTTCGCCGTGGCGCCGCTGCCGGGGGGTAGGGAGGCTGAGCGCGGCCCCACCGCCAACACTAACCAGGCGGGCGTGCGCTGCTACATCCAGACTTTTCTGCCCAGCCCACCCATCACCGATACGGTGCGGCTGGCCTTGCGGCTAGGCACGCTGTACCGCCTGCAAAGCATTCAGCTTCAGCGCCTCAACCCGGCCGGCTTCACCACGATTCAAACCCTGAGCCCGGTGACCCGGCTGGCAACGCTGTTTACGGACCTCACGGCCGCGCCGGGCCTCAACCAGTACCGCGTGCGGGGCCAGGACGTGGCCGGCCAGCCATTCTACAGCGATACGGTGGCGGTGCAGCTCGTGCGCCGGGGCGAGCTGCTGGTCTTCCCGGTGCCGGTGGGGGTAGGGCAGGATTTGCAAGTGGCCGGCGAGCCGGGCGCCCCGCTGCAGCTGGACCTCTACGATGCCCTGGGCCGCCACGTGCGCACGGCCCTTGTCGGTGGCGCGCTCAATCTATTCAGCACCGCTGGCTTGCGGCCGGGCGTGTACCTGCTGCGCGCTACCCCCACCACCGGCGGCGGCCCCGCTCGCACGCGCCGCGTGGTGCTGGTGCAGTAGCGAGTAGCAAAAAGCCCCCGACCTGCTTGGCAGACCGGGGGCTCTAACTAATCAACTACTAGGGTTTAGTACAGGTAGTTGAGCGCGATAACGTCGTTGGGGTTGAATGGCCGGTCGACATTGGTGCCCACGCAGGCCAGCATCCAGGAATTGGGGTCGGGAGCCGACGGCGTGCCGGGAATCAGGATGGCGCCTACCCCAGCCGTGCCTTCGTTATTGCCCTGGCCTTTGCGACCGCAGCTGTAGGCGCGGTTCATGTAGTCGGTGTGGCGGAAGCCGATGCAGTGGCCCATCTCGTGCGCCATAATGGTGGCAATGGCATTAGTGGTCTGGTTGCCAATTACATTCGGCACCAGCGTGAAGCCCGGCGCGGGGTTGCCGCCCGCAGGAAAGCCGCCCGACTGCCCCAGCACGCCCGGCCCGAGGTCGGCCGAGTACTTCACGGGCAGGTCGGCCGTGCCCGAGGTAACGCGCGTGAAGTGCAGTTGGAGGTTGGCCGCGTTGTAGCGCCGGATGGCCTCATCGATGGCCGTCACGTACGGAGCCGTAAACTCGCTTGAGAGGCTCACGGTGAGGGTACGGGGCAGGCTGGTTACGAGGTTGGTAGTGCGGTACTGTTCATCGGAGCCCACGCGCAAAAACTTGCGGTCGGGCTGGCTGGCCAGTAGCTTGGGTGTGATAAGCATGTCACCTTCAGCCAGGTAGCCACCGGTCACTGCCTTGAGGTCGCTGGTGTCAAAGCCCAAAGCGGCCACCTGAGCGGTTATTTCCGGCGTAATGGCGGCGGGCTGGGCCACATCCTGCGCTTTCTGGCAGCCGGCCAGCGAGAGGGCAGCGCCGGCCCCCAGGGCCAGCAAAGTAGTAAACTTCCTCATTAGTTTGATTTGGAAAAGGATGAAAAAGGAGTGAAACTATGCCCAAATGTGAAAGCAAAATTCCATTCAGCAATGCGTCTTTTTCTGGATGCCTAAATGTTACACGTTCATGTAACAATGTTGCTTTTGCGTTAGGGCCAATTCAGATGTACCAGTCAGTTAACCGATACAATACGCCACCACTCGGGGTCGCTTGTACGAGAAATTAGTTTGCCACAAAACGGCTTTTCGGGTGCCTGCTGTCCCTACCGTGTACTTTTACCAAAAGCCCGGTCCCATGCAAAACGCTATTACCACCCTGCGCATCCAGAATTTCAAGTCCATTAAAGACGTGACCATGACCCCGCGCCGGGTGAACATCATCATCGGCGAGCCGAATGTGGGTAAGTCAAATATTTTGGAAGCGGTAAGTTTGCTGGGAGGGATGTTTTTTGATGGGGAGAAATTTATGGAAGGCCAGATTAGGTACGAGGTTATTCGTAATCTATTCTATGACAATGACTGGTCACAGGAAATTGCGGTGACCGGGGAAGGTGTTGGGGCCACGCGGTTGCGTAAACAAAAAGAACAGGTTGAGGTAGTTTTTGGTGACGGTAGGAAACGGCTCAATAAGAACTTGAATGAAATAACGGCAGGCATCGCGTCGCAAATAAGCGCCATGAGCGATGTCTTTTCTGAGCAGCAGGATGATAATCAACTCGTAAATTTTAAAGATTTAAATCATCTGCGTGAATTAGTTAATAGAGACGGTAGCACTTCAAATACTGAGTTAAGCAGCCCACAACCTATCATTCGAGTGAGAAAATACGCTTTTAAAAAGCAAATGCCACACGGTAATTCCTACAATCAGCCTTTTCTGCGTCCGCCGTTTGGCGATAATATGATGGAAGTTATCCAAACCGGAACTTCTACTTTTCGCAAGCAAATTGCAACCTTCTTTGCACCCGCAAAACTGAATTTGACACTTCGTATTGAAGACCAGAAATTAGAAATTACTAAAAATTTAGATGGCATTACTACTGCCATTCCATACTCGCTGATAGCTGACACGCTCCAACGTCTTATCTTTTATCTAGCCGCTATTGAGAGTAATGATGACGCCGTGATTTTGCTTGAAGAGCCGGAGGCTCATTCCTACCCCGTCTACGTTTCGCAATTGGGGCGGCGCATAGTGAAGAGTCGCAATAATCAATTTTTTATTGCAACGCATAGCCCGTATTTAATAACGGAGGTGCTGGAGGAGATGCTGACGAATGATGAATTGGCCCCGGAACTAGCCATGTTCGTGGCGTATTATGAGGACTACCAAACGAAGGTGCGGCAGTTAGGTGACGAAGAAATGCGTAACATTCGGCGCGATGGACTGGATGTGTTTTATAACATGGCGCGCTTCGTGCCCGAGCGCTAGCCTATTATGCCTCAGTCGCCGCTGTTTGTGCCCGAGTGCCACATCGACACTGCTCTTACCCGTGCCCTCGTAGTGCATCGCCGCGACTTTGACGACTTCATCAGCCACAAGCATGGCGCTTCGCATGTGGCCAATGAGATGAAGCGTCAATGGGAGATATTTGGGCCTGAGCGCTCAGTGGTGGGTATCGTGGACCGCGATAAGCGACTGGAGGAAATTCCGTACTTAGCCGAGTTTACGCACTTGGTGCAGGGCAGCTTGGCCCAGGAGGCGCCGCACAGCATCCGCCGCCATCCGGCGCGGTCTAGCCAGCACCTCATCGTACTCAATCCGGCCTGCGACACCTGGGTTTGGCAGGCTGCTGCTGCGGCCAGCGTGTTGCTGCCTACCCACGGCCTGCCGGCTGACCGCTGGGCATTCATCGATTATTGCAAAGCCGGTAATTCTGAAAATCAGCCCGAGCTAAAGGCTCTGCTCCTGGCCATCGGCCGGGCCCGGCCAGTCATGTACGCTGAGTTGGCCGATTTCGTAGCTCAAGTCATGGGCGTAGGGCGTCTGTAGCTATAGCGTACGACAAATCAAGGCGATTTAGGACCCAAACCTTTTCGCTTCCGGAAATGGTTATCTTTGTTAGATTCCCCTTTTCGTGCGGCCCTTTGGGTGGCCGCCTCATATTATAGATTTTAGCCTCATGGCTTGTGCCTCCTGTTCATCCGGCGGCGGCTGCTCTACCAGCAAGGTAGGCGGCTGCGGCTCTAAAGGCGGCTGCTCTTCGGGCGGCTGCACCCGGCTCAATGTATTCGACTGGCTTGCCGACGTCGATATGCCCAGCGATTTCCGGGGCTTCGACTGCGTCGAAATTCGCTTCAAAGGCGGTCGTAAAGAGTTTTTTCGCAACGACAAGCGCCTACCCCTCGTCACGGGCGATGCCGTGGTGGTCGAGGCCGCCGGCTCGGGCTGGCACCTGGGTCACGTGAGCCTCAAGGGCGAGCTGGTGCGCCTGCAAATGCGCAAGAAGAAGGTGCCCACCGACTCGCGCGACATTAGGCCCATCCTGCGCGTGGCCACCCCCGACGATGAGGAGCGCTGGCAGGCCGTGCGCGACCTCGAAAACGGCACCATGTTCCGGGCCCGCGCCGTGGTCGATGAGCTGCGCCTCAAAATGAAGCTCTCCGACGTCGAGTACCAGGCCGACCGCACGCGGGCGCTGTTCTACTACTCGGCCGAGGATAGGGTCGATTTTCGGGAATTGATTCGGCGGCTGGCCGACGAGTTTCGGGTGCGCGTCGAGATGCGCCAGATATCCTTGCGCCAGGAAGCCGGCCGCATCGGCGGCATCGGCGTGTGCGGCCGCGAGCTGTGCTGCTCTACCTGGCTCACCGACTTTAAAGCCGTGAGCACCACCGCCGCCCGCTACCAAAACCTCAGCCTCAACCCCCAGAAGCTAGCCGGTCAGTGCGGCCGCCTCAAGTGCTGCCTCAACTACGAGCTTGATGCTTACCTCGATGCCCTCAAGGATATTCCGCAGGTGCAGCGGCCGTTGCAGCTGGCCAATGGCGAGGCGTTTTTGCAGAAAACCGACATCTTTCGCAAGCGCATGTGGTTTGCCTTTCGGGGTGATAACAACTGGGTGATGGTGAGTGCCGAGCGCGTGCGCGAGGTGCTCGAAATGAACAAGAAAGGCGAGAAGCCCGACCACCTGCTACCCCCCCGCCAGGAAGTTGAAGTGGCCCCCGCCGTTTCGACGTTGATGGAAGGCGACCTCGACCGCCTCGACGACCAGATAAAGGCCAGCAGCAAGCGCGGCAAGCGCAAGCGCAAGGAGCGTAGCGACCGCCCCGCCGGGGCCGGCCCCGAGGCCAGCGCCGCTACCCCCCCCGAAACCCACGAGCCCCGCGAAGGTCGCGAGCCCCGGCGCCGCGAGCGCCCCGAACGTTCCGAGGGTGGCCGCGAGCGCCCCGAGGGCAGTGCCCGCCCGCCCCGCCCCGACACCCAGCCTACCCCCGCCGCTACCGGCGAAGCGCCCAGCGCGCCTGCTCCCGAGGGCCAGGCTGAGTCGCGGGGCCGCCGCGGCGCGGCGGCGCGCCCCCTCAACCGCCGGGGCGGCCGCAACCGCGAAGGCGACGCCAACACCCCGCGCGACCTCACCCAGGAAGCCCGGCCGCGCCGCAACGAGCCCGCCGCGGGTAGCCCTACCCCCCGCCCGCCCCGCGAAGGCGACGACCAGCCCCGCCCCGAGGGCGCCGGCCGCAACCGGGGCCGCCGGGGCGGCAGTGGCCGCCGCGGTGGCGAAGGCGGCGGCAACGCCGCCCCTACCCCCCCCAGCGCAACCTAACCTATGCGACGCTTGCTTTCTTGTGACTGGCGACTGGCCCGCCGGGGCTGGCTGGCCTTTTTGCCATTGGCCGTGGGCCTCAGCGCCTGCGACCCAAATAATGTGTACGAGGAAAACGTAGACCTGAAATCGCCCTCCGGCGACCCCTACGTGTGGGATGTGCAGCAGCGCCCCACCTTCTCGTTTGCCATTACCGATACCACCGCCCGCTATAATGTGTACTTCGATGTGCGCAATGCCTCGGGCTACGGGTTTTACAACCTCTACCTCAAGCACACGCTCACCGGCCCCACTGGCCGGCCCGCTGGCCCCGCGCTGCTGCACCAGATGACGTTGATGAACCCCAAAACCGGCGAGCCGCTGGGTGCCGGCGCGGGCGACATCTTCGACCACCAGTTTCTGGCCCTGCCTCACCAGCATTTTGCCAGGCCTGGCACTTATAAGCTGACATTGGAGCAGTATATGCGCCAAAATCAGCTGCCCGGCATTATGTCGGTAGGCGTGCGCGTGGCGAAGGGAAAATGAGTAATGAGCGTAATCTGAGTAACGGGAGTAGTGGTGTTTTACCTACCTGAACGTCATTACTCCCATTACGCTCATTACTCATTTTCCAGCTCCCGCCACACCACGTTCAGGCCCTCGGCCCACACGGGGTGGGCAATAACCATGTCTCGCAGCTGCTGGTAGCGCAGGCGGCCGGCCATCGCGATTTGCAGCATCGTCATGATTTCGCCGGCTTCGGGGCCCACGATGGCGGCGCCCAGGATGCGGTCGTCGGAACCTACCAGCACTTTCCAGAAGCCGGCCGTCTGGCCCGTTTGCTGGGCGCGGCTCACGATGCGCACCGGAATTTTACTCGCGCGGTAATTGATTTTCTGGTCTTTAGCCTGGGTTTCGCTCAGGCCGATACGGCCCAGGGCGGGGTCGGTGAAGACGCAGTAGGGTAAGGGGCGCTGCCTGGCCGAGCGGCGCGGGCCCTGGCGCAGCAGATTGTCGCGCACCACCCGGAAGTCGTCGTAGCTCAGGTGCGTAAACTGCGGTCCGCCGTGCACGTCACCCAGCGCGAAAACGCCCTTCACGTTGGTTTCGAGCCGGCTATTGACCTGAATGTAACCTTTCTCATCGGTTTTGATGCCCGTTGTTTCCAGGCCCAGGTGGTCGGTGTTGGGCTGGCGGCCGGTGGCTACCAGCAGGTGGCTGCCATGCAGGTGGCGCGCGCCCTGGCGGGTGGCGATGGTGAGCGTGTACTGGCCGGCCGCGTCGCGGGCCACGCCGCGCGTTTCGGCGTTCATCAGAAACTCCACGCCTTCGTCTTCGAGGGCTTTTTGTAGCGCCTCGCATACGTCGTCGTCTTCGCGCTCCAGCACCTGCCCGCCGGTTTCGATGATGCTCACCTGGCTGCCGAAGCGCCGGAACATCTGCCCAAATTCCAGCCCGATGTAGCCGCCCCCCAGGATAAGGAGGTGGGTAGGGACCTCCTGAATATCAAGTAATCCGGTAGTAGTGAGGAAGCCCGCCTCGGCCAGGCCGGGCACCTCGGGCACGGCGGCGTGGGTGCCGGTATTGATGAATACCTGCCTGGCCCTGATGGTGCTGGCGCGCTCCTGGGTTTCCTGCACGCGTACCTGGCGCGGCCCGGTGAAGGTGGCGTGGCCGTGCAGCACGGTAATGTTTTCGTGCTTCGGGGCCAGCGACTCGCGCAAGTGGCGGCGCGACTTGTTGAGCAGGGCATCCTTGCGGGCTATCACGGCGGGCATATCTACGGCGACCTCGCCACCCGCCTGAATGCCCAGCTCGGCGGCCGTGCGTACCTCGTGCGCCCGATTAGCCGAGGCCAGCAACGTTTTGGTGGGCACGCAGCCATAGTTGAGGCACGAGCCACCCAGCTGGGCTTCTTCGACTAGCACAACTTTTTGGCCAGCTTCGGCCAGGGCCTTGGCCAGGGGGTTGCCGGCCTGGCCGGAACCGATGATAAGCGCATCGCAGGAATAATCGGGCATATACAAATAGACAAGCCGCCGACCGTAGCGGTCCAGGCTATACGTAGCTTGGGCCCCGAGCGAACGGCCGGCTGCAACGCTTGGGCGCCAGCCCGGCTCTGAGAGGGGGGTAGGACACGGTACTTTAAAACATTCTATGCATAATATTTCCGCACATTTCCTGCGAGCGGGGCTGATAGTGGGTGCGCTGGCGCTGCTGAGCGGCTGCACGGCTTACGTGCCCATGCTGGGCGCGGCCCCCGAAATTCGCGCCAAGGGCGAGCTGGAAGCTACCGGCAGCTGGTCGCTCACCAACCGGGTTGACTTTGCCGCTACCTACTCGCCCGCGCCGCACCTGCTGCTGCGCGCCGCCACCAGCCTCAAGGGCAGCGGCTACTCGGAGTCTGCCAGCAGCAGCAGCACCTTCGTGCAAAACAACCAGTATGAGCTGGCCGTAGGCACCTACTGGCCGCTGGGCCCGCGGTGGCTGGTGGGCGGGCTGGCCAGCCTGGGCCAGGCGCACGCCCAGGCCCGCTACGATGACGACGGCGGTATCAATTTTGAAATAATTGGGTATCATCAGGCAGTGCCGCATCAGTTCGATGTCATCTACGCCAAGTACTCGGCCGAGGGCTACCTCACCTGGCAGCCCGACCCGTGGTTCAGTATGGGCCTGTCGTACCGGCTGGTGCAGCTGCGCCTCACCGATGCTACCGACCAGGGCGTGCCCTTCCGGCCGGGCCCCATCTGGCGGGCCGAGCCCATGCTCTACCTGCGGGCGCGCCCCGGCTACGACCGGGGTCCGTTCCAATTTCAGCTGGCGCTGGGCACGTCGCGGACGCTGGGCTACGACGAGCAAACGGCCGCCGACCGGCTCGACCCGGCCCGGCAGTTTAAGCTGGGCCGCACCTACGTGTCGCTGGGCGTGAGCATTTTTCCGCACCTGCTCTGGCAGCGGGAATGAAACCTGTAGTGAGCCTAAAGAGGATAGGGTAGGAAAGTTCTAGCGTGAACTTGCGAATCGGTTACCGTTACTTTTGCCTCATGTCTCAACAATTCGAGTCGAATAGCCCGCGCGCTGAGTTGCCTATGCGACTGACTCGTCTGCGCGTCAAGAACTTCCGCAGCATCGCCGACATTGACATCCCGCTCTCGCCCCTTACCGTGCTCGTTGGCCCCAATGGCTCCGGCAAAAGCAATGTGGTCGATGCTTTGCGCTTCGTGCGCGACGTGTTTGCTAGAGGATTAGGTCAGGCAGTAAAAAAATGGGGGGAATAAACGTAGTGAAACGTTGGAGTAGTGGTAAGGAAGGTGTCAGCATTGGCGTGACAATGCATTGGCCTCAGCTAAATAGAACTGATAAATTTACAACTTCAGAAGGTGTAAAAGAAGTGCCTGTGGAATTCCCGACCGCTACCGTCCACTACGATTTTACAATAAACACTTCTGAAACCAACTTGCCTACCGTTACCAGCGAATTCCTAGTTGTTGAAATACCTGATTCAGATACCGGAAGAGTTGAAATATTGAGAAAAGATAGGGAGCTAAAAATCCGATTAGGGAATCTTGCCTGGAATCAAGTAAGGCAATCTGGAGTAGCTAGTGTAGCCGCGAGAGTTCGTAATGAGGACACAGAGTTATGGTCACCTAAAGGGCTAATGGAAGGTGTTAGGAATCACAATTACGGTTCAACCGAACTGGAGAATCAACCCTGGTTCCTTCATTTCTGGTACAAGGCGCTAGGTTTCACTAGTATGACACTCGACCAACTTTTTTATAGTTTCGATTTAAAAGACCTAAGCCAATTTCAATCGGTCGCAGAATCAACGCCTTTTGACGAAAAAGGGATTAATCTCTCAGCCGTTCTTCGTCATCTATTTCAGAATAATGGTCCTGATTGGGATAGTTTACAGTTTGCACTACGCCGAGCTATCGCTGGATTTAGTACTCTGAAAGTGGAAGAGGTCGGCGATTATTTGTCGACCAAACTCATCTATCAAACCGACACCACCCAACCTCGTACTTCCTACCTCGGCCAGGAATCAGATGGTACTATCCGAATGCTGGGCCTACTAGCCGCTCTATACCAAGACCCGGCCCAACCCTTCCTCAGCATCGAAGAGCCGGAAGCCAATATTCACCCCGGCGCGCTGGCCGTGCTGGCGGGCGTGCTCGACGAAGCTAGCTTGCGCAGCCAGGTACTCGTAACCACGCATAGTCCTGATTTGCTTGACCACCTGCCGGTTGAGTCCTTCCTGGTAGTGGAGAAAATAGGCGACACTACCCACGTCGGTTCGCTCGATGCCAGCCAGGTAGCCTCGGTGCGCAAGCGGCTCTTTACCCCTGGCGAGCTGCTGCGCATGGAAGGCTTGCAGCGCCAGACCACCCCCGATACCGCTGCGTAATGCCAATTCTACAGCTATTTATTAGTAGAGGGGGAAGGCGATAGGCAGGCTGCCCCGGTGCTGCTACGCCGGCTACTGCACGAAAAGCACCAGCGCTACGACTGGCAGGTAGCCCCTAAACACACCATGAAAGTGTGGGGCTTGCACAAGCTGCGCCAAAACCTGCCTGAATTTATAGAGCACCTGCGTGGTAAAACCTGCCACGGAGCCATGATTCTGCTGGACTTAGAAGACCAGTTGCCCTGCGGGGAAGCTCCTGCGCTGGCTGAGGAAATTGCTCGGCTTCAGCCGTTGCCGTTTCCAATCGTTATCGTGTTCGCTTGCAAAGAATACGAGGCCTGGTTTCTAGCCGGTATTGCCAGCATCGCGGCTCACTCAGCCTATTTTGCCGACAACCTTACTTATCCCAACGACCCCGAAGATAAGCGTGGCGCCAAGGAATGGCTGGACAAACAAATGCCCGCTACGGTCAAGTACAAGGAGGTGCTGCACCAGGAGCAGTTTACCCGTTTCCTGAATTTTGCGCAGGCCCGGCGTGCCTCGTCATTCCAGCGCTTGGAGCGGGCTTTGCAGCAATTGCTGGACGCTGTAGATGCCGAGACGGGCGAAGGTATGGTATCGCCACGGCGACGGTAGGCAGTTACTTGCACAAATAAAAAAGTCTCGCTGGGAGCTAGCGAGACTTTTCAAGATAAATAGCAGCGGATTACTTGCTACCCAGCACTTTCAGCATGGTTTCGCCAATCTCGGCGGGCGAATCCACGACGTGGATGCCGCACTCGCGCATGATGGCCATTTTGGCGGCGGCCGTGTCGTCGGCGCCGCCTACGATGGCACCGGCGTGGCCCATGCGGCGGCCGGGAGGCGCGGTCTGGCCGGCGATGAAGCCGACGACGGGCTTCTTGTTGCCGGTTTCCTTAATCCAGCGGGCGGCTTCGGCTTCCATACCGCCGCCGATTTCGCCAATCATCACGATGCCTTCCGTTTCGGGGTCGTTCATCAGCAGTTCGACCGCCTGCTTGGTAGTGGTGCCAATGATGGGGTCGCCGCCGATGCCGATGGCCGTGGTCTGGCCCAGGCCGGCTTTGGTGAGCTGGTCTACGGCTTCGTAGGTCAGTGTGCCCGACTTCGACACAATCCCTACCCGGCCTTTCTGGAAGATAAAGCCGGGCATGATGCCCACCTTGCACTCGCCGGCCGTGATAACGCCGGGGCAGTTGGGGCCCACCATCGTGATGCCCGGCCGGTCCTTGAGGTAGTGCTTCACGGCAATCATGTCCTTGGTCGGGATGCCTTCCGTGATAGTAACGATAACCTTGATACCCGCCTGGGCGGCTTCCAGAATGGCGTCGGCGGCGAACGCCGGGGGCACGAAAATGATGCTGGTATCGGCCTGGGTGGCGGCTACGGCGTCGGCCACGGTGTTGAAAACGGGCCGGCCGAGGTGCTCGCTACCCCCCTTGCCGGGCGTAACACCCCCCACTACCTGGGTGCCGTAATCCATCATTTGCTGCGCGTGGAACGAGCCTTCGGAGCCGGTGAAGCCCTGCACGATGACCTTGGAATCTTTGTTGACGAGAACGCTCATGGGCGGCTAACTTGTTGGGAAGAATGAATTGGGGCAAAAGTAGGGCCGGGGCGGGCATTACCCGCCCGCCGGCCCCCGCCCGGCCGCCTTGCTACCTTTGCGGGCTCATTAGCTCCCTACCCCCTCCCACCTGGCAGTATGTACTACGACCATATTATCGACACGCTCGGCAACACGCCGCTCGTGCGGCTCCATAAAGTTACCGAAGGCATTAAAGGCACCGTGCTGGCTAAGGTTGAGTACTTTAACCCCGGTAACTCGGTGAAGGACCGCATGGCCCTGCGCATGATTGAGGACGCCGAAAAGGCCGGCCTGCTGAAGCCCGGCGGCACCATCATCGAGGGCACCAGTGGCAATACCGGCCTGGGCCTGGCCCTCACGGCCATCGCCAAAGGCTACAAAACCGTCTTCGTGATGAGCGACAAGCAGAGCAAGGAGAAGCAGGACATCCTGCGCGCCGTGGGCGCCGAGGTGGTCGTGTGCCCCGTCGATGTGGCCCCCGACGACCCGCGCAGCTACTACTCGGTGGCCCGCCGCCTCAATGCCGAAACACCTAACTCGTTCTACCCCAACCAGTACGACAACACCTCCAACACGGCGGCGCACTACGAAACCACCGGCCCCGAAATCTGGACCGGCACCGACGGGCGCATTACGCACCTGGCGGCGGGGGTAGGCACGGGCGGCACCATCTGCGGCAGCAGCAAGTACCTAAAAGAGCAAAACCCGGCCGTTTTCACGCTGGGCATCGACACCTACGGCTCCGTTTTTAAGAAATACAAGGAGACTGGTATCTTCGACCCAAACGAGATTTATCCCTACAAAACGGAGGGTATCGGCGAGGATATTTTGCCGAAAAATGTAGACTTTAGCGTTATTGACCAATTTATTAAAGTGGCTGATAAGGATGGCGCGCTGATGACGCGGCGGCTGGCCCGCGAGGAGGGCTTGTTTGTGGGCTGGAGCTGCGGCTCGGCCGTATTTGGCGCTTTAGAATTTGCGCGTCAGCACCTTACGGAGCAGGATACGATGGTCATTATCCTGCCCGACCACGGCACGCGCTACCTGGGCAAGATTTATAACGATGATTGGATGCGGGCGCAGGGCTGGCTATAAGAAATGTCTGCGCTTGCTGAAGCGGGGCTGGTTTGCTAACTTCGTTGACTTAACCCAGGATAGTTTATGACGGACGTGCTCAACCACATCGTGCTGATAGAGGATAATGAGACGACGAGCTTTCTAAACAACCGCTTGCTAAACCGGCTGGGCGTGGCCCGGCAGGTAAGCTCCTTTTCAAAAGCCGACGAAGCCACGCGGTTTCTGTGGGGTAGTGAGTCGGCCGTGGCCCAGGCCGCACCCGATTTGATTTTTGTGGACCTTAAGATGCCCGGCATGAGCGGCTTCGACTTTCTGGAGCGCTACAGCCAGCTGCCCGCCAGTGTGCAGGAGCGTACCGTAGTGGCCGTGCTCACGACCTCCATGCACGCCGCCGACACCGCCCGCGTGGCCCAGTACCCCAACGTGGAGTACCTCACCAAGCCGCTGACCGAGGAAAAAATGCAGTGCCTGCTGGCCAAGCGCTTCGCGCTGAGTCAGTAGGGGGTAATGAGCGTAATTTGAGTAGTATGGGTAGCACAAGAATAGAAATAAAAACCATCGGTAGGATACTTCGCTGAGCGCCGCTGCCCAACTAGTGAGCGTCCGTAACGGGCGTAATTGCCCTGCCGAGATGCTTTCGGGCCGCGTGAAATCGTAGCGACCCAACACGTTGACGTGGTCGTGCGGCAAAGGTGAAAGACGAGCTGCGTCATCGCCCTGCTGCTAGCCACCGAAGCCCCCGGTGTCCCCTTTCGGCTGGTTTTCGATGGTGCTGGCGGGCTTGTTCGTCCCCAGAAACCAGGTAAATCCCAGATACCCCACGCGCGTTTCGTATTTGGTCTGCAAGTCGGCGGTGAGCCCGTCGGCCGCTAGCTGGGTGTACTGGCGGCGCGTGTTGAACACGTCGCTCACGCGCAGGGTCAGCGCGGCCCGGTCGTGAAACAGGCGCTGGCGCAGGGCTACGTCCACTCCATACACGGCCAGCAGGCGGCCCTGGGGCACTACCAGCGGGGCGCGGTAGTTGCCGCTGAACTGCACGGCCAGTGCCTTGGTGGGGCTGAAGGTATTAAGCAGGTACGCCGTGCCAGTGAAGTTTGCGCGGGTCCCGTCGCCGGTGTAGCTGGCCACCTGGTTGCGGTAGTAAGAGCCGTTCGCTGTGAGCTTCCACCATTTAGTTACGGGCTGCGTCAACGACAACTCCAGCCCGTAGCTGGCCGTGTTTCCAAAATTGGCGTAGCTGGTGCGGGTGATGAAATCGGGCTGGCCGCTGCGGCGGGTTGCCAGCGTATCAATGGTGCGCAGGCTCTGGATGGATTGGCTAGCAAAGCGCCCAAACAGGGTCGTGTTCAGCGTTGTAGCCTGCCACGCTACCTGGTGGCCCAGCTCCGCGACGTGCACATACTCGGGGCGTAAGTCGGGGTTGCCCACCACGTAATTGCGCGCATCGGAATAGATGGGCAGCGCAATGATTTGCAGAAAATTGGGTCGGTTCAAGCGGCGCGAGTAGCTGAGTTGCAGGCGCTGGTCGTGGGGCAGCGTGCGTGCCACTGTCGCCGAGGGGAAGACGTTGAGAATCCGTTGGCGGACCGTGCCCGTGGGCAGTACTTGGGCGGAGAGCCCGGTAAATTCGGCCCGCAACCCGGCCTGGTACTCCCACAAATCCGATTTGTGTTGGTAGGACCCGTAGGCCTGCGGAATGACCTGCCGGTACGTGAAGCGGTACGAGCCCGCGTCCTGCCGAACAAATTCGCCCCCCGGGGTGGATTGCACCGCATAATCGGCCGTGCCGGGCGTCACCAGGGCGTCGGTCTTGACACCCGCTTCCCAGCGCCGCTGCTTGTCCAGCGGATGCACGTAGTCCACCTGCACCGAAGGCATCTGAATGGTGACGTCGAGCAGTTGCTGGCGGGCGTTGCGCGCGTAGCTGGCCGGCCCGTCCAAGACGCGCTGCTGGGTCGTGACGGTGCCGACGTCCAGGTAGTACGAGGCACTGGCGGTTAACTCCCGGCCAGGAGACGCGGCCCAGGTGTGCCGGTACGTACCCGAGACCCGGCTGCCGGACAGGTTATCGGCCTGCGTGTTCTGGTTGCGCAGCAGGAACGAGGGGTTGGGGTCCTGGGCGAGCAGGGTGGCAAAGTCCTGCGTGGTGCGATAGTGCTCGGCGTAGTACTGGGCCGTTAGGCTAAAGCGCTGCTCGTCGCTGAAGGCGTACTCAACGCCCAGCCGCAGGCTGTGATTGGTTTGTAGGCGCGTGCTGGCCCCCGTCTGGTCGGTGCGGGTGGTGCGGCCATCCACCGTGGCGACCTGCTGCAAGGCCGAGCTGCCGTGGAACAGATTGCTCAACCCGTCGACGGTGCCGGAAAAGTTGAGTTTGCCGACCTGCCGGTTGCCGCTGAGCGACGCCGTATACTTATCCCGGGTGCCCACCGTGGCCAGCGCGTCGCCGTTCCAGCCGGGCTGGGTTTGTTTTTTCTGCACCAGGTTGATAATTCCCCCCGTGCCCTGGGCCGAGTACTGCGCGCCGGGATTGGTGATGACCTCAATGGTTTCGAGGCGGCTGGCGGGCAGTTGGTCGAGGCGCAGGTTGGGGGGCGCGGGCTTGCCGTCGAGGTAGAGCGTGACGCTCGAGTTACCCCGCAAGCTCACTTGCCCGTTGTCGTCTACGGCCACAGAGGGTACTTTCTGGAGCACATCCGCCGCCGTGCCGCCCGCGCTGTTGAGGTCTTTGTCCACGTTGAGAATAGTTTTACCTAGTTCGTTGACTACGGCCGCTTTTTCGCCCTGCACGACCACGCTGCCGAGCTGCACGGTGGTTGGGACCGCCAGCCACTCCCCCAAGCGAACGACCGGAGCGGCCGCGTCCAGCGTGGCCGCTCGGCGGGCGGACTGGTAGCCCAGCGCCTCGGCCCGCACTACGTAACGGCCCAGCGCGAGGTTGGTCAGGGCAAAGGTGCCGTTTTCAGCGGTTTGGGTGTTTCCGATTAGGGTCGAGTCGGACAGCCGCAGCAGCAACACGTTGGCAAAGGGTAGCGGCTGGCGCGTGCGCTGGTCCAGCAGGGTGCCAGACACCTCCCCCGGCCCCTGGGCCAACAGCCGACCGGGCAGCAGACCCGCTGCCACCAGCCCGAACCAGCCGAGGCACCCCATCCCCCGAAGGCAGCCGGTAACTCGGGGCCATAATGTAGCGGGGTACTTCACCTGATAACTTATAACTGCTTGCTTGACAATAGTATTTGCAATGCATATTAATTCGCAATACATACTAACTCTACTTTGGCAAGTTAGGTAGGCGGTTTTGCGGTGGGTTTTGGGGCAGTATAAGCGGCGCGTTTATGAATGGCAGCCAGCAGGGCGTCATCCTCTTGGAGCAGGTTTCGCAGCTTTTGGGCC
>JAABUK010005009.1_pt1 | contig 21077 bp, 15 predicted proteins | sample 5559141 | NCBI WGS metagenome assembly JAABUK01 (sample SAMN10711869, study PRJNA513367) | rock metagenome | isolation source: Antarctica rocks | place: Antarctica: Victoria Land, Pudding Butte nord | collected 2016-01-03
TATGAATTTATAATACATTGACTGGTAAATAATTTTAAAATCTTAAACAGCTTCTTAAGCCGAAAGATAAAGTCTTATCAACACTTTCTTATAAGCCCCTTAAGGCCTACGCAGGTTGGGAAAACATATTGAACTTAGGCAAAACCAACTGATTATTGGCCCGGCAAAATCCGTTCAGGCCTTATTTCCCTTTCCTCTGTTTAGGGCCCAACCAGAGGAAAGGGAAATTTATGTAAGTATCCGTTTCTAATTATCTCAATAACAAAACAACTATGAAAAAAGCAGAACTACGTGATAAGAATTTGGTGGTAGATATACTCAGCAAATCATTTGACACAAATCAAAGTGTTAATTACATCGTAAAGCAAGATCAAAAACGAGTACAGCGAGTATGCTCTTTAATGGATTATTCTTTTGAAATCTGCTTTTTATTCGGAGAAGTGTTTTTATCAGACGATAAAAAAGCATGTGCACTGATAACTTATCCCGATAAGAAAAAGACTACTCTTAAATCCATATTACTGGATGTTAAACTGATCCTTTCCGCAGTTGGTTTAAAGAATATTAAAAAAACACTTGCACGGGAATCATTAATAAACAAAATACAACCAAAAGAGCCAAAGTATTATTTATGGTTTATTGGTGTTGATCCCGAATATCAAAGTGGAGGTATTGGAAGTATCCTCTTGGATGAAATAATTGGGGATAGCGAACACAAGAAAAGACCAATCTATCTGGAAACTTCGACTTTGAAAAATTTGCCCTGGTACAAAAAGTTTGGATTTCATGTATACCATGAATTGGATTTAAGCTATAAGTTATTTTTTCTTAAAAAGGAATTGGATAAAAAATATGACTGATGCTGGTATTTGGAACACAAATGCACATTGTCACATTTATTTTTGTGAGCATAGAAATAGTTATCTTTTTCTACCTCCTCATATATAAGTTAGCGAGACCGGATGATAAAATAACTTTTCTGAATATCATTTTAATCTTCCTGCTGATAACCTATAATATCACAGGCGGCTTATTGCCTGATCCCAATTTGTGGGGTTCATTTTTCATTCAAAATGCTATTGCTTACGCAACTGGATTTATTACACCTTGCTATTTCCCCTATTACGTTTATAAAGCCTTCGGTTTGGAGAAGATGAAATTCCATGCTTATAAAGGCGTTTATTTATTCCTGATTATACCGTATATAATTTTTGTTGTGGTATTTGCCATCTCAGACAATTTAATAACCGCACAAAACGTGCTTATTCTCCCGGTGTTATATGCTCTATGGGTTATTTACACTTTAGTTAAAGCTATCAAATACAAATATGGGACTCTTCTTACCAGCAAAGCATCAAAAGAAGAAGTAACTGTACTCTTTCTAAGTTTAACGCCCTGGGTTGGCTTGCCCATTATAGATTATTTTCATTTAGGGCAAGCAGTAGAAGCATCCGTTACTAATACAGGCTTCCTGCTTCTTTTGGCTTTACAATTATCGAGGCACATAAAACAGTTGAGGGTTGAACATCAAAGACTGATAGAATCAGAACAGCAGCTTCTAAACTGGAATACCAATTTGCAGAACGAGGTGGATAAAAGAACAAACGAACTTGAAAAAATAAACGAACAAAAGACAAATAATTTTATCAATCTGGTTCACGAGACTAAAACGCCTTTGACACTGGTAAATAATTATTTGGAAGAGTATATAAATAAGTATGGTTCGGTTGAAGAATTAGATATAATCAAAGGTGGTGTAGATAAACTTACAAAAGATGTAATTAGCTTATTTGATATTGAAAGATTTGCAAAGGGAATTGATGTATATAACCACAACCAAATATCGAATTTTAGTGAAATTATCAAAGGCAGCTTAATATTGTTTGAATTCTATTGCCAAAAACAAATTATTTCATGTAATAAAGACATTGAAGAAAATGTTTTTATAAAAGCAGATCCCAATGCTATTGACCGAATAGTAAATAATGTAATAGAAAATGCAATCAAATTCTCTAACAACGAAGGTAAAATTGAAATAACCTTAAAAACGATGGGTGATAAAATAAATTTCTCTGTTAAAGATGTAGGCATTGGCATAGCTCCTGATTTACAAAAGAAAATATTTGAACCATATTATCAGATAAATCATAAAAAAACAGGGCTGCAAGGTATGGGGCTTGGACTGCCAATTTTAAAAAAGGTAGTAGATAGCTTGGGTGGACGAATTTATATTGAAAGTAATCCTATTGAAACTCCCGGAACCTTGGTAAGTATAGTTTTAAATAAGCATGTTTTAGTAGAAAATGATGTGCTGGTTGCTAATCCTTTAGAATCTAAATTTCGAATCCTGAATGTCGAGCACTTTGAAATAACAGATGCGCCTTATCTCCCCAACAAGCATTCGGTTTTATTAATTGAAGACAATAAAGCTATGCTTAACTTTCTTTCTAAAAAGTTAAGTGATAAATACAACATCTTTTGCTCTTTGAATGGAGTGGAAGCGTTAAAAAAACTACATGATATACCTGTTATACCTGATTTAATTCTTTCGGATATAATGATGGATAAAATGGATGGATTTGCTTTTGCTAAAGCTATCTCTGAACAGAATGAGTACAACCATATTCCCATAATATTTTTGACTGCCAAATCCACTCCAACTGACAAGCTTAAAGGTTTGCGATTAGGTGCTATTGATTTTATTCCAAAACCCTTTTCCTTTGAAGAATTAAGCCAAAAGATTGAAACTGTGTTGAAAAACATTGGCAAGCAGAAGAAAGCAATTCTAAATCTCTCAATTTCTAACCTAAAAAGCCTGAATAACTTAAATGGCGTTCTTGAAGACGCGAAACTTTCACTTACGTTTGATCAGAATTGTAAGTTATACAACCTTACTAACCGGGAAATCGAAATAGTCAAACTTATGATTAAGGGAACCAAATATAAAGAGATAGCAAAAATTCTGTTTATATCTGACAGGACGGTTACAACGCATATCCAAAACATATTTGAGAAAATAGGGGTTTCTAACAAAGTTGAAATGCTTAACAAGCTCAACATTAGTGCCCCTCCCTCAAATTGACCAGAATGGCGGGTGTCGGCATCCTATAAACCTATAATCTGAATGTTTCTCCTCAGCAGCCTGGATTTAGCCGCTTTAACAGCGTACCTCTGTAAGATAATTTGTAAACTTCTGAATTACAACACTAACTGTCTCGAAAATGCTAAAAATACTCATTTTTACGTATGAAAATGGTATAGATAACGTATTCTTTGGATAGAGCTAAATCGGGAAATTTGGGTATGATGAATGCTAATTCTACCCAATTTAAAAGCTATGTGCGGAAGATATACATTGGAGTGGCTGGATTCTCTGATTACTGTTTCACTTAATCCTGCGAAAACCGATCTAAATACCTTTTCAGATGATGAAATTCGCTCTGTTATCTCAAAAATAACAGAGGAAAAGGAGAAGCTATTGAACCTTCTGAAGAACCAAATATTTGGCTTGACAAAGGAAAAGCAGATTGCATTGATTGTCAATCAGTCACATTCATCGCTAATTATTCTCCTGGATCAAGTATTGAAATATCCCCAATCGCAAAATTTAAATAAACCTTCCCTTCAACAGCTTCATAATACTTTGATTTCCAGCCTTGAAGAACTACTTTCTTTTATAGAAGTACGCTGTTTTACGTATTTAAGCTTAAATGAACGAGTACCGGCTACCTACCTTGCAGTAACAGGCAAGGAGCTAAAACAAAGAGTAGATAAGCTAAAAATCAAATTGTTAAACCAAGAAGCCAACAAGCAGCTTGCAAATATTGTTTTAGACAACTTGTACTCCTTTATCAACCGATTAAAAGAGGACTTTCCCGTGACTTTCCGGGAATTACTGTATCAGAAGGACTTGCTTAAAGAGCTTGAGCTATTAGACCTTCCAGAAGGCGAAACTTGTGTATTTACCGCCTTAGATGAACTGCTTATTTACCTAAATTTCAATAGCAAATCTTACATGGGCTATATTACCAAGAGGCTTGCCGAAAAAATTAATTTAGCTGAAAATAACTCTGATAAACTGGAAAGACTGTTATTTCATTACAAGCAGTTTAATCAAATGCATCGTAAACCCAATGTTATTTTAAATCCTCAATACGGCGACCTCAAAACGGAGTTAAGTAACTGGTTTACCCAAGAAATATTCTACCTGGAAAAGAAGTTGCATTTAGCTGTTGTACCTATGAATGGGAATGCTGAACAAAAAGGTTTAAAAACGGTATCCCAAAAAAATGAACTACAAAAATTGTTGTGTATTTTATCTGTTGATCAAATGGCACTTGTACTACGCTCTGCGGATGATTTAAAGATTATAATGGCTCGCAGCCTTAATGCAGTTTTTAAAGCTATTGTTCCGCGCTTATCTACTCCTTATCAGGAAAATATATCCTTTGACAGTATGCGCAGTAAATCATACAATGCGGAAACCAGGGATAAAGAGATTGTTATTCAAACGCTTGAACAAATGATTAAAAAGATAAAGGAATATTAGTCACTAAAGTTTCTCCTCACCAATATAAACAATACTAAGATTTTAGCGACTATTTTTATTTGTTTTCCTTTTAGACTTTCTTTTTATGTTAAAGATACTGCAATTATTACTGCTACTAATATAACAGAACCAATAATAATTCTTTGTATCAGAATTTCAGGATGGTCAAAAGGTTTATTGTATAGGCTATTTGGTTTTAAATAAATATATCCGTTTTGATTATCAACTATTACATTAAACCGCTTTAACAGGGCATTTCCTAAAATACTTAAATCGTTTGTATTTGCATTTGGTCTTTCAATGATACCAGGCAAATTCCTGAATTCATACTTACCGATTATTAATTTAGGAAACAATACAATATCTCTCGAGCCAATTGCAAATTTTATATCAACCTGATCATAAAGATTATATTTCGTAGCAACCTCATCCGTTAACATACCAAAGCAGCAACACTAGTGTTTTTTCGCATTTCACAAAGGCATTTCATAAACTTCAAACAAACGATTCAAAATAGTTTTTTTTCATTGAGGTATGAAATAAACGAATCTTTATAAGTTTCTCCAATCGGTATAAAATTATTTTTAATAATTACACGATTCTTCGAAATGGTATCAATTTTATCAAGGGCAATAATGAAAGATTTATGAACCCTGCAGAAACGATTTCCTGGCAATACTTCTTCCATCTTTTTCATATTTTGCAACGTGATGATTTTTTTTGTCATGGTGTGAATTGCAATATATTCTTTCAACCCTTCGATATACAGGATTTCAGATAAGAATATTTTCACAATCTGGTAATCGGTCTTTACAAACAAAACTTCATCAACAGCAGACTGTGCGGAAGCAATACCATTTTCCGGGGCTAGCTTACCGGGCCCTTTTAACAGATCCATTATCTTATTAGCCGTTTTCAAAAACCGCTCAAATGAAATTGGCTTGACCAAATAATCAGACGCATTCAACTCGTAGCCATTTAATGCATAATCCTGATAAGCCGTTGTGAAAACTATCCTGCACCCTTGTGGAAGTAATTCTGCAAGTTTCAATCCGCTCAGTTCTGGCATGCGGATGTCAAGAAACACCAAATCGCATGAAATATTCCTGATTTCAGAAAGAGCATCCATAGAATTGTGAAATACACCTGCCAGCTGCAGAAAAGGGATTTTTAAAATATAGTCTTCCAGCAAATCGGCGGCGAGCGGCTCGTCATCAATCACTATACATTTTAATCTGTTACTATCTGATTTCATCTTAGTTGCAAGGTTAGGTTAACTGAATAATAAGTACCATCGTTTTCAGTTTTTAAAATATGTTTATCCGAATACAATAGCAATAACCGCCTGCGTACATTTGTTAACCCGATACCTCCTTCCGAATCCTTAGCAGCGGGATCAATTTTATTTTTGCTATATAACGAAAGCTCACCATTTTTAATACACAGTTTAATCATCGCCGGATTTAACGGGTCATTCAATAGACCATGTTTTATTACATTTTCTACAAAAGAAAGCAGAATAAGGGGAGCAATCATGTCCTTTTCTGTTTCACCTGCAATGTCAAAATTAAGCATAAGCGGTCCATTGACCCTGAGTTGCTGCAAAGACAGCAACAGTTTCAAGTAATGTATTTCCCTGGATATGACAACAAACTCAGTGCTGCTCTCATATAACATATAGCGAAGAATTTCTGACAACTTCATTATACTATCCGCTGTATTGACAGACCTCCTGTAAGCCAGGGTATAAATGTTATTCAGTGTATTAAACAGAAAATGCGGGTTTACCTGTGAACGTAAAAAGTCAAGTTCCGTTTTTAATTTATCGGTTTCAAGTGCATGCTGTATTTTTTCGTTTGTGAACCTGTCTGCGATATAGCGGTAAGTGATTCCGATAAACAACATAATTCCAACAAATAAAATATTCCGTAAAAATGTGTTCAGCAATTCAAGACCGATTTGACCATTTTTTGTAAATACGCCGGTAAGATGACTAAGAAAAAAACTAAATATAGTTGTGCAGATCAGTAATGCAAACCAACCTGCTATCAGCCTGGTAATATGTCTGGCGGGGTTCCAGTTGGGCATTATCCAAAGTATATTCACATAGAATACCACGATATAAAAAGCAAAGGAAATTAATCCGTATTCCATTACGGGCGGATTACCGAAGACATTTAAGATGATTCCACATAATAAAAACGCTAGTCCCCATGCACAAATTTGCCACAGTATCCTTTTCCTAAATTTCATTGCTGAAAATTAAGAAATAAAAGCACAGGCAGAATGAAAAACCTGGAAACTGGTTGGTACCCTCTGTTAGCCTGTTGGTATAAACATATCCCGGGTTTGTTGAACTTATTTTTTTCGAGCGTAAATCCTGGGCAATTTTAGGGAAGAAATAATAATTTTCATGGCGACTTCCATTGTAAAAATTGAAAACATCTCTCACAGTTTCAACCACCAGAAAGTGCTTGACAATATTTCCCTGAATATTGGCAGGGGCAGTATTTACGGGTTTTTAGGCCCCAATGGAGCTGGTAAAACTACTACACTTCGATTGGTATTGGGCTTACTTAAAAATCAGAGTGGTAATATTAGCCTGTTTGGTACGGAGCTCTTTAGTAACAGGATAGCATTATTAAGACAAATTGGTTCCCTTATCGAACAGCCATCGCTGTATGCTCATCTTACCGGCATTGAGAATTTAGAAATTTTCAGGTTGCCATACCAGTCGGACAGAAAAAGAATAGCGGAAGTACTTCATATAACCGGTCTGGAAGCCGCGGCCAAGAAAAAAATCAGATCCTATTCACTTGGGATGAAGCAACGGCTTGGTATTGCCGTAGCATTACTGCACGACCCTGAATTACTGATTCTGGACGAGCCAACCAATGGTCTTGATCCTGAAGGTATCATTGAAATGAGAGCAATGATCAACATTCTTAAGAAAGATTTTGGGAAGACGATTCTAATTTCCAGTCACTTGCTCAGTGAAGTAGAAAAAATTATTACTGATGTAGCGATTATTGATCATGGGAGGATTTTATTCCAAGGAAGCTTTCCAGAATTACAGCAGAAAAAATCCAGCCAGTCCACTGTTGAGATCGAAGTAAATAATACGATTACAGCGGTTGATTTATTGAAACAGCACTTCTCTTTGACCCAAAAAAACGAAAAGATGATCGTCAATTCTGCCAGTAAGCAGGAAACGGCAAAAATAGTTGCATTATTAGTAAATGCGGGTTTGGAAATATACAGTGTAACTGAGCAGAATAATAATCTTGAAAGTCTCTTTATTCAAATCATATCTCAATAATTATCGCATTGTCATTTTTTTTAAATACAAAATCGGAGTTCCTAAAATTGCGCAGAACATCTGCTATTTGGCTGACCTTATTAGCTGCCGGATTTCTACCTTTTATAGATTGTGTTATATGTATCGAAAGGCCGCATGATATGATACCAAAATTCACCAAAGATGCATGGCTGGTGTTCTTTCATTTTACTATGAAAAATACAGCCGCAGTCATCTTGCCTTTCTATGCCATCCTGGTAATTAACATGATAATCCAGATAGAGTTTAGAAATTTTACCTGGAAGCAGGTGTATACAACACCCAGGAGATATGTCGACATTTTTTTTTCCAAACTAATCGTCATTCATGTACTTATCATTTGCTTTTTGCTCCTGTTTATTTCCTTTACCCTGGTTTCCGGCTATACTGCTAATCTCATTCGCCCCGGCTTTCAGTTTTTAAATGCACGCATTCCATGGCATGATATAATGGCGCTGACGCTTCGCGTTTATGCGGGTATTCTGGGCGTTACTGCTATTCAATATTGGTTGAGCACAAGGTTTAGAAATTTCGTTGTACCCCTCGGTATAGGCTTTGGTCTTTGGGCTGCAGGACTTGCTTTGCTGGATTGGGACAAAATTATCTACTATCCCTACATGTATGCAACATTATTATTCTATAACAATTCTAGTCAGAACCCGTCGGAATATGTAACCCTTCTCACCTGTTCCCTTGCATGTTTTCCGATATTTCTTATAGCCAGCTTCTGGGATTTATACCGGCTAAAAGAAAAAGGATAGCATTTTTTAAACTATTTCTTCTATTATGAAATCAATCATCATCTTTAGTATTATTTGCAATTTATTTTTCTGTTCGTCTTTCGCACAAAAAGTATCCGGCATTATAAAAGATAATGCCGGAAATTCCATTAACGGAGCATCTGTCACTTTAAAAAAGAGCAGTGATTCATCCATAACGAAGATTGCTGTATCTGACAGTACCGGCAGATATGCATTTATTAATACTGAACCAGGCAACTACTTTGTATCCATAACATATACAGGATACACATCTATTGATTCAGATACTTTTGCAATAGATGGAGTGAATGACATTACCCTTCCGAAAAGGGTTTTACAAAAAAATATTAAGGGACTTAAAGAAGTAGTGGTAATTGCCCGCCAACCATTGATTGAAATAAAGGCAGATAGAATTGTTTTGAATGTGGAAGGTACCATCAATGAGAACAGTCAATCAGCGCTGGCGCTTTTGAAAAAATCGCCGGGCGTAACTATAGATCAAAACTCGGGCATTAACCTGAACGGGAAAAACGGCGTGCAGATATATATTGATGATAAGCCAAGTCCGCTGACAGATAAAGACCTTGCCGATTATTTAAGTACCATTCAGGCTTCCGGCATCAATGCCATTGAAATAATTTCAAATCCGTCAGCAAAATATGATGCGGCAGGCAATGCAGGAATTATTAATATCAGGCTGAAAAAAAATAAACTCTACGGTACGAATGGTTCTGTTTCAGCAGGATATAATATTGGTGAATACAGTAAATACAATGCAGGGTTTTCTCTTAACTACCGCAATAGAAAAATCAACCTCTATTCTAACTATAATTATAATAATGGAACATATTTTGCCAATTCAACACAATGCAGACAGATACTTGATACATCATTCAATCAATCAACAAGAAATAAAAGCCAGAACAAGATTCATAATTTCAAAGCAGGCACCGATTACAATATCGATTCAAGACAGACTTTGGGAGTAGTGGTCAACGGGGCTTTATTTGATAATACACTTTATAGTAACAGCAGCAATTATATCAGCAGCCTTTCCAGCAGCAAACCCAATAAAATTCTCTTCGCCGATAACACCAATACCGGTAAACGGCATAATATAAATACCAATATCAACTATCATTTTGCTGACACGCTGGGTCATGTCTTAAATTTGGATGCCAACTACGGCAACTATAACATCAATACCAATCAATATCAGCCCAATTACTATTTTGATTCTACAGGGCAAGTGTTGCTGCAGACAAATATTTATAATATTCTTTCACCAACTTCAATTGATATTTATAATTTTAAAACAGACTATGAACAAAACCTGGGCAAGGGAACCCTGGGTATTGGCGCCAAATTTTCTTACGTGACAAGCAAAAATAATTTCAGGCAATTCAATGTTGATTCGTCTGGCGCCAAAGCGGACAGTGTATACACAAATGATTTTAATTATCACGAAAACATCAATGCATTTTATCTTAATTACCAGAGAGCTTTTAAATGGATAAAAATACAGGCTGGACTGAGAATAGAAAACACTAACCTTTCAGGTACCTCGGTCGGTTATAAAAATAAAAATGGCAGTTTTGCCCAGGCTGATTCATCCTTTGCTTTACATTATACCGATCTTTTCCCCAGTGCTGCCATTACACTCAACAAGGATCCCAATAAAGAGTGGTCATTAACATACAGCTTGCGCATTGATCGGCCGGCATACCGTGATTTGAATCCTTTTGAGTTCAAGATTGACGATTATACATCCAGGAAAGGGAATACAGGCCTCAAGCCTCAATATACCAATAGTGTGGGTTTGTCACTGGTATATCATCAGTCACTTATAACTAGATTAAACTATAGTCATGTAAAAGATGTCTTTTCGATTCTCTATGATACAACTGACAAGTCCAAATCTTTTGTAACCAAGAAAAATCTGGCTTCGCAGGATATCATAAATTTTAATAGCAGTTATACCCTGCAATACAAATGGTATAATTTATTTGCGAATATTACAACCTATTACAGCAAATTTAAATCTGATTTCGGTACGGGACGCACGGTTAACCTCGACGCTTTTGTATTTGACGGAAACATTGATCAAAGCTTTTCGCTCGGTAAAGGTTGGATAGGTCAGCTTACAGCATATTATACATCTCCGTCGATAGTTCAGGGTTCTATTAAGATAAGAGAACAATGGAGTATAGATGGTGGATTTCAAAAATCGGTTTTTAAAAAGAGTGGTATGGTTTCCTTTACCCTTAGTGATTTCTTCAATACGTCCCGCATCAGGGGAATGAGTTCGTTTTCAGGACAGCAGATAATTTCATATAATAAGGAGGAGTCTCGTGTACTCAGGCTGAATTTTACTTATCGCTTCGGTAACAAGAGAGTCAAGGCAGCCCGCCAGCGGCAGACAGGAGTTGAGGATGAAAAAAGCAGGAGTTTTTGATTTTAATGTTTACCCATCATGTTATTTTTTTTGTCCTCAAAATCGCATTTATTCTTATTGGCTGGAAAAAAAAACTTCTATAATTTTGAAACGCTTAACAGTGAAGTACCTGCGGATGTCTAGCATTTGGAAAAATCTTTCGACGCATTAAGAGAAGGGCTGAAAGAAATTGACGCAATACTTACTGTCATATAGAACAGCAGGTAAGTAAAGTTACCTTAAAAGCGAACATGAAAATTTCGTCCGGGTTTTACGTGATTATAGTTATGCAAGAAGAGTCTTAACTTCCTGGATGGGGAAATTAATTGATTTTGGCTTTTCCCCAATCACAGGTTAGGTTTATATCTGCGAAAAGGGCTACATTTCGATCCCTTTTGCAAGTAAAAACTAATATTGCAAAAGATACAATCATATAACTACATAGAAACTTACCTAGGTAAAAAAGGTAGGTTATTTTGAGTAGCTTTTCCAACCACAGCTTTTAAATCAGCTAAATATCTATAGGTATCTTATTCAAATTTTCGGCAGCAAAAGCTTGTTTGCTCCGTCACTCAATATTTGGACAGATGAAACAGCACATTTGTATATCCGGGTAAGCACCGATGAATAAGCGGACAAAGGCTACTCCCAACGTAGCCAGGAAGAATTGCTCCGGCGTTATTGCGACATCAATGCCATTGCTATCCGAAAAGTTATACTGGAAGATCATTCCGCCAAGGCCTTCAACCGCCCGGAATGGCAAAAATACGTGACTGAACTCCGAAGGCATAAAGTACAGCTGACTTTGTACTCTTCCTCAAATGGGATCGTTTCAGCCGTAATGCCGGAGATGCTTACCAAATGATTAATACACTTCGAAGGTTAGGGATAGAGCCACAGGCCATTGAGCAGCTTTTAGATTTATCCATACCTGAAAACAAAATGATGCTGGCGTTTTATTTAGCTGCCCCGGAAGTAGAGAATGACCGCCGGGCATTAAATGTAATTCATGGGATGCGCCGGGCAAGAAAAGAAGGCCGTTATATGGGGCTGGCTTCCATTGGCTATACAAATAAAACTGATGAGTCTGGAAGGAAGTTCATCGAACTAAAAGAACCGCAATCTGGTATTTTAAAAGGGTCTTTTGGTAAGATTGCTGGGGGGTTTACAATACAGAACAGGTTTATAAAATGGCGAAAGAAAAAGGATTTAAAGCCACTAAAAGTCTTTTTTGTTTGCTATCCGTAACCCGGTGTATTGTGGCAAAATATTTATCCCTAAATACAAGGATGAAGAAAGCTATTTTGTAAAAGGCTCTCATGAACCGATTATTGCGGAAGAATTGTACCATCAGGTTCAGGATGTATTGGACGGCAGGAAAAGAAGAAGTTACCGCCTTAAAGTAGCCTCAAACGCCAGCCCACCCCTGCGTGGGTTCCTCATTTGTCCCAAATGTGGCAAGCTATTAACCGGCAGTGCTTCAAAGGGGCATACCCATTATTATTCCTATTACCATTGTTTTGGAGGCTGTACAAGTCGCTTCAGGGCTGATAATGTTAACCAGCTATTTTTAAGAGAAATAAAAAAAAATGTCGCCGTCAGGAGATGGGAAGACTTGTACAAAATCACCCTACAGGATGCTTGGGCAGAGAAGAATAATCATTTGCAGGATGATAAAAGGCAGGTTACAGCACAGATAAAAGAACTGGAAAATAAATTATCCTATGTAAGAAGCTGTTTAAGATTTTTATTTAAAAAGTTGTATTGTGGTAGTCGATGATTTTTGCTTTGGTGAAAATCAGCTTCTTACCAAAAGCATCAGCATCACTTTATAAATATTATGAATTTATAATACATTGACTGGTAAATAATTTTAAAATCTTAAACAGCTTCTAAGGGATTTGGTAACCTCCCGACAAATTGACCCGGCAGATTGCCAGGATATGAAAGAAGAATATAGCCGGAAGCTGGAAGAACTGGAAATAAAACTTACCAATTCTTGCAATGAAGTCGATGATATAAAAGGTCTCTTTAATGCTGGTTTAAAAAGACTATTCCGGCTGGATTACATTTATGAAGACGGGGATGTAGAGAAAAAAAGGGAAGTAATAAGTTCGATGTTCCCTGAAAAAATGGTTTTTGACGGATTTGCACTTCGAACTAATCGCATCAATGAAGCAGTACAGTTAATATTCAGTCTGGACAAGAGTTTTAGCGAAAATAAAAACAGGACAAACGGAAATAATTCCAATTTGTCCTGTCAAGTCGTGGTGGATAACCTCACCCTCGAACTCTATGCTCAAATGCTTCGAGGGCTGTAGCATTTGCACGAAACAATAGGGTTCACCTGATTGATAAAACGTTACTTGCCCCGCAAACCTTGAATAAATTGCTTCTTTCTTTTCATTGCTGGCTCCTTTTAGTACCAAGCTAAAATGAGCATTATCATGAGAATGCAAATTACTGTTATAATCATATTGATTATAAGTAGTTACACTCGCAATAATTTCATTATTTTGTTTTATAAACTACGCTTCCTGAGTAATCACCTTTATCAAAAACCTGCATAACAATAAAGTTTAAAAGTAGAGTGAGAAAAAATTAATTACGATATTTTTCTTATTACTTTTTTTGACCAAGACTTTTTGCACCCAAACGAAGTGTTATTTGTGCTTTTCCATCGTTGTCTACTTTCCTTGTTCTACTTATTTAGCTTCATTGTATGTCCATTCCTCGGAATCAAGCCTTAATAAATCGGTCGAGTAGAAATGCAGTTTTAGAATTACCAATTCCTTTCAATACAAGTACTTCTTTTCGTCATCAAACCTTACGTCAAGTTTTGTATGAATAAGGTCGTTAATCCTTGCTGTTGTTTTATTGTAAGAACTTGTATACAAAGTAATATGAAGAGCATCAATATTCATTGATTCATAATTCTTCGGAATTTTATGGTTCGGGATTGGTCAAAGATAAGAGAATTATGTAGTACTGTGCGACATTAAGTACTATATATTATCATAAGCGGGTAAAAGGAATGAATCTAAAATTTGTTTATGCCTATACACCAATTTGCTTATATCATTTCTAAAAGCTACATAAAATTATGAGCCGCAAATTATCTTATTTCAATTCCACGAATATTTTTCGAAACAAGGTTTAGAAACGTTTTATCCGAAGACATTCTATGCCTGTAATCATAAGAAATGCCTTTATCTATCTTATAGTATCCTCCTTACAGGAATTTTTTATTTTATATATATTTTTTTCTTTCTGATTATCAATAGGGTACAACGGGTACAAATAAGATACAATTAAAGTTGGACTTGATAGGGGCTTCATGCTGATGTTCTTTTGTATAGTCATTACAGACAAGCCGGATTTATAACATCAGTTATCCGGATTAGTGAACGAAAAAACAAAGTATATGTTTACAAACATTTCCTGGGTAAGCTACATTTTGGTTGTTACCCTCCTTTTAGCAGCATGGTATCTCATTATCGGTATGCGATTTTATTTTCACGACCTGCAAAGCCTTTTTACAAGAAAAAGAAAACCAAACTTGCGACTTGCCCCTGACGAAACTTACTCAACTACAGGCTCTGAATTTACACCCGAACAAACAGAAACTTTAGATTCAGACATTCTGTTCCAAGAGGTGGAGCAATTGTCAACTAAGCTGAAAGAAGCTATTGCAGATGCCTCCTCAAAAAATTACAATAGGGAAGAATTTATTTTCTTATTGCAACTGACCTTAAAAGAATATCCGCATTTAAAAGGCTCAATATTCCAGGAAGCCTTAAATAACCTGATCATTTCTGAATGTGAAAAATATGGCTCCATCCACCTCAGTGCTGTAGAGCTGGTGATGTTGTGGAAAGAGGTAGCGTAGTGGAGCCACCTTCCTCCCTCTCCGTCCGCTTGTGACGGAGAGGCTTCAGGAAGGTATTTAAGTGTAAATGTTTAACTTTTAAATAATGTGTATTATGAAAATGAAGCGATTGAATTTTAGAAGTTTCTCCCGGAAACAATGGTTAAGTATCTGTGCAGTATTGATCTTAACGTCTGTCCATCTTACAGTGATGGCTCAGGATGGCAACGCAGGTATCAATGCAGCAAACACCCAAGTGCGTAGTTACTTTCAGTCCGGTACCAATCTGATGTATGCGGTTGGTGCACTGGTCGGATTGATCGGAGCAGTAAAGGTTTACCAGAAGTGGAATGCAGGCGATCAAGATACTGGAAAAGTTGCCGCAGCCTGGTTCGGTAGCTGCGTTTTTCTTGTAATTGTAGCTACTGTTATTAAGTCCTTCTTTGGTGTTTAAATCCTAACAAATTTTATGTCTTATGCAGGAAGTATTAATCCAAAAATTACATCAGTATCTCACTGAAAATAATCCAGATTTACTGATTACGCTGCAACAGGAAGAGGATGTAAGCGACTATGTGAAAGAAAAGGTAGCTGCAATTGCTCCTATACTGGATGAATTGCTCGCAGCTAATACTCCTGCATATCTCATGCAAGAACGTTGTATGGATGAACTCACCAAGGAGCTACGCCCATCAAAGTTTAATTATCTGATTTCGATTTTGGAAGAAGAATTTGAACCGGATTATAACAGGCTTAAAGAAGGCGGATTGCTTACTTATGAAGTGATTAATCTAATTGAAAGCTGTACACCAGTATTTGAAACTTTAGGCTTTACAGAGGAAAATGAAAATGACAGGCATTTGCATTATGCCATTACAGGTGCAGTAAAAGAATATTTTGAAAATAAGCAGTTACAGTGAAAAAGTGAAGTATGGCTTACAATCAATTACAAAAACTTAATGATAATATAGCGGCTATCCGGATTGCCTTAGCATGGAATAAAGAAAAAATCTTGGATGTAACACAGGTTGAAGCACTGCACAAATATTCAGGCTTCGGCGGAATAAAAGCAATATTATACCCTAATGCAGCCAAAGACGAATGGATTAAATTGAATGCAACAGATGAAGACTTGCGCCTGTATGGTAAAATAATAGAGTTGCATGACCTGCTGAAAAATAACTTATCTGATGGGCAATATAAAGAAGCGATAGGGTCAATAAAAAACAGTGTGCTTACGGCTTTCTACACACCGGCAGTTGTACCCCAAACTTTATATTCAACACTTAAAGAGCACGGCATTGAACCTCAGCGGATGTATGAGCCAAGTAGTGGTGCAGGCATTTTTATAACGGAAGCGGTTAAATCTTTTCCTGGCATCCAAAATATAACTGCTGTTGAAAAAGATATGCTGACAGGTCGGGTACTTGCTGCTTTAAACAGTTCCTTGCCTGTTCCTGCCAATACGCATATCACTGGTTTTGAACAAGCTCCTGTAAATGATAATGGCAAATACGACCTTATCGTCAGCAATATTCCCTTTGGTAATTTTTCCGTTTATGACCAAGAGTTTCCGAATAAAGAGTTGTCCGGCAAAATACATAACTACTTTTTTGCAAAAGGATTAGAGAAGATTGCTGACGGTGGATTACTTGCCTACATTACCACAGATAGTTTCTTAAATAATCCATCAAATCAAGCTGCCAGGGAATACCTGTTTAATAAGTCTGATTTTATCAGTCTCACGGTAATGCCGGATAACCTGATGAAAGATACTGGCAATACAGAAGCACCCAGCCACTTACTAATTATTCAAAAGAATAAAGGCAAACAGGGATTATCAGTAGATGAAAAATACCTGACAAATACTATAGCACAGGAGAACGAATTTGGCAGCTACCACCTCAACCGTTATATCTATCATCATCCAGAAATTATTGCAGGAGACGAGATAAAAGCAGGCAAAAATCAATATGGCAATGCTAACCAAAGTGTATGGCAACATGGCGACATTAATGCTATTGCTGGTAAACTATCTGAAACAATAGGTGAAGGTATTCAGTCACATTTTAATGAAAACTTGTTTCAGCAAGCTCAGTCACTCCTTATTGCAGGACCAGAAGCTTCACTTAAACAACTCACCTTTTTGCCCATGCCTGAAGACAAATCGGGGAAAGTGAATGTACAATTAGGCTTGTTTGACAGCACCCCTGCCCAAAGCATTAATCGGGCAATTGCATACATCAACGAACTGGATGCCACTGTGGTTCAGAAGCAAACTGCACGCATTATCAGCATGGTTAAAACTACTGCACAACCCGAACATGAAAGCATTGTTTTCGTTACTGCAAAAGCCCCAGCTTTTAAGCAATACGTGTATAAGCTTTATTCAAATGTTGACGAAATTACTTTTACCGCAAACTGGCAAAGTGCATCAGCGATAAATCATGAATTAAGGGGGCTTGCTTTAAAGCTTCAGGATTATGGGCATAGCTATATATACGAGGGAGATAAAGGTCTTGAAGCAACTTTTGGACTTGAACGTAATCAGCCGGAATTATTTACCAATCTAAAACCTTTTTACAAGGCAGGAACGATGGTTATTCATAAAGGAGAAGTCGGAAGTATTGGCAATCCCGATATTGAATTTAAGCAGGCAAGCTTTCAATCTATTTTATCAGGTCAGCGGGATAAGCGATTTTATGAGCAGTATATTACCATACGGGATAGCTATATAGAATTAGCCGAAAGAGAGAGTTCGGGTAATGTAGAGTATGCCGGTTTAAGAGAAACCTTAAGAAATAGTTATGAAAAATTTGTCAGCCAATACGGATTACTCAATTATCCTAACAACCGCAAGTTAATCACTAACGATACTGCCTTTGGCTTTACCATTCTTTCTTCTCTTGAACGAAAAGAAGGCGAACGATACGCACAGGCAGATGTATTAACACAGTCACTTCATCATAAGGAAGAACAATTCCGCACCGATGACCCTATCGAAGCTCTTGCTCAATGCCTGAATGAAACTGGCAAGGTTGAGATCCCTTTTATTGAAGTCGCTACAGGCTTAACAGAACCGGAAATTATTGCTAAGTTGGAAGGACATATTTACCTCAATCCGCTACATAATGCGTGGGAAACCGTTGACCAATATTTATCAGGAAATGTCGTTGAGAAATTAAGTACCGCTCAGGAAAAGGCAGCTTTGCATCCAGATGATATACAGATACAAAGGAGCCTCGAAGCGATAGCCAAAGTTCAGCCGGAAAAGATACCTTTTGAACTGCTTGATTTTAACTTAGGCGAACGCTGGATACCTATTAATTATTATGACCGTTTTGCTTCCCAACTTTTTGAACTTAATACCAGCGTTAATTATTTCCAGTCATTAGATACTTTCAAGGTAAATACTCAGGGGTATAATGCAAAATTATCTCAAGAGTTTGCTGTAACTCCTAAAAGTGGAAGAACAACTTATGGCAATACCATACTGGAACATGCGCTGGAAAATACGACGCCCTTTTTCACTTATGAAGTAAAACTACCCGATGATAAAACCATACGGTTACCTGATAATGAAGCCATACAACTTGCCCATCAGAAAATCGAAACTATCCGTAATGGTTTTATCACCTGGTTACAGAATTTGCCCCAAGCAGATAAAAAGCAATTGGAAACGCTTTATAACACCACCTTCAATTGCTACGTCCTTCGACAGTATAATGGGGATCACCTGACATTTCCCGGCTTGGAAAAAAAGAATTTAGGCATTGAGGATTTATACAGTTCACAGAAAAATGCTGCATGGCGTATCATACAAAACCGTGGTGCATTGATAGACCATGAAGTAGGACTGGGCAAAACACTTACCATGATTGTTTCTGCCCATGAGATGAAAAGGTTGGGGGTTGTACATAAGCCGATGATACTTGCATTAAAAGCTAACATTAACCAGATTACTGAAACCTATCGAAAAGCTTATCCGAATGCCAAAATTCTTGCGCCGGGAGAAAATGACTTTACACCTGCCAAAAGGATGCGTCTGTTCCATGAAATTAAGAACAACAATTGGGACTGTATCATTCTCACACATGACCAGTTTGGTAAAATACCACAATCACCGGAAATTCAAAAAGAGATATTTCAAAATGAACTGGATAATGTTGAACGCGACCTGGAAATGTTGAAGGATTTAGGTGGCGACATATCCAAGAAGATGCTCAAAGGGTTGGAGGTTAGAAAGAATAATCTGCAGGGGAAGCTAAAAACTTTAATCAACGATATTGAACAAAAGAAAGATGCAGGCATCAACTTTAAGGAATTGGGGATTGACCATTTGTTTGTAGATGAAGCGCACAAGTTCAAGAACCTAACATTTACGACAAGGCATGATCGGGTTGCAGGTATCGGCAATATGGAAGGTAGTCAGAAAGCACTCAACATGCTTTTTGCAGTTCGCACTTTGCAGCAAAAATTTGATACGGATCTGTGTGTTACATTCCTTTCAGGTACGCCTATTTCCAACAGCCTCACAGAAATGTACCTGTTGTTTAAATATCTCCGGCCGAAAGAAATGGAAAGGCAACATATCGAAAATTTTGATGGTTGGGCTGCCGTGTTTGCAAAGAAGACTACCGACTTTGAATTTTCAGTTACCAATGAAATTATTGCCAAAGAACGTTTCCGTCATTTCATTAAAGTGCCGGAGCTGGCTTTATTCTATAACGAGATTGCCGACTATAAAACAGCTAAACATATCAGGTTGGACAAACCTAATCTTGATGAAACACTGGTTAACATTAAGCCCACAGAAGAACAAAGTGAGTTTATCAAGAAGTTGATGCAGTTTGCAAAAACAGGTGATGCTACTCTTATTGGCAGAGCGCCACTTACTGCTGAAGAAGATAAAGGCAGGATGCTCATTGCCACTAACTATGCCAAAAAGATGGCAGCCGACATGCGCCTGATAGATAGCAACACGTACACTGATCACCCTGATAGTAAGGTAAGCGTATGTGCTCGCAAAGTGGCAGAGCTATACAAGCAAAGTCTGGAACATAAAGGAACACAGATCGTCTTTAGTGATATTGGTACACCTAAACCTGATGCTTTCAATATCTACGATGCCCTAAAAGAAAAATTAATCAGAGACTTCAGTATCCCGACACAAGAGATCACTTTTATTCACGATTGGACAGACAAGCAAAAGCCGGAACTATTCCGCAAAATGAACAGCGGGCAAATCAGAATATTGATTGGAAGCACTGATAAAGCGGGTACGGGTTTGAATGTGCAGCACCGTGTTATAGGTATGCACCATTTGGATATTCCCTGGAAGCCGTCAGAACTGGAGCAACGCAACGGACGTGGAGCAAGGCAAGGCAATATCATTGCACGGGATCATTACGATAATAAAGTTCAAAACTTCATTTATGCGGTTGAGCAATCTTTGGATAACTATAAGTTCAACTTATTGAAAAACAAGCAAACCTTCATCAACCAGATGAAGAATTGTGAATTGAATATTCGCACTATTGACGAAGGAGCAATGGATGAGAAAAGCGGGATGAACTTTTCTGAGTACATCGCCATTTTATCAGGAGATACTTCACTGCTGGAAAAATCAAAACTGGAAAAGAAAGTGGCAGTGATGGAAAGCCTGAAAACAGCGCATTACCGTGAAGTTTCTCGTTCTAAATTTCAATTAGAAAACCTTCAGCATGAAAGAACCAATACGATAGAGATTTTAAAAAATCTTACATCGGATGGGAAGGTCTATAAAGATAATCTTCATTACGACAAAGAAGGTACAAAAGAAAATCCTATACAGCTTACCGGTATCAACACGACTGATACTGAAGCTATCGGCAAGCACCTAATCAAACTCTATCAAAGCTGGAAACCAACAGATGAACCGAAGATTGGCAAGCTGTATGGATTTGATTTGTATATCCGGCAACAACGTGAAGCTGTTGAAGAAAAAGATGGCTTCGGATATAGATACTACAACACGCTGTATGCAGAACGTTCTGAAAGCGGTATTAAATACACTTATAACAACGGGCACCCCAATACGGATAACCCGAAGCTTGCTGCACGTTATTTTCTTAATGCTATTGACCGTG
>JAABUK010005010.1_pt1 | contig 21071 bp, 18 predicted proteins | sample 5559141 | NCBI WGS metagenome assembly JAABUK01 (sample SAMN10711869, study PRJNA513367) | rock metagenome | isolation source: Antarctica rocks | place: Antarctica: Victoria Land, Pudding Butte nord | collected 2016-01-03
CGATCTCCGCGGGCCAGCAGCAGAAAACCAAGTTGAGCAGCAGACAACAAATCGCCGCGATCGGAGACGGCGATATGAGCGAACTCAATTTCAGCATCGGCCTTCAATTCCATGCGGAGCAGAAGGTAAGCTAACTCGCGGTGAAGTTCGGTATTGTCCGGATCGAGCGCAAGAGCATTGCGGAATTCGTAGACGTAGGGGTACCGCGTAGGCAGCAACTCGCGGGCTTGATCCGCAGCGCGCGCTTCACCGCCTCGGGAAGCGGCTAGCAAGGCGGCGGTGGCCTGTTCCGGGTGGGCACGCAGCTGTTCCACGCGACCAATATCCACTAAGACCGCTTTGCGGCGAGGCTCCAGGTGCCACGCTGCCAGATAGTGTGCAGCGGCAAGGTTCCATTCATCCCGCTGCTCCGCCAGTTGGGCCAGCTCATAATGAACGCTGAAAGTTGGCGCGGTGGCTTGCAGGGCGGCAGACCAGCGGGCGATTCCGTTTTCAAGTGGCTGGTCAATGTTCTGAAACGCTTTTTCGGCGGTAGCGGCGGCTTCGCGATTCGAAGTCTGGTGCCGGACGCGGTCGAACACGCGGCGGGCTTCGGCTTTGGCGGTTAAAGGTTTGTCGGTGGCTTCAAAACTCAGGAACGCGTATTCCAGGGCAGCTGGGAAATCTGCAGGGTCAAGCACCATGGCGTGCCGAAAATGTTCACGCGCGGCACGGTTTTGGCCGATCTTCAGGCAGGTATAAGCAGCGTCCTTGTGAACAGCGGCGCGGTCGGGTGAAATCGCAAGCGCCTTGTCGAAGGCGGCAATTGCATCTTCGTAAGCACCCGTTTTCAGCGCTTGATAAGCCCCTGAAAGAATCGCATAGTCAGCGGACTGGGCATTCAGAAAGCAGGTCTGGAGAAACGCCGCACAGATAAGTAGGCTTAACCGCATGTTCGTGAAGCAACAGAGTGAGAGCGGGTGCGAATTTCTCTCCCGTTACTTTCCGCGGAGACGTTCGTACACTAAGAGCTACTCCTTCCACCGAAATGCGCTCAAAAAATACGATTGTGATCACCACAATCAATCCGCCCACCGAAGCCGTTAGAAAGATCGCGAGAACATGCCCGGACTGGACCTTTCTGGTGGTGGGTGACAGGAAGACTCCCGCGAGTTGGCAATATCCAGAGGTGGAATACCTTTCCGCCGAGGAGCAATTGCAAATGGGTTCGTTTGCGGCGGAATGCCCTTTCAACCACTATGCGCGGAAGAACGTGGGCTACCTATGGGCGGCTGCCCGGGGCGCGCAGATCATCGCCGAAACCGATGATGACAATATTCCTTATGACACGTTTCTAAAAAATATCGGGCGTGCCGTAAATGGCCGCGCTGTGCGGAAGTCCGGCTGGGAAAACGTCTACACGCACTTTACGCAGGATAAAATTTGGCCTCGCGGCTTCCCGCTGGAATTGATTACGGAAAGCTTGGCTCACCCATCAAAACTGGGTGAAATGCAGGTTTTCGATTGCCCCCTGCAGCAGTATCTGGCAGATGGCGATCCGGATGTAGATGCCGTTTACCGCATGACTATTGTTGCGGAGACAAAGTTCGAGTCAAACACCGTGGTGCTGGAATCGGGGACGTATTGCCCTTTTAATTCGCAGAACACAATCTTCTGGCGTGATGCTTTTCCGCTGCTCTATCTGCCCGCTTACGTCAGCTTCCGCATGACCGATATCTGGCGCTCCTTTGTTGCGCAGGCTTGTCTGTATGCCATGGGGAAGGGTTTGGCGTTCCGCGAAGCCACCGTGTTTCAAGAGCGGAACCAGCACTCGTTGATTAAAGATTTCCGCGATGAGGTGCCGGGTTATTTGAATAACACGCGCATCGTTGAAATCTTGTCGGGGCTGAGTTTGTCAGCAGATGCGGGTGCGGTAGCCGACAATGTTGGTGCTTGTTATGAAGCGCTGGTGCGGGCCGAAATTGTGCCCGCGCGCGAAATGCCGCTACTGGAACTGTGGTTACGAGAGCTTTCGCAAGGCTAAGCGCCCACGCTTCGCGCTTTTCGGGCCTTGATAAACGACTGAACACAGAGGCCCACAAAAATTGCTGTAATCAGTGCCATAAACCCTTGGGCCTCAACCGCGAGCGGGCGGGTTCGCATGGCCTCGCCATTAACGCCCTTCAAGAAGCCGACAATGCTGCCCAGGAAACCGAGCGTGCCCAGCAGCACGGCAATGTGCATCACCATGGCACGGCGCGCGGCGTTTTGCGCCAGCAACCCGCAAATTAGAATCGGTACGCCGAAGGCAGCGGGAATGAGCGCGGTCTTGTGTTCACTGCCTGTGCCGAAGTAGGTGCCGAGCCCCAACGCAGTTAAGAGTACGCCTGTAAGAACCGTGGTAATTGCCATAAAGAGATCTCTTTGATTGTAAGGGCATGTGACATGATGAAAGTTCGGATGGAGACATCGCTCGAAACAAAAGCAAGGCCCACACTCATGGGGCACTTGCAGATCGCCCGCGCCGACCATTGGGTGAAGAACGTTTTCGTACTGCCTGGCATCATTGTCGCGCTTTCGCTTGAGCATGGAAAATTTAATACGCTCAACCCGTGGACACTCCTGATCGGGTTTGTGGCGATATGCCTGATTGCGTCGAGCAACTACGTAATCAATGAAGTGCTAGATGCGCCGTTCGATCTGAAGCATCCGACGAAATACTTGCGGCCTGTGCCTTCGGGACAGGTCAGCATCCCGATCGCTTACGTGGAATGGATTTTACTGATGGTGGCGGGATTGTGGCTGAGCTGGCAGGTATCGCTGCCGTTTACGATTACGATGCTTGCCCTCTGGGTGATGGGTTGCATCTATAACATTCCGCCGGTGCGCAGCAAAGACGTGCCCTATCTGGACGTGCTTTCGGAATCGGTTAACAATCCGTTGCGGATGCTTGCGGGATGGTATATGACCGGCATTGCAGCGGTGCCGCCCACTTCGCTACTAATCAGTTACTGGATGGTGGGTTGCTATTTCATGGCTATTAAGCGCTACGCCGAATACCGTGATATTGGTGACGCAGCCCGGAGCGCGGCGTATCGCAAAAGTTTCCGTTATTACACGGAGCAGCGATTGCTGGTTTCGATCATGTTTTATGCGGCGCATGCGATGCTTTTTTTCGGGGCGTTTATTGTGCGCTACCGGCTGGAGTTGATTTTGTCATTTCCGCTGGTGGCACTGGTGATGGCGCAGTATCTGGCTCTCTCATTCAAGAACGACAGTGCCGTGCAGCGGCCGGAAGGTCTATATAAAGAGCCGGGATTGATGGCAGCGGTGGTGTGCTGCACGGCAGTGATGATCTTCTTACTATTTATCGACGTTCCGGTATTGCACCAGATCTTCGTCCCGACTGTTTCCACCGCCCAGTAAGTCTACCTGCACTTCTGTTTTTTTCGCACAGCGCGGGCTGGAACGAAAAAGATCTTGAGGCCCAAGAGCGCGACAACCGTAGAATCTATTATTCGCGAGGGTCATTGAGAATTAACAAGGGCTGCAACTTGGCTTTCAGGAAGGCTTCGCCATTTTGACCGCGATTCATTTGAGAAGGTACAAGCCGGTATGCGCGGCATCGCCTACGGTGACCTTCCGTATTTGAGGATTCAGGCTTAGCTGTTCAGGCAAGTGGTCGTTCGGTCTGGGTCGCAGAAGAAGCGCCTGGGTATTGAACTCGCGCATTTTTTCCTGAATGGCCTGTGCATTATCGGTTGCAAGGAAAGGATGAAGCTGCATCCGGGGAAAATAATAAGAGAGTGTAGGAAGAACTTCGTAGGGAACCAGTAGAACACTCTGTTGCAAACCGGCAGTGCGAAGAGCGGCAATGGTTTGGGCGTCGGAATTGGGTGACTCTGGCGAAAGCCGCGTAAGAACCTGCCATCCCTCGCCGATTATGGCCAGAAGCAGGATTGCCGCCAGGGAATTCCGGACCACCGGGGCGGTTCGTTCCGTAAAGGCCGCGAACGCGATTCCGGTTACGATGGCCAGGGGCGGAAGAATAGACGAAACGTATGTAGGGTTAACCGACGTGTTCTTCAGCGTGGTAAGCAGCATGAGGAACGCGTAAAGGATGCAGGGAAGCAGGACGGCGCGGTATCTGCGGATGGCGGGCACGTGCCAGAGCGCCACGGAGCCTACTATCGCGATTAAATCCAGGGAGTACTCGACGGGCGCGGCGGTGAAACGCTGCAACCAAATGGTGAGCGGGCCAGATACGCCGAACGACCCTTTGCGCTGCATAGCAAGATAGGCAATGTAAAAATATCCTTTGACTGCGGAAAGCTGGAGCAAACCGATAGGCCAAAGAATCAACAACAACGCTATGAAGAGGAGCACAGCGCGTACCAGAGCGGCCTTGCGGAGTTTACGTTGATTTCGAAAGACGGCCAAACACGCGGCGAAGGTGATGGGCAGCAGGATTGCGTAATCGATGCTGCAGAAAGCCCCCGTAAATGCCGCGACCGCGAAATACCAGAGGCGGATCTGGCCGGTAAAAAGAAAGCCAGCAAAGCAAAGTAGGGTAGCCGTTGTAAAAAACACGTAGGGAATATGGGGCGTTACCATTGCCGATGTTTCGATGCTGGATTGTCCGAACAAATAGAGAAATCCGGCCAGGAGCGCTGCGGAACGGAAACCCGTAAGTAAAAAGACGCTGATGGCAATGGCAAAAAAGGTTAACAGGTGGAAGGCGAACCCAGAAAAGCGCATGGCGTATTCTGCGTGATGAACCAGCGGGGAGACCAGCGCGATCCAGTAGAAGTAGATCGGGCCATGGAAATGGCGGTAAAAAGTGATGTCGCGACTTCCGCGAATGAGGTCGGACAGGCTGGAGCGCTTGTCGAGGCTAGCATGTTCTTTGCCGATTTGATAAAAGCCGATGATGGAATGAGAAGGCTTTTCGAGGAGGTTATCGATGATACCGCGCTCGCCCGCGTCCATGTAGTCCGATTCGTCGTAGGTAAAAGGCTGGGAGGAGGGAACGGTGCGAAAGCAATAGAGAAAAGCTACTGCAATGACCAGCAATCCAGCGAGATCGACAGCTTTTAAGCGGCGCATGCGGTTTTCAAGATGGATTCAAACTGGCGGCCAACCTGAGCCCATAGAATCACGGCGAGCAGAAGACGCATGGCATCGAGGTTGTTTCGTCTCACAAGGCTGAGTCCACTTTAGCAACTGAAGGTCGAACGAACTGCCCTTACCTTTGTCCTTTTCCATTTCGCTGGATTGGGGGGTTATTCTCAAGTCTACTTATGAGTGGTCAGAAATACTTCGATTACTGTGTTGTAGGTGCCGGTGCGACAGGCTCACGGTATGTTACGAATTGTTGAAAGGTGGCGCAAGCGTTCTCTTGATTGAAAGCGATGACCGCATCGGAGGGCTTGCAAAAAGCCACGAATACGGCGGGCATGTCTTCGATACCGGCCCCAAGCGCTTCCATACCGACGATCCGATTGTGATCACCTTTCTGGAAGAGATTGCCCGCAACACAATGGTCAAAATTCCGCGTTCGACGGAAGTTCACTTCGCGAATCGGTATTTTGATTGGCCGCTGCGTTTGGCGGACGTCCGCCGCATGCCTCTTAGCATCGCGATTCCCGCGATGATGGACCTTCTGAAAAAGAAGACGCTGGAAGACCCGATTTCTTTTCATCAATATATCCGGTCACGGTACGGCGAAACTCTTTACAACGTGTTTTTCGCGCCATATACGAAAAAGTTTCTGCGATGGGACGTGGAGGATATTCACTCCGACTGGGCCAGCACGGGCATCAACAGGACCGTGGTGGACAGCCGTATCAAAAGCAATACTTCATTGGACCTGATTAAAGGCCTTCTGCTGCCCTCAAAGATCGAAACGGAATTTCTGTATCCAGGCGCGGGCGGTTTCGGCGGCTTCTACGAACAGCTCTACGCCCTATGCCAGGATTCAGACCGATTTGAGGTGGCGCTGGGCGAACGCGTGGACCAGTTGCATCAGGTTAACGATAAGATCGAAGGCGTTACTGTCAAAGGAACGGCATTCACCTGCGGAAACCTGGTTTGGAGCGGAAATCTGAACGATCTTTCGCGAATGATCGGCAGCGATATTAAGCTGCCCTATCTCAATACCATCTTCTATAACGTCGTATGCCGCGATAAAGATGTTTTGCACCAGGGATCGCAATGGATTTACGTGAGCGATGGCAAAACTCTGGTCAGCAGGCTCACCTGCATGAAGGAATTCGCCTCCTATACCTGTCCGGCAGGGTATTACAACTTTGTTTGCGAGGTCACCGATTCGCAGGCTAAGCCGGTTTACTTTGAGCAGCCCGAAAAGCTTGTGAATGCTATACGAAAAGAACTATTCGACATGAATTTATGAAGAAAGTTTCCTCCCCGGAAGCTGTCCATATAAATCCCGTAGTAGATACTTACCCGATCTATCATCGGGGATATCTGAAGCAATTCGCTACTACCGCGGGCAATGTGAAGAAATTTTCGAAGAATATTACGCTGGTAGGCCGTTGCGGCGCGTTCTGGTACAACAATAGCGATCATTCTATCCGGTTTGCGCTGGAAACTTCGAAAAAGCTGCTTGGCAAAGCCGGTGCGGTTCAGGAAGATTTCGACTACCGCGGATACTTCGGCGGAGTGCATGGCAGAGCGGCCGAGCCTAAAGGGGTGTAGCTCGTGGTGTGTAGCCTCAGGGGGCCAAGCGGACCTTAGTTTCCTTCCACAACTTCCCTGGGGGCACGAAAAAAATCTGCAATCCCATCAATGCCGCACCCATCAGGACCACGAAGGTGCGTATCGGGGAAGAGAGCATCTTTACGGCTGACCCCTCCGGTATCCATTTATCCAGCATAGCGATGGAATAAAACATCACTTGCCCTCCTAATGCGATTTTCCGAAATGGCTCTGGGAGGCCAAACGTCGTGATCGCAATCAGGATAAGCAGGAAAGGTATGACCAAACGGCTAAACTTGGCGGAGATGAAATGCTTACGCATCCGGTTTTTCGAAGACAAAAGTTGGGGGTACTGTTGCAGAATTTGATAGAGGCCGGCTTGGGTACGGACTTTTCGCCGAAATTCAGAAGTCAGATTGGTGGGGTAATCGAAGGCCTTAGCTGATTCATCGAGTATGATGCGGTAACCCGCAAAAAAGGCCGCGAGCGGCAGATAAACGTCATCGAGCAGGGTGTCCTTCGGAATGTGCACCGCCAAACTCCTGCGTAACGCATAGAAAGGGCCATTGGCACCGAAGGTGGAATCCAGGCGGCTCATGTGCTTGCGGATGAAAATTTCATACTTCCAGTAGAGCCCGGTGTCGGCCTCCTCCGCGCTGACGCCGCGCCGGATAGAAAGCTCACCAGAGACAGCTCCCACGGAAGGATCGCCAAAGCAGGCGACGACATTGCGAATTGCTTCCGGGTCAAGGGTCTGACGGACATCGGTTAAAACCAGGATTTCGCCCGTCGCGTGAGCAATTCCGATGTTGATCGCAGCGGATTTGCCTTGGAATTCATTGCGATAAAAGTGCACCCCGCGCGTTTCAAACTCACGCGCGATCCGGTCCGTTGCGTCACTCGAGCCGTCCGAAACAACTGTAACTTGCATGAGTTCCGAGGGGTAATTAGAAACGAGCACGGACTGTAGCTTTGCCGCAAGGAAAGCTTCGCCGTTCCGAACCGCAATAATTACCGAAACAGTCCTCTGAACGTTGTCCTTTTTAATTTCGCGGACGTGACGTCCGGAAATCTTCGCGAGCAGCAATGGGTACCCTGCCAATATGTACAACGTTGTGACAGTGCTAGCCGCCAGAACCACGATCGATATTATGTTGAGTGCACTCATTGCGGATTTTGAGGATCCGTAGGTGCGGCACTATGCGAGGTGCCAACCGTACCATGGGTAGCATTTCTGGCACCACGTCGATTGTGCTTTTGTTTCAGGGTCAGACCGCGCCTGCGCTTCTTAAAATGGATTCAAACTGACGACCTACCTGAGCCCACGAAAATCTGTCGGTTACGAGCGAGAGCGCAGCGCTAGCAAGCTGTTTTGCCTGCTCCGGGGAATCGAGTAAGGCCAAACAGCGGGCCGCAAACAGCTCCGGAGTATCGGCTATTGAAATGTTGCGGCCATCTTCCACTGCCAAGCCTTCCGCGCCGATTGAGGTGGAAACCACGGGAACTTGAGCGGCCATGGCTTCGTAAATCTTGAGGCGGGTACCACCGCCAATTCTTAAAGGGACAATCGAAATTGCGGCATCCCAAAGATACGGGCGCACATCAGGCACTGTACCGGTGACTTCGATCAGGGGATCTTCCGCGGTAAACGTTTTCAGCTCTTCGGCAGGGGAACGCCCAGCCAGTACGAGTTTCAGGCCGGGTCGCCGTTGACGGATCAACGGCAATACCTGCTGAGTGAACCACCGGGCACCGTCAATATTCGGCATCCAGTCCATAGCACCCACAAAAACGATACTGCGCGAGAGGTTATCCGGCACCCGCCGGGAAGCAGGGCGTGCGAAATACGCGATATCGACGCCGGTAGAAACCGAGGAGACACGCGTGACGCCAAACAGATCTTTCATCTGCGTGGCATCGTTTTCCGAAACAGCGACAATGTGGGCCGCCGAGCGGCAAGCGTTGCGCTCACACCGGAACATACGATTAGCCTGCAGGCGGAAATAGGCGCGGCGCACCGGAGAAGAAGCGTGTTCGGCGTGTCTGCGCCAGATCACCGTTTCTACGTTGTGTTGAAAAAGAACCGCGCGCGAAAGGTCTGGGATATTTGGAGCGACGGACAGAAAATCGCAAACCACGCTGTCGAACTGATGCTCGCGAATCAAGGAGGCGACTTGTTGGCGCATTTCACGCGAAACGTAGCGGCCTACCGCGAGCGGTAACCGCGAAACGAAATTCAAAGCCAACTGAACGAAAAATCGCGGTGAACCGCGGGCGGGAATGGGCCGGTTTACCGGGTAGGCTTTATAGCTGTATTCTGAGGCTCGCTCGACGCCTTCAGGCTGGGCGGGGTCACTGTAAGCGACATAATGCACTTCGTTGTTCGCATGAAGCTGGCGCAGCGTTTCCAGAGTGCGGATCTGGCCACCGCGATTCGTCGGATGAAGAAAATCCGTTTTCACCCACAGTATTTTCATCGGGTCAGGCTGCTACCGCTGGAAACATGCCTTCCGCCCAACGAGTGCGGCGGCCTTTCAAGAACATATCCCCCCAGAGTTGCAGGTTCAGCAGGTTCCAAATCCGGTCCGTGGCGTCTTCGCGACCATTCCGGTGCCCCGCGAGCAGGGCTGTGAGCGCTTCCCGATCGATATATTCCGAAAGAAGAGTATCTTTCTCGAGCAGAAATTCGTAAATGGAAGCGGCAGATGGCTCGAGGAGCCATTGCTTGAGGGGAGTGGGAAATCCCATCTTCTTGCGGTGAATAATACTTGCTGGCAAAAGGTCAGAGATCGCTTCTTTGAGAATATACTTGCCTACTTTGCCTCGAAGCTTCAACCCTGGCGGAATTTGGGAAGCGAATTCGACAAAAGGGTGATCGAGGAACGGTACGCGGCTTTCAATGGAGGCGGCCATACTCATCTGGTCTTGCTTCATCAGCAACTCCACGAGGTATGTCTGTTTATCGGCATAAAGCAGGCGTTCCAGATACGGCAAATCTGGAACACTCTCGAAACTCCTGGTGAAGTTTGCGTAGCCCGCACTTGCATTGCTGCCGGGGCCCAATAGTTGTTCCACATCGCGGGCTGAAAACGCACCATAAAAATTTTCCAGATAAAGCGATTGCAGCGTGCCCGCCCGGCCCAGAACAGTATGTTTCAGTTTGCGCCGCAAATCCGCGCTCAACAACGGCGAAGTGGCGATTTGTTCGCGGATTAATGTGCGCAAGCCCTCAGGCACCATGCCATAGGTGCGCATTTGTGCCTGGCTCATCAGTTGATAGCGGTAGCGTCCATACCCGGCAAACAATTCATCGCTACCCTCACCGGTGAGCACTACTTTCACTTGTGCGGCGGCTAGTTTGGAGACGTGATACAACGAGACGCTGGAAGGCCAGCTAATTGGCTCGTCTTCATGCCAGATCAGTTCGGGCAAAGAGTTGAAAAACTCATCCATCCCGATTACCACTTCGTGATGGTCGGTGCCAATCTGCATGGCAACCTGCCGGGCGTACCCCAATTCACTGAATTCCGCTTCACGGTAGCCGACAGCAAATGTCTTTACCGGGTCTGAAACCATCCGCTGCATCATGGCGGCGATGGCACTGGAATCCACGCCTCCACTTAGGAACATACCCAGAGGAACATCGCTCATCAGCCTGAGCCGGACGGATTCCTCAAGGCGCTGGCGGCACTCGCGAATCCAATCCGCTTCGGAGCGCGCATCGGGAGTCTGCTTGGCGGGAAGCTGCCAGTATTGGCGGATTTCCGGGTGAAAGCTGCCCGCGCTGATGGAAAGCGTGTGGCCGGGCATCAATTTTCGAATACTCTGAAACAGGGTCTGCTCACCGCTCAGGTAACCGAATTCCAGGTACTCGGGGAGTTGCACGGGGTCAAGCCGTGCTGAAACGGCGGGGTGCTCAAGAAGGGCCTTTATTTCTGAGCCGAAGACGAATACGTCGCCGTTAAAGTAGTAGTAAAAGGGCTTGATGCCCAGGCGGTCGCGCGCGCAAAAAAGAGTTCCGGTTTGCTGATCCCAGAGCGCGAAGGAGAACATTCCGCGAAACTTCTTTACGCAATCTATGCCGTATTGTTCGTACGAATGGATGATCGTTTCGGTATCGCAATGCGAGCCGTAGCGGTGCCCGGCGGCCTCGAGCGAAGGCCGCAAATTGGCGTGATTGTAAATTTCGCCATTATAAATAATTGCGATCTCGCCGGACTCGTTGAACATGGGCTGATGGCCGTGGCTCGATACGTCGATGATGCTTAACCGGCGATGGCCCAGCGCGATTTGGGAGGAGGCGTGCGCTGCAACATAGAACCCGTCGTCATCGGGCCCGCGGTGGGAAATCACATCGGTCATGGCTTTGACAATCCGGTGATTTCGTGCAGGGTCTCCGGCTTGGCTGCGCGAAAAAAAACCAGCAATGCCGCACATGGGCTAGCGGAACGACAGAGCTGAGGCGGCTGCCCCGGCAAACCGGCTGGGAGCCACGGGAATCGAACTGCGGAATTGTGCCATGCGACGCTCTTCCGCGCTGGCGATAAGAGGCTGCGCGATACGGTCCAATGCCACGGCAAGACCGGCGATGGCCGGCATCTGCATATTGTAGGCGTTGGTGCCGAACAATCCGCATGACGCAAACGCGAGCAGAGCCATGAGAATGCAATACGCCATTTGAGGCACACCGTCCAATTCAGGAACATTCTTCGATGCTTTGCGAAGTCTTATGAGTATTCGTCCGGTAAAGAATAGGGTGGCCACATAGAACAAGAAGCCTACAACCCCGGTTTCTGACGATACGAGCAGGAAAATGTCGTGGCAGGTGTACCAAAGGGGCAGGTTCCCTTTGGCAATTTCGAGGTCGGCACTCCGGAATGAAAAATTGCCAAGGCCGACACCAAACACCGGATTTCGCAGAGTGAGCGTAATTGCATTCCGGACCAGCTCTTTGCGGGCGTTGGTAGACATGACGGCAGATGCAGCGGAATCGGACATGCCGCTGGTATCGCCGGAGCTGAAGGTGGTGGCGTATCGAGACATCAGATCTTTTGAGACAAAAAATGGAAAAGTAGCAGCCACCAGGCCGCAACAAATAAGCACCTTCAATTTATTCGCGGCACTCACCTGAAAGAACATAATCACGGCCATTCCCGCAACCACGATGAGAGAGGAGCGCGAACCGGTTTTCACCACCGTGACTAGCAGGAGTCCTGCTATCCCGAGGAAGCCCAAGCGAAAAATCGCTGTTCTTTTGCGGTCCAGGACGATGTACATAACAAAGGGCAGGCACAGCAGCAGCGCTCCAGCCAGATCGTTAGAATTACCCAGGCTGCCATACTCGACTGACATCCGGCCGTCCTCATAAGTTCTGGCCGATTTAATTGCAAGGTACAGGATGCCGACTGAAGCGATACCGAGGATGAAAAGAGATCGCCGCAACTGGTGAAGGGTGAAAATGAGGCTGGAGACTAGGAAAAACGTCAGGTACGATTTCCACCAAGTATCGAGGAAAGCTGCAAAGCTTCCACCCTTCCAGGAACTGAAGGGTATTCCCAAAATCAGGAATGCTGTAAAAACGGTAAGGCAAATGCCAGGCGCAGAAGTGAACGCTTTCGGTATTTTTCCGGCAGATATAGCGGCCAACGTAGCTACCAGAGCAAGCAGCGCAATAAGATGCAAGCGGCCCGTCGTGTCGATGAACTCAATGGCGTGGCTGAACAGGAAAAACAGGTAAGTGGTTCCCACTAAAGAAGCTGCAGCTAAAGAGTTCTGCTGTGCTCCGAGCAGGTTTGTACCGGTATAGGGCGCTGGAGCTGAGTAGGCAGAGACTGCGGCGAACTTCTGCGGAAAAAGTGCTGCGGGTTTAAACCGTGCCATCGAAGGTGCGACCGAACCCTTTTATCGTAGCATTCACTTTTGGGCGGCTGCCCCGGCTAATTGCCCAGGGGGAATACTACTTAGCGGGAGCGGGAGGAGGCGCCAAAGTTTTCGTCAGCTTGACAGCAACATGTTTGGCCGTCTTATCGAGTTCGCGCGAAGACGTGTTCTTCAGAGGACGATACTCGGACCAAACAACCTGACGGGATTTGGTGTCCACCAGGAACAGAGTTCCCTTGCCGCGTGAGAATGACGAGCTATGCGGTTCGTTCTCGGGCGAGGCGGTTGTGCTTGGCATGGCGTTTAGCAGGGCTGCTGCAGGGACGGCTTGAGCGGGAACGGTGGCAGCGGCAGGTGGCGGCGGGTCGCGCTTAATGTGATCCAAACGATATTCGAACTGCCGCCCTAACTGATCCGTGAAGATGGCATCGGCCAGTTTCGGATCGGCCACGATTCGGAAGATATGATCTTTCGTGATACGGTTTGCCAGGTGTTGATCAAGGCCGCCCACCATGGGATACAGGTAAACGGACTTCACATCTTTGAGTTCCGCGGAAAAGGAGACCACCGGAAGCAGTAAGCTCAGGTAAACCAGCGCTTTCATGACTACTACGATGGTAACAGCTAGCCCAATCGCGCATGTATAAAGGCCAACGGATCACGGTGATCATCCCCTGCCTGAATGAGGAAGAGGGCATTCAACTGGTGCTGCGCGATATTCCGGATTTCGTGGATGAAACGATTGTGGTGGACAACAATTCCACTGACAGAACGCCGGATGTAGCGGCACAAATGGGCGCGATTGTCATCAAGGAAGAGTTTCCCGGGTATGGGCGCGCCTATAAAAAAGGCTTCTCGATTGCCACGGGCGACGTTTTGATCACGCTGGACGGCGACCACAGTTACCCGGTAAACGGAATTTCTTATCTGCTGGAAGCGTTTCTCCACCTTGAGGTGGATTTCCTGAATGCGTCGCGATTTCCGGTAAGAGATCCGCGCGCCATGAGTTTTAAACATAAGTGCGGAAACCTGGCGCTTTCGCTGGCGATGTCGGTGCTGTTCCTGCGATGGGTGCAGGATTCGCAATCGGGGATGTGGGTGTTCCGGCGCAAGATTCTGCAAAGCATGAATCTAGTGGCGGATGGGATGGCGTTCTCAGAAGAGATTAAGATTGAAGCGCTCTTAAACCCGCAGATCCGGTTCGGCGAGATTTCGATTCTTTACACCTCGCGTACTGGTGAGATCAAGTTGAATCCCTGGCGCGACGGATGGCAGAACCTGCTGTTTCTGTTCCGCAAGCGATTTGGCCATCGTGGAACGTGAGGATCTCTGTGGTGGTGCCGGTGTGGAACGGCTGCGGGCACCTGATGAAGCTTCTGAAAACCGTGGCTGCCCAGACGGTTCAGGCCGCTGACGTGACTGTGGTGGACAACGGCTCAACCGACGGTGTGGGTGATTTTGCGGAACAGTGGGGGGCGAAGGTAGTTCGTTTCGCGGAGAACAGGGGTTTTGCGGCAGCGGTGAACCGGGGAGTGGCGGAATCAAGCGGGGAACTGCTGGCTATTCTGAACAGCGACGTGGAATTGGATTCGCGATGGATGGAAGTCCTGCTGGAAGCGATTGACCGAAATTCGGCTTCGTTTGCCACGGGCCTGATTGTTTCGGCGGCAAACCCCGATGTAATCGACGGCTCCTGGGACTTGGTGAGCAAAGCAGGGATGCCGTGGCGCGCGGGGAACGGATTCAGTACCGGCAGCTCCGCTTTTGAGAGTGAACGGGCGGTCAGTCTAGCGCCTTTTACGGCGATCCTGGTGCGCCAAGAGTTGTGGGAGCAAGTGGGGCCGCTCGATGAGAGGTTTGAATCGTATTTGGAAGATGTGGATTTTGGACTGAGGTGTGCGGCAGCCGGGCGGCGCGGGGTCTATGTACCTTCGGCCCGGTGCCGGCACGTGGGAAGCGCGGCATTTGGACGGTGGGGCAGCGATTCGGTCCGGCGAATCTCGCGCAACCAGGTGTTTCTGGTCAAAAAGCATATTTCTCCTGGGTGGAAGTGGGGCTGGTGGTGGAAGGTGCTGGTTGGCCAGGGGCTTTGGGGGCTGGTTGCAGCAAAGAACGGAGCAGGGGCTGCGTGGTTGACCGGGAAGTGGGAGGGTTGGATCAGAAGAGGGGAGTTCCAAGGCCAAACTTCCTTGGTCGAGGCGGACCTTGAAAGCCAGGAGCGTGAGATTTTCGCACTGCAGCGGGCACTTGGGCTCGATTTCTACTGGCGCTGGTATGGACGACTAACCGGAGTTGAGGCTGAATGACACAGGACGGCTGCCTAAAAGACACCGCAATTGTGATCGTAACTTACGATTCGGCCCTCGAGGTGGCAGGCTGTTTGGAAGCGGCGCTCAGGACGGGAGCGGAGATTCTTGTGATTGACAACGGGTCGCGAGATGGCACCCCGGAGGTGGTTCGCCGGTTTCCCGTTCGGCTAATCGAGAACCGGGACAACCGGGGATTTGCCGGCGCAGTGAACCAGGGGGTACAGGTAACCACGGCGGATTACATTCTTTTGCTGAATCCGGACGCGATTTTGCTGACAGGAATCGGGCCGCTTCGCGACGCGTGCGCTCAGCCGGGAGTAGGTGTGGCGGCTGGACTTCTTACAGACTCGGCCGGAATCCCCCAAGCGGGATTCACCGTTCGCAGGTTGCCGACCCCGGTTGCCCTCAGTATGGAGGTATTAGGCCTGAACCGGCTGTTTCCGCGCAATCCGGTTAATTGGCGGTTCCGTTGCTTTGACCTGCACCTGAGAGGTACGGCTCCGGTACGTGTGGAGCAGCCTGCGGGAGCGCTGTTCCTGTTCCGGCGGGAATGCTGGGAGGCGCTGGGCGGTTTTGACGAGCGGTTTCATCCTTTATGGTTTGAAGACGTAGATTTTTGTGCCCGGCTGAAGCTGTCAGGTAAGGCGATTTTACTAGTACCGGAAGTGGTCGCAAAACATGCGGGAGCGCACTCTATCCTCAACATGGCGCTGGAGATCCGTCATTTATATTGGTATGGTAATCTTCTTAGGTACGCCGCGAAACACTTCGCGCGCTCAGGTCGGACCCTGGTCTGTTTGTCCGTCTTTTTGGGCGCGATACTCCGTTTGCTTGGGACAGCCATCCAATTGAGAGGTGGGTCGGTGTGGGTTAAAGTGGCACGGCTGTCAGCTCGATGCTTTTTCGGACGGCCGGGATGGGATGGACAACGGAAGGTTGGAGCGCCAGCTATAAGATGACGAAGGGAGACAGCGGGCTGGGGAGAACCCAGATTCGAATTCATGGCGAATAGCGACTCCGTATCGGTAACCATTGTTACTTACGATAGTGGCCGATTTATCAAGCGGTGCCTCGAATCGGTGCTCGACCAGAAATACCCTTTCCTGGACGTCATCGTCATCGACAACTGCTCGACTGACGGGACGACGGATATTCTTGAGCCGTTTGAAGACCGCGTTCGCATCATTTATAACGACGAAAATATTGGTTTTGCGGCTGCCCAGAATCAAGCCATGGGGCTGTCAGACTCCGATTGGGTGCTAACGCTAAATCCCGATGTCCTACTGTTGCCGGATTTTATTGAGGCATTGGTACACGCGGGAAATTTAGATCCCCGGATCGGCACGGTCTGCGGCAAGCTGCTGACCATGAGTTCCGGCTTCGATTTTCCGGAAAAACCGGTGGTGGATTCCACGGGCATTTACTTCACGCCCACACTTCGGCACCTTGACCGCGGTTCGCTGGAGGTGGACAACGGGCACTACCGCCAATACGAATATGTGTTTGGCGCGACGGCCGCTGCCGCCTTATACCGTCGGAACATGATCGACGATATCTCGCTGGACGGGGAGTTTTTCGATTCTGACTTTTTCGTTTATCGGGAAGATGCCGATGTGGCGTGGCGGGCGCAACTTTTAGGGTGGCGGTGTATGTACGCTCCGTATGCGCGCGGATATCATGTGCGGAAAGCATTGCCGGGCAACCGCCGGGCACTGCCGCCGGAAATTAATATGCACTCGGTGAAGAATCGATTTCTTCTCCGGATGAAGAACATTTCAGGGGACCTGTACCGGCGCAATTGGATTCAGATTACCGGGCGGGATTTGGTGGTGGTGGCCTGCTGCGTTCTTTGGGAACACAGTTCGCTGAAGGCGTTTTGGTTCCTGGCGAAGAATTACAAGCGGGTGCTGGCAAAGCGGCGGATGATTTTGGCCCGGCAGCGTGCGGACGATGATTACATTGCCAGTTGGTTCAATTTTGAGCCCGTGGCGAAGCCGGCCCCTAAAAAGTTCACGGCCGTGCCCTCCCGGCCCAAGCCGACCCGCAAGTAACTTTTCAGCCAATGCGCATCGCCCTGCTTGGCACGCGCGGCATACCTGCCAACTACGGAGGGTTCGAAACGTTCGCGGAGGAACTGTCCGTTCGTCTGGTGGCGCGCGGGCATCAGGTAACGGTTTACTGCCGGGAGAAGTATAAAGCGCCTTCGTATCGCGGCGTCTCTCTCCAATACCTGCCCACCATTCACAACAAATACCTGGATACGCTATTCCACACGTTCCTGTCTACGCTTCATCTGGTGACCCATCGGGTGGATTGCGCTTTGTACTGTAACGCGGCAAACGCCATTTTCCTGGTCTTTACGCGCATTGCGGGCGTGCCGGTGGCGCTGAATGTGGATGGCATTGAGCGCAAACGCAAGAAGTGGAACCGGTTTGCGCGAAGTTGGTACCGGATGTCGGAGTATCTGGCTACCGTGCTGCCAAATCGGACCGTGAGCGACGCCGAAACGATTGAGCGATATTACCGGGAAAGGTATGCGAAAAATACAACTTTCATCCCCTACGGAGCGGAAACAGAGACGCTCGAGTCTGACGCCGTGCTGCAAACACTGGGTTTGAAGCCCGGCCAGTATTTTTTGTATGTAAGCCGGATGGAACCTGAAAATCACGCACTACAAGTGCGCAGGGCGTTTGAACAGGTACCGACGACGATGAAGCTCGCTTTGATTGGAGATGCTCCCCATGCCGCTGAATACATTCGCGAGGTGCGCGACACACAGGACACGCGTATCGTGATGCCAGGCGGAATTTATGGGACCGGGTACCACGAGCTGGGTTCCCATTGCTTCGCCTACGTGCACGCGACGGAAGTGGGCGGGACCCATCCCGCTTTGGTTGAAGCGATGGGAAAGGGAGCGCTGGTTCTGTATCGCGATACTCCGGAAAACGTGGAAGTGTGCGGAGACGCGGGGCTGCCGTTCGCTGATGAAGAAGGCCTGGTGGCGCGCATGCGTCAGGCGATAGCGATGCCGGAAGGACAGCGCGAAGCGTTCCGCCAATTGGCCCGCGGACGCGTGCGTGAACGATACGACTGGGGAGTGGTGACGCGGCAATACGAACGGTTGTTCGAGGAGATGCGCCGGTGACCGGGCCTGAATTACGCACATGGGCGGAAGTCTCGTTGCGCCAGGTACGGGAAAATTATCGAGCCATCTCTGCAACGGTTGGCACGGGGGTGCTGGTGGCGCCCGTCGTCAAAGCCGACGCGTATGGGCACGGCGCCGTACCCGTTTCGCGGGCTCTGGTAAATGCCGGTGCTACGTGGCTGGCAGTGAGCTGCGTTCAGGAAGGGGTGGCATTGCGGCAGAGCGGAATCGCTGTACGCATTCTGGTGATGGGGGGCTTGCTGCCCTTTGAACGCGATGCCATTTTCACTCACCGGCTCACTCCGGTGGTTCATGCGCTGGAGGAGTTGCGAGACTATGACGCTGCGGGCCGGCCTGCTACGGTGCACCTGAAGATCGATACCGGGATGAGCCGCTTGGGCGCCAGCGCTTCACCGGCGGAAGTGGTAGAGGTTTTGCGTGGATTGAAGCACGTCCGCGTGGAAGGCCTGATGTCGCATTTCGCATCCGCTGAGGATTTCACGACCGGGCAGACAGCAGATCAGGTCAGGCAGTTTGAAGCGGTTTGCGATGCGGTGCGGGGAGCGGGCGTGGCGCTGGACATGCTGCCGGAGATGACGCACCTTTCGAGCAGCAACGCGATTGCGTATGGACGGCGGGAAACGTGGCTCTCGCTGGTGCGCCCGGGCCTCGCTACTTATGGTTACGTATCGCGTTCCGTAGGTGGGCCGGTGAACACGCTGGCTGTTGCGCCCGTGCTGACGTGGTATGCACGCCTGCTGAAGGTTCGAGAGATCGCGGCAGGCACGCCCGTGGGTTACATGGCTAGATTTCGTGCGCCGACTGCGACGCGAATCGGAACGGTTGCAGCGGGTTACGCGGATGGAATACCGCACCGGCTTTCCACGCGCGGGTCACTGGTGAGCAAGGGCAGGGCACTGCCGATTTTGGGTGCCGTTTCAATGGACTTGACTACCGTGGATCTGGCGCTTGCTCCCGAGTTGCAGGTGGGAGATGCGGTGACGGTGCTTGGGCCGGGGATGGATGCGCAACAGATTGCAGAGATCGCCGGGGAAATTCCTTACAGCGTTCTTTGCGGGATTGGGAACCGTGTGAGACGGGTGTATATCGATTGAAGGTGTCTGCTGCTAGAAATCCAGGTTGCCGCCCGAAACGATTACGCCTATTCGGCGGAAGCGCATGGGAAGTTTACCGGACAGAACGCCGGCGGTGGCTGCCGCTCCGCTTGGTTCCGCGACAATTTTGACTGTCTCCATCAGGAATCGCATGGCCGATCGAAGTTCGTCGTCAGTCACCAGCAGCACTTGTTCCAGCAGCTTCTGCAGGATGGGAAAGGGTACCTTGCCGGGCATTACCGTGCGCAACCCATCGGCGATGGTGGGCGGCGGGGGAATCTCGACGCGCTTGCCTTTCTGAAGAGAGAGAAACCAATCGTTTCCGGTTTCCGGTTCAACCCCGAAAATGCGGATGGCGGGGTCGATATCCTTGGCGATCAGCGCGCACCCGGCTGTGAGTCCGCCGCCGCCCAGGCAGGTGACCAGCGCTTCCAGGCCGGGCGCCTCTTCCAAGAGTTCGAGCGCGGTGGTGCCCTGCCCGGCGACAATCATCGGGTGATCGAAAGGGGGAACGAGAATTGCGCCGGTATCGCCCAAGAGGCGTAGGGCGATTTCTTCGCGATTTTCACGCATTCGGTCATAGGTGACGACGGTTGCCCCATAGCCGCGGGTGGCTTCCACTTTGGAGCGCGGTGCATCGCTCGGCATCACGATGGTGGCGCGCGCGCCCACATGGCGGGCCGCCAGAGCTACCCCTTGGGCATGATTTCCCGAGGAAAATGCGACAATCCCGCGTGCCTGCTCTTCCGGCGTGAGCGACAGAATCAGATTTGAAGCGCCTCGAATTTTGAAAGAACCGCCGCGCTGGAGGTTCTCGCACTTGAAGAAGAGCTGAGTTCCATTGATCTCCGCTTCTAACACCGGTGTGCGTCGGGCAAGGGGCCTAATGCGAACGGCCGCCTCACGCACCAGGGCTGCGGTCATCGAGCGGTTTGCAATTCCAGTTTGCGCTGCCGCATTTGCTGCAGCCGTTCCTGATGCTCCTGCAGAAGGGTGGCGAACCCGGCCCAATAATAGCCGCCGACAAACAGGCCAAGAAACGGGATGGAAAGATAGTTTCCGCTCTCGATTGCAAACAGCACCATGCCCAGGAAGTATGTACCGAAACAGAGCTCAGCATAAGGCAGCCAACCGCTGCGGCCGCGGTACTTTTTCTGTTCCAGCTTCGGCCGGGGGATATTGCCTTCGATGGCGAATTTGGGGGTGCGGACAAAACTGGTCTGAACGCCGAAAAGTGCTTCTAGGACGGCGCGCGTATTGATGATGGTGAGGGCCACGCCAACGGCCATCAGCATAGGCAGCAGCAAGAACGCGCGTTTCCATGTCTTCGGGTAAAGCTCGCGTTGAGCCAGGATGTAGAACGCGGATATAGAGATGAAGGAAGCGACAATCAAAGGCACATCGAGAAACACCATTTGTACCCAGCCCATATAAAAGCGGCAGATCATCACGGGCAACATCAGGGCAGAGATCACCACCATGAGAGGGTAGGAGATATTTGGAGTGAGGTGCAAAAATGCTTCGGCCTTCACGCGCCACGGCAGATTAGCACGCATGATGCTGGGCAACAACTTCTTCGCACACTGGGTAAGCCCTTTCGCCCAGCGCGATTGTTGTACCTGGAACCCATGCATTTCGACCGGCAATTCCGACGGGCAATCGAGGCCGGGAAGGTAGATAAATTTCCAGCCTTTCATCTGGGCGCGGTAGCTTAAATCGGAATCTTCGGTCAGGGTGTCATGCTGCCAGCCGCCGGCGTCGGCAATCATTGTTTTGCGCAGGATTCCAGCGGTTCCGTTGAAATTGAAGAACAAGCCGGCGCGGGAGCGAGCACCGTGTTCCAGCACAAAATGGCCGTCCAGCAGCATCGCTTCCACTTCGGTGAGGAAGTTGTAGTGGCGGTTCAGATAACTCCAGCGCGTTTGC
>JAABUK010005011.1_pt1 | contig 21069 bp, 17 predicted proteins | sample 5559141 | NCBI WGS metagenome assembly JAABUK01 (sample SAMN10711869, study PRJNA513367) | rock metagenome | isolation source: Antarctica rocks | place: Antarctica: Victoria Land, Pudding Butte nord | collected 2016-01-03
CCCTCGCCCGCCGGGCCCGTACCGAGTTGTGGGCCACTGGTGCCCGCCCCCATCCGATCGAGCCGTTGGGCCGGTCGAGCCTGACCACTGCCGAGCGCCGCGTCGCCGAGCTGGCCGGCGCCGGACTGCCCAACGGCGCGATCGCCGAGCGCCTTTTCGTCACCGTCAAGACCGTCGAGACGCACCTTTCCTCGACCTACCGCAAGCTGGGCATCCACTCACGCGCTGACCTGAGCAGCCACTTGTCGGTGGACGAAACGTTGGGCTGAACGCGCTCCTGCCAACCGCGAGGCCCTGCGCTCAGGCGCCGGCGTGGGCGACCTCCAGCGACTTGAGCACGCGCTCTACCGAGCTGTCCAGCCCCCACCGGTCGCACAGGGCTACCAGCGCCTCGGCGTCGGCCGCGGCGGCCGGCAGGCAGTCGTCGTACGCCGGCAGCGGCGCGTCCGGCGCGACCCGGACCACCATCGGGGCGACGGCCAGGTAGTCGCGGGCGGCGGCCAGCCGGGTGCGGGTGCCGGCCGGGAAGCCGGCGGTCTCCCCGCTGTCCAACGCCGTCAGCATCGCCTCGACCGAGCCGAACTCCCGGATCAGGGCGGCCGCGGTTTTGTCCCCGACGCCGGCGACGCCGGGCAGCCCGTCGCTGGGGTCGCCACGCAGCACCGCGAACTCGCCGTAGGTGCGGCCCGGAATGCCGTAGCGCTTGGTCACCGCCGCCTCGTCGAGCACCTCCAGGTTGCGCACCCCGCGCCCGGTGTAGGCGATCCGCACCGGCCCGCGGTCGTCGACCAGTTGGAACAGGTCCCGGTCGCCGGTCACTACGTCGACCGGGCCGTGCTCGCGGGCGACCAGCGTGCCGATGACGTCGTCTGCCTCGTAGCCGGCGATCCCCAACCGGGTCAGCCCGAGCGCGTCCAGGGCCGCCTCGATAACCGGCACCTGTGGCGACAGTGCGTCGGGCGTCTCCTCGCCGCCGCTGGGGGACAGCCGGTGCGCTTTGTACGACGGAATCGCCGCGACGCGGAAGGCCGGCCGCCAGTCGGCGTCCATACAGGCGACGAGCCGGGCCGGCCGGAACCGGGTGATGAGCGTCGCCACCATGTCGAGAAAGCCGCGTACCGCGTTGATCGGCGTGCCGTCCGGCGCGGTCACCGTCTCGGGGACGCCGTGGAAGGCGCGGAAGTACAGGCTCGCGGAGTCGAGCAGCATCAGCGTGGGCACATCCTCAGCCTGCCGTAGGGACGGCCCCGCCGGCGACCTCGCCTCCGGCACAACTTGCGGGATGTTGCGGCCCGGACGGCCGCGAGAGCCGCGATATCCCGGATTGTGCGGTGAGGAGGCCGGCCGCTGCCCACCTGAAGCCGGTTAGGCTCAGCGGCATGTCCGAGCTGTATCCGGCCGAGCGGCTGACCCGTGCCCAGCAGGAGGCCGGCCGGCAGGGTGTGGACGCGCTCCTGCTCACGCCGGGCGCCGACCTGCGCTACCTCACCGGCTACGACGCGCTGCCGTTGGAGCGCCTGACCTGCCTGGTCCTGCCGGCGCAGGGAGACCCGCTGCTGCTGGTCCCCCGGCTGGAGGAGCCGGCGGCCCGGTCCTCCCCGGCCGGCGAGCTGGGCGTGGAGATCCGCCCGTACGACGAGACCGACGATGCCTTCGCCCTGGTGGCGGGGCTCATCGCCGGCGCCGGCGTGGTGGGCGTCGCCGACCGGATGTGGGCCGAGCAGGTGCTGGCCTTCCGCACGGCGCTGCCCGACAGCCGGCAGGTGCTTGCCGGCGGGGTCCTGCGCGGGCTTCGGTTGATCAAGAGCCCCGCCGAGGTGGCGGCCCTGCGGCGCGCCGGCGAGGCGATCGACAGCGTGCACGAGCGGATGGGGCAGTGGCTGCGCGCCGGCCGGACCGAAGCGGAGGTAGCCCGCGACGTAGCAGAGGCCGTCGTCGAGGGCCACGAGCAGGTCAACTTCACCATCGTCGCCGCCGGTCCCAACGCCGCCAGCCCGCACCACCACACCGGCGACCGGGTGATCGCACCCGGCGACCCGGTCGTCGTGGACATCGGCGGCACGACGGCCGACGGCTACTGCTCCGACATCACCCGGGTCTACGCCGTCGGCGAGCCACCCGTCGACTTCGTCCGCTACTACGACGTCCTGCAGCGGGCCCAGGTGGCGGCGTATGAGGCGGTCCGGCCCGGGGTTGCTGCGGCCGTGGTCGATGCCGCTGCCCGCGACATCATCGCTGAGGCCGGCTACGGCGACTACTTCGTCCACCGCACGGGGCACGGGATCGGTCTGGAGGAGCACGAGGAGCCGTGGATCGTCGCCGGCAACGACGAGCCGCTGCGGGCCGGGATGGTGTTCTCCATCGAGCCGGGGATCTATCTGCCTGGCCGCCACGGTGCCCGCATCGAAGACATCGTGGCCTGCACCGAGGCGGGCGGGGAACTGCTCAACCTCGTCAGCCGTGACCTCGTCGTCGTGGGGGGCTGAGCAGTGCCGGCCCGACGCAGCCTGCCGACCCAGGAAGCGCGCGAGCTGCTCGACCTGGCCCGCGAGATCGCCGGCGATGAGCTCCGACCACGCGCCGCGGAGTTCGAGGCCCGTGCGGAGTTCCCCCGCGAGGTGTTCCGGACGTTGGGCAAGACCGGACTGCTCAGCCTGCCCTACGACGAGGAGTACGGCGGCGGAAGCCAGCCGTACGAGGTCTACCTGCAGGTAGTCGAGGAGCTGTCCGCGGCCTGGCTCGCGGTCGGCCTCGGCGTCAGCGTCCACTCCCTGGCCTGCCACGCGACTGCCAGGTACGGCACCACGGAGCAGAAGGAGGCGCTGCTGCCGGACATGCTAGGCGGGGAGACGCTCGGGGCGTACTGCCTCTCCGAGCCTGGCTCGGGTTCCGACGCCGCCGCCCTGACCACCCGCGCCGTCCGCGACGGCGAGGACTACGTGGTCGATGGCGTCAAGGCCTGGGTGACCCACGGCGGGCTCGCCGACTTCTACACCTTGATGGTCCGCACCTCCGATGACCGCAGCCGCGGTATCTCCATGCTGCTTGCCGCCGGCAACACCGCCGGCCTGGTGCCGCAGCGCCCCGAGCGCAAGATGGGGCTGGCGTCCTCGCCGACCACCCAGGTGGTCCTGCAGGGCGCCCGGGTGCCGGCGAACCGGCTGCTCGGCGCCGAGGGGCAGGGCTTCGAGATCGCGCTTTCGGCCCTGGACGCCGGGCGCCTGGGCATCGCAGCGTGCGCGGTGGGCGTGGCCCAGGCCGCCCTGGACTACGCGACGGCGTACGCCCGCGAGCGCCGGCAGTTCGGCAGCGCGATCATCGACTTTCAGGGCGTGTCGTTCCTGCTCGCCGACATGGCCACGCAGGTGGAGGCCGCGCGGGCGCTGTACCTCGCCGCAGCCCGACTGCGCGACGCCGGCCAGCCCTACGGCGACCGGGCCGCCATGGCAAAGCTGTTCTGCACCGACGTCGCGATGCGGGTCACCGTCGACGCGGTGCAGGTCCTGGGCGGAGCCGGCTACGTCGAGGACCACCCGGTCGAGCGCTACCTGCGTGAGGCCAAGGTGCTGCAGATTGTCGAGGGCACCAACCAGGTGCAGCGGCTGGTTATCGGCCGGGCGCTTGCCCGGGGCTGACCGGTGACTCTGGAGGACACCGACCGGCTGATCCTGCGGGCGCTGGTCTCCGACGGCCGGCTGAGCTACACCGACCTCGCCGAGCGGGTCGGCCTGTCGGTCTCCGCCGTCCACCAGCGGGTACGCCGGCTCGAGCAGCGCGGCGTCATCTCCGGCTTCCGGGTGACCCTCGACGCCGATGAGCTGGGCCTGCCGCTGACCGCCTTCGTATCCATCACGCCGATCGACCCGGCGGCCCCCGACGATGCCCCGACGCGACTGCAGCACCTGACCGCCATCGAGGCCTGCCACAGCGTAGCCGGCGAAGAATCGTACATCCTCAAGGTGCGCGTCGGCGGCCCGGCCGACCTGGAAAGCCTGCTGCAGCAGATCCGCGCGGCGGCCAACGTGTCGACGCGTACGACAGTCGTCCTGTCCACCCCGTACGAGTCCCGGGCACCCAGCGTTTGATGATCAAGCGCTGATGATCAGGCGCCGATGATCACGGTCTGCGGCGAGGCGCTGGTCGACCTCATGTCGGCCGACGGTCGGCACTACGCCGCGCATCCCGGCGGCAGCCCGGCCAACGTCGCGGTGGGTCTCGCTCGTCTCGCCGTACCCGTGTCGTTGGCGGCCCGGCTGTCGACGGACACCTTCGGTCGCCTGCTCCGGAAGCACCTGGTCGACAACGGTGTCGACCCCCGCGACCTCGTGACGGCCGACGAGCCGACCACCCTGGCGATTGCGACGATCGGTGGCGACGGCGTTGCCGACTACGACTTCTACGTCGACGGCACCGCGGACTGGCAGTGGTCCGACCGCGAGTTGCCCAACCCACTCCCCGCTGACGTCACGGCGCTGCATACCGGCTCGCTGGCGTTGGAGCTGCTCCCCGGTGCCGCCGTGATCGAGGCGTTGCTGGCGCGCGAGCACGCCCGGGGGGCGGTGACCGTCAGCTATGACCCTAATATCCGGCTGGCCCGCCGCGGCGACCCGGCCGGCGCCCGCCAGCAGGTGGCGCGCCTGGTTGGCTTGGCGGACCTGGTCAAGGTCAGCGCCGAGGACCTCGACTGGCTGCTGCCCGGGGTGCCGCCGGCCGAGGTGGCGCGGGACTGGGTAAAGCGCGGGCCTGCCCTGGTCGTGGTCACGCTCGGCGGGGCCGGCGCTATCGCCACCAGCCAGCACGGCGATCCGGTGCAGGTGCCGGCTCCCGAGGTGACTGTGGTGGATACGGTAGGCGCCGGCGACGCCTTCACCGCCGGTCTGCTCGCTGGCTGCGCCGACGCCGGGCTGCTGGGTGGCGAGTACCGGCCGGCCCTCGCCGGCGCCGACGACGCGCTGCTGAGGCAGCTGCTCACTCGCGCAGCCACTGTGGCCGCGCTGACCTGTGCCCGCGCCGGCGCCGACCCGCCCACCGCCGCCGAGGTCGCTGCGGCCACTGGCTGAGCCGCCGGAACAGAGGTCGTCACTCGCCGCCAGTAACGGTGGCCACGGCCAGCGGAGCCTGCTTGCCGCCAACCGCGCGCGGCGGACCGGTGCTTCCGCGCACCACGAGTCGGGTCGAAAGCACCACCTCCTGCGAGTCGGCTCCTTGCAGCGACTCGATCAGCAGGCGGGCCGACTCCTGTCCCAGCTGACGCACCGGCTGAGCCACCGTCGTCAGGTCCAGCACGTCGGCCATCTCGTGGTCGTCGAATCCGATAACCGACACGTCGCCAGGCACGGTCAGCCCCGCTCGGCCCAGTGTCTGCAGGGCACCGAACGCCATCTCGTCGCTCTCGGCGAACACCCCGGTCGGCACCGAGGGCGAAGCGAGCAGCTCCGCCATCGCCGCGGCGCCGCCGGCGACGCCCCAGGGGGCGGTGACCTGAATGCCTGCACGTCCGGGGCCGTGTGCGGCCTGCTCCCAGCCGTGGCGGCGGTCGACCGGCGCAGTGAAGGCGAACCCGTCCTCCACCCTGGAGGAGATAAGCGCGATGTCGCGGTGCCCGAGGTCCCGCAGGTGCGCCGTGGCATCCGCCGCACCACCGACATCGTCGATGCGCGCGCTGGAGCAGCCCGGCAGGGCGGCACCCACCAGGGCCAGCGGCACGTCCATCCCCCCGAGCACCTCCCGCTCGGCGGGCTGCAGGCCGATCGAGCAGAAGATGATCCCGTCGACGCGTCGGCTCAGCGGGGGCCGCTCGAAGAACCGGGCGCGACCGGTGGAGTCCCCGATGGCCTGCAGCAGCATGTCGAACCCGTGCTCCCTGAGCACCTGGCCGGCGCCGGCCACCACCTGGGCGTAGTACCACCGGGTCAGTCGCGGGGCGACGACCCCGACCACGCCGGTCCGTCCGCTGGACAGCCCCGAGGCGGCCGGCGACACGACATAGTGCAGGTCGGCCACCGCCCGCAGCACGCGCTCGCGGGTCTCCGGCGCAACGACGGCTTGGCCTCGCAGCGTGCGCGACACCGTCGCCGACGACACGCCGGCGCGGGTAGCGACGTCGCGCATGCTGGCTCGCTGGATCGTCGCCAACGCCGGCGCCTCCTGCCACCGCCGTCGGAGCAACCACGCCCGACAGCAGACCCGCACGATGAAAACCTTTTCACAGAGTCTGGCCCTTCCGGCCATTTAGTGGCAAGGTGCCGTTGTCCACTTCGCATCCCCCGATTCACCCGCAGAAGCAGGAGCACCTATGACACGCGACGAATCCCGCTTCGGGCGCCTGCATAGCGCGACCACCCCACAACGGCGTGGTGCGTTCTGCACCGCGCTCGCGCTGTCGGCGATGGGCCTTGCGGCCTGTGGCAGCTCGGGCAGCTCGTCCGGCACGGTCACGCTGAACTACTACATCTTCCCGGACAGCAGCGGCTCGACGCAGAAGGCCGCGGCCGCGTGCGCGAAGGAGTCGAACGGCCGCTACAACATCGCGATCTCCGTGCTGCCGGCCTTGGCCGACTCGCAACGCGAGCAGACGGTCCGGCGGCTGGCCGCTCACGACGCCTCGATCGACATGCTCATCATCGACCCGCCGTACACCCCCGAGCTGGCCAACGCCGGCTGGCTGCTGCCGATGGAGTCGCAGAAGGCCCAGATCCTCGACGGTGTCCTCAAGGCGCCGATCGCCAGCGCGACCTGGCAGGGCAAGCTCATCGCGGCGCCGTACTCCGCCAACACGCAGCTGATGTGGTACCGCAAGTCGGTCGCGCAGAAGGCCGGCGTCGACCCGACCTCGCCGAGCTTCACCTGGGACCAGATGATCGCTGCAGCGGAGAAGACCGGCACGAAGGTCGAGGAGCAGGGCAACAAGTACGAGGGCTACATGGTGTGGGTCAATGCCATGGTTCTGGGTGCCGGTGGCTCGATCCTGACGAACAACGACAAGGGACGCGACGCGACGGTGGCCCTCGACTCGCCGGCCGGCCGGCGGGCGGCCGAGATCATCCGCAAGCTGGCGACGTCGAAGGCGGCCGACCCGGCGCTGTCCACCGCGACCGAGGACATCGGCCGGGTCGCCTTCCAGGGGCCGACCGGTGGCTTCCTGCTGAACTGGCCGTACGTCTATGCCGCGGCCAAGGCGGACGTCAAGGGGGGCGCACTCAAGCAGTCCGTCCTCAACGACATCGGCTGGGCCCGATACCCGCGGCTGGACCCGAACATCCCGAGCAAGCCCCCGCTCGGTGGCGCCAACCTGGCGGTCAGCAAGTTCAGCAAGCACCCGGCGCAGGCCCTCGAGGCCATCAAGTGTCTGATCACCCCCGCCAAGGAGAAGATCCGTATCCTCGGCCTCGGTGACCCGGTGGCCAACGGGACCGTGTACGACGACCCGGAGGTTCGCAAGGCGTTCCCGATGGCGTCGTTGATGCGGGACTCGATCAACGCGGCCGGGCCGCGTCCGGTGACCCCGTTCTACGGGGACGTGTCGGCCGCCATCCAGCGCGACTTCCACCCGCCGTCGAACGTCAACCCCAGCTCATCGAAGAAGGCCGCCGGCCTGATCCGGAACGTCCTGCACGACAAAGTGCTCCTGTGACCCCGTCCGGTGCCGGGCGGCATGACACCACGTCGAGGAGGTCCGCGTGACTGTTACAGCTGAACGGGCGGGGAAACAGGCCGCTCCCTCGGGCCGCAAAGAGGGCCTGTCCGACCGGGCGAAGAAGGAGCGGCAGCTGGGCTGGCTGCTCTCCGCGCCGGCCGTCATCCTGATGGTCCTGGTCACGGCGTATCCGATGGTGAATGCGCTGTACCTGTCGTTCTTCCAGTATCGGCTGACCGACCCGACGCATCGCAAGTTCATCGGGCTGAGCAACTACCTGATCGTGCTCACCGACAGCCTGTGGTGGCAGGACGTCATGACCACGCTGATCATCACGGTGATCACCGTGATCTTCGAGCTGATTATCGGGTTCGGTTTCGCCCTGATTATGCACCGCATCATCTTCGCTCGCGGTGGCGTGCGAACCTCAATCCTGGTGCCCTACGGCGCCATCACCGTGGTGTCGGCGTTCGCCTGGCGCTACGCCTTCCAGCTCGACTCCGGCTTCGTCAACAAGGCACTGGGTCTGGGTACCTTCGACTGGTTCTCCCACACCTGGTCGGCATTGCTCGTGATCTGCCTGTCGGAGATCTGGAAGACCACCCCGTTCATCGCGCTGCTGCTGCTGGCCGGCCTGGCACAGGTGCCCGACGTGCTGCAAGAGGCCGCGACGGTGGACGGCGCCACCGCCTGGCAGCGGCTGTGGAAGGTGACGATCCCGAACATGAAGGCGGCGATCATGGTTGCCCTGCTGTTCCGCACGCTCGCCGCCTGGGCCATCTTCGACAACATCTTCGTGATGACCGGTGGGGCAAGCAAGACCGAGTCGTTGTCCTTCCTCACCTACCGGCAGAGCATCACGCGCGTGGCCATCGGCCTAGGCTCCGCCCTGTCGGTGCTCCTCTTCATGTCCGTCGTACTCATCGCAGTCATCTTCGTGAAGGGATTCAAAGTGGATCTCGGCGCAGTGAGGTCGGACTAATGACCGAACAAAGCGGCAAGCAGAAGGCCATCTGGGCCATCGGCTCCATCATCGTCGTCATCTATGCGCTGTTTCCGATCGCCTGGGTGGTCTCGCTGTCGATGAAGCCACCGACAGACCTGGCCAACGCGAGCTTCCTCCCCTCCCATCCGAGCTTGGTCAACTACCGCACCGTGTTCGCGACCAGCCTGTTCACCAGCGCCCTGCGCAACTCGATCGGTATCGTGCTGATCGCGACCGCAATCAGCGTCGTCTTCGCCATGTTCGCGGCATATGCGATCGCCAGGCTCGACTTCCCCGGCAAGCGACTAATCCTGTCGATCGCCCTGGCGATCGCTGCTTTCCCGGTCGTGTCACTGGTCAGCCCGCTGTTCAACATGTGGCGGAGCCTGCACCTGTTCGACACCTGGCCCGGCGTCATCATCCCGCTGGTCTCGTTCTCCCTGCCGCTGTCCATTTGGACGCTGTCGGCGTTCTTCCGTGAGATCCCGTGGGAGATGGAGCAGGCGGCGCAGGTCGACGGAGCCACGACCTGGCAGGCCTTCCGCAAGGTGATCGTCCCACTGGCGGCGCCCGGCGTGTTCACCGCCGCGATTCTCGCTTTCTTCGCGGGGTGGAACGACTTCATCTTCGGCGTGGCCCTCACGTCGACCGACCGGGCTCGACCGGTGCCGGCGGCGTTGGCCTTCTTCACCGGCGCGTCCAACTTCCAGTCACCGATCACCGCCATCGCGGCGGCGGCGGTGGTGGTGACCATCCCGGTCGTCCTGATCGTCTTGATCTTCCAGCGCCGGATCGTCGCCGGCCTCACCAACGGCGCAGTCAAGGGATGACGCCGGACCTCGTGACAGCCGAGCTCGAAGGGACGTTGTAGAACATGGCCGCAATCAGCATGCGCAACATCACCAAGGTCTACGGTGACGGCTTCCCTGCCGTCAACGACATCAGCATCGAGGTGGCCGACGGTGAGTTCATCATCCTCGTTGGCCCCTCAGGCTGCGGGAAGTCCACGCTGCTCCGGATGATCGTCGGGCTGGAGGACATCACCTCAGGTGACATGGTCATCGGCGGTGAGCGGGTCAACCAGAAGGCCCCTCGCGAGCGCAACCTGTCAATGGTCTTTCAGAACTATGCGCTCTATCCGCACCTCACGGTTTATGAGAACATCGCCTTTCCGCTGCGCCTGCGGGGCGCCTCCGACAGCGACATCAAAGAGCGCGTCGAGGGCGCCGCCAAGCTTCTCGACCTCGAGGAGCACCTCCAGCGCAAGCCCGCGCAGCTCTCCGGTGGCCAGCGACAACGTGTCGCGATGGGACGCGCGATCGTCCGGGAGGCTAATGCTTTCCTCTTCGACGAGCCACTGTCCAACCTCGACGCCAAGCTGCGCGGCCAGATGCGGACGGAGATCCTGCGTCTGCAGCGAAACCTCGGTGTCACCACCGTGTACGTCACCCACGACCAGACCGAGGCAATGACCTTGGGGGACCGCGTCGCTGTGCTCCGCAAGGGCGTGATGGAGCAGCTTGCCTCGCCGCGGGACCTCTACGAGCAGCCCAACAACCTGTTCGTTGCCGGCTTCATCGGCTCTCCGCCGATGAACTTCCTGCCGTGCTCGATCAAGGGCGACACTCTCGAGCTGCCGTTCCTGTCCTGCCCGCTGCGCTCCGAGGTCGCCGCGAAGATCACCGACCAGGAGCTGCTCATCGCCGGCATCCGCCCCGAGCACTTCGAGGACGCCTCGCTCGTCGATGACCGCAAGCGGGATCAGGGCGTCACCTTCGACGTCAAGGTGGAAGTGACCGAGTGGCTCGGCAACCAGCAGTACGCCTACATCCCGTACGAAGCGCCGGAAGGGATTGTCGCCCACCTGGCGGAGCTGGAGAAGGATCTGGACAGCGAGCAGCTGCGCACCCAGATGGTGGTGTCCCTGGACCCCGGCAGCCGCATCCGCGACGGCGAGACGACCACACTATGGCTGGACCCTCGCAAGATGCACCTGTTCGACCCGCGCACGGGGCTCAACCTCACCAAGCGGGACGACAGCGCCGATGCAACTGCCAGTGGGGGCGCCCACAGCATGACTGCCGAGTCGTCAGCCGACGGCGGAGCCGTCCACACCGCCTGAGCACCCGCGCAGTGACAAGGGGCGAGAGCTTCCCCGCCGGTTTCCTGTGGGGCTCGGCGACGGCGTCGTACCAGGTGGAGGGTGCCGTCGCCGAAGACGGTCGGGGGCCGTCGATCTGGGACACGTTCTGCGCGCAGTCTGGCGCGGTGGTCGGCGGCGACACCGGCCAGGTGGCCTGCGACCACTACCACCGCTATCCCGAGGACATCGCCCTGATGGCGGGGCTGGGCCTCGGTGCGTATCGGTTCTCGCTGGCCTGGCCGCGGATTCAGCCCAGCGGCACGGGGGCAGTTAATGCCGCCGGCATCGACCACTACCGTCGCGTGGCCGAGGCCCTGCTCGCTGCCGGCATCGAGCCGGTCGCCACCCTGTACCACTGGGATCTGCCGCAGCCGCTCCAAGACGCCGGCGGCTGGCCGAACCGGGAGACGGCACACCGCTTCGCCGACTACGCCAGCGCGGTCCACGGCGCCCTCGGCGACGTCATCACCCGCTGGATCACCCTCAACGAGCCGTGGGTGGCGAGCCACCTCGGATATGGGCTGGGCACCCACGCACCCGGCATCAGCGACCCTGCCCAGTGCCTCGCCGCGGCGCACAGCATGCTGCTCGCGCATGGCCTGGCAGCTGCCGCGTTGCGGTCGGGCCGGCACGCGCAGACCCAGGTTGGTATCGCGCTGAGTCTGACCGTGGCGGTGCCCGCCAGCGACGATGCGGCCGACGTGGCCGCCGCGCGCCGCCTTGACGGCGATAGCAACCGGCTCTTCCTCGACCCGCTGCTGCGGGGTCGATACCCCGACGACATCGATGAATGGGCCGGCGCAGACCCGTCGCGGCTGTCCGACGCCGACCTCGAGCAGGTTGGCGCCCCGTTGGACTTTCTCGGTGTCAACTACTACTTCCGCAGCCACGTCCGAGATGCCACCGCCGGCGCCGGCAGCGGGCTCCTCGATGTTCGGGCCGAGACTGTTCTGCCGGCCGGCGTGCCGCGTACGGCAATGGGCTGGCCGATCGAGCCCGACGGTCTACGCGAGCTGCTGGTCCGGCTGCGTGACGACTACCCCTCGCTTCCGCCGCTGTTCATCACCGAGAATGGCGCGGCGTTCGACGACGTCGTGGGCGCGGACGGCAGCGTTGACGACCCAGAGCGGATCGCCTACCTCGACGGTCATCTCCGCGCAGTGCACGAGGCCATCGAGGGCGGCGTTGACGTTGCCGGCTACTTCGTCTGGTCGTTGCTGGACAACTTCGAATGGGCCGAGGGCTTCGGCAAGCGGTTCGGGATCGTCTACGTCGACTATGCAACTCAGCGCCGCATCCCCAAGGCCAGCGCGACGTGGTACGCCAGCCTGGCCCAAAGCAACGCCCTCCCCACGCAGGGCTGAACCTGTCCGGTTCGGCAGGCTACCCTCCGGCGACTGGTCGCCCGGCCGGCGACGCCTGCACAGCGCACACCCGAGAGGACGCCTGCCGATGACCGAACCGCTGGCTGCGCGGCGCTCGCCCGAAGCCGATCCTGCGACGTGGTGGCGTAGCGCGGTCATCTACCAGGTCTATATCCGCAGCTTCGCCGACGGCAGCGGCGATGGCATCGGCGACATCGCCGGCATCCGCTCGCGCCTGGCCTATCTTGCCGACCTCGGTGTCGATGCGATCTGGATCAACCCGTGGTATCCCTCGCCGATGGCTGACGGCGGCTACGACGTGGCCGACTACCGAGCGGTCGAGCCAGTGTTCGGTACCCCGGAGGACGCCGCCGGCCTCATCGCCGAAGCGCACGCGCTGGGGCTGAGGGTGCTGCTGGACATCGTGCCCAACCACAGCTCCGACCAGCACCCGTGGTTCCAGGCGGCGCTGGCGGCTGGGCCGGGATCCGCCGAACGCCGGCGCTACCTGTTTCACCGAGGACGCGGACCCGGCGGTGATCTGCCGCCCAACAACTGGCGCGGCGCCTTCGGCGGGAGCGCGTGGACCCGGGTGTCCGACGACGGCCGACCGGGGGAGTGGTACCTGCACCTGTTCGCCCCCGAGCAGCCCGACCTGGACTGGAACAACCCCGAGGTGCACAGCGACTTCGCCGAGACCCTGCGCTTCTGGTTCGACCGCGGAGTCGACGGCTTCCGGATCGACGTCGCAAACTCGCTGGTGAAGGCGCCGGGGTTGCCAGACGTTGGCGATCTCCCGGCCGGCGATCTTCTGGCCGGCGATCTCCCGGCCAGCGAGGACACGGTCGGCGAGGACCACCCACACTGGGACCGCGACGAGGTGCACGACATCTTCCGCAGCTGGCGGGCTATCGCCGACTCGTACTCCCCGCCGCGGGTGTTCGTGGCGGAGGCGTGGGTCGACCGGCCTGACCGTCTGGTCCGCTATGTGCGCCCTGATGAGCTGCACACCGCCTTCAACTTCGACTTCCTGCGCGCGCCGTGGCTCGCGGCGGCGCTGCGGGCGACGATCGACACGACGCTGGCCGAGCACGTGACGGTGGGCGCGCCGGCGACCTGGGTGCTGTCCAACCACGATGTGGCTCGCCACGTCTCCCGGTACGCCCGACCCCAGACCGACCGGCCGGTTCGTTCGCTGGCCGACCTGCAGGGGTTGCCGGCCGACCTGAGCCTGGGCCGGCGGCGGGCGCGGGCAGCCGCCCTGCTGATGCTCGCGCTGCCAGGTGGGGCGTACGTCTACCAGGGCGAGGAGCTGGGACTGTGGGAAGTGGAAGACCTGCCCGAAGACTCCTTGGCCGACCCGACCTGGGAGCGGTCCGGACACACCGACCGCGGCCGCGACGGCTGCCGGGTTCCCGTGCCGTGGTCGGGAGACCGCTCGCCGTTCGGCTTCAGCCCGGACGGCACCACCGAGGCTCCATGGCTGCCCCAGCCAGCGGAGTGGACAGACTGGACCGCAGCGGTGCAGGTGGGGGATCCGGCCAGCTTCCTGGAGCTCTACCGATCGGCTCTGCGCGAGCGCGGCAGCCACCCCGCCCTGGGAGACGGAAGCCTGAGCTGGGTCGACAGCGCCCCGGGCGTCCTGCACATGCGGCGCGAGCCGGGATTCGAGTGCGTGGTCAACATCTCCGCCGGGCCGATTCCGGTGCCGGCCGGCACCGAGATACTGCTCGCCAGCGGACCCCTGACCGCCGACGGTCAACTGCCGGCCGACACGGCGGTCTGGCTGACCCGGCGGTCCGGCTGACCCGGCGGTCTGCCTGACCCGGCGGTCTGGGTGACGCCGTTTGGCTGACCAGCGGGTCGGGACTGAGCGGACGCCTGCGCCGGCGGTGCTGCCGACGTACTCTTCCTGGCTAACAAGCACGGGAGGCGAGACAGCCATGGATCCGCTCCGCGCCGCGCGCATCGTCGCGCTGATGCTCTCGCCGAGCGCGGCCATCGGCACCGTCCTCTACCTGCCGCGGCTGGCGCGACGGGCGCTGCGACTCGTGCGCTCGGACGCCGGTGCCCCTGCAGCGTCGCGAGCGCCGATCGAAGCGTTGGCTGCCGACCTGCGCCGGCTACTGGCCCGCCACGATGCTTTGCGCCGCTCGCCGCGCGTCGCCATGCGGGCCCACCACCTCTGGGCTCTTGAGGCCGCGATTGCTGACAGCGCCTGCCTGGCCGCCGAGGCGCTGGACATGCCGCGCCCGCCACGTCCGGCCTCCGGTCGGCTGCCGGCCGCCGACCTGCAGCGACTGCTGCGCGACCTTGCCGGCGCCGGCCTGGCGATTCCGGCCGGCGTGGGCCGGCTCGGCGCAGAGAGCTAACCGGGCGGGCTCGCCGGTGCGGCAATGAGGCTCAAGCCGCCGGCGCCTACCACGCTGACGCCTCCGTCGTCGGCGACCGTGACGTCCACCCGGTCCCGACCCAGGGCCATCCGGTGCAGCTGGAGCTGGCGCAGCGCCGGGGGCAGGAAGGAAGCGATGCCCAGCCGGCCGGCCGGCACGTCGGGTTCGAGCCGCAGCAGGCTCCGCAGAACCAGCCAGGGAGCCGCGGACGCCCATGCCTGAGGCGCGCAGGACGAGGGGTAGGTCGCCGGCAGACGCCCCTCGGTGCGGGGCACGCCGGCGAACAGCTCGGGTGGGCGGCCGCCGAAAGCCGCCGCGGCGTCGAGGACGGCCATCCCCAGGCGCTGCGCGGCCGGCAGCAAGCCGTAGCGCGCCAGCCCTGCGACCGCGATTGCGGTGTCGTGCGGCCAGACCGAGCCGTTGTGGTAGCTCAGCGGGTCGTACGCGGTCATGGTCGTCCCCAGCGTCCGCAGCCCCCAGCCGCTGAACAGCCCGGGCGAAAGCAGGGACTCGGCGACGGCCGGCGCCCGGGACCGGTCGACGATGCCGGTCCACAGGCAGTGGCCGACGTTGGAGCTCACCGCATCCACCTGTCTACCGGCGCCGTCGAGCGCCATGGCGTAGGAGGCGCGATCGGCCAGCCAGAAGTCGCGGTTGAACGCGGCTCGGAGCCGGGCGGCTCGTTCGCGGCAGTCGATGGCAACCTCAGGTTGACCGAAGGCGTCAGCCAGCTCGGCGCGCCCCAGGAAGGCGGCGTAGGTGTAGCCCTGCACCTCAGACAGGGCGATCGGCTGCCGAGGAACGCTGCCGTCGGCGAAGAGGACGCCGTCGGCGGAGTCCTTCCACCCCTGGTGCATCAGGGCGGCGGGATTGCCGGTGTAGGTCAGATAACCGTCGCGATCGCCAGTGGTTCGCAGCCACTCGACCGCCGCGTCCGCGGCCGGCAGCAGCGCGGCCACCCGTTCGGCCGGCATGCCCCACCGGTGCGCCTCGGCGAGCAGCATGACGAACATCGGCGTCGCGTCGACGGTGCCGTAGTAGGCGCGTGAGCCTCCGGGCGCGGCCGCATCCGCCCGCACCTCGTGCAGGATCCGGCCCGGCTGCTCTTCGGTGAGCGGGTCACGCCGGCTGCCCTGCCGGTCGGCGAGCACCTCCAGGGCGCCATAGGCGAGATCAGGCGACAGTGGCAATGCCATCCACCCGGTGAGCAACGCGTCGCGGCCGAACACCGTCATGTACCACGGCGCGCCGGCCGCAGCCACCACCGCCTCGCCCGGCCCGGGGGACAGCCGCAGGGCGCCGAGATCGTCCGCGCAGCGGCGTAGGGTCGCCTGCAGCCTGCTGGGGCCGGCGCTCACCTGCGTCGTCCCGGTCTGCCACGCCCGGCGTCGCTGCTCCGCAGGCGACGTGGCAATCGGTTGCCCGCACCGCAGGTCCGGCTCGACCGGCGTCGCGCCGTCCTGGTAGGACACGCACCCGCAGCACCGCCATACCTGGCCGGGACCCAACTCGACCTTCCAGGTCGCCCCGCCCGAAGACAGCGTCGCCGTCCCGGTAAACCTGACTTCCGCGCGTTGGCCGTCGGCGCCGGCCAGCACGAGCGCATCGCCGGTCAGGGCCACGGTGGCCTCCCCGGCGGCCGGCGAGCGTCCGTGCTTGACCGAGAAGATGTCGGCGAAGTCCGCCGCCACGTCGATCTGCACCTCGATGCTCACCCCCGCGCGGCCGAGGTTGCGCACCGAGACGTCCTCGCGGAGACCATTGCCGACGTAGCGCCGGCGGGTCACGAGCAGAGTGCCGCCACGTCCGGCCCAGCCGACGAACACCGCGGCGTACGGCCGGTCGTGGCGCAGATCGGGTTGGCCGAGCGGGTGTCCGTCGACGAGCAGCACCCAGCGCGAGACAACCCGTCGGTCGAGCATGAACAGTCCGTGGGTGAGACGATCGACGTCGCCCGCCCGGTCGGAGCGACAGAACGCCGACCCTTGGAAAAGGGTGACCGAGTCGGGGTCGTCGAGTGCGACCGACGCCGAAGCGAACACCGCGTCAAGGACAGCCGGTTGGCCGCCCGCGCTGAACGTGACGCGGGTTAAGAGGCCTGGGTCCGTCGCATGGGGGCGCCCACGTCCGGCCGCTGTGTTCCAGGGTGGCCGATCGCGAGCCCGCTCTCGGGGTCGAAGAAGTGCAGCGTGCTGGTGTCCACCGCAAGCCGCAGGGGCTGGCCAGGGCGCACCCGGCTGCGCGGGTTGACCCGCGCCGTCCAGAAGCTCTTGTTCTCAGCCAGCGGCAGCGTTGCGTCCTCGCCCTCCGCGTCGTGCGCGAGGTCGGTGGTGTCCTTGTGCTGAACCGGGGGGGCATCCACTGTGAAGATGACGTTGACCTCCGAGCCCAACTCCTCGGTGACGTCGGCCCGCACGTCCATGACCGGCGCGCCATCGTCCATGGCAAACTCCGCGTCTTCAAAGCTCGACGGCCGTATTCCGAGGATCACCGGACGGCCGAAGTAGGCGTCCAGGCCTTCTCGTTCCCGGAGGATGGCGTCGGCAATGGGGAGCGTGAGGCCGCCGAAGGCCACGGCCGCGCCGCCGTCGCGCACCAGCTTGGCAGTGACGAGGTTCATCGACGGCGAGCCGATGAAGCCGGCGACGAAGAGGTTGACCGGTCGGTCGAACAGGTTCTGCGGGGTGTCGACCTGCTGCAGCCGGCCGTCTCGGAGCACCGCCACCCGGTCCCCGAGGGTCATCGCCTCAACCTGGTCGTGGGTGACGTAAACCGTCGTCACGCCCAACCGTTCGTGTAGCTGGTTGAGCGAGGCCCGCATCGATACGCGCAACTTGGCGTCGAGGTTGGACAGCGGCTCGTCCATCAGGAACGCCTGCGGCTCACGGACGATGGCGCGGCCCATCGCGACCCGCTGGCGCTGGCCACCGGACAGTGCGGCCGGCTTGCGCTTGAGGTAGGGCTCCAGGCCCAGCATCTTGGCTGCGTCGGCGACCCGGCGCTGCCGCTCCTCCTTGGGCGTCTTGCGGAGCTCGAGGCCAAACGCGAGATTCTGCTCGACCGTCATGTGGGGATAGAGCGCGTAGTTCTGGAACACCATCGCGATGTCGCGGTCCTTGGGCTGCATGTCGTTGACGACGTTGTCACCGATCTTGATGGTGCCGTCGGTGATCTCTTCCAGACCGGCGATCATGCGCAGCGCCGTCGACTTGCCGCAGCCGGACGGGCCGACGAAGACCATGAACTCGCCGTCTCGGATCTCCAAAGACAGGTCGTCGACGGCCTTGGCCCCGCCCGCGTACACCTTGTCGACATTGTCGAGCATGATCTGGGCCATCGAAACTCCCGTCGTCGAGCGGTGGTGAGCGGACGCTAGCACCGCCATCGCCGGTTAGGCGAGGTCAGCGTCAGGTGTCGCAGTGTCGACTCGCCGGATCAGCCGCCGACCAGGCTGGCGGCCGCCTGCTGGCTGCGAGCCGCGAGGTCGTGGGCCTGGTTGAAAGTTTCGTGCAGGCTGTCGCCGGCGCGCTCCCGCCAGTACGCCTGCCCCTGCTCGGGAAGCGTGTAGATCGGGTCGTAGTACTCATAGCGCCGGGTCAGCGCGTCGGGGTCGGCCGTCTCGATGCCGGTGCGGTAGTTCTTGGTCCAGTAGGAGATCCCGCGTTCCCGGTCGTAGTCCTCGAGCTGGTGGACCCACCGCTTGCCGACGTACGGCACGTCGCAGACGATGCGCGGCGTGGCAAACCCGGGCAGGTAGCCCATCATGGCGTGCTGCAGGTCGCGGGCCTCGCCCACCGACGTACGCCAGTGCTCACTGTTGGGAATGAGGTCGCACATGTAGAAGTAGTAGGGCATGATCGCGGCTTCGTCGAGCAGGGCGAAGCACAGATCGAGCAGCTGCTGCTGCGTGGTGTTGACGCCCCGCAACAGGACGCCCTGGTTTCGGACGTCGCGGACGCCTACGTCCAGCATTCGCCGTACCGCCCGGGCCACCGTCGGCGTCAGCGACTGGGCGGCGTTGACGTGCGTGTGGATAGCCAGGTGCACGCCACGATCGCGCGCCGTCTTCGCCAGCCGCTCCATACCGGCCGTCACGTCGTCGGCCAGCCAGTGCTGGGGAAGTCCCATGAGGGCCTTGGTGGCCAGGCGGATGTCGCGGATGTTGTCGATCTCCAGCAGCCGGGCGACGAACGCCTCGAGGTTCTTGAACGGCATGTTGCCGACGTCGCCACCGGAGACGACGACGTCGCGTACGCCGGGGGAGCGCCGTAGGTAGTCGATCATGGCGTCGTAGCGCGACACCGGCTTCAGCTCGAACTTGAGCTTTGCGATGAGCGGCGTGGAGTTGCCGACCAGGTCCATGCGGGTGCAGTGCCCGCAGTACTGCGGGCAGGTGGGTAGCAGCTCGGCGAGCACTTTGGTGGGGTAGCGGTGGGTGAGCCCTTCGGCCACCCACATTTCGGCCTCGTGCAGCGAGTCGCGACTGGCCTCCGGGTGCGACGGCCAGTCGGTACGGCGGTCGGAGAACGCCGGCAGCATGTAGCGGCGGACCGGGTCGGCGTACATCGCCTCGGTGGTCGGTATCTGGGTCGGCACCATGGTGTTGACCATCTGCGGGGGAAGCAGGATCGACATCGTGGCCCGCTGCGCCTGGTCGCGCTCGATGTCGGCGTAGAGGTCCTCGTGCAGCAGGTCGCCGTAGACGGACCGCAACTGCCGGACGTTCTTCACGCAGTGCGCCCGCTGCCACTGGGCGCTGTCCCACTCGGCTGCAGTGACGCCGCGCCAGATCGGTAGCCGGCGCCAGTCGGGCTCCACCAGCTCGCGCCGGCGGTAGGCGTACGGCTGGTCACTCACGGCTGTCACGCACGCTGATCACTCACGCGAAACCTCCGGGATAGGGCACACTTGACACGACCAGAGTAGACAAGAACGTCCGGTCGAACCAGCTCAACGCCGAAGAATCTCCGGCCTTAGGCCCGAAATGAGGGAGGACTGGCGTGACGGCTTCCTCTCCGGTGGGCCTGCACCGGGTCCTCCAGCCGCCGGGCGTCCTGCCCCAGGCCGCCGACGTCCTCGACCCGTCGCCGGGACTATGGCCCGACGAGGTGCGGGTTCAGGTGGAGCGGCTCAACCTTGACGCGGCATCCTTCCGCCAGCTCTGCGAGGCCCACCGCGACGGCGAGGCGGTCCGGGCGACCGTGCTGGAGATCATCGGCCGGCGCGGCAAGATGCACAACCCGGTCACCGGCTCGGGCGGCATGCTCGTGGGTGTCGTGGCCGAGGTCGGACCGGACTCCCCGTTGGCCCTGTCGGTGGGCGACCGGGTGGCGACCCTGGTCTCCTTGACGCTCACGCCGCTGGTCGTCACGGATGGGCTGGTCGGTTGGGACGGGTGCTCCGAGCAGGTGCCGGCGGCCGGTCACGCGATCCTGTTCGGCCGGTCGATCGCCGCGCGGCTGCCCGAGGACCTGTCGGTGCCGCTGGCCCTGGCCGTGTTCGACGTGTGCGGGGCGCCGGCCCTGACCGACCGGGTCGTGCGGCGCTACGCCGCCGAACGCCCCACGGCTCCGTCGGTGGCGGTCATCGGCGCCGCCGGCAAGAGCGGATCACTGGCTCTGGCGGCCGCCCGGCGGGCCGGTGGAGGCCGGCTGGTCGGGGTGGTGCCGGTTGAGCGCGAAGCAGTGGCCCTGCGTGGCGCCGGCCTCTCTGACGAGGTGGTCATTGCCGACGCCCGCGACCCGGTGGCGTTGTCGGCGGCCGTCGGCGAGCCGGTCGACGTGACCGTGGTGTGCGTCGATGTGCCCGGCTGCGAGGGCGGCGCCATCCTGGGGACCGCCGCCGGCGGCACGGTGATCTTCTTCTCGATGGCCACGTCTTTCACCGCTGCCGCCCTTGGCGCCGAGGGCCTGGCAGCCGACGTCACCATGCTTGTCGGCAACGGCTACACGCCCGGCCATGCCGATCTGGCCCTGGACCTGCTGCGCGAACACGCCGGAGTCCGGGCGCTGTTCACCGCGCGGGTGGCCGCCGAGTGACCGCCACCTTGTACCGCAACGGCGTCATCTTGACCGGCGGCGCGGCGAGCACCAGCGGGCCGAGCGCCACCGCGCTGCTCGTGGACGGCGCAACCCTGGTATGGGTGGGCGAGACGGGGCAGGCGCCCGACGCCGGCGAGGTCGTGGATCTCGACGGTGCGCTGGTCACGCCGGCGTTCGTCGATGCCCACGTACACGCCACCTCGACCGGCCTGGCGCTGGTCGGACTGGACCTCACCGCGGCCGACACGTTGGATGCCGCATTGGGTCTGCTCGAGACGCATGCCCGTCGCGCCCGCGGCGCGGCGGTGCTCGGGCACGGCTGGGACGAGACGCGCTGGCCGGAGAACCGTGCGCCCACCCGCCAGGAGCTCGATCGCGCTTCGTACGGCGGGGTGGTCTACCTGTCGCGGGTCGACGTGCACTCGGCGGTGGTGTCCTCGGCCCTGCTTGCCGCGGTGCCGGCCGCGCGGGGCATGGCCGGATATGCCGACTCGGGCTGGCTGACCC
>JAABUK010005012.1_pt1 | contig 21062 bp, 15 predicted proteins | sample 5559141 | NCBI WGS metagenome assembly JAABUK01 (sample SAMN10711869, study PRJNA513367) | rock metagenome | isolation source: Antarctica rocks | place: Antarctica: Victoria Land, Pudding Butte nord | collected 2016-01-03
GAACGCTTGCAACGAGCTGGCATTGACGCAGCAAGCCGACATCCGGCGCGTGCAAGGTCGCATTGAGGAAGCGCGCCAAATCCATTTGCAAAGGCTCGAAAACTTCGGCGGCGATGCGGCCAAAGCCCGCCAGCACGCGCTTGCTTTAATGGGCCTGGCCTGGTTGGAAGCGGACGATGGCAATGCAGTTTTAGCGTGGCAGCATCTGCAGACGGCGCGCGCGACATTCGCCAAAGGCACCAGAATCGACGCCTGGTGCGAAGTCACTTCCGCCTGGATTCTGGCCTTGATGGGGCAAAACGAAGACGCACATCGAGTACTCGAACGGGTCGAAGAAATCGCCTCGAAGTTCTCGGAAGACCGCGAAACACAACTCAACGCTTGCCTTTTCGGTGGCCGAGCCGCGCTGGTGTTGAAAGATTTCAATCGCGCGCGAGAGTTGCATGAGCGCTACATTGCGCTGCATCCCACGCCGGTTTACGAACCAACAGCTTATTGGGGTTTGGGTGAAGCCTTGCTCGGCCTGGGTCAGCGCGAAGCTGCAATCGAAGCTTACTCGCGCGCCGCCAATGCCGGTTTCCAGACGCGCTACACGCAAGCCGCACAACAACGCTTGCGCGAACTGCAAGAGAAGCAATAATAAATCCAGTACTCGAAGGTTCGAGTACTGGATTTGTTATTCGTTTTATTTGCCTGCTTTTTTGAAGCGAAGTTTGCACAACAAAACCTTTTCATTAAGTGCTTTTCAGGACTTCTATCAAATCTTGCAGGACGATAACATGAAGTGTATTTTCCGCGCCAAAGCCATAGCTATTAGGGAAAATCAATTTGTGTGTAGCACCGTGGAACACCGATTCTGTTAGCGCAACTTCTTTAATCTCGATGCTGTTTGCAACAAAAACTGCCTTATCGATTGACCAGCAAATAAGCAGTTTGAAATCTTTCGGCCTTTTTCTTAAATCAAAATCCTCCAAAAGAGTTTTACCAGCCTCAAACTTGAACTCGGCGAAAATATTATAGCTCCTGCCTGCTACAACAGCTCTGCTCAAACTTGCAGCCGTCACTGACGGGTCTGGTTTGTAATTCATGTACGTATCGTACCGTTCATGCGAAGAACTTCTCAAAACCCTGTAGCCTTTCAGAAGTCCTGCTCCAAGCAACTCATGAAATATAGCCACCACGCCTTGTTCCTCGCGCGGCACTTTCATGTAAGGGATCTCGGCCAAGTCAAGGTCAGCAGTTATGCTCACATCCGTCTTGATTTGTTCCATCGTCACATCGGCTTCTAAACCGTCGAAAGGGTCGGATGCTCTTGTTGTGAGCCGGGGAACAGCGTTCACATGCGCATCGAAGATCTTCTTCAAAGCCACTTTTGTCAGCATTTGCGACACACGCCCACCAACAAACTTACGCCCCATATCTAAGCGAAGATCATCATACTCCAGAAGGATGAAGAAGGAAGGCCAATAAGAAGCTTGTTGGCTTCTTGGCGGCGCGAGCCTTATACCGGTTGGCATTCCACGAGTGGAAATGTATATACCCGCATCAACGTCTTTGCTGTCATCTGTTTGCAAACCAAGCGTCTCAGAGAGTTCATCGAACGTTCCTCTTTGAGAGATAAAGGTGTACCATTTGACGGCTTTACCACTGTCAGAAGTTGCAATTCCAACATCAGTTAATCCTTTCGATTCCGTACTTTTCCCCTGCACTCGTCTCTCACTAAACTCTTCCCAAGATAAGACATCTTTCGATTTCAGCATATCTCCAGGAGCTGCAAATGAATAAGGGACATCTGAAAAATCCTCATGCACACCTTGATTATCAATGTGCTTTAACTGGACATTTATGTCGATTGGAGGGCGTTCACCTTTGTTGAAAAGTGGATGCGTATTGCCAACCGCCGTTTTCGTTCGCAGAATATACTCGAGTCTGGGCTTTGTGTAGTCAAAGACATCTTCGTTCGTATCCTTTGCGACCGGAATCTGCTCGGCCCAAATACGCGTATACGTTGGGCTGCCCAAGAATGTCTGAGGTGATGTGATGGCTACATTCGTAAAATGCAAATCTTTATCCTCGGTCCCATTTACCCAGTTGTTGGCGTGGTGTATCTCCAAAGAAATGGTTTGCTCGCCATCACATGTCTCAATGCGAAAGCGGTTGGACAAAAACATGATAAAGGATAAGCCGACACCCTTCTCTCCTCGGAGACCTTTCCCACGCTTGTATCCCTGATGCGGAGCAAGTACTTTCTTTACTTGCTCAGGGGACATACCAACACCTGTATCAGATACTTCTATTGACCTTTTATGAGCGTCAAAAGTGATGCGGATTGTCGCTTTTGCACTTGCGTCCTCTTTGATCTTTTGTTCTACAGCATCAACTGAATTCTGGAGGGACTCAGCTAAAATGTCCCAAGTGTGAGAATAGCTGTCAAGAATATTTCTTGCTTCTGACTGCAATCTGTTGGTGCTGACAGTGTCGTTCAGAAACTGATAGCCCTCTAACGTTGGTTGGGACTGAGACATTTGATTCCTCTTTGATTTAGAAACGACTTCTCTATTCTGCAATAGGTGTGCAGAAACTGCAAAGATCACCGGTGCATTAATTTGCCTGATGATAAAAACTTCGTCCACATTGAGATCAATACGGACTTTCAAAACTGGAAGTAATCAATTTTCATCGACTTGCGCACGGCTTCCATCGTTTCCATCGCGCGTTGTCTGCCGCGTTGCGTTCCGTCACGCAAGACTTCCGTCACGTAACTTGGGTCTTTCGAGTACTCGATTCTTCTGTTGCGAATCGGTTCGAGGAAAGCGTTCAGTTCAGCCGCCAATTCGCGTTTCACTTGCACATCGCCCAACAGCGGCTTGCCTTTCTCGTTTTCGCCGCCACGCCGATAAAGCTCTTTCAGTTCTTCGACGCGCAATTTGTTCTGCGCAAAAGCATCGAGATAAGTAAAAACCGGATTGTTTTCGACATTGCCGGGTTCGCGTCCCATAACGCGATTTGGATCGGTAAACATCGCCATCACTTTTTTGGTAACGGTCGCTTCGTCGTCGGCTAAATAAATCGTGTTGCCGATGCTTTTGCTCATCTTGGCGCCGCCATCGGTGCCGGGCAAACGGCCAAACTCGCCGTACATTCCTTCGGGCAAGGTCAAAGTTTCGCCATACAGCGCGTTGAACTTTTCCACGATGTCGCGCGACAGTTCGATCATCGGTTTCTGGTCGTTGCCAACAGGAACCAGATGTGCGCCAAACGCCGTGATGTCGGCGGCCTGCGAAACCGGATAACAGAAAAATCCCAATCGCAGATCGTGCTCCATTTGCTTCTGCGCGATTTCGGCTTTGACTGTCGGGTTGCGCTCGACACGCGCGAGCGTAATCAGGTTCATGTAATAAATCGTCAGTTCGGCGATTTCAGGAATCAGACTTTGAATGACGAAGGCGCATTTCTGTGGGTCAAGCCCGACGGCCAAGTAATCCAGCGCGACTTCGCGGATGTTCTGCCTCAGCATTTCCGGCGTGGCGAAATTGTCGGTCAAAGCCTGCACATCGGCGATGAGGATGTAGGTTTCATATTCGTCTTGCAGCGCCACGCGATTGGCCAGACTGCCGACGTAATGCCCGATGTGCAGTTTTCCGGTCGGCCTATCGCCGGTGAGAATGCGTTTTTTCATGCTTTTAATTTAACCGCCAAGCCGCCATGAACGCCATGAAACAACAATCGAGTACTCGATACAGGCACTTTCGCGGCACAGCATCCAAAGCAGCGTGTTGATAATTTGGTTGTTTGAAATGCTCTTGCGGCTTGAGAAATTGTTTTGAGAACTGAACACGGAGGCTTCGCCCACACGGGTGACAGCACGGATGAACACGGATCGAAACCAATCTAAAATCTGTGTTCATCTGTTCCGGGTGCCCTCTGGGTGGATGTGGACGAAGCCTCCGTGTTCAGTTCTCAAAACGCATTGTCATGTATTTCTACAACCAGTTCGACGCGCTACACTGCCTGGCATGATCGAGGAAAATGGAAATGTTCAGCGGCGGCAGTTCGCCAGCGATAATTACTCGGGCGTTTGCCCCGAAGTGTGGCAGGCTTTGGCCGAAGCTAACCACGGACACGCGCCCAGCTACGGCGAGGATGTGTGGACACGCAAGGCTTCCGACCTGATACGCGAAGTTTTTGAAACCGATTGCGAAGTGTTTTTCGTGTTCAACGGCACGGCGGCCAACTCGCTGGCCTTGTCGTCTTTGTGCCGCTCATATCACAGCATTTTGTGCCACGAAACCGCGCACATCGAGACCGACGAATGCGGCGCGCCCGAGTTTTTCTCGAATGGCACCAAAGTTCTGCTGGTGCCGGGCCGAGAGGGACGGCTGGCTCCCGATCAAATTGAACGCATGGTGCAGCGCCGCCAAGACATCCATTATCCCAAGCCGCGCGTCGTCAGCGTGACCCAGGCGACGGAACTGGGTACCGTTTACTCGACCGATGAACTGGCGGCCATTGGCGAAGCCGCCGCGCGCTGCGATTTGTACGTTCACATGGACGGTGCGCGCTTCGCCAACGCGGTAGCGACTTTGGGCGTGGCGCCGCGCGAGATCACATGGCAAGTCGGTGTTGATGTCCTCTGTTTTGGCGCCACCAAAAACGGCTCGTCGGTGGGCGAAGCGGTCGTCTTTTTCAATCGAGAACTGGCCAAAGAGTTTGAATATCGCTGCAAGCAGTCCGGGCAGTTGGCTTCCAAGATGCGTTTTCTGACGGCGCCCTGGGTCGGTCTGCTGCAAGACGGCGCCTGGCTCAAATATGCCTCACACGCCAACGACATGGCGGCTTTGCTCGAGCAGCGATTGCGCGATTTGTCTGCGGTCGAAATTTTATTGCCGCGTCAGGCGAACTCGGTTTTCGTGCAATTCTCGCCAGAAATGGCGGACGCACTTTATGCGCGCGGCTGGAAGTTTTATAGCTTCATCGGACAGGGCGGTTGTCGCTTGATGTGCTCGTGGGACACTACGAAAGAAGATGTCGAGGCTTTGGTTTCCGATGTCCAGGCGCTGCTGTAAAAATGTGGCTGCGAAAGCTGAAGAGAACGGCCATCGAGTACTCGAGTACTCGATGCTCGTTACAGTTTTCGGCCTAAACGACTTTGGGCGACATTGCGAACCGCGCGGCTCATGCCTTTTTCGGCCAACACTTCCAACTGCTGGCGCGAAATGCTGCTTGATTCCACAAGTCGCCGCTCGAACGTTGTGTCTCGTCTTTCTGTTATTTCGGTAAACGCGGCCTCTGAAACACTGTCGGATAAAAGCTCGAGCGACATCTTGTTGCGCCAGATCGTTTTCTGCAAGTGCGGCTCATTGAACGCTGGATATTCGATGAGCTTTTCGTATTGTCCTTCTGCAAAATTACGCCACAACAACAAGTCGTGCAGCGCCGAACTCGCCATACTTTGGTCTTCGTCCCGTTGGCAAAGTTCGATGTATTGCTCAATTTGCTCGTCGCTCAGTTTTTCGTAGGAAACAAGAACTGTTTTGAACGCGAGATAGCGATGATGTTCCAAACACTGCCAGCCGTAATCTTCGTCGCGCCGCCAATGCTTAAGACGTTCGAGTTGTTGCTCGAAAAAAGCGGCTGGTAACAATGCGTATTGAAACCATTTCGGGTGAAAGCGAAGTTCGGCAATCGCTTCTTGCATGATGCTTTGTGCCTTTACATTCATCGGTGACCCAGCAACTTCAGTTGCCATTCGACGACTTGCGCGCCGTCTTCGCCTGACACCCACAACGCTTCTTCGCCCCCAGCCGCGCGCACGAAATTGCCGACCAATGCGTTCACGAAATCGGGCAGTTCGAGTACTCGATCCTCGCTTTGCAAATAGGCGCGAAACTCGCCGCGTTCGTTGTTGCGCGCCGAATAATCGACCGCTGCACCATTGATTTGAAAGGTGCGTTTGGGAACGGCTCGTTCGGGGTTCAAAGCGACGTGAAGATGCACATTGATGGTTTGCGCGCCATTCTTCAAATGAAAAGACGCTTCGCTATCGTGTTCGCGCACTTCGCAATGTTTGCTCGTCCAATCGAGTTCGGCAGCAGGAAACAAGCGGCGCAAGACGCTTAAAGGATGCGGCGATAAGTCGAGCCAAACGTCGTCGAAAGTGCGGCCATGCTTCAGGTTTTTGGTTTCCATCGTCATCGAAAACGTGACGATTTCATCAACGGATTGCAAGTCACACAACTCCAGAAGTTGCGGGACGCACGTCGCATATTGCATTTGCGTCCCAAAAACCAGTTCGCGCCTGGTTGCCTCTGCGACCATTTTCCAGGCGCTTTCGACCAGTTCATCAGCCGTCAAACCCGACCACGAATCGGCGCCGACGAGCGGTTTCTCGCACAAAACGTGGGCGCCACTTTCCAGACTTTCCATGACGTGCTGAAAGTGCAGGTGCGGTGGCGACGACACGCAAACCGCGTCCGGCTTTTCCTCGCGCAGCATTTGCGCAACATCGGCAAAGCCGCGCCCGCTGAAACCAATCGCGCTTTGCAACGCCAATCGAGTACTCGATACGCTTTCGGGCGACGAACCGGCGAAGGCCACGACTTCGCAGCCATGACCGGCAAACCAGCGCGCGTGATTGCGGCCAATGCCGGACGCGCCGATGATCGCCACGCGCAACTTTTTCCCCTGTCCGTTTCCGTGTTCTGTTCGATTTTCGTGTTGCGTCAAGACGGCCTCCTGATTTCAACCGTTGGATAAGCGACCAGACGAGCCAGCGGCGCTTCTCCGACGGCTTGCTCGTTCGGCCATTCGACTTGCACCACAATGTGCAGCGGCGCGCCCGCATCTTCGCCCTGCGAACCAATTTCCTGAGGCGCGGCGGAAGCGGGCAAATCGAACCCGAGCGGCAACGCGAAACGCTGTCCCAAAGGCTGCTCGTTGGCCCACGCCTGCACTCCGTTTTCCGCATTGTCGCGCGACGAAACGGCGACTTCCAAACGCAAACGGCAATCGCGCCACGCGGCGGGAAGACGCACGTTCTGCGAATATTCTACCGGCGCTTCGCCAAGGTCGCCCTGCATTGGCTGCGCTTCCCAATCGTCCAGCAGAATCGGCGAAGGAACCGTGACCGCTTCGCCGCGCCACCACTTCATTTTGCCGTTTTCGCGCACAGCAAACATCGGCACGCCGCTTTGTCGCGCCCACCCGCGCGCGATTTCGCCATCGAAACTTTCAACTGCGAAGTTGGCGCTTTCGCCGTGCGGCACGATGCTTTGGTCGGCTTCTTCGCCCGTCAAAATGTCGATTTGGAAGAGTCGCGTTTCGTTGGCCGCCATGTCGCCGGCCAGCGCCAGACCACCGCCTTCGTCGCGCGGCAGCGGCATCCACACCGCCAATCGAGTACTCGATCCGCGCCATGCGTCGCGTTCTTCGACCGCTTGAACCTGCCCGGGGCGCAGCAGCAAATTGCATTTTTGCGTTTCGCCGCGCGCGTTCCAAACCCAGAACAGGTCGCGGTCTGCACCCTTGCGGCGCATGTAGCGGATGTCGGGTGTTTGCGTTTCCAAATCGGGCGCCAAACTTTCGCTCATCATCGGACGCACGCGCAAACGCGCATCCTGTCGGTCGTCGTTCAAGCGCGGCTGATAGGTCGAAATTCGCCCACCCGCTGTAGTTTGACGCAAGATCGGGTAGCCGACGGACGATGGCGCCAGTGATTCCTCTTCACTTTGCGCGGCGCCTTCGCGCTTGTAAGCCGCGTAAACGTCTTCCAATGTGCAGCGCGTTTGGCGTTCGATGCGAAGTTCCTGTTCCGCGTCGCGCCCCTGCTCGCTCCATCGCGGCAGCAAACCCAGGCAGACGATTTTGCCGCCGCGCTCGGCGAATTCTTCCATTTTCGCCCAGGCCGCGCGCGACAAACACGTCACGGACGGCAAAACGATTGTCTCCAAAGGCAATTGCGATGCGCCGCACAACAAGAGCGATGTCGGGCGCGTGCTTTGGCGCACATCGAGTACTCGATCTTCGATGGGCGCGTTCGTCAAGTCGTCTTCGGGCAGGAAAATCCAGTCGAAGTGCAAGTCGTCCAGCCAGTCGGCGACAAGCGCGACATCTTGTTCGACCCAGCGCACGAAACGGTGCCCTTTGGGATGATGGTGCGCCCACGCCGAACGCATCGGCCACAAGACGCCGACGCGCGCGCCCGTTCGTCCGATGCGCAACGCCGCCACCTGGCGCGCGATATAAAGGTGCAAAACGCGCGAACGCCCTTTTGTCGCGGCCAGGTTCCAATCGGTTTCAAAGCGCGTCGCGCCCGCCAGCAAAAAGCGGTGCCACTCGAACAATCGCGCCGCATCGGGAAAATGAACCGCAACGCGATTCGTAGTTTCTTCCGCCAATTGGTCGGAAATTGGGGCCAACGCGGCGCCCGAAGTTCGGCCTGGCGCTTGGCCTGCCCATTCATTGGAAGTTTGGTTGTGCAACGCTTGCAGTGAGGCGAACAAGCGCACCAAAACCGTGCTCGAAGAATTTTGCGCGCTCTGACTGTCGCCGCTCGCCACGACTTCGACGACGATGTTTCGAGCGTCTTTTGCGATGGCTGCAACATCACCATAACGCGCCACCAAATGGTTCAATCCGTCAGCCGCAAAGCGCCACTGCAAAGGAGTTCCGGCTTCTTCGCGCGCCCATTTGTCGAAGGGTTGAACCAGGTTTTCGCGCAGCAGCGTCGCAATTGTCTGCTGAAAATGCTGGCGCACGCGCACGGCGCTTTGTCCTGTATCGGCCACCAGAGACGACAAATGCTCAGCGATTTCGTAACCGTACAACTCTTGAAATCGCTGTGCTAAAGTGGGCGACCAGGGGAAACGCCGCGTTGCATCCGGCGCGTCGGCACTCCACAACGGCGGCATTTCGAGAGAAATGCCCTGCACGACATCGCGCATCGGCGCCGCGACGCTTTGCCAGGCCAATCGAGTACTCGAAAGGGCGCGCTCGCCAGCCTCGTGGCTCAAAGGGTCGAAGGCGCGCGTCGAGTCGTGTTCGAGAATCCAACTGTAGATGCGCGCGTCGAAATCCAGCGGCTGGGCGGAAATGTTGCGTTTGGTGCGTGTTTGCGCGCGGCTCCAATCGAGTTGACCCAGGTTGTTTCGCGGCACCAACGTCATCGACAGCGGCGGCCCATCCGACAAAGGCACGGCACCCGCTTCCAGGTCCCATATTTCGGGGTGCAGGTAAGGCGCGCCCGCTTTCGAGTACTCGATTTGCAGCCACGCTTTCAACCGCAGTTCGCGGCACCAGTGCAAAGCGGTGCGCACAGTTTCCCAGGCGCGCTCGTCGTCGGGCGGCAACGGCAATATCACGCCGCCATAAGCGCGCTCTTTGACATCTTCCAACAGTTCGAGCAAAGCGGGCGCATCCATCGTGGGCGCGAGCGGAACAAAAGTAAAAACAGGCGGCGAATCGTTGGAAGAGGGCATAAGAACGGCCTCAGTTTACGGCAGCACGCCGCGCCGCGAAACGCAGATGAGGAAGGCCAATGCGAAATATCGGTCTGCAACGACGGCGGATACCAGCGACTTCAGTCGCTGGCCTAACGGCAATCCATCACGCAAAAAGAAAACGCCGTTTGCGCAAACCTTTGGGGTTCGTGCAAACGGCGTTTTCTTTTTTAGAAAAAGTTTGGTGGTTGCGTCAGATTCGTCCTAACCCGACCAAACGGCGTGAACCGTTCAATAGAGAATGAATCGCGGCCACCTCAACTCTTGATTCCGTTGCCGGAAAGCAAGTGTCGAGCGAGTTAAGACTCGCCACCACCTCGCCCAGATCGTTTACTTGAAATCTTGACCACCTCCTTGCTGGATTAAATCTAATATACAAGCTGCCAGGAGCGGCTGTCAAGACCGTTTTGAACACTTGGGAAAACAATCGAGTACTCGATGAAGGAAGTCGTTTTCGTTGTCGTTTCTTAGCGCCGAAAACGCGCTGGATAAGTTATCCTTGAAGCAGCTTGAACGACTCCGTTCTGCCGCGATTGTCGCACCCAAACTCTTGTGAAACGCTTGCGCATTCTCCATCTCGAAGATGACCTGCTGGACGCTGAACTGGTCGAGGCCACGTTGCAGGAGGCTGGCTTGGGCTGCAAATGCGTGCGCGTCGACAACCGCCGCGATTTCCACAAGGCGCTGGAAGAAGGCCGCTTCGACTTGATCTTAGCCGACTATTCGCTGCCGTCTTTCGATGGCGTGACGGCTTTGGCGATGGCGCAAAGTCTGCGGCCCCGGTTGCCTTTCATTTTCCTGTCGGGCGCGCTGGGCGAAGAGCGCGCCATCGGAACCCTCAAAAGCGGCGCGACCGATTACATTCTCAAGCAGCGCCTGGATCGGCTGCCGTCTTCGATTGCGCGGGCTTTGCGCGAGTCCGAAGCGCGAAGCGAACGAGAACGCGCTCAGGAATCGCTGCTTTTTCTGGCCGGCGCCAGCATCACCCTGAGCACTTCGCTCGATTACGAGACAACGCTCAGCAACCTGGTCAGTCTGACGGTTCCCGCTCTGGGTGATTTTTGCCTGGTCGATGTGCTGGACAGCGAAGGCGTGCTGCACCTCGAAGCGGCCAACCATGTGCAGCCCGAACGCTGCGAGCAACTGCGCGAGATGCGGCGCAATTTCCCCCTTGCCAAAAGACGGCCTTTAAGCGCGCAGATCGCCATGCAGCAAGGCGAATCGCTGCTGATCGAGCAAGTCACCGAAGCGTGGCTGCGCCAAATGGCACTCAACGAAGAGCATTTTCAACACCTGCTCGCCTTGAACGCGCAGTCTTGCCTGGTGGTGCCTTTGCAGGCGCGAGGCCGCACTCTGGGAACCATCACTTTCACGACATTGCAACGCGGGGAGCCGACGCCCAACGCCGGGCGACGCTACGACGCGCACGACCTGGCTTTGGCGCAAAGCATTGCGGGGCGCGCGGCTTTGGCCATTGACAACGCGCGCCTGCACCGCGAAACACAGGACGCACTGCGCGCACGCGACGAATTTCTGGCGACGCTGTCGCACGAATTGCGCACGCCGCTCAACTCGATGCTGGGCTGGACGCAGCTGCTGCGTTCGGGAAGTCTGGACGCGGAAATGTCGGCGCAAGCGCTGGAAATCATCGAGCGCAACACCAAAGCGCAGGCGCAACTGATCGAAGATCTGCTCGAAGTTTCGCGCATTATTACAGGCAAACTGCGATTGGAAGTGCGTCCGGTCGAATTGGGCGAGGTCGTCACAAACGCTTTGGAAACGGTGCGCCTGGCAGCTGAGGCCAAAAGCATCGCCATCGAGTATTCGATTGGGCGCGCCGGTGTTGTGGCGGGCGACGCGCATCGCCTGCAGCAAGTGGTGTGGAATTTGTTGTCGAACGCGATCAAGTTCACGCCCAAAGGCGGGTCTGTCACGGTTTCGCTCGATGTCGTCGATTCTTACGTGCGCTTGTCGGTCGGCGACAACGGGCAAGGCATCGCGCCCGATTTTCTGCCGCACGTCTTCGAGCGCTTTCGTCAGGCCGATTCATCGAGTACGCGAACTTTTGGCGGCCTGGGACTGGGCTTGGGCATTGTGCGGCAACTGGTCGAATTGCACGGAGGAACCGTTGCGGCACACAGCGAAGGCGAGAATTTGGGCGCGACATTTACCGTGAAACTGCCGCTGATGGCAGTGCAAATCGCGCCAAACGAAGGCATTCCGGCAGCCGGAGAACCGTTGCATTTTGGCTCATCGCCGGATGCGCGCTGCGTGCAACTGGACGGCGTTCGCGTTCTCGTGGTGGACGACCAGGAAGACGCGCGGCATCTCATCGCTGCTGTTCTCGAAGGCTGCGGCGCGCAAGTCACAACCGCGTCTTCAGCGCCCGAAGCCTTGCAGCACATGGAAACGGAACGCTTCGACCTTTTGCTCAGCGACATCGGAATGCCCGGCGAAGACGGCTACTCGTTCATCCAAAGGGTGCGAGAACTGCCAAACCAAAGCGCGCGCATTCCCGCTCTGGCGCTGACCGCTTATGCGCGCGAAAGCGACCGCGACCGCGCCTTGGCCAGCGGCTTTCAGGCGCACGGTGTCAAACCCATCGAACCCGCCAAACTGATCGAACTCGTCGCGCAACTCATCAAAAAGAAATAGCCACAAAGAGCACAAAGGAGAAGAGAAGAACAAATCGAGTACTCGATTTCGCTTCTCTCACTTGTTCTTTGTGCTCTTTGTGGCTATTTCTTTGTGGCTATTGTCAATCGGTTTCAAAATCGAGGGCTTGCACGTCGACCCACAAGTGCTTGCATTTCTCGATGAACGCCTCGTGGCTGGGATGCGGCCCGTAAATTTCCAGCGCCTGACGATTGGGAAAGCGCACGACCAAACCCATTTCAAAGCCGCGCGAACGTCCGCTGAAATCTTCGCCGACCGCCAACTGCAAAATATCCGGGACTTGATTCTTCAAGTCGCGCAACGATTGCATCAAAGTCGCTTTCTCGTCTTGCGTAATACCTTCTTTCAACTTGAACCACACTAAATGCTCGACCATTTTCCGCTTCCTTTTGAACCACAGATAAACACAGATGAACACAAGATGTTTAAACGAATATCAAGTACTCGAAACTCATTTTTATCCGTGTTCATCTGTGTTTATCTGTGGTTAATTCTTTTGTAATCCAGCCAATAATTGCGCCATGATTTGCGGCGGCGCGACAATCAAAGGCCGCAATTCGCGCTGAGATTTGATTTCGGCCTGCCAGTGTGTTCCATCCAGATAGCGCGCGATGCAACCGGCTTCCTCACAGATGCAAACGCCCGCCGCGATGTCGTAAAGCTGATGCTGCCGCGCAATCGAAGCGACCAAAGCGCCACGTGACAGAGCGACCAGATGATAAGCCAGCGTCCCAAGGTTGCGCAAGCGGCACGGCACGCCCGCGAAATTGACGGCGCTTTCGACCGTCGTATTGCAGGCGATCAAGTCTTCCTGCATCAAAACGTCGCTATCGAAAACGCGCAGCGCAATGGCGGGCGGCGGCGATTGAGTACTCGATTCGAGTTGCAGCCAAGCGCCGTGTCCGGTGGCCGCCCACAACATCTCGTTTTGCGGCGGCACGGCGATGCAGCCGAATATCGCGCGGCCTTGATAAACCGCGCCGACGGAAATGCACCACAACGGCAGTCCGCGCACAAAGTTCGTCGTGCCATCAATCGGGTCGATGACCCAGCATGGCGCATCGGCATCTCCCACAAGCCCGCCTTCTTCGCCTAAAAACGACCAACCTGGCGCCAGTGCGCCCAAACGTTCGCGCAAAAACAACTCGATTTGGCGGTCGGCTTCAGTGACCAAAGTGTTGTCGGCTTTCACATCCGGCGAAAACTTGCCGCGAAAAGAAAGCGATAAAAGCGCGGCTTCCTGCACAACCGCGACGGCTTGCGCGGGATCGAAGGGAAGAGAAAAAGAAGTTTGCACGGCGCGATTTTACCGCAACTGAAAGCTGTGCGCATCGAGTACTCGATGTTCTGCAATCAGCTGTTTTCTTCGTCTGGTGACACAATGTCGCTTTGTAACACATGTCCCCAAATGCGAAACGTCGAACCATCGCGCGTACAAGGCTTGCGCAGTGTTTTTGAAATACCTTCAATTAACGCGGTTATTTTTCCATCCGCGTCGTCATTCAAAGATTTGACTTCCAGCCAGTGAATTTGCAGAAAATGAATTGCACCAATCTGATCTAAAAAGAGTTCGTTTGATGGCACAGAAGTGTAGGTGTTAGACGGATGCCAATCCGAAACGCTGGGTGAATCAAGGATTTTCACACGGTAGCAAACGGGCAAGTTGCCAAGAACATAAAGCAATCTCCCCCATCTTCGATTGTTCATCAAGCTTGTCGCGCCTTGACGTGAAAGCGAATCATAAATACCTTGTTTGTCCATGAGACGATTTTAACTTTCTTACGTGCATCGAGTACTCGAACGGAACGCTTTTACGACTTGCGCCTTCTGAAACTGCGTGCTTCTTCTTTTTCGTTTTCTTTCGGTTCGCTACTGGCTGCGACATCGCGGCGCGTTTTTTCTTTCTTGTCTTGGTGTCGCTTTGGGTTTGGCGGTTTTCGTGTCGATTGCCGTCGCCAATACATCGGTTTTAGCCTCGTTCTCAGCCTCGCTCGATGCCGTGACAGGCAAGACGAACTTGCAGATTCGCGGTGGGCAAAACGGCTTGCCGGAAGGTGTTTTCGCGCAGCTATCGAGTACTCGACTGCCGGTTTTGCGCGACAACATCAAGGCGCAGGCGCCCTTGGTTCAGCGCACGTTTTATTCGCCGACGCTGCAAACTTCGCTCTTGATTTTAGGCGTCGATCTGTTTTCCGAATCCGGTTTCCGCGATCTGTCGGCGCCGTCTTCAGCGTTGGGCGGCAAGCAGTCGAAAGAACTTTTCACGTTTTTGCTCGATCCCAAAGCGATTGCCATCAGCAGCGATTTGGCGAAACGCCACAACCTGAAGTTGGGCGATCAAATCACGGTTTACAGCGGCGCGCGGCGCTTGAAGTTCCGCATCGTCAGCTTGCTCGATAGCCGCGAAGCCGGCCACGCTTTCGGCGGCGATTTCGCTTTGCTCGATATTGCGGCTGCGCAAGAAGCGTTCGGTCAGGTCGGGCGGCTTTCGCAAATCGATCTCATCGTCGATGAAAGCAAGTTGGACGAAGTTTCGCGCGCGATTCGAGTACTCGTTCCGCCGGACGCGATTGTTCAGCGTCCGGCGCAGCGTTCGGGTCAGGTCGCCGATTTGTTGCGCGCTTTTCAACTGAACCTTTCCGCGCTGTCGTGCATTTCGCTGTTCGTCGGCGCGTTTCTCATTTACAACGCCATAGCAACTGCGGTCGTGCGCCGTCGCGCTGAAATCGGGACGCTGCGCGCATTGGGCGCCAGTCGCGGACAGATGCTGCGCTTGTTTCTGCTTGAAGCCGCGCTGATTGGAATCATCGGTTCGGTTGCCGGTTTCGCGCTGGGTTTGGGCTTGGCGCATTTCACTTTGCGCGCCGTCAGCACAACGGTTTCGCAGCTTTATATTTCGGTGCGCGCGCAGGAACTGACGGTTCCGTTCTGGCTGTGGACAGTGGCGCCGCTGGGCGGGACTCTTTTAGCGGTTTTAGCTTCTCTGCCCGCCGCGCTCGAAGCCGCAGGAACTTCGCCGCGACAAGCCTTGCAGCGCGTGACCTTGCACCACGCGACAGCGCGCTGGGCGTGGCCGCTGGCGATAATCGGCGGCGCTTTCTTAGTTGTCGCGTTCGTGTTGTGCCTGCCATCTATCGCAACTAAAAGTTTGTTCGCGGGATTTGCATCGTCGTTTTTCACGCTGGGCGGTTTCGCGCTGATGACGCCTTTGTGGACGTTGTGCGCCGGAAAAATCGTGCAGCGTTTCGCGGGCCGCGTGGCCGGAATCGAAGGCGTTCTGGCCGGAACGTATTTGCAACGCGCCATCAACAGAAGCAGCCTTGTCATTGCGGCTTTGATGCTGAGTTTGGCGATGTCGATTGGGCTTTCGACGATGGTTGGAAGTTTCCGCGCCGCTGTCGAAGACTGGGTGACAGCGACCGTGAGCGCCGATTTATACATCGCGCCCGCCAATGGTTTCAGCGGCAGCGCCAGGCCGGGATTGCCGCCTGAAGTCGTGCGATTCGCGCGCGCGTTGCCCCAAGTGCAATCCTCGGATGTGGTGCGCAACCTGCGGCTGCAGATCAACAATCAGCCGGTTTCCATTGCGGCGAATGAACTGCCGACATTGGCGCAAGGTCGTCCTCCGCTGCGCATTTTGCAAACGGTGCGCGGCGAAGAAGCGGCGCGGCGCGAATTCGTAGCCGGTCGCGCCGTTTTAGTTTCCGAGCGTTTCAAGAATCTGGTCGGGCCGGGCGCGGGCGACACCTTGGTTTTGCCTTCTCCCAGTGGAACCGTTCGCTTCCCGATTGCCGCAGTTTTCAGCGATTACAGTCCGGATGCGTGCGTGGTTTATCTGCCGCGCGCTTTGTATCAAAAGTATTGGCACGACGACAATATCGACGGCATCGCGCTGTATTTGAAAAGCCAATCGAGTACTCGATTCGTGCAGGAAACGTTGCAGAAACGCTTTTCATCGCGTTATCAACTGACGATTTTGCCCAACCGTGAACTGCGCGACACGATCTTCGTGACCTTCGACCAGACTTTCGCCGTGACTTACGCGTTGCAACTCATCGCCATCATCGTCGCCGCGATTGGCATCTTCGACACCTTGATCGCGCTGCTTTTGGAGCGCGGGCGCGAGTTGGCGACCTTGCGCGCGCTGGGCGCATCAGCGGGACAAATTCGCAAAATGGCTTACGTCGAGTTCGCCTTGATCGGTTTCATCGCGTGGACAATCGGCGTTTTCGCGGGCTTGTGTTTGGCGTGGCAGCTTATTCACGTCATCAACCGTCAGTTTTTCGGCTGGAGCATCGCCTGGAAATTTTCGCCGCAAACGCTGCTGGTGGCGCTTGTTGCTTCGGTTGCCGCCGCTGTTGTCGCCGGCGTTTGGCCTTCCTACGCCGCCAGTCGCCGCATTATCGCGGACGCGCTGCAAGTCGAGTGACAGACAACGAACCCGAAGCGTCAGCGACGGGTCTTGTGCAACCTAACAGAAGACCCGTCGCTGACGCTCAGGGTTCGTTGGTTTGCACTTTCGAGTACTCGATTGTTATAATCGGGTTCTTATGTTTGCCTTCTTGCATCCTTCTTCGTAATCGCGCCTTGCGATTCCTTTCTTCGAGTTTCTTCAACTCGACACTCGCGCGCCACTTTTTCGGCTGGCATTTCCAGCTTGACTTGCGCGAACTTCTCCTCCGTTTCGACACAACTTGGCCGCGCGGCGAAACAAGAAATTGTGTTTTCGTCGTTGTTTCTGGCTGCAAGAAGAGTTCTGATGACTATTCAAAACCCAAGCGAAAACTGGCGCGATGACGCCATCAACGCGACGCTGGAAGCCTCGCGCTATTATGCCGAAGATTTAGACGCCTTGATTCTGGAAATCCGGCGCCATCGTCCGCAATCGACAACCGTTGTGACCGCGCCCAATCGCGGGCAGCTTTTCAAGTTTCTCAAAATCGAATGCCGTTTTCATTCGCTGCTGCAGGCCTCGAGCGCCTGGCATTATGACGAAGAACAATGGCCGTATGTCGAATGGTTCGCCGTCGAGTGGAACAATTCGCACTTCGAGTTGGCCCTGGCGCCCGATTCGGGAACGCATCGCTACGCCATCATCATTGCCGAGCAGGCGCAAGTGACAAACGAGTTCGCTGCGCGGCTTTTCGAGTACTCGATTCGCCCAAATGGCCGCAGTTTGTGCTACTCGGAAGGCTGGGACAGCGCGCCCGAATTGGACGCTCAAATCGGTCAGACGACGTGGGACGACATCGTTTTGGCGCCCGAAACGATGCGTCCTTTGCGACAATCGGTTGAGGGCTTTTTTGCGCAACGCCAGGTTTTTCACGATCTGGGTTTCGCCTGGCGACGCGGCATTTTATTGGTCGGGCCGCCCGGCACCGGCAAAACGATGGTTTGCAAAGCGGTCGCGGCGGCGCTGCCCGATTTGCCGTTTTTGTATGTGCGCGACCTACGCGAAGACGAAAAGAAAGAAGCCATCGAATACATTTTCAAGCGAGCGCGCAAGCTGGCGCCGTGCATTTTGGCTTTTGAAGACATCGACGGCTTCATCAACGAAACCAGCAACAATCGCACGGTTTTCCTCAACGAAATGGATGGTTTCCAAAGCAACGACGGGCTTTTGGTCATCGCCAGTTCCAACCATCCGGGCAAAATCGACGAGGCATTGCTGAAGCGGCCTTCGCGCTTCGACCGCGTGTTTCACATCGGCTTGCCCAGGAAACCCGAACGCATCGAGTATTGCCGCCGCATTTTGTCGCGCACGCAGATGAGCCGGCGCATCGCCGACTCGCTGGATCGTGAAGCGTTGGCAGCCCAGGTCGGCGACAAAACGGATGGTTTTACGCCCGCTTATTTGAAAGAAGTTTTCACTTCGGCGGCGCTCAGTCGCGCACAGGAAGGAACCACGATTCTGGACGAAGATTTCGCACTTGCTGTGATGGCGCAAGTCGAGGAACTTCGCGCGCATCTCAAGCGTGCCAAAGACCCGGACGCACTCGCCGCAATGAACGGCGGCAGCGAGGTCGTTGGCTTCCGGCGCTGAAGCTGAATCGAGTACTCGATTTGTGATATTTGCAGGGGCACATTGCAGTGTGCCCCTGCAAACACAACTATGAAAAAACCTTTATTCTTATTGGCGATATTGGCTTTGGGCAACCAATCGCGCGCCGTCGAGCCGCAACTCCAATCGCCTTACAAACTCGCGTTGCCGGGTTACAAGTTCAGCTTTCCGCGCGATCATGCGGCGCATCCGCAATATTCGACCGAATGGTGGTATTACACCGGACATTTGAAGGCGCGCGATGGGCGGCGTTTCGGCTATCAATTGACGTGGTTTCGCCAAGCGCTTTTGCCGCAATTAGTGAATCGAACTTCGCACTGGGCGACGCGCGACGTTGTTTTCGCGCATTTCGCACTGACTGACGAAAACAACAAACGCTTCTTTTTCACCGACCGAATCAGCAGGAGCGCGGCGGGAATCGCGGGATCGAGTACTCGAAACGCGCACGTTTGGATCGGTGATTGGGATTTGCGCTTCAACGGACAAATTCAAACCTTGCACGCGCGCGGCAACAGCAACGCCAAAGCAACGGACGGCGCGCCATTTTCGCTGGATTTAACGCAAACTTCGCTCAAGCCGTTGGTCGTTCACGGACAAAGCGGCGTGTCGCAAAAAGCGCAAGGTCTGGGTCACGCGTCGCATTATTATTCGTTCACGAGATTGAAAACGCACGGCGTACTGAAACTTGGCGCTGAAGTTCTACAAGTTGACGGACAAAGCTGGTTCGATCACGAGTTCGGCTCGAATCAACTCGCAAAAAACCAAATTGGCTGGGATTGGTTCGCCTTGCAGATCAACGATGGGCGCGAATTGATGCTTTATCGAATGCGCCTACGTAGCGGCAAAACCGATCCGTTTTCGTCGGGAACTTTGATCCAAAAGAACGGGAAATCTCAATCGTTGAGCTTGCGCGATTTCAGCTTCACGCCTTTAGCGACATGGAAAAGTGCGCAAACCGGCGCGACTTATCCGGCGCGTTGGCGCGTTCAGGTTCCGCGCGCCAAACTCGACCTGACAGTGGAACCGACCGTCGCCAATCAGGAACTTGTCACCGCGCGTTCAACCGGAATCGCCTATTGGGAAGGCAGCGTTCGAGTACTCGAAAGCGGGCGGAACATCGGTCAAGGTTATGTTGAACTGACAGGTTACGACAAGCCGTTTAGCGGCACTTTTTAATTCACCGCGAATGAAAAATGAGAAGGATCTGAATCACAACGTAGGGGCGTCAGCTTGCTGCGCCTTCTATTTGAGTACTCGATTCCTAAAGCGGGCGCAGCAAGCTGACGCGCCTACGAACATTCCTTTTCTTCGCGCCCTTAGCGGTGAATCCTCTTACAATTGACTTATGAAAACTTTCGATTTGGCGGTTATCGGCGCGGGAACCGGCGGACTTGTTTCGGCAGTCGGCGCGAAGGCTTTGGGCGCGGATGTCGTTTTGATCGAGCGCGAGCGCGTTGGCGGCGAATGTCTTTGGACGGGCTGCGTGCCGTCGAAAACCTTGATTAAAAGTGCGCGCGTTTTCGAGACAATCAAGCGCGCAGAAGAGTTTGGCGTTCATATCGAGAAGCCAAAACTGGTGTGGAATGCCATCAAGCTGCGCATCAAAGACGTGCGCGACGAAATCAAGAAACTTGAGCGCGAAGAATTGAACAAAGCGAATCTGGAAGTCGTGACCGGCGAAGCCAGCTTTATTGATGCGAACACTTTGCGCGTTGTGGGCAAAAGCGGCGAACAAACGATTCGCGCCAAAAAGTTCATCCTTGCGACCGGCAGCAAGCCGAAAATTCCCGCACTGGAAGGCTTGCGCGAAACCGGATTCATCACTTACGCCGATGTTTACGACCTGCCGAACTTGCCGCGTTCATTGGTGGTTTTGGGCGGCGGCGCAGTGGCTTGCGAGATGGCACAGGCGCTGGCGCGTTTTGGCGTTAAAGTCACGATTTTGCAACAAGATGAACGATTGCTGACTAAAGAAGACGCGGAAGTTTCGCAAGCGGCGCATCGAGTACTCGAAAACAGCGGCGTCGCAGTTCATCTCAAGGCTAAAGCGATGCGAGCTGGTGAGGGCGAAGATCGCGCCTGGGTCGAGTTCGAGAAAGACAATCAAACGCAGCGCGTCGAAGGCAGCAAAATCCTGGTTGCAGTCGGAAAAACGGTTGACGTTTCAAGTTTGAAGCTGGACGGAATCGGCGTGCAAAGCAACGAGCGCGGACTGATCGTTGATGAACATCTGAGAACGACGACGCCAAATGTTTGGGCGTGCGGCGATTGCGTTGGCGGCTTGTTGTTCACTCATGTCGCCGAAGCGCAGGCGAAAATCGCCGTTCAAAACGCGCTGTTGCCGTTGAAAGCCAAATGGGACGCGCGCGTCGTGCCGTGGACGACGTTTCTCGACCCTGAAATCGCGCATCTGGGCCTGACCGAAGAAGAAGCGCGGCTGGAGTACTCGAACCCGAAGATTTATCGGCAAAGTTTCAAAACGTTGGATCGCGCGATTATCGAGGGCGAAACCGAAGGTTTTCTCAAAGTCGTTTGCAGCCCCAGCGGTCGCGTTTTGGGCGCGCATATCGTCGGCGCCAATGCGGGCGAACTGATTCACCAATGGATTGCGGCGGTGCGCGATGGCGCTTTAATCGAAGAATTCGGCGAAGCGATTCACGTTTACCCGACGCTTTCCGAAATCGCGCACCGAGCGGGAAACGCATCGTATCAGGAATTGATCGAATCGAAAAGCGTCAAATGGGTGTTAAAGAAATTGATTTAGATGGCCCACGAACACGCGAAGAGAAAAGCAAATTGAACGAACTCGGAGCGTCAGCGACGGGTGA
>JAABUK010005013.1_pt1 | contig 21061 bp, 22 predicted proteins | sample 5559141 | NCBI WGS metagenome assembly JAABUK01 (sample SAMN10711869, study PRJNA513367) | rock metagenome | isolation source: Antarctica rocks | place: Antarctica: Victoria Land, Pudding Butte nord | collected 2016-01-03
CTGCCCTGAACCGCAGCGTCAGACAGCTTGACTGTTGTGCGCTACATCCCTGTCCAAACTCGCTTGTCTCAGAAATTGGACACAACTTATGTCAAGAGCTGTACGTATCCTGTCTCTTAGACACGTTGAGATGAGCTATCCGGACGACTGTTTTCCGGCGGGAACTTGTTAACACGGTCCTGCAGACGTCACGGGACAGTGGCTGCAGAGCTTGAGTGTTGCGTCACTGCACGGCTGTATCAACCGCAAATGTCCAGAGGAATCATTGCCAATCAGCAGACTGTACGCCAACATCGTGGTACAGCGCCTTGTCATATACGCAGAGCAGCAGCAGCTGCGGTCTGCCACCCAGACAGGCTACCGGCCAGAGCTTGGCACCATCCATCCTGCCTTTGCCCTTCAGCACGCTGCTGACAAGCACAGGCATGCCAACAAGCCTTTGTACCTATGTTTTGTGGACCTCAAATCAGCCTGCGACAAGGTCCAATGGCAGCTTCTTTGGAGCTTGCTACAGCGCTTGGGGGTGCATGGCCACATGCACGAGCGTGTTTTGCTGCAAAAGCCAACACATTACTGGCCATACCTCTGACTTGCAGATGGCTTAGTTTCAGCAGTTCACCTTCCCTTGCTTTAGTATGCCTGCAGCTGCACAGCAGTACGCTCGTTGCAGAAGATTGTCTTCTTTTTGTCCTTAATGACGTGGAGATCTCGGTCAAGAACTTTCGTTGAGTTCGGCAGGCTTTGGTAGGAGAACAGGCCGGTTATGCCATCACTCACACGTAGTGATCCTGCACTTGAGGCAGCCAAACGGGACGCTCCGTCCGTGGGCAGTAATACCTTCGTACACGGAGGCTGTATCGCAGGCTTGTGCGGCAGATGCAAAGGCAAAGCATAGCTGAACACCAGGCTGTTGGTTGATCAGCGCACGGCATAGCGCACCGGGTGCTTCACAGTCGCCGTGCACACGCCGAAGGGACGAACAAACTCAAGGCAACAACAGCATAGCGCCTTGTAGCGGAATCGTCAGGAGCAATGTTCGCGGAAGTGACTGAGTGCTGCGAATGTCAAAATTCGTCTGAATGCCGAAGTCCTACTGGCCTGCGATATACCGAAAATGGTAGATTAGGGTCAATTCTCTCTCTGTAGTAACTGTAGGCGCTGCCCTTGACATCTCACCTTGCGACGTGAGTGCATGCGGGTTTCAGTCGCTGGTAACAGCACTTGGTATGGACTCTAGGAACTTTGCCTCACTTTACGTGTTCGCTCGCAAAATAGACCAGTTTGGTTCGAGCAGCTTGATACACGAAGCAAAGAGTAAGCTCACACAACAGCTTGGTGTGCACCTTCCCGACCTGCGGGTTCTGAATTCATCTCTGGCCTGCTCTTATCCCTCTGCTCTTTTCTGTCGGGACAGAGCTTTGAGAGTCAACCTAGAGGATATCAACTGTATCATCACCGGGTTTGTCCTCTTCAAGGCTACCGAAAACAGCACACATTTGTCGGTTGCGGCCAAGTTGCAGGGACACTATGCCCCTCAGGTTGGCAAAGAACTGACTGCCGAGGTCAAAGACAACTTCTGCCAGAACCCCTTTGAGCTGAGGGTTTTGGATGTGGTCTTGGATTTGGTGGGCACTGAGCTACTGTATAGATTGGGCACTGCAGTTTTACTTTGCCCTCTGGTTACTGCAGCCGCTAGTGCAGCTTGCACTCTACTGAGAGGATCCGCTACATTGATCCTACCTGGTCTGTACTGCCACCTGAACCTGAAGGCTTGGAGGTACTCTGACCACCTGACCTGACGCCTTGACAGGTCAGCTTGGGTTTACAGATACACAATAGAGTTATGATCAATAATCATAGTGAACTCCCCCCTCCAGGTAACAGCGCCATGTCCTCATAGCGTGCACCACAGCAAACAACTCTTGCTCTACCTGTGGTGTAATTACGCTCTGCAGGAGACAGCTTCTTACTGTCAAAGGCTACAGGCCTACCCTCCTGAATCAGCACGGCACCTATGCCGGTGATTGACGCCTCACAGACCACCTCAAAGTGCCTACTGTAATCCGGCAACACCAGCACAGGAGAGCTTGTCAAAGCCTGCTTAGTGTCCTCAAACGCTTTCTGACAGCGTTCCGACCAGACCCTTGCCAGCGTTCCGAGCATGCGTCTTGCCCTTCGTCAGGTCAGTCATGGGGCTTACCAGCTTTGAAAACCCCTGCACAAACGTTCTGAAGTATGTAGCCAGGCCTAGGAAGAACCGCAGCTGATGCACATGTTTTGGCACAGGCCAATCTGAGATGGCAGCTGTCTTAGCGGGGTCCATTCTGATGCCATGTCTGCCTACAATATGACCAAGGAACTGCAACTCAGGCTTGTTGAACTCACACTTGGGCAATTTTGCATATAGCTCATTCTGCCGCAAGATGTCAAGCACAATTCTTAAATGCATAGCATGCTCCTTAGGGCTCTTACTGAATACCAGTATGTCGTCAAGGTAGACCAACAGAAACTTCCCAATATGCTCTCTGAATATGTTGGGAAGTTTCTGTTGGTCTACCTGTTCATAGCAGCTTTGAAAGTTGCTGGCGCATTGGTCAACCCAAAACTGAGCACTCTGAAGTGGTAATGACCCAAAGGGGTCCTGAATGCAGTCTTAGGCACATCATCATCCTTAATTCTGATTTGAGGATATCCGCTCTGGGGAAGAAAACACTGAAGCACCATGCAGCTGATCAAGCAGGTCATCAATGCGAGGCAGTGGATACTTATTCTTAATGGTCCTCTTGTTGCTCTGTAATCAACGCACATGCGTAGACTACCGTCCTTCTTTCTGACGAACAAGACTGATGCCTCAAAGGGTGATGAGCTGGGCTCAATAATGCCTCTCCTGAGACCCTCTGTTATCTGACGTTCTACCTCTGCATTCTCTGCAGGACTGAGTCTATAGATGGGCTTGAGGGGGGGCACACCTGCCTCTGTAGGAATCGTATGTGCCACATCTCTTTCAGGAGGCAGCCCATCATGCAGGACCTCAGGGAAATAATCCTTATACTCATGCAGTATTGACTGCAGTTCTGACTGAGGTACAAGAGTGCTATCTGCATGTGACTGCTGACTGCCTGATTTGTCATTCTTAGTCACAGCAGACACATGCACACCCTCATCTGTCTTAGTCACAAGCAAAACATTGCATTAGCACCCTTTCTGACAGCCTTTTTCGCTTGCATTGCACTCAACATCAGAGATGGAGATGGTCGCTTGGGCTTGCTGAGAGTCTTGGTGGGTGTTTCACAGTGCAGTGTTATGCGCTTCTGACCTTTTCTGAGCAACACACCTGTTACCATAGTCCCAGGTAATCGTTATGCTGCAAAAGTCAAGGCTCACCAAGAATTATATCAAAGTGATCTGTCAGGCGAGTTACATAGAACATGACCCAACACTGATATGCCTGGATTCTGACACACAGATTGCAAGTTCCAATCACAGGACTGGAGTCACCATCTGGCATGCTGACTTGGACATCCGCCAACTTATATGTGTGAAGAACAATTTTGGGTGGTCTTGCAGTGAAGCAAGGCTGCTGTCAAACTATTATGCAAAGCAGCAATGAGAAGTGAAGAATGCATTTGGAAAAGCCCAAACCCAATGCATTGTAGTGCTTTTCCGGGCATCATGCGTGCCCCAACCCTCAGTGCTGCTTTGCCAAGTCTGCCGAAAACAACAGCCTTGTGTCTGAAAACAAATATATCTACCAAGATCTGCAGTGTGTCGTCACTCATCTCACACGCACTGCAGCACATTTCAGGGCAACATGCACGCCCCGATGCTCAGTGCTGCTTTGCCAGATATGTTGACAGCGGCCTTTTGTTTGCGGCCTCAACAGATGCACCCGTGAAGATCAACGCTTTACACAGGTGTGCAGTGGCCTTGATGCAATGCACTGCAGCAATTTTCACTGCAAAATGGATGCCTCACAGCTCGTGCAACTTTGTCAACCATGCTGAAAGCAGCCCTGTGTCTCAGCAAATACACCTATGAAGATCTGCAGTTCATACAATTGTGCATCAACTCATCCCTCATGCACTGCAGCACTTCTCAGGACAAAGTGCATTTTCCATTGCTCAGAGGTGCTGCATAATGCTTGCGTAAAGCAGCCTTGTGTCTCACATTTGCACCTATGAAGATCTGCACTCCATACAGGTATGCAGTGCCCCATCCCACATGCACTGCAGCACTTTGCACCACAATATGCATGCCGCACTGCTCACTGTGTGTCTGCAAAACAACAGAGATCACTGAGGCTTGATCAGCAATACCAACACAATAGACAAATCAGTCAGCGAATTATTCAAATCAGAAGGATGACAAATGCCAACTTTATCGTCACAGGAAATGACAATGTCCTTTTATATGACTCTTCTTTAGCGCTTCTGGATGACCTGACTATCTGGAGGTGAGTGGCAGCCTAAGATCAATTAGCAGCTATTGAAAAGACACTGTGCCCTTCAGTCTTGAAGGGCACACTGTGCGTGCTACTGGGGCCATCTTGCAAACGGCAAGCTGATGCTGCAAAGATTTGCAACATGCAAGATACAGGATGCAAAGACGATCTGAGCAGTGGCAGGAAAGGAAGGCCAAAATTGATGACATAATGGCGTGTGTTGGGAAAAGACAATGGCTAGTCTGACATTGCAGTCCTATGTGGCAGGATCTGAGGTGCCACAATACATAGTAGAAAAGAACCAAAAAACTGTTGAAGCTATGAGCACCTGCGTTCAGGGCAGCATCGGGTGATTTAGTAAGAAGAGAAAAGAGAGATATAACAATAAAGCCCTTATTGAAAAGATCAGTTATGAGATGAGTTTGAGGCTTGAGCTTCATGAACATTTATACGACCTTATTGCAGTTTCATAGTCACTGCTGGGCACATGCAACCACTCAACCGAGGGGAAAGAAAGCAGAACTCAGGTCTCATCAACATTCTGAAAAGGAAATCATGGGTCACGACAAAAGTTGCATTATGACTAGGCTAATCTAGTCTCAATAGACAATAAGTGTTGTCCTCACCAGTGCATGCTACTGATGTGACTACATCAGTGAATACTGTGGCATTTCGAATGCACTAGCATGTTCTAGTACCGCTAGTCAACCTCTCAGCCAAAATGTTCTCAAGCAAACCCCAATTGAAGATCTCAGGATCAACACATCAACATGTCTGCAGTCCTGTATGCTGTGGATCAGCATGCAAACATACACCAAATTGCAGAGCATAGCAGGAACAACATACTGATCCGTATACAGAGTCTGTGCAGGCACAGCAAGGGCGTATCTAGACAGGAGGGGCAGAACAATAAATTGCCGCAATGGGCAATGCTCAAGTTTACAACAGCCTTCGAGCAGACAGATGTAGCAAAATTGAATGATCTTGCTTGGGTTGGTGCATGGTGGATCATGTTAGCTGATGCAGCGTTCATCTCCGTCATTACCAGTCAGTCCTGTAGAGGGGACCCAGACGCCAGTCCAGTGCTTGCAGGCACTCCAATTCCAGCTCAGCCACTAGATCACTTGTCATATTGTTGGGATCTGTGCCATACGCGTGTGCCATCATTGTCCGCAACAAACGCTGATATGGCACACGTTCCATATTCTTAGCTGCCAGATAGATGCATGTGAGGTGAATCATAGTCAACCAGGCTTCGTTGTTTGGAAGATGCTTGGCATGAATTGCCCCCACGAGTGGCTTGTGCTCCTTTTGAGGCGGGAACACCTCTGCTGGCAGCATGAAGGCACAAAAGTTGGGGCTAGCAAGCCCCACTTTAAGCATGGCATAATTAGAGGCAGCCAAGCGGCGTAAATAAGTTGTTCCGGCAATAATCGTCAAGGGCGAGAACCCATATGTGACCGCAATCTGATAGATGATAGTATCTGGAGTGGGGTCTATATAGCCAGGGCGAGCTGCACGCAAACATACTGAGTCAATGAGGTTGCTTTGATAGTGTAAAGCGACGACTCCTGCATATGATGCATGTCCAAGGTTGCTGATTTCAAAGATAGCAAGGTTGCAATTTGTCAAGGCACAAGAAAGTATGCCAGGTGCGCAATTTGCAGCACTTACAACACAACAGCATGTACAGAATGCAATATTTGTTGTCTGAGAGTCGCTGCTTGCAATGTCAACAATCAGTGGGTCACAACCAGTGATGGAACGTACGTGCACCCCTTGTCGAATTGCTTAGCTGGGTAGCAGAGTCGCAACAATGGACCAATGACACTAGTTAGCAAGCACATAGAATGAAGTTGATGCAACTCACCAAAGCTCAATATGCTGTCTGGCTCCCATATGGCACCTGCAGGCACCTCGACAGGTGACAGGCCACTGAGCCTGAAAGTGTCTACCGGAGGCAATGATGCATGTATGTTGGCTGCAGTAACTGAACTGTAAAAGACGGAAGGGTCTTCAAAACTTTGAGCTGAAGTGTCTGATGTAGGAGGAGTGGACAGGCAACGAATCTGTTCCTCACACTGAAGTGCTCTCTCAAGCTGAAATTCTTCCTCTGCTGGACTGCGCATCAGGGTATCTCTGCCGGGGCTCTCAACAGAAACAGCCTCACTAGAGTGAGGATCCGGTACACGCACCGGCGAGCTCCCCCTGTTGCTTGCGTTGCCGAGCGGGACCTGGAGTGCTATTATGGACATCAGTCGGCTTCATGCCCGGCGTGCAACTGACCTTGGAGACTCGCAGCGTGCTGGAAAAAACGCAGTGAGTGCAGTTGCAAGAGTTGAAAGCTGCGAGATGGCTGACACAAATAGACGCGCTGGTAGGTGCTGCTGATTTTTAAGTCCTGCGTACAGCGGAAAGGTTGTCGAGCAGTATATGAGGTGTGTTATGCAGACACCTCCCATGCTGTCTGCAACAGGTTCGACGGTCGGCCACAAACTGAAACGTGCCAGGTGTATAGAGCAACAACCTGTGACCACAATGGACCCAAATGCATGACAGAGTGCACAGCAGCTTTCAGGTGCAGCCCAGCCGTGGCAAGAAAGCCGTTGGCCATTCACTTACCAAGTTTGAACTGCACAGGCTGTAAGGCAACAGGTAGTGACCGCAATGACAAAACGCAAGGAGCCTGTGGAATTGATTAGTGGCGAAGTGTCAAGCGCTTCAGTCAGCTGCATCACGCAAAACTGCGCTGATTATCTAGACCATGCCGGAGACTCAGATAACACCTGCACTGGCTACCTCCCCTATATACATCTGCTGTTTACGCAGTGCTAGCTGCTCAGCTAACCGATGAATCGACTCGCGCTACAGGCGAGACTAAACAGCAAACAAATGCGGAAGGCTATATCGACAGCTTTGCGCGATCAAAGCATCCTTCCACCTGAGCTGTTGCCAAAATGATCTCAAAATCGGATGATGCTGTGCTTAAGTGCGGTAATCCTTAAGCCCCTTGATCATTTGAGTGCACAAGTCCTGCCGTTCCAAGCTTACGCCACGCGTTTGTAGATACGCCACTCGGTATGGATGATCCGAAGACATTGCTACCCCAGGGCAGTGAAAAACGCACGTACGACACACACCTGGAACAACTTGATATTGATGTGTTGAGATGCAGTGTGCAATCGGCGGGCTTGCATAACAGGACCGTGTATTACATTCTGTGTATACTGTGACAGCTCTCCTAAGTGTATCTAAAACGCTGTGTGCAAGACACATATGTACAGAGTAACAGGCCGCTAGCTAAGGAACGCGGCCTATGCAACCATTACTAACTACCTGATGAGTAATCTGTCCATGAATGGTGTGACTGGATATTGCTAAGTGCTCACACTTTCAAAACTCCCCCGCAGTCAAACATTCAAGGAACCAGTGTATACCAAAAATCAAAACCAAAGAAACAACAGAATGGTGTCTCATCAATAAACGATATCATGAATACTGTATGAAGTGACCAGACTACTGTAGAATCACTGACCAAAGTTCAGCTCAAAGGTGTTCTGACTGGCAAATTCGCTGAATGCCGAGCTGGACACCTTAACCTGTTAACTGAAAATGCACACTAGTGCACCGCAAGTTCAACCACTAGCTACTGCTGACTACAGCCTGTCCTAGAGACCCTCTTGGTCTCAATTGACTACTGTGAAAATGCAGCCAAACTGAAATACCACTGCTAACTACAGCCTGTCCTAGAGACCCTCTTGGCCTCGTGTGACTACTGTGAAAATGCAGCCAGACTGAAATACCACTGTTAAATACAGCCTGCCCTAGAGACCCTCTTGGTCTCATTTGACTACTGTGAAAATGCAGCCAGATAAAAGACTGCCAACACAAATGACAATCTGCACTGCCAACTCAAATGGCAAAAATTCAACCCATGCCATAGCTTGACATCACAAATCATATGCAATTCAAGTCAACTCCCCCGTGACAGGGTTAGTCTGCAACCGCAACAATGAGCTGCTGATTTGGCTTGTTCAGCAGCTTAGGGCAATTGGCCTTCAAGTGGCCTGGCTTCTTGCAATAGTAACAGCTTTTAACACTAGCAGCAGCGCCATACATAAGGAATAACTCCTCTTCTTGCCTGGTTTGCTGCTCCGTCTGCAACAGTGCAGGTAGAACCTCATCCAGAGTCTGCGTCTCCTTGAGTGTTCCCACAATAGTGACCAGCACACTGAACTCCTTTGGGAGACCAGCCAAGACTGATATTGTGACCTCTGAGGGGTGTGGCTTATGCCCTACAGCTTCAAGGTTAGTCGCAAGCTTCTTGGCTCGAGCAACGTACTCTGAGATTGACTCTGTTGGTGCCTTCCTGAAGCTGTTGAGCTCCTGTCCGAGCAGGAGGCGTCTGGCATTGTTCTGAGCAGTGAAGGTTGCCTCAAGCTTGTCCCACAAGGCTTTTCCTGTGGCAACGTCGTCCGCCATAGAAAGGTAGGCATCGCTGAGATGCAGCTGAATGATTCCCAAGACTTGGCTCGAGTTGTCTTTGTCCTCGTCTGTGCCGTCGATGACGCCGGCCAGTCGCTTGCTGAGAAATAGTGCCTTAAGCTTCCTTCTCCAGATGCCCCAGCTCTGGTTGTCGAGCTTGTCGATAAGTACGCGGCTCTCAGTCGCCATCTTGCTACACCGAGCACGCTACCTGAAAGTGCTACCTACACAGCCTGCCGTGCCCGCTCAACTGCTCCTCACAACGTGAGAGGGCCCATAACCTGTTGAGATGCAGTATGCAGTCGGCGGGCTTGCATAACAGGGCCATGTATTACATTCTGTGTATACTGTGACAGCTCTCCTAAGTGTATGTAAAACGCTGTGTGCAAGACACATATGTACAGAGTAACAGGCCGCTAGCTAAGGAACGCGGCCTATGCAACCATTACTAACTACCTGATGAGTAATCTGTCCATGAATGGTGTGACTGGTTATTGCTGAGTGCTCACACTTTCAACAGTGATATGTGACAACTTGGAAGCATTCATGAGGTATGCAACTCATGCAAGCAACAATGTACATGTGCACAAACCACACTATTCTGGGTGTTGCTACATTTGCAAAAAACGCCTGCGATAGAATGTGTTCTATGATATGCAAATTGTTGCACAGCAGAAAATAGTAGAGGCGAAGCCACATCAGTCAACGACTGACAGCAAAGACCTGGTTACAAAACAGCGTAATGATGAGGTATGTGCAAGGTCGGCCAATAATCCCAGATAGTCCTAGAGAAAGTTTGCGATCTCATGGAACAATGCGTGCCTCTGTGGATGGCCAAGTTGAGGCTTTAGGGCTATGATGGGATCTGAGCCTGAGCAAGGCTCGCTACCCTTGATGTGTCTACCTTCCGATACCCAGATATTGCATGCTTGAAAACAGGTAACACTTTGTGTGAGCTGCACAGGTGGCCAAGATGTCAAAAGTGCAAGAAAATCTTGGCAATGACAGCATTTGGTACGAAGTGATCAAAACCACTAGTGGTGTGGATCAAAGTCACTTGATGTTGACGATCGAATTTCATGTATTTCAACATACAGATGTTCAGGTGAGACATCTGTACGTTCAGGTGACCACCGTTATCAGCAAGTACGGAGGTGACTCTGACCAAGCAACTCCGTAGGCATCACAGCATTAGTGCAGCTGCCAAGCTGTTTGCAATGCTGCTAGACTTCCTGTTAATGCCAAAGAGCAAGTAGACTTTAGGCACTTGCAACGCAACTGACAGATTGTCTCGGGTCAATCATGGACAAAGAAAGACACAAGTAAAATAAGTTAAGAAGCTGCTTTCTTGACGTCTAAAGAAGACTAATTCAAGAATCTTGGACACCAGCTATATGCGCATGCGGGCGCATCTACAAGCAGTGCGGTCATGCTCATCACAAATGCTCATCCGCTAATCTTTAGCTGAATCATGGGATTCAAGCAATTTTGTCTGCAGAGCCTCACGCTATTCGACCGGCTGGAGTGTGGCATCAAGGCGGCTACAGATGTCAAACTCATGGTACCTTTATGCTGTGACTGTTTGCGACGATGGTTGCAATGGGCTGGCAACGATCGCAGGCTTTTGGGCTTGAAGCTGTGCATGCTGTTTCTGCATTTGCAACAAAAAATATGCATTCCTGTAGATTTCTTAGCTATTTTCGGACGAAAGGATGTGGGCACAATGCAGTTCCATTCATCCATGCATTGATTGCAGTAGGATCACTGCATCAATCTGGACTGCATCAATCAAGACTGCAATCAATGCGTGTCCAAGCGCATGACGTGGCTCAATACGTATCAATCCTGAGCCCTCCACATTCCTGCACTTGAGTCCCAGGCCATGCAGCATACCTTGAATCTCGTACCACTCACCATACCACTCACCCTCAACCCTGGATTTTACATGCAAACGCGCAATCCCTGTGGTATTAGCGGGACCTAAAAGTACCAAGCAAATTATGTTCCCAAATCTCTAATCGCAACCCTACTCTGAGTTGGTACAAGTAAGGCTCAGGATCCCATGGTATCGAGTGCGTCAAAGGCAAATCCCAAGCTGTGAAATGGGCAGACTTTTCCGCAAAGTATCTTGCGCTCTCCCGAAATCATGCACAGAGGCAATGTTTTGCGCGAAGAAGTGTCAGCAACATGCGCGTTTTGGATCAGGTGTTGGATCAATTCAAAGTAACACCAGAAAGTCGCACGTGGGCCACCAAAACGACCCACGTGTCCAAAAGGGTGCCCAATTACATTCACACGCAAAATTCGTGCACGATGGGACTAGCTGCGATGCGCTCCCCTGCTTGCAAGAAGTCGAGAACATGTGCGTGCAGAATATAGCTCTTGCTGCTCGTTTTTCAACGCGAGCCCTGCGAAATGCTATACAAGCGGTGCGTATCACCCTGACAACATGTGCAAGTACAGAATTTTGCTCCGACCTGATAAGCTTACATTGTTGCTTATGCAAACGTTTGAAGTTGCGCAGAAAGCCATGGCATAAGGAAGGAAGGTATGCCGTGGTCATCCTGTTCCTTCAAGCTGCCTGTGCAGCAGTTGCCTAACCCTAACAAAATACACGATCACAGCTGCGTTGTCTTGGGTCAGGATCACACAGCATAGCAGAGCTTCATACACATTCAACAAGCCGTGGAGCACAAGGGTCTACAGTTCAATGAGGGGCCGCTTATAGTAGAGCTATGGAGTCCGTATATCCTAGTACAAAACTGTTTTTTTGACAAACTCTGACAATCATACGAAAATTCCTCCTGCTCGGTGATCACATAGGGCAAGCCAAAAGGTTCATCTCAAGAGACTGTAAGTTATAAGGTCTAGCCGCTTGATCACGACTTTATCTTGTGTGGAAAGCTGGCACAACCTCGAATTCAGAATCTCTTTTATTTCTTCCTGAAATCAGGGGTCCCATCAATTGTGCAGAACATAAGTAAAGCAGAGCAGAAGCCCCAGCGGCTACCAATAGTTTCCCGATGATGATCAATTTCGTACCAACTATTCAGATGGCTACTTTGAGTAGGCAATGCACTGCAGCCCTGGTCAGGGAAGAATGCATTCGCACTGTTCAGTGCTGCTCTGCAAAAGAGGCTCACAGCTGGCATTGTGTCAATGCAATTATTCCTGTGGACATTTGCTGTGCATACAGCTGTGCAGTGACCCAACTCTCAAGCTTTGCAGCACTGGACCGGTCAAATTGCTTTGCCACTTTTCAGTGCTGCTACGCAAAACAGGCTCACAGCATGCATTGTGTCAATGCAATTATACCTGTGGACAGTTTTTGTTCATACAGCTCTGCAGTGACCCAACAGCAATGTACAGCAGCAGTGGTCAGGGCAGAATGCAATCCACATTGCTCAATGCTGCTCTGCAAAGGAGGCTCACAACAGGCATTGCCTCAATGCAATCGAACCTGGGGACGTCTGCTGTTCATACAGGTGTGACCCAACACTCAAGCTTTGCAGCACTGGTCAAATTGCTTTACCACTGTTCACTTTTGCTCTGCAAAAAAGGCTCAAAGATGGCATTGTGTAAATGCAATTATTCCTATGGACATGCGCTGTTCACAAAGGTCTGCAATGACCCAACAGCAATGCACTGCAGCACTGGTCAGGGCAGATTGCATTCCCGACTGTTCAGTGCTGCTTTGCAAAACAGGCACACAGCAGGCTTATGTCTCTGCAACTGCACCTGTTGACATTTGCTGTTCATATAGCTGTGCAGTGACCCAACACCAATGCACTGCAGCACTAGAGGCATCCACCACTGTTCAGTGCTGCTCTGCAAAAGGGGCTCACAGCTAGCATTATGTCAATGCAATTGTCTCTCTGGACATTTGTTGTTTATGCAGCTGTGCAGTGACGCAACACTTAAGCTTTGCAGCACTGGTCCGGTCAAATTGCTTAGCCACTTTTCAGTGCTGCTATGCAAAAGAGGCTCACAGCATGCATTGCGTCAATGCAACTACACCTGTGAACATTTGCTGTTCACACAGCTGTGCAATTACCGAACACCAATGCACAACAGCACTGGTCAGGGCAGAATGCACTCCCCACTGCTCAGTGCTGCTATGCAAAAGAGGCTCACAGCATGCATTATGTCAATTCAATTTCACCTGTGGACATTTGATGTTCATACAACTTTGTACTGACCCAACACTCAAGCTCTGCAGCACTGGTCGCGTCAAGTTGCTTTACCACTGCTCAGTGCTGCTCTGCAAAAAAGGTTCATAGCTGGCATTGTGTAAATGGAATTATGCCTGTGGACATTTGCTGTTCACACAGGTCTGCAATGACCTAACACCAACGCACTGCAGCACTGGTCAGGGCAGAATGCATTCCGCACTGTTCAGTGGCCATGCCTATCACTGCCTTGTGCTTGCTGGAGCCTGTTTGCAAGCTCAGCTGCAATTTGTCAGCTCAGCTGCCACTTGTCAAAGCAGCTGTCAGCTCAGTTGCAAGTTGTTAGCTGAGCTGTGATCTTGTCTCCTCGCTTGTACCCTATATGCAATCTGTCAGCTCAACGATCTTTGTCAGCTTGGCTATAGCGCCAAGTCCCAGCTGAACAGTCAGCTGGTGACTGCAGCTGAACAGCACAAAAGTCTGCAGACTGAGCTTGAAGCAGCTGCCAATGTTGCTGTTGGTCAAGAACAAGCTGCAACAGTCAAGCTGCACGCTGAGCTATGCCCGCTACGTTCATACCTCAGCGCAGCACAGCGGGCTGCTGCAGCTTCGAAAGAATAAGCATATTAGAGTGGCTCAAATGTCTCCAAAGGCTGACTGTTCTGCTTAAGTGCGTTGCGGTACCAGCACCCTGCATCGTCTATTGCTATCTGTGGTGCTTTGCTGCCCAACGCAAACATGGTTTGATGCGCCGCAACACTAGTACTCACCTTTCCTTGATGCTATGTCAAGGCTTCAGACCAAGCTCAGCAAGTAAGATGGCAATAGGGGCTGCCACTGCACTATCAATGCCAGGGCTCTTGCCATGCTTGAGCCGCTGTATACAATCATGCAACTCTTTTGCATTGACTTATTGACCATTGCTGCAGGTGCTCGACACCATCAATTTGCCTCGCAAGATTGCAGCCTGGCAGGCTGCCATGTTGGCTGGGTGGCAGCATTCTGCACAGCAGCGCGTGCAGGATGTCAAACCACCCAGAGCAAAACACCTCAAAAGCATGTCTACAAGTAAAGCGCCCAACTATGGTGATTTGAGGCAGACTGTGTGGACCCACATGAAGGACCTGCAGAGCCTGTCAGGCACTCAGAGCACTGAAATGCAAACTGTTGTGTTTGACAGCAGTGAGGCAGGCATACTGCACCAACACCTTCGTGCAGACTCTCTTGAGGCAAAGGCCATGAAGGATGGAACGGAAACGGAAGTAGACGAAAGTCAGAGGAACCGGTAAACGCTGACCGTGATTCTGAAAATGGTGGCGAATCGTTGCTCTCAGCAAACTGCTTCCAAGCGTGTCTTCACACAGCAAATTGATTTTGTACCGTGCATATCATACATTACATCATGTCAAGCAACAGGTTGGACTCATTGTCTGCAGCATTACGAACAATGGTAGGCACATCAAAATCATCATTGCCGTCGCCAAATCATTGCGAGGTTTCGCAATCTGGTTGCTGCTGCCTCCCATGTATCCCAATTCGAAAGCCTCATCATCGATGTCGAAAGGGGAGACTATCTTGCTGTCAGCGATTGGCTGACGCCGAGCCTTCATGTCTGCCTTGTCAGCTACATAGTACTCAGAGAACATGTCAAGCATCTCAAAGGTATCGCACAATTCCATATTGTCAGCTACATCAGTGCACCCCTTGCCCTTCGACTGCATGCAGCAGGTCTACCTGTCGGCTGGGTATCCTACGCGAGACACAATTCTGGGCCCGCTGCTCTATTTGCAGGACCATACACCTCAGCTCTGGGCGAACGATCTGCTGGCAGCAGATGAAAGCGACAGAAGCCTAACGCCGTGTAGTGCGTTCAGCAGTAGAGTTGCACCATAGTCACGTTTTTGTTTTCATGCCTAAGGAACATAACGAACGTGGCTGTTGTGCAATTCTTAGGCATGAAATTATAGTCCGAGGCGGGAAGTCTATCAAGGATATGTCACACTGCAATCTCTCAAGAAGGCTGTAAACATCTGCAAATGTACATTTGTTCAGGGATGGCAACGTTGCCTTGGCAACCTCCACAGCCTCCATGATTTGTATCTTTGCATCAATGTTGGCTGCACCCAGCAGATCTTGCATGTCAGCCCAGCCGCAAAACTGCGTGTCAAGTAGGCTGCTGCTATCAACTACGTCGGACCACCAAACCTGAAGTTTTTCCAAGTCAAGTTGAACAGTGCCGCAGTGCATTTCTGTTCGCTCACTGCACACTTGTAAGAAGAGCAAATCTCCATAGGAGTAATTGCAGTAACACAAGCCTGCTGTGAGCCTGTTTTGCAGAGCAGCACTGAACAGTGGGAAATGCACTTTGCCTTGACCAGTCCTGCAGTGCATTGCTGTCGGCTCATTGCACACCTGTATGGAGAGCAGGTCTCCATAGGTGTGATTGCAGTGACACAAACCTGCTGTGAGCCTTTTTTGTAGAGCACTACTGAACAGTGGGGAATGCATTTGGCTCAGAACAGTGCTGCAATGCATTTCTGTTGGCTCACTGCACACCTGTATGAGAGCAAATCTCCACAGGTATAATTGCAGTGACACAAGCCTGCTGTGAGCCACAGAAGGGAATGCATTTTGCCCTGACCAGTGCTGCAGTGCATTGGTGTTGAGACACTGCACATCTTCATGACCAGCCAATGTCCACAGGTGTAATGGCAGTGATGCAATGCATGCTGTGAGCGGGTTTTGCAGAGCAGCACTGAACAGTGGGGAATGCAACTTGCCTAGACCAGTGCTGCAGTGCATTGGTTGTAGGTCACTGCACACCTGTATGAATAGCAAGTTTCCACAGGTATAATTGCAGTGACAGAAGCCTGCTGTGAGCCTGTTGTGCAGAGCACTTCTGAGCAGTGGAGAATGAACTTGCCCAGACCAGTGCTGCAGGTGCATTTATGTTGGCTCACTGCACACCTGTATGAAGAGAAAAGCTGCATAGATTTACAGAAACACAAGCCGGCTGTGAGCCTGTTTTGCAGAGGACTACTGAACAGTGGGGAATGCATTTTGCTCTACACACAGGTCTGCAGTGACGAAACACCAATTCACTGCAACAGTGGTCAAGGCAAAGCGTATTCCCCACTGTTCAGTGCTGGTCTGCAGAACAGCCTGACAGCAGTCTTGTGCATTGTTGTTTCGCCAGTGCATAGGTGTTCGGTCACTGCCTAGCTGTATGAAGAGCAAATCGCAACGACGCAACGACGCAACACCAATTCACTGCAACAATGGTCAAGGCAAAGTGCATTCCCCACTGCTCAGTGCTGCTCTGCAGAGCAGCCTGACAGCGAGCTTGTGCCACTGCAAGGACGCCTGTCGAGATTTGCTCTTCATACAGCTGTGCAGTGACACAACACCAATTCACGCAACACTGCCTTGGGCAAAATGCAATCTCCACTGCTCAGTGCTGCTCTGCAGAGCAGCCTGACAGCAGGCTTGTGCAACTGCAAGTACGCCTGTCGAGATTTGCTCTTCATACAGCTATGCATCGATTCAACACAAATGCACTGCAGCACTGCGTTGGGCAAACGCAATTTCCACTGCTTAGTGCTGCTCTGCTGAGCAGCCTCACAGCAGGCTTGTGTCCTTGCAATTACACCTATCAGTACTTTGCACTACCACATACAAACTCCCAACTACCCTGAGAGTGAGCTTGTGCAGGAGGCCTATGAAGTGAGACAGCAATGACAACAAGAACAACTAGCCAGCAGGATTGCAATGTGCACCTTCTGAAGCGACCATAGACTCAGAAGCTTTAAGAACTACTGTAAGCTGCACTTATCAAAATTTCTGTGTCACTGGCCGCGTCAACAGGTGCAAATTGCAATTCTGCTGATTTTTGCAGATCCTAGCAAAAAGAAGCTGCCTGCAGATCATATTGACAGCTTGAGATCATACCAGTGTCATCTTGAAGTCATTATGTTATCACGCAAGCTGCGGGTGGCTATGTTACAGGTTCTAAGGTTTACAGAAAATGTTCACAGCTCTGAACCCTGGCATTGCATGCATGACTCATGGATTCAGTGTGTTACCAGGAGAAAGGGAAGCACCAGGTAGTAGGCTGCCCCCTCCCACCCAATGGGTGGTTGCCCATTCACAAAGGGGTACAGCCACGCTGAGCTGTTACCTGCAATGCAGGTCACACGGGAACCCAAAAGCATACATGCATGTTGACATCTGGTAATAATCCAAAGGACATGACATAGGTGAATGGGCATGGACATGCTGTGTTGCTGGAGGGTGTACTTTTCTTGTTTACTTTCTATATTATGAGTTTTTGGTAATTGCTGTACCAACTTTTTCTTTTGCAACAAGTACATCAGGGCAGGCAGCGTTGATATGGTTTGCTCTTTATGAATACAACGGCAGTTGTGGGAGATGTAGGTTGCAAGGGTTTCAGCATCAGGGATCAAGTAATTGTGCAACAGCAGCAGAAGCACGCAGCCCCTTTGCTGGGTCTGGGCAGCAGCAGCATTTCCCATGCTTGTTGTCTGCTGCTGACTGATCCAAAGCATTGCAACAGAACACCAGGCATGGGTATGCGGAGACTGCCCAAGTTCAGCAGCCGCACTGCAGAGCTCTTGATCCTGTTCTGTGTACACATGCAAGCTTTCACACGATCAGTGCAGGTGCATAGCAGTGATGCAAGGCCCACCAAGGTGTGTACAGACAGCAGCAAGTGTCTCAAGAAGATGCATTATCCCGGTGCATGTGCTGACATCAGCATCTCCAGAGTGTCTGCCACATTTACAGTGGAGTTTGTGACATTGGCTGTACATGGCCAGCCGATGTCACAAACTTGTCAATCGTCTATGACGCTGTCAGTGTGGCAACACAAAAGCGATGCTGAGGTGTGCCTGTCTGACATGAAGAGCGAATGCTACTACCAAAGCAACGCAAAAGCAAGAATTAGACAGCAGTCCATGGTCGTGCATGTGCATGAATGCAAAAGCAGCCAATGTCATGTGGCGCAGGCAGCACAGTCATCCCAGAAGATGTCAATATCCTGCTGGGACATGCATGCACTTGATAACGGGATGGAATGTGTACAAATGTCTTCTACAATGTAGAATGATGTGCTACTCTGGGAGCTGCATGAAAGCAGCAGAGAGATATACACAGAAACATTGTCTTTTGCTTTGCGCTGCTTGCTGTGGATTGCGCTGCCACTGGCAAGCACAAGACGCAGGCCGCTCAGGCATGGCAACCTGCAGATGCCACAATACAGGAAACACAGGCAGCATGCGACATGCTGAGGTTTCTCTACAACTTTAAGCTGAGACACCTTGAAGCATCAGTGATCTGAGCTTGAAGCAACTTATAGAGAGACATCTTGAAACATCAGCAATCTGAGCTTGAAGCAAGTAACAAGGACACATATTCAAGCATCAGTGATCTGAGATGCCAACATCAAGCAAGGAAGCAGGAGAGTGATGTCAGACCTGCTGAGCGTGCAGCAAGGGAGGTAGGGCCAGCCAGGGAGGGCAGCCAGAAGAAGCCCTGGGAATCTAAACGCACCGAATTGGCCACATTGGTCAGACTGTTGCATAGTCCAATGAAGACTGGGATGGTGGCCAAAGATGGTAAACAACCTGCAAATCACAGGATGCCATATTGAGGGTTCAGGATATAGGCTGTAGCGAGTCCAGCTCTTCAAATATGCAGCAGAAGGATCAAATGCACTATACGTCATGATGAAATATAACACTTTTATAAGGCTGACTTAAAAAAAGAGTGAGCAGTCAAAACAATAACAGCGCTGGCGTCATGGTAGAGAAAATTCTGTGTACCGCTGTTGACAGTTTACAGTTGCTGACATGAGATTTGAACACACCTGCCAAGGGGCTGATCTACGCTTTCTTGTACAGCTCAGAAGTCTCTCACTGAATCTTCTTCTTGTCATCACCGTACAGACGCTTGATATTGTCTATGGTGGGTTTCAGGTTCTGCATTGCCGCTCTCCCCAGTGTAGAAGCTTGCTTGAGCTGCAACTCATGACATGGAAATCATTGTCACGGCAGATAAAACATAAAAAATTATTTCAGGCAGAGACACAACTTGATGTCTGGGCTGCAGACAGTGTGAGCAGGGTTGAAGAAGAGCAGTGCAGGCTTGGCAACCCTAGGCTGACACCAATGTAGGACCTCATGCGCAATTCGCACAAGGCAGAACACAGAGAGCTGATGTAGAATACAAGAAGGCAAAAACATGTCAAATGCGTGAGATGATGTTACAAAAGCGGCAGAGTTTAGCAAATGCCAGCTAAGATGCTGGTGTTGTGCTGAGTAACAACAGTAAAACCCATGTGCGGCGTGCGTCTATTCCACAGCAGGCCAATAGTGAATGCTCCTCCCTGAAGCTCACCTGTTTTCTTGTGATGGCAAACAATGCTGTCTTGACCAACAATGTCAGCAGTATGATGGACCAGCCGTAGCTGTACGGCACATGCAGCTTGTCCAGCCCTGTCTGCAAAGCAGGCCCAGGCACATACTTCATCCCCACAGCAGCATGCACGTGAGCCCATCTCAAAGCAACTAGAGTGTCCAGGTACACACAGCTTCGGGAGCTGCTTTGTGATAGCACTGTGCCACAAACTTTCACGGCACAAACTGCAAAGGATGTAAACAGATGCTGATCTGCTCAAATTTGGCACACAATTGTAATACCACGCTTAACCACCCTCAAGCAGCAAGTGTGACAGCCCATTGTCATGCCACATGCACTGTGAGCAATGGCATCATCTTTGACCTGGATACAAGAAACGCAGCAGCCAAAGTTGTTCTGATCACTCACAAACTGCCTGCAGATGTGACCATATTGACATCTGCACAAGTTCCAGGTTCAACGTGCAATGCACAGTCGTCGAGTCAACCATGATCAGACCTGCAGATAACCCAGAATGCCTTCCAGATAGTCTGCTATGGTGCTGAACCAGCTGGTGTGTCTTTGCGCTGTGTGGACAGCTGTGTCTGTTGCTGCAGATGTGACATCGCTGGCTGTAGCTGTAATGGAGGCATCTGAGAGGCTATGCAGGGCATGAGTAATGCTATGCGTGGCTGAGTGCAGGGAGTTTTCTGCTTGGTCTGAGCTGACAGAGGCTCTGATACCCACATGTCTGCACAATGCAAGTATGTCACAGGTCTATTGTGACGCATGTACATGCAGCAAATGAGACTCGCATGTAATGGCTCAACTTTGCAGTGAGTGCGAGACTACAAGCCCTGAGTGTCACTAAGGGAAAGGCAGGAAATCATACCACAGTATGCATACATGTTGTGTACTACACACACAAAGCGACTAATGTGTATTGCACAATGAATTGCGTGCCTGCGTGTAGTGATATGTGTGCTGTATTTGCGCATAAGCTTGTGTTTCACCTATAAAGCGCAGGCCAGCAACGGTGAGCTGTATAAAGAAGCTTTGCATTCGGAGCGGTGCGGACACGACCGCAGCCCCAGGAGGTGCACTGCCTGCAAAGCACAGATTGGCATCAGCAGCGGAATCTCGACAGCATCCGCTGCGGCTACACAACACCCCACACTATCTCCCACACTATCGATCACCTCAAAGTGGCGTTCTGCCCGCTCAAGCCAGAAGCTGAATGCACGTTTCTCACCAGACCGACTGCGTGCAGTACGGGCAGAAAACAGGACTGGTCAAACGGTGCGACGTTTGTCCAAAACGAAAAGTCAGTAGATTGTTTCGGAGCAAACAACAGCATCGTTCGTGTTCTTCGCGCGATAACATCGACTTCGGATTCCCCCAAAAAAACGGCGCAATGAGCGACGAAGACAGCGCGGGCAGTCATGGCCGCGCCAGCAAGGCTTCCAGGTCCGCTGGAGGCCGGGTGGCACAAGTTCGGAAGCAGTTTGAGGCAGCTAGTGCACTTCCTTCGCCTTCGGCAAGGGCTACGGTC
>JAABUK010005015.1_pt1 | contig 21060 bp, 31 predicted proteins | sample 5559141 | NCBI WGS metagenome assembly JAABUK01 (sample SAMN10711869, study PRJNA513367) | rock metagenome | isolation source: Antarctica rocks | place: Antarctica: Victoria Land, Pudding Butte nord | collected 2016-01-03
ACACACAGTGACAGCTTATTTTATTTTGACAGTTTCTTGATGATGCTCTTTTTGTTTGTCTATGTCACTTGTTTGTCTGTCTCGTTTTCTGATGAAGAATCGCAATTTAGTCAAATGGGCTAGCTGGTGTAAAATCCATGAATGAATGAATGAATGTTTCCCATCCCTTCCATCTCCATACCAGGCACATACGAGCTGTTTCTTGTCTCACTGCCCACGATGTTGTGATGCATCTGTGTACGGGAAGGGGCTGCATACTAGTAAGTCTTGTGATCAGAACTTCAAATGGCAATTTGTCAATCTGCGGCAGGCTGCGCAGGCGTATACGTACAGATCACTTCTCGACAAGATATCTCTGGAGTTGTTTGTTGACAAAAGGGTTGTCAAGTCCACAACGTCTATTGTTCACGTAGCGTAAGCTTTAAAGTTTTGGCCCTGTGCAATATAAACAAGTCTTACAGTCGTTGCACTCTGTCGGCATCGAGCCATGTTTATGCATATGCCTGAGGGGGTGCATGACGACGCTGATAATGGTCACCATGGGTCCGTTAACAACGTTCCTGCTGCACACGAACTTGCTTTGACTCGCAATACAGGTGAGCTTGCTCGACAAACAGCCTGCATCCCGCTCGAAGAAGCGTTCGCCTGTGTGTATTACGCGTCACGCGTTACGTCAAGTTTATCAGGGCTTGTATGCAGATGATGAGCGCAGGCCGAGCCTCGGCTCTGAGCAGCAGCTTAACCCTGAAGCACGCCATACCCGGGAACAACTCAGCTCTCACAACCTGACACGTTCTCACAAGAAGGAGTCAACTCAGCTCAGCAAAGCTCAGGCTTGCTGGCGCAAGCACCGGTATACCAACTGGCTGTTGTTCTTGACAAGCATCATCACTGTGTGGATGGCCATCACACATTTTGTTCCCAGCCTGAGCTTCCTAACATTTATGACCGGCACTTTTGGTTTGGTGGCGTCAGAATTTCACATCTGGAAGCCGTGGCAGCAGGCGCAGTCAACACAGCAGCAAGCCCAGATGATGACTAGCAGTTTCCTGGCAAGTTGCTCACTGTGTGTGATGACTTTTGCTGAGTTATGCTGACGCACAAAGGTGACACCTCTTTGGGTAAAGCTGCAAGTGTTGTGTTCAGTGCAGTCTCGACGGTTTTTTGGTTACTTTACAGCCATAATGGCCCTGGTGCTTGGACTGGCAACCATTTTTCCTGCTGCTTTGCGCTGCTATGCATATGCGGAAGGTGCAGGGAGCGCTCTGCTGGACGTCAATGGGACTGACTTCAGGTCCAGCTCAGGCTTACTTTGGTTCTGCTGCTATTATTTGTGGTCACTCTGTTGTAGGAAAGAGTGAGATTCTTTGGCAGCTTATACTGCAGCTGCATGTACACTGGTTAGGATCTGGCTGCCTCTGTTTCAGGTTAGACAGCCTTACTGACCTGTACAGTGTTGAGGCCTCAACGCACATTGTGTTGCAGCCAGCTGTGTGACTCTGCATGTTCCCTGCATGAGGGCAAGACAATCTCAAATACTGTACGCCACGCCTCGCAGAACATGCAGGACAGTGATATGCAAGTCCTGACATGCTATGATTTGTCTGCAGACGCATGGTGCAGGGTGGCTGGCTGTTGACTTATGCAGTAGTGAGCTATTTGGTGGCATGCCTATCAGACATGTTTGTATGCTTCTTGAGTTCAGACTGATCTGAAGAGAATGATGTGCCTATATCGATATCTGTCGTGGTGGACAGCCAAAGTACATCTGTTAAGCATGTTGGTGAAAGTCGTCTGGCGCAGTCACAAAGCTGCAGCTGCTGAGCGTCAGACAGATGTGAATACTAGCCTATGCAAAACTAATGTCAAGAGTGTCAGATAGGGTTATGTAATGATAATCTGGTGGCGTGTTAGAGACTCTTGAGGCTTAGGAGTCCTAAGCTTAAAGCTTGCAAAGTTTGCTAAATTCAGCAGCTTCACTCAGCTAAGCCAACCCGACCACTGAACCGAAATTTGATGACATGCCATCATTTGGACCTGACACCCAGCAAAAGCAAGTGTCTCAGAGCAACTGAGGAAGTGACAGGGAGAGAGGCTTTGTATAGAAAGCTGTATAGCTTTAGCCCAACCTTGTAGCCTACAGGGTAATATCAGCTTTGTTTGCTCTTGTGACTAATGATATCAACACCAATGCTGCATACTGACTACAAGGTAACACCACAAGCGCTTTGCTAGATCCTGTACATCAAATTTGAAATAAAAGCTAACAATGCACTAATGCGTTTTTGAACAAGAGATTGTGACAAATGGCGCATTGCCGCACATGCGGATGCTGCTGGGTCAGTGTTGTAAAGCATCTATTGTAAATCTAAAAGTCTTGCAAGCCTAAATAGTTTGCAGATGAGTCAATACGCACGTTGACAAGTGCTGTACAACACATTTGTCTGCATATCACCGTACTGTGAAGGCCACAGACATTCAACTACTGCTGGAGACCCGATTGTGGACAGCACAAGCTTTTGCAGCTCCTGGGGTATAGCCTTTTTGATAAGGTGCAAAAGGTACCGCAAAGTCCAAGTATCAATTCTACCAATTGTTAGGCAACTTGTGCTAAAACCATTGGATGGATATGCAACTTGTCTTCCATTTCTGAGACAATCTGAAAGGCATCTGCGTGACGCTGACTGGGACAAGTACTGTATCCTGTATGTGAGGCTGCCGTGACCACCTGCAAGCCTCCCGGTTCTGTCTGCAGACAGCAGCAACACAAGGAATTCATGAATGCAGTGGCAGCTGCTATTGCACGTCTGAGCAACAAACACTCATATCACAACTGTTTGGTTTGCGCCTAAATTAGGGCCAACCATCAAAGTAAGCAAAAGAGAAGGCATAGCAAGCAGAGCACATGCATGTGACGAGTGCAGTGTGAGCAGCAGGCAAGGGAGAGGGCCTACTTGTGTACGGGCCAGCCTTCATAATGTTGCCTTCCCTGCTTCTTCCTAATGGGCGCTGCTGTTCTTTGAGCTGCGCTGCCACACTGTTGTTCCTATCTTTACGCTGAGCTGCCATGGCAGCTGGTGAAACTGCCACCGCAATGCCGCATTTTGGCTTTTGGGTGCAGGATCTGAAATGCGTGCAATTGATCTACAGATGCCCGCCTTGCAAGTGCCACTTGTTCTGAACACAGTAGTGCTACTGCTTGCTGCTGCACTGCAGCTGTGTTGCTCCTATTTTCACGCTGAGTTTCCTGCAATTGCTAGCTGCCATGCCAGGTGCATATTCTGCTATGTGGCCACACCTGGCAGGACTATATCTACGGAATATATCTATATCTATGTACCTAGACCCTGAACTCTCTAACTGCAGTCTAGCTGCTGCTGCTGCTGCTGCCGCTTACACACCCTCACTCCTCCTGGCTTTGCCCTGACGCTGCCCTTGATGCCTGAGGGGTATGCTAGGCAAAGTGTAGACCGAGTATGGGTTGTACAGGGGAAAGAAGGAAGGGGGGGGGGAGGGGGACAGGTGGGGGGTTTAGTGGTGCCCCCCTGGCTGCCTTCCATGCGAGTGATTGGCACCTGATGTGGCATGGCGACCCCTACCCCTAACCCTGTGGTGACCCCCTGAGCCACTGCTCCCCTGGCTGACTGCTGTGCCTCTGATCTGGTGTCTGTCAGCCTGTGCATGGTCATCCTAAAAAGGATTCCTGCTTAGGCGTGCCACCAGGTGAGCAGGAGGGCCCCTGCGCCCTGTACTGCTGCTGGCGGGTGTAGGGGCAACCCCTGAAGAGTGGCCATCACCAACATTGCTGGCCCCAAGCTCTGAGCCTGGCTGACCTTGGGGGGTGCTGTCAGTGGTGATGGGGGTTGTCTGCAAGCTGCTGCTCAGGCCTGGCCTGTTGGTGTCAGCCTGCCTGTCGCCCCCCTGGCCCCTGTCAGACCCTGAAGCTTGCTTCCCAAAGGGGTTGCCATCCCCATTCCCCAGGCGTCTCAGCATGCCAGGCCTCAAGCCAGAGCCAAAGCCTCCTCTGGCAGCTGGTGCAAGGGCAGGGGCAGAATCTGTGGTGCCCTGGGGCTGGCGGCCTGGCTGGCTGTCGGCTTTTGGCATGCCACTGCTCAAAGAAGCGTTGCCCTTGCTGCCACCAGTGGTACTGCTGCTGGGTGAGACAGAGCCAGATGGCCTGGCAAGACCTGGTGGGGGTGGGGGGGTCAAACCCCTGTCAGCAGCCTGCAGGACCACCACACACATGAAAATGTGTTCCAACTGAAATGTGCAAGCTGACACTGAAGGACAGCATGGACAGAAACAAGCCCACAGACATCCAGGGAATGGCAGCTGCAAGTTTGAGATGCGGGTCTGCAAGCGGCCAAGGGGTTGAAAACAAGCTTGTGCCCTTAACGGTCACTGGAACGACTTAGCATGTGTTTGCCGCTCCTCCTTCAGAAAATGTAGAGCGCATCAGTACCCGCCATCCACACCATGCTTGATCTCCATCAAGCAGTGCTACAGAGTGATATCATGCATGCAGTCATTTGTCTGGACGTGTACACACCATTTACACTGTCCTCGTCAGTCAGGACGAGAGCATTTATGCATTTCAGCTACCCAAGCATGCAACCAGCAAAGCATGCATGTCGCTGCGTTGTCACAAATGTGCAGGCATTTTGAAGCCAAGCGGTTGCATGCAACTCCACTTGAAGCAGTGTCTACAACATTGCAACAAGCAGTTGTGAACAAAGTAAGTGCCGACACAGCTTACCTTCAGCTGTTGCTGCAGGGCACTCTTCGAAGGGGGTGTTATCTTTCTGTCATCAGATTTTGTCTCCTTCACCACAGCAGCCACCTCTTTCTTGCTGTTCGTAGCAGCTGCATCACACGCCTTGCTCTTCTCCTCATACTCCTCCTGAACAGGCCGCTCAAAAAGCTCAAAATGTTTTCCTGTTGTGCTAAGTGGCCAAGGCTGCAACCATCAAGAAAGACATGCAGTGACAGCTGGTCATGCAAGCTGACGACAACCAAGAAGCAGCAAGCTGCTGCTGAAAGCACGCTCATACATGATGGCAACTGCAGCAGTATGACAGCAATCCTAAAGCTGCACAGCAGGTACAGAAGTGGCTGAAGCTGAGGATGACAATTGTTGATTCGCTGAGCACACCTTGAGTGTTTCCTCCAGAGCAGCCAGTCTTGCCTGCTCAGCATGCAGCTGCTGCTCACCATCTTGCAGAGCTGCCTGACGTGCAGTCAAACCCTTCTCCTTCTACTCATGACCTGCAGCACCATCACTGGAGTTGTGGCAGCTGAGCAGAAGCTGACATGCGCTATGCCTGTGACACATGTCATGTTGAGACACTCAAGGCACCTTGTATAGGCAATATGTTGTTGATCTGGAGAGAAATCAGGTTGTGAACTGCTTTATACATGATGAACTGAGTGCGAAGTCAGCTGTGCCTGACTAGTAGTCAGTCCAGCAATCAAGGGTGCTGCACACAGTGCATCAGGCAAACTCAGGACACAGCTGCTTGAGCCATGATGCCAGCTCACCTCTCATCCTGTTCAGCTCAAGCTCATCCAGCTTGGCCTTGCTCTCACCCAGCTCAAGAGTGTGAGCTGTGAGGCTTTCCTCCCTGTGATTCAGGTCTCCCTCACGCTTGCTCAGCAGGCCCTTGTGCTTCCACATCCAGGCCTTGCCACGTTCCTTTTCTTGGATCCATGTCTGGCTTTCTGAATATCAACACTGTTGATGAGCAATTAAAAAAATGTGTCAGCTTCAGTTTGACCCTGTGAGTACCACATAAGGCTGTTTGAATCTGAAAATAAACACCCATCTGGCTTTTCTGGTCACTGATTACTTAAGGCATGTATGGCAGTCACATGTTCTCATGTCACCCAGCCCAAACAGGTTGTAAGAAAAGCCTACCTTCTGCCAGCTGAGCTTGACCTGCTGCCAAGTTGTCCTGCTCATACTTCAAGCTTGCCTCACGCCTGTCCAAGTCAGCACATCTGGCACGCAACTCATCCTCCTTCGCACTGACTGCAGCAGCATGCTGACCTTCCCGACTCACCAACCTGCTTTCTCACTCAGCCAAGTCGCATTGATGCTGCTGCATGTCAAGCACCTCTTGCTGGCGTGGCTCCTCCTCTGCACCAGACCAGAGGTACAAAAGTCAGTGTATGTGTTTTTCTGCATCTGTCAGCAGATGCATTCTTGCTCTGCGTTGCGCTGCAAAACATGTTCTGCTTCAAGGCTCCAACCAGTGAGGACAGTTGGTCTCCAAGGGGGACTGCAAAGAGTGCAAGTTAGCGCTTGCACCTTGACTGAGTCCTGCACAATAGGCAGTACCATTGTGTCTGTAGACACAACAGCTTCAAGAGGCTTGTCAGGAAAAGCTTCTTGTCAGGAAGGGATTTGCATGAGAGAGCATCAGGTGTGCTGGCGCATGCCAAGACTTCAGGGTTCATAAGTGAGATACCTTTCACTGCTTGAGCAAACTGAGCCTGAAGCTCAGCCCTCTGAGTGTCCAGTGCCTGAGCCTGCTGCACCAACCTGGCCTCTTCTTCTGCAGCTGCACTGGCCTGCCCGGCCTGATGCTGGACTAGAGCACTTTCTTTCGCTACTACAGACGCTAGCTCTGTTGCCAAGCGCTGTTGCTCTGCATGACCACACTCTCATGGGTTGCCGTGTTGGTAATCCATTAAAATGAGGAGCATGCATTGCTGAGTATGACTGTAGAGCTCATTCTACGTCACTGTATGATGTGATGGCTTGGTGCGTGGGAAACTCCATACCAGCTTGAGCAGCTCCCAGCTGCTGCATCAGCTCCGCCCTGTTCTGCTGACTCTGTCTTACAATGCTTGCCTGATTGGCAATTTTTGCACGCAGGTCAGCAACCTGGCGCTGCAGCCTGGTCACCTCCTGTGCCAGTGCTGCATTCTGGCCCTGCTGATTGTGAGCTGCAGCCAGCTGACCCTGCATAAGCAACCCTGCAGGTGAGTGTCTGAAGCCTGCACCAAGCTGCGGGAGTCACTGATTGTCAGTGCCCCTGACAGACCAGCTTTTGAGCATTTGACTATGACCGGTCAGATCTTCAGGTATAGGTTGCACTCACCTGCAGGTGCTGAATGTGTGCCTCCTTGAGGAGCTGCAAGCAAAAAGAAGTTTTGGAGTGGGATTGTTCAGGCTGCAGGCAAGTTCTGCGCAGTGTTTTGTGACAGTATCAAGCCTTGCAACTAGCTGGTAGATACCAGTGTGCCACTGAATTGTCAGTTGCACAAGCTCGACGTGTTACGACCGCAGCACATAGCGTCCATACTTACCAGAACCTCATCCAACTATTCAAGATCGCACTTCAAGTATTTTCTTTGCATTTCTAAGTCGTGCAACTTCCTCTGCAGACACAGTCAAACTCTGTGTGCAAAGCTGATACGGAAGGTCGCAAGCGACGACCGCAGGATATGCTCACACAACAAACGCACGGTACCTTATCCCCTCCCGATATTCCCCAAAGCCAAACCTCACCGGCTGCAGCGGCCGCTGCAGCTGCTCCCAAGCACATTGTAGTCGAAAGCTTGGGACTTCTGGCGAAGCTGAGCTCTGGTGTAATCCTGCCATGATGGACGTCGTGCAAAAGCTGTCTATAGATGCCAGCGTTGATGTTCGCAAGTGTAGCAAACCGTGGACGAGACAACCTTGACTTTAGGCGAGGCTGTACAGTAATGGTGGGTAATCTAAAGCGAAGCCGTAATTTTGGTTCCGGAGCAGACAGCAGGACAGCAGGTGCAATTCATCACTCATAGACAGCAGGTGCAATTCATCACTCACCCATGGAGACCGGCGAAATCTACACAAGATTTAAAATCTGATTTTAGCAGCTTCAGCGACAGCTTCAGCGACAGCTCAGTCCAGTTAGCGCAGCACATCTCCCAGCCCAGCTCACATGTTTTTTGTGTACTTGCAGATTTACAACTATCTATCTATCGCTCTCTGCATCTCATATCTGCTTTTTTGCGTAGCTCTTCGCAGTCCGTTTGTATTCGGATTGCGTTTGAGTGTCACTTGGTGTCATCTATCTCTCAGGTGTAACAGATGAAGAGGAAGAAGAAGTACGGGTCACTCAAAATGCTCGCCGTTTCCCTTCGCTTCCATATCCATACCAGCTCAGACACCAGCTGTTTCTTGTCTCACTGCCCTCAATCTTGTGGTCCACCTTTGTACGGAAAGGGACTGCATACTCGGAAGTCTTATGATCAGAAGTTCAGGTGCAAACTGCGTGTACGCACAGACCACTTCTCAATAAGAGTTGTTTTGTTGACAAATTTGATCTTTTAAAAGGTCCACCGAGCCTACGTCTTTTGTTCATGCAGCGCAAGCACTGACGCTCCGGCCCTGGGCAACATAAAAAAGTCTTAGAACCGTCGCATGTACAAGTTGTCAGGATCTATGTTTATGCCTGACTCTGACGACGGTGTTGTTGCTCACCTTGAGCCTGTTAAAGACGTTGACGTTCCTGCTACGTATACGCACGAACTTATTTTGCCTCGCAATAAAGGTGAGCTTGCTTGACCAGTAGCCTACACCCCGCTCAAAGAAGCGTTCGTCTGTGTGTCTTACGCACGCTCAATTTGTCAGGGCTCTGTATGCAGGTGATGAGCGCACAGAGTGCAAGCCAAGCCTCGTCTCTGAGCAGCAGCTCAACCCTGAAGCACACTATACCCAGAAACATCTCAGCTCTCACAACCTGACACTTTTCCACAAGAAGGAGTCAACTCAGCTCAGCAAAGCTGAGGCTTGTTGGCACAAGCACCGGTATACCAACCGGCTGTTAATCTTGACAAGCTTCATCACCATGTGGGTGGGCCTCACAAATGCCGCTCCCCTTTCCATCGTCCATTTTGTAACATATTCGACCGGCTTTTTTGGTCTCATGGCATCAGAAATCTTCAAGCCACGGCAGCGGGCGCAGCCAGGACAGCAGCAAGCGCAGATGATGCTTAGCAATTTCCTGGTAAGTTGCTGACTTTTCTTGTGACAATTTTGCTTTGCTATGCTGCCGCATAGAGGAGACACCTCTTCTAACAACACTGCAAGCATTGTTGTGTTTGGTGCAGACACGACGCCTTGGTGGATACCTTGCAGCTGCGATAGCCCTGTTACTCGGACTGACAACCATTGTTTCTGCTGCTTTGCGCTGCTATGCATATGCAGAAGCTGAAGGGAACGCTCTGCTGGACGTCAATGGGACTGACTTCAGGTCCAGCTCAGGCTTACTTTGGTTCTGCTGCTACTATTTGTAGTGACTCTGTTACCCTGAGTTGGGAAGTGTGAGATTGTTTGGCAGCTTTTATTGCAGCTGCATGTACACTGTTTGGGATCTGGCTGCCTCTGTCTCGTGTTAGACAGCCTTACTGACAAGTACAGTGTTGAGCCCTCCATGCACATTGTGTTGCAGCCAGCTGTGTGACTCTCTCTGCATGTTGCCTGCATGAGGGCAAGACAATCTCAAATATTGTATGCTGCGTATTGTAGATTACGCAGGATAGTGATACGCATGTCCTGACATGCTATGTTTTGTCTGCAGACGCATGGCGCTGGGTGGATGGCTGTTGACTCATGCAGCAGTGAGCTATTCCATGGCACGCATATCAAATTCGATCATACGCATCTTGAGTTCAAACTGCTCTGCATAGAATGATGTGCCTGTAACTGTTGTGGTGGACAGCCAAAGTACATCTCTCATCTCTCATATTGATGAAAGTCGTCTGGCTCGGTCACAAAGCTGCAGCTGGTGAGCGTCAGAATTTGAAGTGAACACTAGCCTACAAGTTGTGCAAACATACTGTCAAGTGTGTCGGATAGGGTTAAACACTGAGGGACTCAACCATCACACCATGTACTTTCTCCAGTTCAAGCCATTGCTGAATACAATGTTGTATTTTTGCCAGACAACTGAACTTCATCAGCAGAAGCCATGACATCTAAGTATACACACAGCTGCTCCTCTTTGTGCAGGTCCATCTTGACTTCCAGCCACAGTTGAGGGTGCCGCCGCTTGATGCCTGTCAGTCAAGCACAGTCAGCATGTAATCCAGCCTTTTGTCAGCCACAGCATGTACAAAAGCGTTGTAACAGGTTGACTGGACCTACCAAGACATCATGCTAATGGACATTGCATCAACACCACACCAACGATGAGATGCTGTGACATAAAGGCTTGAAGCAACCTGCAGTTGTTGCAGCAGAGTAGACAGCTGAAATGTCCTGCATCACATCTGCAAACAGGTTGTGCATCAGCTGGTAGGTGCAGTGTTGTCTATCAATGGATTGACACTGTGCAAGCTCACCTGCCAGGCAGTTGATGTCTTCCTGCAGCAGTGCCAGAGGCAGCACCCAAGCATCCAGCAGCATCTGTGCATCTGTCTGTGCCTTGGTATCCCCAACAACAGGCAGCTGCTCTGATGCTGCTGCCAAACCTGCGGAAGCATCACAATCAGCCTGGCTTGCAGATGCATGGCTGGGATTGAGATTCAGACAGACTACAAATTGCTTGATGTATGCTGTGGCATCAGTGTCTACTGCTAATCTAGGGCTCGTTACACATCATTGCTGTTTCACTCATGTGCCTTGTGCAGTTGTTTCATTTGGTCCTGAAGCTGAGTGCAAAGTTCTCAATGCTAAAAGGACCTTGAAGCAAGTCTGCTTGGCCGTTACAGAGGCACGAAGTGAAAGAGCTGCAACAGCACACACTTCATCACTCAGAACTGAGTCTTGAGTGGTGCACAAACCCACTGCAGCAGCAGCATTCACACCACCTACCCAGCCTGTAGGCAACCAGCGCAGCGTGTGCAACAGGGTCGGACCAAGCACATCACTCATTCATGAGCTGTGCAGTTTGGCCACAAGAGCATGAGCGTCAGCGATCAAAGCATGAGCGTCAGTGAACACAGACACCATCAAAAGTGTAAGTACTCATATGACAATTGGCTTGATCACTGATATAGAGACCACAACATACAGGCTAGTAAACAGTCATTGCCTTGCTGAGGAGAGTAAGCATCCACACCATTTGGGGGCATAAATCGTCATGCCCATCACTCATGCTGCATCACTATGTGAGTAAGTCTTAGCCCAGAGTTAAACAGTCACCCAGGCGCAACAGCGCTGCCAGCTCACTCAACTCCTCCTGCAGCAATGCACACACCCACTAAGGCATCATCCTGCAATTGCAACAACCAGCGCAGCATGTGTGCTGTAGAGGAGCACTGAGCTGCACATGCCAACGAGCGCAGCAAGCGCACCCTGAGCAGCAGCACATGCTTCATCACTCATCCACCAGCTGTGAATAGCACCCGGTCCATCATTACGGTGAGTGATGGTCTGAGCTGCAGGCAAGCATACACACCTGCAGGCCACACTGCTGATAGCTGGAAAAGCACAGTGAGCCCATGAGCAACCAGCGCAGCACTTGCATTGGGAGGGGGAAAAGTCACATACATGGGCTGGACAAGATCACTGAGCTGCACCTGTCAAGGTACGCAGCGACTGCCGCATGAGCAGCTGTTGCCTGTGCGTCCATCACTCACGGGCGGTGATGCTCCATCACTGTCAGATGTGATGGCTTGCTGCGGGCAAACACACTTTAGGCCCCAATGCAGATCACTCAAAACAGTGATGCGCAAATTTGAATCCATCAAATTTGAATCCAGTGCGGCATCACCAACAACAACCCAAAACCTCTGGGCAACCAGTGCAGCGTGTGCAATAAGATGGTGAAAAGGAATACATGGGCTGAACCACAGCGCGGAGCTGCACATGCTGACGAGCGCAGCAAGTGCCAAACAGGTAGCATGTGCTGCAGCAGGTGCAATTCATCACTCACCCATGGAGCAGGTGTAACAGATGAAGAGGAAGAAGAAGTCCGGGTCACTCGAAATGCTCGCCGTTTCCCTTCGTTTCCATGTCCAGGCCAGCTCAGACACCAGCTGTTTCTTGTCTCACTGCCCTCGATCTTGTGATCCACCTTTGTACGGGAAGGAGCTGCATACTCGGAAGTCTTGTGATCAGGACTTCAGTTGCAAAGTTGTCGTTCTGCAGCGGACTGCGCAGGCGCGTACGTACAGATCACTTCTCGATAAGATCTTGTTCTAGAGTTGTTTGTTGACAACTTTGATCCTTTAAAACGTTCGTCAAGCCTACATCGTCTTTTGTTCATGCAGCGCAAGCACTGACGTTCCGGCCCTAGGCAACATAAACAGGTCTTACAACCGTCGCATGTTGTCAGGATCCATGTATATACATGCCTGACGCTGACGACGGTGTTGTTGGTCACCTTGGGCCTGGTAACGACGTTAACGTTCCTGCTGTGTATACGCACGAACTTATTTTGACTCGCAATGAAGGTGAGCTTGCTCGACAAGCAGCCTACACCCCGCTCTCGCGCGCTCAATGTGTCAGGGCTCTGCATGCAGGTGATGAGCGCACACAGTGCAAGCCAAGCCACGGCTCTAAACAGCAGCTCAACCCTGAAGCACACTATACCCAGAAACAACTCAGCTCTCACAATCTGACATTGTTTCACAAGAAGGAGTCAACTCAGCTCAGCAAAGCTCAGGCTTGTTGGCACAAGCACCGGTATACCAACCGGCTGTTAATCTTGACAAGCTTCACCACCATCTGTGTGAGCACCTCTGTTCCCGTTTCCATCCTCAGTGTGGTTGCACATGTAACCGGCGCTTATGGTCTGATGACATCAGAAATGTGGAAGCTGCGGCAGCAGGTGCAGCCAACACAGCAGCAGCAAGCCCAGATGATGATTAGCCGTTCCCTGGCAAGTTGCTCACATCGTATGACAGTTTTTGCTTTATTAAGCTGACGCACAAAGGTGCCACCTTTGGGAAAAGCTGCAACTGTTGTTGTGTTCAGTGCAGACACAACGGTTTTTTGGAATATATACAGCTATAGTAGCCCTGGTGCTTGGACTGGCAACCATTGTTCCTGCTGCTTTGCGCTGCTACGCATCTGCGGAAGGTGCAGGGAACGCTCTGCTGGACGCCAATGGGACTGACTTCAGGTCCAGCTCAGGCTTACTGAGATTCTGCTGCTACTGTTTGTGGTCACTCCATTACCCTGAACTGGCAAGAGTGGAACTCTTTGGCAAGCTGTTGTGCAGCTGCAAAGACACTGCTTGAGATCTGGCTGCCTCTGCCTCATATTAGACAGCCTTACTGACCTGTACAGTGCTGAGGCCTCAATGTAGAAAGCTCATTGTTTTGCAGCCAGCTGTGTGACTCTACATGTTGTCAGTGTGAGGGCAAGGCCATCTCAAACATTGTATGCCATGCACTGCAGGCTACGCAGGACAGTGATACGCATGTCCTGACATGCTGCTTGTTGTCTGCAGACACATGGTGCTGGGTGGATGGCTTCTGACTCATGCAGCAGTATGCTTTTCAATGGCATGCTTATCAAACTTGATCGTGCGCATCTTGAGTTCAGACTGCTCTGCAGAGAATGATGTGCCGGTATCTGTCATGGTGGACAGCCAAAGTACATCTCCCAGGCATGTCGGTGAAAGTTGTCTAGCTCGGTCATAAAGCTGCAGCTTGTGAGTGTCATAATTCATTGAAGTGAACACTAGCCTACGAATTAGACAAAAGTACTGTCAAGATTGTCGGATAAGATGAAACACTGATTTCAATCATCACACCATGTACTTTCTCCAGGCTCAGACCTTGCTGAGCAAGGTCACGATGCTGCATTTATGCCGGATAACCGAACTTCATCAGCAGAAGCCATGACATCTAGGTATACACACAGCTGCTCATCTTTGTGAAGCTCCATCTTGACTTCCAGCCACAGTTGAGGGTGCCGCCGCTTGATGCCTGTCAGCCAAGCACCGTCAGCATGTAATCCAGCCTTTAGTCAGCCACAGCATGTACAAAAGCGCTGTAACAGGTTAACTGGACCTAATATCGTGCTAATGGACATTGCATCAACACCACACCGACGATGAGATGGTGCAACATAAACGCTTGAAGCAACCTGCAGTTGTTGCAGCAGAGTAGACAGCTGAATTTTCCTGCATCACAGCTGCAAACAGGTCATGGACCAGCTGGTAGGTGCAGTGTTGTCTATCAGTGGATTGACACTGTGCAAGCCTACCTGCCAGGCAGTTGATGTCTTCCTGCAGCAGTGCCAGAGGCAGCACCCAAGCATCCAGCTGGGCAGCTTGACAAGCATCCAGCAGCATCTGTGCATCTGTCTGTGCCTTGGTATCCCCAACAACAGGCAGCTGCTCTGATGCTGCTGCCAAACCTGCGGAAGCATCACAATCAGCCTGGCTTGAAGATGCATGGCTGGAATTGAGATTCAGACAGACTACAAATTGCTTGATGTACACTGTGACATTGGACATGTCTCAGTGTCTACTGCACAGGGGCCTAATTTTAGGGCGCGTTGCACATTATTGCCATTTCACTCATGTGCCTTGTGCAATTAAGCCATTTGTTCCTGAAGCTGAGCGCAAGAAATTAAATGCTAAAAGGATCTTGAAGCAAGCCTGCTTGGCCATTGCAGAGGCACACATTTAGTACAAAGTGCAATGTTCTACCCTACGCTGATGCTCTTCTAAACTGCACGACCAAACTTGAGTTGGAGGCCAGTGTGTGTAGATGCCACAGCTTTCCATGCAACTAGATGCAGTCCTTACCAGCTGAGCTGGATGGCATTGAGTCAACAAGCACCATTCACATGCACCAGTTGCACGTGGATGTAAGCACCCCCAACCAGTGACTGGACACAAGCTGGTACCTGTGAGTATGGTTTCAGGTGTGCCTGCTTGATCACTCAACCCTTGGCTTGTGGCAGCGACCAGCAGAGAGTCCAATCTACCACCCACAGCTGCCAATGACCGACCTAATGCTGCAACTTCCCTGCGATGGCAGAGCATGCTGGGAAGCCATCAGCAAGAAACCAGCAGAAATGAGGTTTTTCAGGTAATGTCTCAGACAGCTGTATATACACCTCTTGCATGTTGCTACTCTGTGCAGGGTACAACACGGCAGTCCTTACGGTCAGGTTTGCCCAAGCCTAAGAAGGAGTGAGTCCAGGGCGACACTACTACAGCCACAACAGCTGCATCCACATCGGACGACAGGTTCACAATGCGCTCACCCACATCTTGTACAAGCTAGAGCAAGTCATCCGCCCTCATGACATCTGCAGCAGCTTATACCTCTTCACGTGGCAATTGTGCAACAAGTATGCCATAAGCAAAACAATAACTCATGGTCTCTGTCTGTAGAATGGCATTAACATCTGCATGCTTCAAGAAGAAGAAAAAGGAAAAGTTTACGCTTTTCAGCAATCATAACGGGAGCCTCCTAAGGCGGCGCCCCGGAGCTTCTGCATGCTTCACCTGAGGGAGGCGGTCTCCAGTTGATCCCAGGCATGGGCAGCAATGAGGTCCCAGGCAGCGGTACCGGTGGCGCTTGCCTGGTGCTCCGAAACTGCGTTCTGCTTGGCACTAGGTCGGGCTGGAGGGCCTGAAATCTGTTCCGTGACTGCAGGCGTGCTCCACAGCCAAGATGCAAGCCATCCACCCACCTGTGAGTGTATCAGCCTTGGCAAATGCTTGTAAGATGGTTCAGGCTGTTGCACGCAACACGTGAGAGCTGATCAATACTGCCAAACAGCCGACTGCTGCATTTGCGTGTCTTCATGGCACACATTCACTACGCAGACAGGCCTGCTGAATGCATGACAGAAGTTGCTTGGGAACAGAGCCAACGCAAAGGTTGATGAGCGAGCTTGAATGACAGCAGATGATGTTGTGCTAATCTGGTGCTGGTCCTTTGCAAGACCCCTTCTCAGCTTTACTTGATCGGACAAGGTTGACAAGTCACTGTGCGAAAGGCTCACCCCAGCATCCTGATTGGCAGCTGACTGGGGGTGCTTGCCATTGGAGTGGTCATGCATGGGAGCATGGCTGGGCATGGCCGCCAGGATGTCATTGTCCCCGGGTGGAATCAGGAACCTGAGCAGCTCTGAAGCTAGGTCATACTGACCAGCTTCCAACGATGCCTGCAGGCCAGGCCAGTTCAAGAACAGCTTGTGGAACAGCAGTTATTGCTGAGCAGGAACATGCAGGGAAGGAGCCCCATGTGGCAACTTTAGCCTTGCAGACAAGGCACAGGTTCAATCAAGACGTGTGCAAATAGTGTGAGGTGCTGTCAAAACATCAAGCAAGCTTGGCATTGGCTGGCCTGCATGAAGCACACGGACTTGTACAGCAAACGCATTGTGAAGTGCAATGATGAATGGCAGGCAGAAGCACGTGTGTCCATCCATTCATTTGCTCATCCTTGCAAAATTTCAATGCTTCATTTGTTTGTTCGGTCATTCATGCATTCAGCACAGGTCTTTTCCTAGTACATACAGCCCTGGGTAGCTCCCTGCGTGGACTAACACAGCCATTTTGTGTGCACCCTGGCAAAGCAGATCCTCCAAAACTCAGCAGGGAAAGACAACAGTGTGTGCCTGCCCGCACAGCAGGGCATAGCGCTGATGCAGGTTGACAGGAATGGTGAGGCAGACCTGTATGAGGCGCAGAGCCAGGCCATGTGCTTCCTGTGCTCCCTGGATGCGGTCAACAATGAGCAGGCAGCAGGCAGCGCTCTGCAGGGCCCCCACATCCAGCAGGGCTTCCAGCAGAGCCCCAGGGGAGCCCACAGCAGCAAACAAGGCCGGCCACATCTGAGCGTCCGTCTTGCGCGCCACACTGACCACAATGTCCCGGAACAGAGGAAAGTGGCGGATGAGCTGCGCTGCAGCTTGAAGGAGTGGCCCTGCAACCAGCACAGCAGCTTGAGTTGCAACAACAGACTACATCTCAGGTGTGGGGGCTCTAACTCAGCTGCATGCTCATCAGTCAAATCAGCTTGGTGCAGAGGTTGTAACAAGCTGGTCGTTGTTGCTGCCTTGACAACCAACACGCCTCAAGTCAACAAGAAGCTGCAGTGCCAGGGGTATTCTCACCAGCAGTCTTGGCACCCTTGCGGGGTCTGCCATTGGCGGAGGTGGGTTCCGGCTGGGGGCGGCCGCTGTGGTCTATCCACTGCTCCAGCATGCCTAAGTGCTGTGAGTAGCTGCCTCCAGAGTAGCTGCACGCATTTTTCATTCATTGAATAACTTACAGTCTGGGGTGTGGAGCCAGTTGTGACTCATCAGACATCCTGGCTTGAAAGCACAGGTGTATGTGGTGTGCAACACAACCAAGCTGGTGGCGGTTCTGTTCAAAAAGAGCATTCGACAACAGGGCTCATGACACCATCAAGGCCTCAACACCTTGGTATGTCTCTGCACTGCCAGGTGTACTGATGACACCTGATGTCGTAGAACATGATGGATGTGCGCTTGCATAAGCAGAAGATGCCTTTGCTGATGCTGCCCACAAGGGCATGTCAGCCTGCAGATTAGCTGCACCAGACAGAAAGGCTGGCGATGTCATCAAACAAATTATGCCTTTGCTTGTGCGTTGCTCACAAGGGCAACTCAGCCTGCTGGGATGAGCTGCCATGCAGAAGAGCACAGTCTGCAATGTATTTGTATACGAGCAGATCAGATGGACAGGTTTCACCATGAGATTTTGCTAGTGCAGCGAGATCATGTCAACCATGCAAGGCTTAGAAGCAGGGCTCTAATCGTGATGGCAAGCATAGGCCTTGTCGGCAACTGGAAGTACAGGCACATGTCCCATGAGCAACGTGCAGGCAAACAAGAATGCCGCCAGCGTTGTAACTAAAGAGAAAAGTTATCAACATTGGTCATGACACGTCTGTATTGAGCATTGCAGTCAAACTGAAAAAAAGCAATCAAGAACCACAGTGCCCAGGCAGGCGTCAGCTGACCTGCTCTGGGGTCTAGACATCTGCTCATTGTTTATCTCCAGCGAGGTGAAAAGCAGCCACTCCAGGGATCTTGCAAAGTGGGGCGCCTGGGAATGACTGGTGGCCAGGGAAAGGGCTTCCTTGGCCTTGCCCTTCTGCAAGAGGCGGCGCAGCAGGCAGGGTAGCACTGGCTGGCTCTCAGGCAGTGGGTGAAAGCAGGGGTAGGAGGCATGTGCGTGGGTGAGAGACTGTGAGCTGGCTGCACTGCGCGTCATGCGCTGTGTGATGCCTGCATATCAGCACGCTCAAGCAAGTCAGCCATGTGTATATGCTGTGGACATCAGGCTCAGGATTCTTGTGACTGCACAGTTGCAACAAAAACAGAGTAGAACACATCAGAACAGAACAGGAACAGGTGACAGACTGGACAGAACAGGAATAGGTGCCAAACCAGACATACGCTGCATTGGACTTCATCTGCTGAGCATGTCACTGTGTCTGCAGAGTCAGGTCATACAAACTTGCCACACGCCTTTGTTAACAACTTGGCAAGGGCCTGTTCCACACCAGCTTGCAAGCTTGTGGGGAGAAGGTGAACACATGGTGACTGACCAATGATGGCCACCTCTGCTATAGAGATGCCGATGGGGTAGACCTCTCGATCAAACTCCAGCTCTGGATCTGTGCTGTAAGCAGTCATGCTGTCTCGGGTGGTGGGGGACAGGGGCTCTGCCAGGGAGCTGGGGAACCACAGCTGCATCCCCCGGGCCCCATACGTCCACCAGGGCACTTCTACATCACCATGACCTGAAACATCTCCACAATGTAGAAACGCGTTTTGACTGTCCCCAGACGCTTCTGAGTCGAGATTTGCAGTGTAGGGATGATGTTTGTAAACTAAAATAGACGTTTCAGGATTGAAAAGAGCTGTATTGCAAACAGGAAGACATCAATGGCAGCACTGTCTCTTTGGCACCGATGTGTCCAGTGCTGGGACATGCCATTACAGAGATTTTCGTTCATGATGGTCTTGAGCTGCAAAGCTTGTGCCATGTGAAGGAGCAGGCCAAGTATCGCAGAAGCCTTCCTGAGAGTTCCATACCTCCATGCTAGCATTCCCATGACCAGCATGCCGGACTTCTTTGCAGAGATCGAAGTTTGTGGCTCTTGGACCTGGACAGGCGGGCAACAAAGCAACAGGATGTGCAGCGTGGTGGATGCACAATGGGCCGTGTGGGCAGTTAAGCATGGTTCCTACAGCAGGTGCAAGCAAGCATGACACATGACTTGACAGGGTTGAGCAGCTCACCTGATGCCTGAGCAGCTTCGTCAGCGCTGTCAGCCACAGAGGCTGTTCTGACATGAGCAGGATGATGGGCAAAGCCGCTGCTGCCATTCATGCCCTCGTCATGCACATGTTGCAGGCTGCTTGTGCTGGCAGAACCTAGGCCCGCACTTCTGCCTTGCCCCTCACCTGCATACCAGCGGCCACGCTGCAAAAACTTCAAGTTCATTTCATACAATATGACCCTGAATACAGTTTTTCTTGCCTAACATGCTGTTGCACCATCCAGCAGAACAGCATCAAGATTTGCTTACTGCCATTGCCAGTGCATCAGTGAGGGCATTACACAGGGGTGTATATCAAGACTGGTTGCATTTCTAAATAGCATGTTGGAGGAGCTACCGTATGAAAAGTTCACAGGATGTAAAACGAAGCTGAAAAACATACTGCTCCAGGAGAGATGTACAAAAGATACCATGACTGACACACAATCATGAGTTGCCAGCCACTAACAGTGCAGATAGGAGTTGCCTAGTTTGAGAGTGAAGCTCACCTTCTGAGTGGCCTGCATGCCTCCCAGAGGACTGTGCCAGGCTTGCAGTGCGTGAGAGGGCAGAGGAAGAGTGACTGTGAGCCCTATCCAGTTGGGATGGGCCAGCTGCCAGGTCAGCAGAAGAGTGGGAAGGGCCTGACAGCCAGAAGGACTCTATATCATCTGCCAGCAGCATTTCAGACCCTGCATACAATATGATAACAAACAGTAGTAATGATAATAGTAGTAATAATAATAATAATAATAATAATAACAATAATAACAGTAATAATATCGCATTCCAGCTCATGGTGAGCTAGGTATATAACATGCTGGAGCTACACCTTGCTGGCTGTTGTTTATGACAGTTGGCAGTGCTTTGATTGAAGGGGGTGTGAGGAATTTGGCCTCAGCAGCATGCAGACACAACAATGTGCTTACTCACCTTGACTTCAATGATGCTGTACAGGGCTTGTTTCTGCTTTCTGATCCACTGATCAGCATGCAGTAGCAGACATCCTCAAAGCACACATCTGACTAACAGGCAGCATGCAGAAGGAAGCAGGACTGGTTTTACTTGCTGTATGTCATCCTGTCTTGAGCTGCTGCTGCTTGCAAACAGCTTACACAACTTAATACCTTTGCAGGATGTGGTGACGCAGGATCATATCTAGCAATCCAGCTGTCTTGTTGTGCAAAGCAGCAAGGCTGGTTCAATCTGCTTGTGAACTACACTGTGCCTCATGCAGACACTTGGCCTGCACATACTTAGCTCACCGTGAGCTGGAAAGCATTAGATTATTGTCATTATCATGATCATCATTAATTTTGTTATTGCTGTCATTGTTATTATTCTTTTGACTGCTATTGTTATTATAATGCAGACACCATTGCCATGGACAATGGGACACTGCGTTGGTTTGGCAAGAGCCCTTCACATCTGCAGCAGCCTGCTCATGGTCCCCAACCACAAACTGCCAACAATGCTATATGCCTTGGCTTTGGTGAGTGAAAATTCCTGACTTGGCACAGATATTATCTTTGTATTGGTTGTTACCATTTCACGCAAAGTCTCTGTCAATGTGGACTGTCATAGCAGTTCTTGGTTGCCATGTGTCATGCCACCAAGCTTCACTGCCACGGAGGCCGGAATGCATGTTGGCTGCTTCACTGAACATGCTTTGATACCTTGCCTTACCTTCGGTGCTTGCATTGTGTGCGCCGACAACCCAAAAGCTGTGTCCAGCATACAAGCCTAACAGCATGCTGCGCTTCCCTCTGAGCTGATCAGGCACAGACCAAGGCTGATCCATGTGGTTTCATGCAGAACATAGATCTTCCAGCTCAGCTGCAACAGCGGCTACCG
>JAABUK010005016.1_pt1 | contig 21058 bp, 21 predicted proteins | sample 5559141 | NCBI WGS metagenome assembly JAABUK01 (sample SAMN10711869, study PRJNA513367) | rock metagenome | isolation source: Antarctica rocks | place: Antarctica: Victoria Land, Pudding Butte nord | collected 2016-01-03
CCCCACGGACCTCGAACTCGGCCTCCCCCAACCCCTGGCTCGAAAACCTAAACCCAAGCGAGGTTGCGAATTCTTCGATGATTGCACTAGGGGAAAGATCTTGTGGGTTTTGTTTTGCTTTTGTCTGGTGAGTGCTAGTTGCTTTTTGCCTGTGGTGCTGGTGGGGAGGGGGTGTGGGCATGGGGGGAGTTGTGCTGGCTCTGGAAATTAGATGTATACGACTTTGTGTGGGCGGTGGGTAGATGTGTAATGCTGAAATGGAGTGCGTCCCGATTGACGATAAGTGTTTTGCTCTCAGTAAGAAATAGATGAAGGCGCTGTCGTCGTATTTGCGGTGCTGAGTCTTTGAGTCCAACCATTTTTGGTCAGGAGACTAAAAACTTTCGCTATATATATGAGGACCATTGACCGTTGCTGCACCTCGTTATATCTTCTGATTTGGGACAATTCATTAGCGTTATGAACATTGCTGAGAGTATAAACACCAGGAAGCTGCAAAGTTTGACGACTTGTCTATTCTGAATTGAAAGTACCTACCAAAAGATGCTCTCGTAGATCTGAATATAGTATTATACTAAACCCTTCTTTCTACATGGCTCGCCATCTTCCCTATGACTCACCGTTGCATTTCTTCTTCGCTAAGGGCGAAATCTGGTGTCGACGACTTCTACGATGAGGCTTGTGAGCTTCTGCGGGGGAGAGAGTATTGCATTGGGATTAGTTCCTATATGGATTCAGAGAGTTTTTTGGTGGCTAGATCTTTTAAGCCCCACCTCCTTGTGAAGAGCTTAGGATAGGGAATCAAGATGAGTAAGAGGATTAGGTATCAGCTTTTTAGGGGGAAGGGGCGCGGGGCGGGGGATGTGGATAGTATGTATCGTGATTCGATGCTGTTGTAACCAACTTACCGATGATCCATATTTTTTAAACTGGGGAGGCTCATTGGGAGGTTGGCAGCTTAGCTCTGACAAGTGAGTTTCTATTACATGGTACTCGTTTTCAGGATCTCAGCCAAAGCCTGCTCGAGACGAGTGCCTAAGATGCGAGGAGATAGGATACCATATTGTATTGACATACTGTGGACTACTCCAGAGCGCTAGATAAGTTCTTAGCATTTAGGCTGCCATAATAAGACCGTTCTGATTGGTGGAGTATAAGTGAAGTCTTGGCATACAACCTCGAACGTTTGAACCTTAGAGTCCTTCTCTATCTTCACAATGGTTTGACCTTAGTAGCCTTGTTAAATTTAACTTACCCAGCGATACTTTTGCTGCTGCCTGGTCTGGAGTATTCTTCTCACTGGGCCTACAAGGCTGAGGACCGTGGCGCAAATTTCATAGCTTCAAGCATGACGACCCTCCCTCATGCATAGCTGAGCTAGAAGAATTGCCATTTTATCCAAGGTTCGAAGCTTCCAAGCGATTCTGGACACCTTGAGAATTGGTTCTATGCAGGTGGGATAGTCACGCAGGTCCTATGTAGAGAACGCTGTCAATGGACTCGCCAACACCATCACTCATTTCCCTAGCTGGTCTAGTGGACCTCGATACATACAGCATTCCTCCTGCTCCACAACCTCCTATGGGATATCTGTTATCCTTGCCATATGAATTGCGCTCTCAAACCTGGGAAGAATACCTGGGGTACTGGAAAATCCTCGAGTTGCGTCTTTATTGTCGCCGACGTCTAGCCAATGGTGCAGTTGAAACCCCTAGCGCAACCGAGCTTCCTCAATGTGCTGGGTTCAAGAAACACGTTCCAGAATCGCCTGTTTCTCAGGATAATGAGTTGATTTACATTGGCAGCTTGAAACAGAAACCTGTAACCTGTTATAATCGCTTCTACGCATTCACAGGTTCGGACCCTCCTCAATGGCTGGATTTACTTTGCACAAATCGACAAGTCCACCAGGAAGTCGAACGTGTGCTTTTCAAACGTGAAGAATGGATGGTCGAATATGGCGAATTGCCCCTTTGGCTTGGCTGCGAGAGAGAAAACGCCTTCTCAACATGCACTTCCCAGAAGTACCACAGCGTACACCTCACGCTTCGAAGCCAGCTACCGCCGTCAGGAAATGATGTTTATGGCTTCTACTCTACCATTTTCTTGTCGCTCATAAACCTTCGATTTCTCTGGAATATGTACATAGAAATCGAGCTTGTTGATGGGAAAGACATGCAGCTCATAGACTGGATTTGCAAAACACTCTCCCCAAGCAACATCCTCGCCCACAACAAAACGACCATAGCAATGCGTTACGTTGGCCAAGACCTTACGGACGAACGCCGCCACGAAAGCTGGACTGCTCGCCACAGACGAGAGTTCATGGGTACTGCATGGATGCGCTTCCAACAGCCCGGTCTCGTCATTACGGGAGCGTCTTATGCAGGCCAAAGGGAGCGACCTGCGGGTTGGTGCTACACAACGCTCAAGGAGCGAGCTCCTTTCACGCTCATCTCACCAATGAATAATGAGCGCGGAGATGGCATTGACTCGATTCTTACTAGGGTCAGTATGGGATCGCCGATCTAAATCATGGACGGCTAGACATGTTGGACCGAGACGACGTCTGTTGTACTGTTTGTTGCACCGGGGACGTGGCATGCGGAGCCAAACAGTTGATCCAAAGATGATATACTAGGTCAGATCCCAATCAGGGGACCCGCTCGCTCTACACAAGTCAACGCGTTGGCAAGGCCGATCTCCTTGAACGGAAAGCTTCAGTATCTGTGCCCTGAGGATTGGAACCTACGAGAATATAGATTGCTTAAAAGGTGGTTCAATCTGCGTGATGTGGGTCTATCAGGCTTTGCATCGTTAGCATCGTGGGTGCAGAAACATCCGGGATCCTGAACTTCCAGAAAATGTTGGCAGAATTCGTGATGTTGAGCGACAATACGCGGCCAAGTCCTGTCATCATGTAAGTAGGCAGTAGCTCTGTTGCCAGGTCGATGTATGTGGAACTCTCTTCAATGCTATGGCAGTAAAATTGTATAAAAGGTATTGCTTGGATAGTAAAATTGGTGTTGACATTTGCTACTATTATCTATTGATACACTGGCAGCAGGCTTGTCAGACTTCTTAGCGCGCAACTTCCATTCCAGAGAGGGCTAGAACATTCCTCGGAGGCATCAAATTCAATTCACCCCTCAAATTGCCATGACGGATTTGTGCTCAACTATCGCTTGAGCTTTCGACGGCAGCATGGGCAGGGGCATCATCAATCTGGCAGTGGTCTGACATTGCCCCAGCGGCCACCTCCGCCATATTCCGCCCAACGCGGCCTATGTTCGCCCTCGACCGGCGCAAGTAGTCTGGGCCCGCCGCCCATCAACGCTATAAGCGTCGTCTGCATGTTACACAGTAGACACCCCTTGCACCCAATGGCCAAACTCAAGCCACCATTTGCTTCAAGCCGGTGAGCGTAGCGTTCGAGGCACATTTTTAGGATAAAAAGCTTAACTTAAATGGCTGTCTCAGCAACCGAACCAATACAACTTGGTCATAGCCGGGAATCACGATCTGCTACACAATCAAGACTTTAGAAAGAAGCAACCAGAGGGATGGAAACAGGCCATGCGAGCTGGATCATGGGGCAAGGATGTTGATGAAGAAGCCGAGACAGTCGAGGATCTTGATCGTAGAGGCGATCTACGTGCATACGGTTAGAATCATTTCAGTCTTTGACGACGACTGCCAGATTACCATTCACGGCCGCATTCTCACAACCCAAAATTAGCTTCCCTGCTTCCCAATACCCTCCTAACGGACGTGTAAAGCGAGATGATTTCCAATATCCAGCCACAATCCTCACGCATGGCCTCCCATGGTTAATTTCGGTGACTTGAAGCCACCTGGGTGGGTTTTGCGCACGAGGGAGCGCGAATAAGGCCCAGGCTTGCAAGGTATGAAGTTACAAGAGGGGCTATGACAGGATGGGGAACGCGTATGAGGGTATCTTGGGGCAGTAGGACGGATGAGGTAGTGCTGTGCGTATGGGCGCTGGAGTGAGCTGATGATGTTTGGTGCCGGACGAGTGTGTGGGGTACGAGATTTGTGACTGCGGCAGCTGTGGAGCGCTGAGAGGAGCTTGTAGTGAAGATAAGGCTGTGGCTGTAACAATTGAAAAGTGGCAGCAAGATGAGCTTTGTCACTTAATGGTTCTTCCCTTTTTCGAACGAAAGTGGCGTACCCATTGCGTGTCTGTGCACCGAATTTTGGGAAAGCATAGCAAATGTAGCTACAAGTTTGCCTCCCTCGATGTCGAGGTTTCGAATATCGCAGGACTCGGAGTGATATTGCTAAGGGTTAGTATCAGCCTGATACACATAATACCAACATCTTGAACAATCTTGCACCAAAGGCCTCAGCTTTGCTTGCGAGACTGTGCATCGTAACCTTCTTCGCGTTCCTCGGTGTATAGACGAGCTCTGGGACCTCGTGTACAGGGTTTTGGGTAGCATAATTTGTGGATGGAGGATGAAGACTTTCACCGCCACCGCTGGCTGCGGCGGTTCGGATACGAGTGGACGTGCTGTGAGTGGAGTTATAGATGTATTGAGAAGCGAAATGAATATTGATATATGGAATTGGTTTGGTGGGGTTTGAGTGTGTAGAGAGTGTTGGAGTTGGAGGTGGAGGGGTAGGGAGGAGATGTTCGATTGGGGGGATGTGAGGAGATATGGGATAGGTTTGTTTTCTACGGGAGGAGGTGGGTGAGGAGTGGATTTGGTGGGGGTGGAGATGTGTGCTGGGTTCGGGAGGGGGGGTGGGGGATAAGAGGGTTTGAGGTATGTTGTAGATATCGAGAAGGTAGTGGGCTTTTGTGGTAGCGCTGTGTATCTGTTGACTTTTGTATTGGGGCTTGTTGATTGAGGTGCATGAATTGTTGTGTTGCGCTCGTGGGATTTGGGATATCTGGTTATGAATGTGAGATTGTGATGATGGCCAAGAAGCTGGAGTGAGGCTTGTGACTATTCAAGTGGAGGTACATCATGTTCAACAATGCGATCCAAGACATCATTATGGTGGTGGAAGAAAAGGTGGCTATCGCATTCCTAGAATATGAAGATATTGAGGCGATTTGGACGACTCACTAGCTAGTATGAGCTGTAGCTTGGTAGGCTACACCGGAGCTAGCGTATCCAAAGACTGGATAGCTTGTCAGCCAAACGTCTCCCCGATCCCATCGGATGTAGCTGCGATGCCTTACGTTGATTTTGTGACTAGCCTCGATGCAGCTCTTTCGTGTTGCAGCGGAGAGGATAGCCTGGGATAGAGCGTTACTGTCCGTCTATGGTGAAGGAATCCTGGAAGAGGGTTAGCTATATGCGGCTTTTCCCCCAGATACAGGGATTGTGGTTGGTGATCTGGACGTAGCGTGGCTTTGATGCACGCACGGTTTGCCGATGGGAATGGGACAACTGTTGTTGCAGTTTTATATCTTTGTCGTCAATGCTGGTACGAGCTTGCAACGATGATATTTCCAGCCCAACCGCCGGCTCTCCATGGAATAGATGTGTTTTGGGAGGGATCTAGATTAGTCATTGATCTATACCGCGTCGTGATATTTCAAGCGTGGAGCGGTGTGGTATTTGATATGCTTACCTCGTTTTTTCCCAATGTAGAGATGGATCGGTGTATACACATCGAATTAGCAAGGACTGCTTAGTTTGGTAGTCCTGACTGACTACCGTACTATACATCTGAACAAAACTTTTACAACATCGTTTGCATCAGTGGACCACTGAAGGTGACCTTTCGAAGGATTTCGATGGGCCTTTTGAGGCAGGAAGCTGTGGAACAAGTCTATAAGTGCGCAGGAGAACGTGGCACGACGGTGGATGCTTTGGCTTCTACAGTTTCCAGCCGATGCCTTGGGGGAAAGGTTCAATGAGATTCTTGCCATTGCTGAATGATATTAAAGAACCGAGTTTTGGGTCGTGAAATCCATCTGCATGCACCAGAAGCCGGAGAGTGCCTTGATCGTTCATAGAACTGCTGGTGACGAGCGATCATGGGACATGTTGTAGATATATCTAGGAAGGGGCTGATTCGAAAATGTGTTCTTTGCTGAAGCCTGTAGCCCTGATGAGGCTTGTATAGACCGAGGAATCGATGGAATTGAGAAAATTGGTGCTCAGATTATCGGACTCAAGAGTGTGCTTTTCGTGATGCCCAATTTCGCGAGATTCTTCGATAGCAAGGAAGCGGGTACTTCCTTGAATTGGACGGCCGAATTATTGGAGTTCGTACGGAAGCTGTCGCGCTCTGGTACGATATAAAGGAAACTAGAGATCAAACAAAAGTGGATAGAGATATGTTACTTATTAGCGAGATGAAATTCGTCACTACTGCGTTGGTCGACGAACATTTACGGCGCCTTCAGTAGTACTTGATGTAGCCTGCCAGTAGAATGGTTCTGGACAATTTCTGTCGAAGGCCAGCTGACTCAACAATTCGCGAGTAAGGCGATGACACCACTGCTGGGGGCACACGGTAGTCAATAGGTTTTGAGAATGCGAGCAGGCCGCAAAGGAATGGCAGGCCTTGTGTCAAGTAATAAAAATATCAAATCTAGGTAAGCACTTCCAAAAACTGTAAATCTGGATGTACATAGACTTTTGGGAAGCTGAAAATGTTCAACTAGTACCACTTCGCGATCAGACTACGTCTGTGGAAACAGACTTGATTGCTAAATCTGATAGCCCCTCGTAAGCCTGGGGTCATGAGCATGCATTGACAATTTCGACATGTGATCAGTGTCTTGAACTTGATCCCGAAGTCAATGGGGTTTGACGAAGGTCGAGACAAGTACGAAGGAATTATCTTCAGCAGGAGGACGCCAAGACATTTGGATAGGGGCAAAGTGTGGCGGTGCAGTGTGGCTTGAGACTGTGGCTTGAAGGGAATCTTCCGAAAACCCCATGAGAGCATCAACTCCCATTGCGACTCAAACATACATCGAAAACGACGTTATTCCATCAATTTGAGGGGAGATAACGAGATGAGTCCACCATCTGCCATCGTTGTTACCAAAACCGTTCCGAGAGTAATCTCATCTCCGCCTGCACACCACGTTGGCAACCCACCCTCATCTTTCATCAACCCATGGCCGTCTTTCCACCACCAATCACCCATCAATCTGCTATCAACAACCCTCCGTAGACCGGCTTTCAAGCCAGTCCCTGCACAAGATCAACTAGTCACCGTGCAGAAGCCTGACTGGGGTGCTGAAAAGGACGGTCTGAAAGCCACGTGGATCGGCCATGCAACCTTTCATGTTGAGACACCGAAGACTGGAGCTGGCAATAGGGGACTGAGGATTCTGTTTGATCCTGTCTTCTCCGAGAGAACCAGTCCGGTGTCATTCGCGGGCCCGAAACGCTACTCTCCCACCCCTTGCACACTCGATGAAGTACCTGATGTCGACCTGGTCGTCATCTCTCACGATCACTACGACCATATGGACTCTGACACTCTTCTCAAATTATATAAGAAAAGGCAGGGTAGTATACACTTCATGGTAGCCCTGGGGAACGCGGTACGAATGTGTGGTTTTGGCATTGGGAGGGATGCCGTGACCGAACTGGACTGGTGGGAAGGAGCCCGCGTCGACGTAGCTGGCGTGGGATCCATCAATTTGACCTGCACACCCTCCCAGCACTTCTCAGGCAGAGGTATTCTGGACCATGGCTCTACGTTATGGTGCTCCTGGGCCATGGAAACCATCCGTCCAGCTCCCCACCAAGGCAATACCGAACCCATCATTTCCGAAAAAGTTTTCTTCGCTGGTGACACAGGTTACAGATACGTACCTAAAGATGCGGATGAAAGTGAGATGCCTTGCTGTCCTGCCTTCCGGGAAATAGGAACCACGCTCGGGCCATTTGACCTGTGTCTGCTGCCCATCGGACTTTACTCGCCAAGGCATTTACTTTCTCCCGTACATTGTACGCCCGAAGACGCTCTTTGCTTGCACAAGGATTTGCAGAGCAGGAAGTCTATTGGGATGCATTACGGGACTGTACGAGGTGGCATAAGCCAATATTTCGAAGAAGTCACAGAGCCGCCGAGGCGGTTCAAGGAGGCTTGCGAGAAAGAAGGTAAGATCTGGGGAGAGGATTTGGGTTTGATCGGTATTGGGGAGACCATTGTCATCTAAGAGCGTTGGTTTTGTTGTGGGACCGACGCATCGTTCCCTGTGAATCTCTTCGTCTGTGGACCATCCAACCCACTTGTTCTTCATATCAGTACAAGCTCCAAGAAAGGGCTTCTGGGGACCAAATAATCCGCCTCCCAGCTTTTGCCATCCGGGTTTCTGTCATGCTGTATAGTCCCATGATGCCCTAACCAAGGTCATCGTGTTGATCTATATTGAGAGCTTTGGCGGTGGTGTTATATTTAAACATCCTGGCTTCCCTATGCTGGGGCGGGCCTTGGAAGCGCCCAGCATTGAGCGATGCATCGAGAACACAGCGAATCACAGCTAGTGGTGCCAGTTTGGTCACAAGGGCTCAGCCCAGCGTTCAACAATTGGACCCATGTTGAAAAGATGAACCTAGCAATTACCGCTCTTGCAAGCTTGATTACAAAGCAAGGGGAGACGGAGGAACGTCTCTTTCACCAAATGTCGTCCAATCACGTCACAGGCTCGCTGTGCTTTCACAGAATGCGCTTGGCGATTTCTCGTGGATTTCTGGGATTGGCATACTTGGGAAAAAGCATCCAAATGGAGAAAACCGCTTCGGCAATTGTGACATGCCAAACAACATCAACAAAGAGATGTGCCAACTCGAGACTTCACATGCATAATCACCAATTCAACGATTGGGTGAGAAAATTCGATACCAGGATCAGGCGTCCGATCCACAATTTCTCTGATAAGACTATCGAATTGATCATGAAGGTCACGAAAACGTGAGACACCTTTCCTTTCTGAGGACTTCATATCTTCCTCGAATTGCCTATCAGGCTGAGCTGACATCTGTTCTTGGAGCGGGTTTAGCAGGTACTTACACGCGGGTCAAATTTGTCAAGATATGCTGAAAGTCGAAAGACCCGAGCGGCAATGTCAACGTTCTCCAGAGGCTTTCCAGTCCCAAGTCTTGAGTTCTGTGCATTGCGTAACACACAGAACACCTTGCCAAAATTGGCAAACTGTCTACTATAGCTTCTTAGGGAATCCGGATACCGAATTCAGATTATTATTCCCGTTGATCCGCTGGTACTGCAATCCAGCCAATCGATGGGTATACGACCGGGGCACCGTGAGAGCCTGTGACCCGGGCTGACGAGTCACGCCCACTCGAGATCTACGCATCATTTCGAATCAGGTTCCTTTGTTCTGTCGAAGTATATATGTATAGAGACGGCTCCTGGCTTTTCCTATTGCTTGCCATCGTCAACCATACATTCCAGACCATCGAGAAGACGTCGTTCCATACACATCGCCAGTATCTGCCTCAAATCAGTGAGCAAGCTTCCAGACTTGTCAAGACATTCACACCGGAGCACCTACACAGACGATACTCCATCGAAGCTGTCACAACTTAAGCCAGTACGTCCACTGTCTTTGAGTGGCCCCATTGATTCTAATTAGCCTCAAAGCCGCGTCTAGTGTACATACACGATTTACGTCCTGCCAGTTATGCCTGAGAATTGGCAAAGGGCTGAGGTAATTGGGGTCCCAACAACCACCTATGTGAGCGTTACAATTGTGACAGACAGTACGGGAGCGGGTATCGGAGGGGGAGGCAGTGTAGCCAAGAGGGCTATAGAACTGGGTATCCAAGAGAAAGACCTCGTTGAGGTCACTTTGACACCTGGTGGGGATCCCAAGGTGAAAGACATACGAAAACTTCCCAAGAATTCGGGAGTGGAAGCAGGCGAAGGTGAGCCTGCCGCTTAGAGCGGGACCAAAGGTGTGCGTCTTCAGACTGTTGGGCCAAGCGTGTATCCGACTGATGGAGTCTGATCAAATGAGGCATTCTCTTCTTATGCCATTATTTCTCTGCTCATCCAACATGAGTAGGTAAGAATAGAAAGGGTGGAATCAAAGGACATGTTTGAGATGTCGACCAGGATCGTGCCTTCGGATCTGCAAAACACAGTCTTTACCTACAGATAGGCGTTATTTGTCTCTGGGCCTCGGTCGTCTGTTCAACACAGGGTTGGCTAGTACCAGTCGAGGAAAATATTTCTGGCTGTTCTAATGTGCCATTCGTTCAGTCGCTAGGCGTTTCACAGATCGGCTGTCTTGATCGGCATGTTTGCGTGTGCTTGAGGATTACTAAACAAAAAGACCTGGGCCACCTATGCTAAAAACATAAATTGCCACCGTCGAATCACATTCCTTGTGAACCCAACGACGGCGACAAACATTCCACGTACAGCCTACGCTAATTGCACAGTACATTTCTCTTAGGATCTAACATGAAGGACTCGGGAATAATCGGTACGTCTTCACGATTTATGGTTACGTTCGGCTCACAAGACTTGGGGATTGTTGTTCCTGTTATTTCGTTATGCCTAGAATCAGAGTCATGTTGAACTCTCCCTAAGTCGCGCGCGAGCTGCTCCACCAACATCTGCGGCGTCTCGACCAAAACATCCAGCACATTCCAATTTTGGTCGCGAATGCCAAGCATTCCGCAGCAATTCGCCCAAAACAACTTTGCATTCCAATACATACCAAGCTGTACCCGAGTGTAGCAATTTCCCATTTCATATGTTAAGTTGGCCTAGCGATAGGCTTTTCTCACTTGTAGTCTTCTAATTGCTTTCGTTTGGATTTCGCTTTCTTTCGGCGTTCATCGCTAACACGCTCGTTCTTACCTACACTCATTTGGCATTGCTTCGTTCGCTCACCATGGGTTGGAAAATCGGGCTCTTACTTCTGGGTCTCGCCACAATCGCTCGTCCGCAAGGTGATATTGGAGGCACACAGTATCCGCCTTGCACCCCTGCGCAAACCTATCAGTACAAAGGGTGCTTCCCCGACAGTACCAATGGCCCTCATATGAACTTCCATTTTCAGGTGATTCCGAACACGACTGTCAGCAAAAACAACTACCCCAACTTCGGTACAACCCAAACTCCTACCGACTGCCACAACGCTTGTCGAGGACATGGGTTCAAGTGGGCTTCCCTTTACAATGGCACCGCATGCTACTGTGGAACTGTCTGGCCTACCCCAAACACAACGTACAACTTCTCGACTCAGACGACCCCGCAATACCCCATATGGGATCCAAATTACGTCTACCCTGTCAATGACAGTAATTGTAACGTGTAAGTCTTTCCGATTCCACACCTCAATTTTAGTGCTTGCCTTGGGTCAGAATGTCACCCAACGAGCATGTGCCTTGTTGCGTATCTTGGGTCGGTCGTGAAAGTTGAGCAGTATAGCTAATTCCGTCGTGTCTACTCAGGCCTTGCAGTGGTAATTCCAGCCTGAATTGTGGTGGCTCGAACGCGTCATCACTATTCTTTGACCCTAGCAGAACCGCTAATACCGCCGATTGGACGAATGTTTGCAACTGGAAGTACACAGGTTGCTACAGCTCGAGCACCCAGGGTGTACCATTCGTGGACAGATACGTAAGGACCAACAGTACTTACGACTGCATTGCTTACTGCTCGCTTATGAAATATCCATATGCCTCACGGAACGGGACTGACAGCCAGACCGATCAAATAACCTGTGGTTGTGGCAGTGAAATCGCGACTGGCTACCAGCTCAGTGAGGCTTCTTGCTCGAGGTGTGATGGTACTGCCGGAGCGTAAGTCAAACTCTGCAATCAAAGTCTGCCTCAATGTCTGCCCAACAAACGGGCTAATTCTCTGAGTAGTGGTGGCCCCGATGGCTGCGGTAACGGAAACTCTGCCTACTCTATGTTCTACAACCCTCTTCTGATAGGTTGCTACGCTCCCAATATACCCGGCTCCTCGCCCTCAATTAGCTACTCAGCTCCTCCCAGCGCCGGCACCCCAGTTGGGAAGTGTACTAGTTCGAGCACCACTTCGTCTAACACGACAGCCTCGAGCACCCAAGCCTCAAGCACCCCGGCCTCGAGCACCCCGGTCTCGAGCACCCCGGTCTCGAGCACCCCGGCATCAAGCACCCCGGCTTCGAGCACGCCAGTTTCGAGCACGCCAGTGTCGAGTTCCCTCGCTTCAAGCACCCCCGCCTCGAGCACACCAGCGTCAAGCACGCCAGCTTCCAGCACGCCAGCCTCGAGTACCCCGGCCTCAAGCACCCCGGCCTCGAGCAGCCCGGCGTCTAGCACGCCAGCATCAAGCATGCCCGCATCAAGTACGCCAGTCTTGAGTACCCTTGCCTCGAGCATCCCCTCGTCTAGCACCCCAGCATCGACCACACCAGCGTCTAGCAGCCCAGTGACCAGCACTCCAGGGGCTAGCACCTCTGCATCCACGAGTTTGGTGTCGGGTTCCCTTACAGCGACTAGCACACCTCTGCCAACCGTTGTACAGACTACTCAGGGTTTCGTGAATGAAGGATTGTATGATGACAGTCTCAATCCCCAGCTACTAACAGCCGGCTCGACCACAGTTCCTACAGTATCGGTCGAGTTCTGCGCAACTTACTGCGCAATTTATTCGTACTTTGGGGTGGAAAACGGTATGTAATCTAATACTCTTTTCGATCGAGCCTTAGCTAACTCTGTAGGCACAACTTGCTATTGCGGAAACACATTCAGTCGTCAACCAGTCCGCTCATCAGATCAATCTGGTGCCTCCGATATAGTTTGCGCAGGCAATCCTTCTGAGTACTGCGGTGGATTGCATGCTTTGCAAGTCTATGCAGCCAGTTCACTTGCGTCAAGCAGCTTGCCTTTTACTTCGACCGCGGCGTCTACAGCAATCAGCACCGCGATTTCTGGTACCGTGAACTCCAGTAGTACCGTAAACTCGATCATCAGCGCATCCTTATCTGCTACAAATTCGGTGCCTTCTTCTGGTGTCACCGCTAGTAGTGCGGGAAGTGGTGTGGGAATTAGCATCGGGGTTCTCCCTCAGTCAACGGCTACTGTTTCATACATGGTCTCTCCCGTACCGTTTGTCGCTAGCCCTCAACCGACAGCCTTACTCTCACCCAGCAGCCCTGGATCTCAGTCGACAGGTTCTCCTAGCTCAAACGTTGCTAGCGGTCAGTCGGTGGCTTTCTCTTCACCTAGCAGTCTTGGCTCCCAGTCGGCAGGATCATCTTCACCAAGCAGTGCGGGCTCTCAGTCGGCGACATCAGCAGCCCCTGCCAGCACGCCTTCGTTTTTCTACCTTCTATCCTCCGGCAGCGGGTCAGGTAGTGGCTCCCCTGGAAGCGGACCAGCCAGTCCATCCTCAGGAAGCGCACCAGTCAACCCATCCACTGGAAGCGGAACAACGGGTGGTTCCTCAGGGAGCGGACCCGGTCGTGGCTACATCTATCTGTCATCAGATGCCTCTAGCAATAAGTTAGGATTGTTTACCACCGATCCCACTGGCGCGTCACTTTTCTCGCTCACACCAGACGGCCAAATGATCTCTGGTGATCAAATTGCCAATTTGCCCACTGGCGATGGAGTCAACCCTACTAGCGACACCATTGATCCCACTGGAGATAGTGGCGATTTCCAATATTTCGACTCCGCCAGTAATCTCACCGGTAGGACGAAATCGACCTGCTCTATGGCAAATGGGCAGGTTACTTGTGCAAATGGGGTCGATGTCGTCTTCTACTTCTGCTCATCGGCACCCTACGTTGCTCTCGAGACTGGACCTGTGGTACCGGCAGGCTGTCAGGCGCTGACACTGACGGCGGTTGACCCGAAGAGCATTTCTAACCCTCAGACGACAGCTACCGCAAGTGGCCTTAGTTCCCCGTCAACAATGTCTACCAACAGCCTAGGCTCCCAGCCAGCTGGGTCTCCAAGTAACCTTGGGACCCAGTCGACAGGTTCTGCAGTCAACCCAGGGTCCATGCCGACAACTTCTCCAGCCAGCCCAGGATCCTTGTCGACAGGTTCTCCGGCCAATCCAGGGTCCGTATCGACAGGCTCTCCGGCCAACGCAGGGTCCATGTCGACAGGCTCTCCGGCCAACGCAGGGTCCACGTCGACAGGTTCTCCAGCCAACTCAGGCTCTCTCTCAATAGTCTCTGGAACCAACCTAGGCTCACAAGTAACAGGATCTCCAACACCAGGCTTGCAGTCAACAGCTGTACAGCTTGGCTCCTCCCCAATGGGTTCTCCAAGCATCCTAGGACCTCAGTCCCTAGTGTCTTCTTCCTCCACAGTATCACCTCCATCACCGAGCGCTGCTATGAAACGAATTGGGTTGATTATAAGCCCGGCCTCGGGCTCAGGGTCTGGTTCAGGGTCCGGTACAGGCTCAGGTGCAGGCTCGGGTTCAGGCTCTGGTTCAGGCCCGGGCACAGGCTCAGGGTCGGGCACAGGTTCAGGCTCCGTTCCAGGTTCGGGCACAGGGTCAGGCTCGGGTACAGGTTCAGGCTCCGTTCCAGGCTCGGGGACAGGCTCTGGCACAGGCACAGGTACGGGTTCGGGCACAGGCTCAGGCTCGGGTACAGGCTCGGGTACAGGCTCGGGCGTGGATTCAGGGGCTTCACAAGTGTCATCCGCAAGCACTTCTTCCTCAACTTCCTCTACAGCTTCCGGATTAGCTCGTCGCGTGGTTGAACAGAGCGTCTCGGGATCACCTTGCACTTCCCCAACCAACGACTTTGAGTTGGTCGACTCTCAACTCTATAATGGTGATGGTACTCTCCAGTTTAGTACCTCCCATGGTGTACCTTACGCACCCTTTGCTCCATCAGCAACTGTTGGAGATATTACGACGAATTTTACCGTAAACGGAACAACCTTGACATGGAGTAACGCTGCGTTCACGGGTGGACAGGCGTCATTCTGTTCAGTCAGCGGCACACTCTATGCCGTGTTCACAACGGCCCCTTCAGGTTGTACGCAAATGGACTTGTCGGTCCAGAATTGTTCAGACTCTGGATATACTAGTGCAGGACCATCGACTGGACTGTCAGGAACTGCGACAGCTCAGACTGCTCCAGGAGCATCGACTGGGGTTGGAGGGAATTCCAACAGCGGATTGGCCACGAACGTGTTGGCCACAAACACCATCCCAGGAAACGCCGGGCCATCTGCCACTTCATCCATTGCAGCGAACATGACCAACTACTGTTCACAAGAGGTGCTCAACCTTGTACCCGAAGTTGTGATTGCAGGGTTCGGAACGGGTGATATCAATTACTACTGTGGACATACCGAATACTATTTCGCACGGTTCTGTCCGGTATGTGATGTCGTCAAAGTCGACATTCAGCACGACACACTTGTCTATGTGCCTTGCCCAGTTTGCCCAGCCGTGGTGGAACAATGTCCTGGGAAAACGCAGATCAGCAATGCACCCGCAGAAGGTCAAAAGGGCTCAGCTCAGCCAGCTTCCGCTGGCAACTACCAATATGAGCCTCCAGTATGCCCTGCATGCTCGGCCGTGAGCGCCTTGCCCAAGATTCCCCTGACAACCATCACTGTGTCATGTCAAACATGTCCAGGTGGAAGTGAGGGTATAGCCTGTCCAACTGCTGCCGCATCCTCCCTCGCCAGCTTAGCCAAAGCCTCAGGAGCTCCTGCCTGTGAGAAGGCGGCTCAAGCGGCAATCGAAACTGCAGCAGTCGCCGCCCTGACAATGACAGCACCAAATGGCGCAACAGCATCCTCCACAGTCGTCAACGTGCCATGTTCCGCCTGCGCAGCTGGTAGCCAGGCTGTCGCGGTACCCCAAGTTGCTGCCGCTACTGGCGCTGGTCCTGCTGCCACACCTGCGCCCCAGGCCGCAGATACTGCCATGGGCGCTGGTGGTGCTCCTCCAGGAGCTCAGGAGGCTGCTGCGAAAGATGCAAACCCCAACGTTGGTGGTGCTCCTCCGGTGGCTCAGGCGGCTGCTGCGAAAGATGCAAATCCCAACGCTGGTGGCGCTCCTCCGGTCGCTCAGGAGGCTGCTGCCCAAGCTGCAAGTCCCACCGTTGGTGGCAACGCATCCCTCGCTCCGGGAGCGTCTGGCGCTTTCAACAATTTGAGTAGCAGTGTAGGTGCCGCGAACGCGAGTGATAACCCAGGTGTGGTCCAGGCATTGAAATCAGGTAACGTTCTTTCCCACCGGCTTGAGCTTGCACAGAGACTAATCAGATGACAGGAGCCGATGCAGTTGCGTATCGCACTAGTATAGTTGTAACCATTCTTGCGTTGCAGATTAGTCTTTGGGCGTACGGCTTTGTTGTTTAAGGGGGTTTGAGGAGGTGGAGGTGGTAGGCTAATACTATTAATGTCGAGGAGTTTTGTCATTTGTGACGCACTAGTTTAGATTTGATAAGCGGAATATGTCATTGTATATTCTAATCACTTGTTAAGTTGTTCAGCAATTCATCGATTAAGGTAGCGCATACGGTGCCGAAGTCACTGATTTTGTATTAAGGACTGTTGGCGCTCAAAACCATCCACGCTATTCCCTGGAAGTTTAAAGGACATGATGAATTAGCTTTGTCCCTTGTACTCATGGCTATTACTTAATCATGGTTCACTCACTGAATGTTCCCACCTCTTATTGTGCGAAAGTGACATGGTAACGATTGAGCATTGAGCCTACGGAATGGACGTAGTATATAAACTATCGCTCATAAGTAATTGGGATTCGTTGATTCCTCAAGTGGGGCCGTGAGAACTATGCATATACGCACAAGTCATGGACGCAGTGAAGTCAGAGGCTATTCTCCTCTTCCCAGTCTTGGTCACTGAATGCACCCACTTTGTGGAAGGCAGATACCTGAGAATCTTTCCCTGTTAAATCAGGTTCACATTCGACCTCTACCCTCACTTGAGCAGTAACAGACTTCAGCTAATCCCCATCTTTAGGCCACTTCGAAAGACCCGCAAAGTTGAATTCACACGCTGCTTTCTCCATTTGCCGCATCACCAGAGTTTCCGAAGATTACGCAGCAAGATTGCAAGTACGTGGTGCCAGAAAGCGATATTCTAGAACTTGTCTTTTAAGGCGGTCTTAAACCTGATCCGCTGATTTAATCTTATAATTGATTAAATCTTATTAATAATGTTTATAAAAGTAATTATAAAGATTAAAGTTACCTTAATAATAGCTATAATATAGATAGAGTTAATAGATAGAATTAATAGATTAGATCTATTATTAAAGGCTTAAATATAAGTTAATTTCTTATTACTAGCTTTTTAAGTATTATAATACTAGATACTTAAGTTAATAAAGGAATTTAATAAACTTTGTAAGTATATTAATTATTATAAGACTTTAAATATAAAGATAGTAATAATAATTAAATAGCTTTATCTTTAGCATTATTTCTAGATTATAAGTTAGCTTAAGTAGATCTTATAAGTAAGAATATAAATATATAAATATAGATATATATTAATATTAGTTATTATTATTACTAATATATAAAATTATAAGTAAGAGATTTATATACTAAGTATTTATACTAAGACTTAGTTATATAACTAGAATTATTCTATAATAGTAGAATAAAGAGATATATAAAGTATTAAGGATTATAAATTTTTTAATTTAAATAATAAGTATAATAGTATATTTAGCTTATATATTAATATTAATAACTACTATCTACCCCTCTACTACTAGGCTTATATAGCCCCGAAGGCTGTACCTAGGCTTACAACTTAGGCGGGGCAATCCTATCAAGCTGCCTAGAGAAAGTAGACACCTAAATGACTGAGCTCAACCGGCTAAGGAATTGAAGATATCAAAGCCATCATCTCCTCATATGCCCTTCTTACATCCTGCTTCTTTCCATCCCAAACCCCGACATCGATCTTCTCCCCCTTCGTCGCTTTCACCACATTCTCCCTTCCCCCAAACTCCAACGCCGGCATCGTCTCCGCAACCCTCATCTTCACACCGTGCTGCAGCACCTGCCTTAATTGGGACGCCGCTTCTCCACCCCCATGCCCTCCGTAACTGACAACCATCGCCGGCTTCCCCTGCCATTCATTGTAGAGGAAGTCGATGGCGTTCTTGATGACAGCTGGGTAACCCCAGTTGTATTGGGGCGTGACGAAGATGATGGCAGCGTGTTTTTGGATCTCTTGACTCCAGGCGTGAGTATGTTCGTGTATATAGGTTGACGGATCTTTCATTCGGGAGGGTATTTCCGGTTCGTCGAAGAAAGGGAGGTTCACGAGTCCGAGGTCGATGGTGTGGAGGTTGGATTGGGGTGCATCCGGTGAGGTCGAGATGCTAGACTTGACGAATTCTGCTACCTGAGGGCAGATCCGTGGTTGCCGCGAGGAGCAGAGGATCAGTCCGACTGACTGTACTGTGTTGGATGACATGGAGAGCTAGCTGGAGTCGATGGGGAAAGGATCAATTGCCCTTGGTGAACTGCTGCATTCTGTGCGGCGCATCCCTTTGATACTGTCGCAGGACGGCCGCCTTTCAGGCTGCCTGCTCCCAGTCAAAGCACACTCCGAATCTCCGAATGTCAAGAAAAGCGGTCAATACCGACATATCGTTGCAGGATGATTTGAAAGCGATGGCTGACTACTGTAAGCAAAGGTCAATGGAAAGAAGCTGCGCGTTGACCAATGACGGGCTGGTATCACATGCAGCTAACAACCTAAAGCAGTAAAGCTCAAATTCTGCGTTTTCTAACCACATCCAGCCCTGACATCCTCCAATTGTATCGTCCTCCGCGCAACATATAACCTTTGGAGAACGAAGCTCGCGCGTCGAGACACGCCCAAGCTGACCAACATAGCTTATGTCGCGTTCCTCGGCCTCGCAGTTCCTGTTCGCTGCTCCGCAAGATGCGAGCCTCTTCCAAAGCTATTACTCTTCGATATCTCGGCACTCCAACTTTAGGCAGCCAAATGAGATTCCTTGTCACCAGGAATGTATGTCTGGTATAAGTATGTCTGTCAGCCCGTCTGCCGCCTCTCTCGGTCCCATCTTCATTGTCAATCGACCTCTTCTTAAGTCTTCTACATCTTAGATTTCTACGTACCGTTTACTGCGACGTTAGAGCAAACCGATATTCGAGCGTTCCTTTGCTTGCTTTTCTTCAACCCAAGAACTTACATTTGCAATGCAACTCGGGGAAAATGTACAACCCCTGCATTGCCATCATCGGAGCCGGTCCAGGGGGCCTTAGCTTTTGTCGCATTTGCCAGCACAATGGCATGGACTATACGATCTTTGAGCTTGATTACGATCGAACTATCCGAGATCAAGGCGGCATCGTCGATCTACATCCTCAAAGTGGCTAATTTGCGTTGAAGGAAGCTGGCCTCCTTGAAGACTTCCGAAGACACGCACTTCCCGCTGCTGACGCCATGAAATTGATCAAGTGCGATGGCCAAGTCTGCTGGGACGAAAATGACATGAAACGAATTGAGCTCCAATCTCGAGACAGACCAGAAATCGACCGCTCAGCACTACGAAACATCCTCCTTGACTCAATCAAGCCAGACTCCATCCAATGGAACCGAAAGCTCCTCCGCGTCGAGCCCAGCAAAGATCACGCGGAATAATACAACCTCCACTTCACCGACAGTACAGAGTCAAGATTCGACCTCGTCGTCGGAGCCGACGGCGCATGGTCCAAAGTGCGAACGCTCCTCACGCCCCAACTCCCCCACTACTCCGGAATCACAATCATCGAACTGCGCGCCGCAAACGTCAGCACCCACAAGCCCTGGCTGTCCTCTTTCGTCGGCAGCGGCAGCCTCTTCATGTTCGACAAAGACCGCGCTCTAGTCTGCCAACACAACGGCAACGATAGCATCCGCGTCTACGTCGGCCTTCAGCAGCCCGAGACATGGTTTCGAGGCTGCGGCATCGACTGGACGAAACAAGACACCGCTCGCCAACTCCTCGTGGATAGATATTTCCGCGACTGCGGCGAAGACATCAAACGCGTCATTGCCACCGAAGCCTCCGATGGTCTCCGAACTTGGCCACTATCCATGCTGCCCATCGGCACGACCTGGTCTCCACGCCAAGGTGTCACCCTCCTCGGCGACGCCGCGCATCTCATGACGCCATTCGCTCGCGTCGCCGTCAACGTCGCACTCGTCGACGCGCTCGATCTCGCCAAAGCGCTGTTGAAGTGAAATGACGCCTTCGAAGTCGATGTCCAGGGTCCATTGACAGATGCGACAAAAGAGTACGAGGGGCCGATGTTTGAGCGCGTGAAGGCGAATATGGAAAAGACGTGGCAGGGGCTGCAGCATCATTTCAGCAAGGATGGGATCGACGACCGTGTCAGGAATTTGAAGGGGAGGGCGAAGATGATGGAGGATGAAACACGAAGGAGGAGAGAGGCTAAGGGGAGTAAAGGTGGACGGGAGATGGAAGATAAGAAGGGGAAGGATGCAGTGACGCCTCCAGCTCCCCCGTTCGAGTCTGTCGAGACATATAAAAGGAAATATATATATATATATATATATATAGCTAATAAGAACCAAGTAATCTCTACCTTTATCCGTTAAACCTAAGTTATCTATTTAAAACGTATATTATATCCTATTAAAAGCAAGCGCTATAAATATAGACTTTTATCTAATCTTATCTTACTAATAATCCTAATACTACTTTAAAACCTAATTCCTTATATATACCTTAATCTTATAGTAGTTTATAAATCTATTAATTTAATACTAGTAAAAAAGCTCTTCTATTAAAGATAGATAGTAAAACCTTTATAATATATACTTATAATTATAACTTATAAATACTTAATAAATCTAGAATAAAGCTAAAAATTATCTTATAAAAATTATTCTTAGTATTTTAACTTCTAATATAACTCTAGCTTATAATTATATTATTACTATCTTTATTTATAAAAATATTTTACTTATTTAAAGTACTTATAATTAGTTTTAATAAGTTTAATAGAAATATCTTATATTATTACTCTTAAGAGATTTTAATATAAAATAAGCTAGTTTTAGTAGTTTAGTTACTAACTTAG
>JAABUK010005017.1_pt1 | contig 21050 bp, 24 predicted proteins | sample 5559141 | NCBI WGS metagenome assembly JAABUK01 (sample SAMN10711869, study PRJNA513367) | rock metagenome | isolation source: Antarctica rocks | place: Antarctica: Victoria Land, Pudding Butte nord | collected 2016-01-03
TAACGCGCAATTCGCCGCCGATATCGCAGTCCCTGTGGGAGAATTTTCAGCCGGATCAGCTGTTCCCTGATGGGACTAATATGTCAATGGCACTCTCGTCTCCCAACGGCAACCCTGTTGATCCTCAATTACAGATGTCGCAACAAATGTCTCGACAGGTAATACAACCTCAAGATGATGGTGATTCTGGTATTCGAGGGATGGCATCTAACATTGCTATACCGCAGGTCAATATGGGAATGCACAATCAGACTTGGTCAATGGATGGGATGATGGGTCAAGGCATGGAACATCAACAAGATGACAATTGGAGCAATAGCTCGAGAAGTGTGCCAATCGTGCCAAATACGCTGAATGTCGAAGATTGGTAAGTGTTCCACCATGGAGCGAAGTTCAGCTGCTAACGACAATCGCAGGTTTCATTTCTTCGGAATCAATGGTGATATGCACAATGGAGGCCTCGAGACTCACTGAAACATTTTCCCGGGAGGTACACATGTAGAATATTGAGTGTTTGAGCATGCCTTGAGATGTATTGAAAAAATATTTTTGGGGGGTAGCTATAAGTCGAGAAACTTTGGAATGAACTATATTGACTCGTAGGATATGTAACACTCTCTAGTGATAAGATGTTATGGATTTTTGGCTCTTGTGGTAGCTCAATGTCTTTAACCCTTGTGAAAATCGACGATCTCCCAGAGGTTCCCCGCTTCAGCTAGAGCACACGAACATGACAAGGCCTCCATTGCAATGGCCAGAGAGGTCCATGTCAGAATGTATGGGAGGAGATATAGTCTTCGCTGTACAACGGAATACCTCAGGCATCGAATACAGGAAAATTGTGTGGAATTGCCAATAAGTTCTCCCAGTATTTCTACGTTGGTAACCTGCCAGAAACGGTAATTACCAATTAGTAGTAGCTATTTCCAGCCTGTCCTGTTCTAGCTTAGCGCAGTTTGACAGCCCTTGCAACCAAAGCAGTGACGAATGCCGCCGTTTGACACGACTCTTACACAACTATGTCTCTCACTCTCACAGTCTGCGAGGACGAACCTCTCACGACCTTCAGCGCAGCTACAGCCTCCATTGAATCCTGCTGAAGCCTCCCAGCCCTGGATGTCTTCTCGAAGCCCCTCAAATGCTCAACCAGCGGCAGATCGAGGGCCGCTGCCATGAACCAGGATAGATCAACCCACGCGTCTGCCAACAACATTACTTCTTCTATCAGACCTAGAAACAGGCGGCTTATATCCTACGGTGATGAACACGATTCGGTGCACGAAGACACTGGCACCTCAACTTCGTGGTCTCAATCAAAAGCCAGGTCTCCCTTCCCTTCGCGAGGCGTATCTCCGATTCCTGATGCACACCCCTCGCGAGCACCATTTTCAACGGCGAATGCGGGATCGGTCGCGAATACTGGGCATGGGTCAAGGAGGAATGACCACGGATACATCAATTCATCATCTAGCTTAGGTTTGTGGGAGTCATGGTCGTCAATACAAGGCATTGCCTCGACTCTACTTGGAAGTGATGCGCAACAAGCCGCCAAGGGAAAGAGCAGTGGTGCATTCAATTCGACGGGGCGGAAAAGGTCCGGCAAAGTCCCAGGTCCAGTGCCTCCTATTCCTCAATGGGGACCTCAAACAGGTTCTGGGCAGAAGTTTAGTGTGGGCTCGAAAGAAGAAAGGCAGGCTATGGTCCAAGCCAAAAAGCGGGAAGCCTTACTCCTGGCAGAGGTGAACGAATTTCCCAATACGAGTGCTGCCCACAAACGACGGGATTCTGACCTGAGGGTTTCAAGTTCTGCCACGTCGGCTGAGCAGGATGGAGATGCACTCGTCTATGTACACAGAGTGAAGCCACAGGATACTTTAGCAGGAGTTATGATTAGATATCAGTGTCAGCCGGCCATGTTCCGGAAGGTCAACGGACTTTGGCCCAACGACAATATTCAGATTCGGGAGCATGTCTTCCTTCCAATCGAAGCTTGTGCCGTTCGAGGCAGAAAGATCGATGCGGAAGCCTCGATAGTCAACAACGATGTTTCCACCTCTACTCCCGCCGAGCAGCTTAAGCACAATTTCAGCAGATATTGCGATCTCCGCACAGATAAACTTTCGCCTTCTCTATCGAATCCACCAGACCTCGACTCCGAATACAAACATGAATACTTCGTCACCTTCCCCGGTAGAACCGAAAACGTCGAAATAGCCCGCATGCCCCGCCGAACGCTTGGCTTCTTTCCACCCTCGCGCCGAAAATCCCAGACCCTGCCCGAAACAGACCTGTACACCGACAGCCCCAAGACATCTCTCGACATCGCCTCGCGTCACAATTCCATCTCATTGAACTCTTCGCCTTCCAGAGATCGACCAAACCGACCACACCGCAGCGGCTCAGGATCCTATTTCGTCGACCGCCTCAAAGGTCCAGGAGGCATCGGGACGCTACGCGGGTGCGGGCCCGGAGGAGTAGTCAACCCGGGTCCCGCGGACGACAGCTTGAATAAGATGTTTGCGCACCACCTCCCCAATGTGGCACCGAGGCAGTCGTTCGATTCTGTGCATTCAGCTTCAAGCACTGGGCTGGAGAATGTCGGGGGTGTTATCGAGGGGTGGGTCAGGAAGGTTGGAACGAGGATAGCGGGGAGTATGGAACCGGGTGAGGCGTATAGGCAGCAAGGGAGGATGGGGGATTTGATTGAGTTAGAGAGTAGTGATCCTATCGAGGATGAGCGGAGTGGACTCGGGCAGCACGATGAAGGCGTTTTGGGTGCTGGGGCCGATGCATTTGATGGACCGGCGTCAGGGAGGAGTTCTAGGGATATTTTGAAGGGAAGAGGGACAGCTACTACGGACGTCACGGCTACCGAGGAGGCGCTGTTAAGGGAACGATTCCCGCCAAGGGGGAGGACGGTTGATGCTCAGACGAACAAGTGGAGATGAGATTCATTTACGTGCAATAGCGTAACTGTATTCCCATACATGTCTACAAGACAACATGCTTGATGACACGAGTTTTGAAATGGAGCTATATGGGATAAGAGAGATTCCAGCTCTGTGGATTTAATGCTTTCACTTGAGTCCCCGGCAGTTCTTAGATACATATTCATGTGGACCCCTCCTTTCATCGAGCACCGCCTCGAGCCAGCTCTCCCTGTCAAAGTCAATCATTGCAGATGACAGGGCCATGGAAGAACCTAGTGAACGCTAAGATCCGCAAGAAGGCACGATTATCATATTTAGTTAGAGAGAGCGGATCCGAGGAATTGCCTTCCGATCTCGATTCCCTGAGCGGTAGAGATCCCAGGGTGTTTGAACCATTGTGATGGTGTCAGACCCGAGGTGAAGACGGGCGGAACATCGCTGGTATAGAAAGCCCGTCGAAACTGGCTTTCGTCGTATTTCCACCATTTGAACAATGGGTTCGTCACCTCCCCGACCTTCCGAAAGGCATCATGCTACCATCTCGATATGTCTCAGCGAGAGGAAGACGTATCAGCAAAGTCGTAGAATCGCCTTCTCTCATATTGCTTCTGATGCAGTTATTCGCGAGACGAGACGAATGGCCCCCACGCGCAGGGTGACGAGCTATCAGCATGCTAAAATGGATACCCTGCAAGTATTCTGTGAAGGAGCTTGTCATACTGCCTTTCTAAACTGTCCATGGCTCACTCATGTTGACAGATGTCGGAACCTGCACCGTAAGCATACAGGTAAGGACAGTGTTAAGCAGGTGCTTGACCCACTGTCCTATTCTGTTTAAATTCCCGATTAGATCAGCTTGATCTCCTGACGGAGATGTCGCCATAGGCGAACTCGTAGGACGTCGACTTCCGAGTCGATAAGCAACACACAATAGAAGAGAGGCGCAGACTTTGGTCTGCGTCTCATAGCCTTCCTGAATCCAACAAAGCTTGACAACAGATTCGGCGAACAACAAACAGCTTCCAGGGTGGTTTTGAGAGATTACATACTGAAGTCGTTGTGGTTCCACTGTTCAGAGCTGATATCCCGTCAGCCACCAAATTGGATTGAATAGGCGCCAAGCGGTGCCTAGGTCTCCAGGCACGGCGCCCCTAAATCAGACATTCCATCTGCCCTTCCCAGGCGGGATATCAGTGCTCTGACCAGATCATAGGCATGCATTCAGCCTCAGGTATCAGGTCCAGGGTGTGCTTCCAGCCCGGTATACAACACAGCTACGAGTAAGACCGGACGCATCCCTTTCGTCTAGGTATAGTTCTTGTCTCATGTGACTGTCTGCCTTCGTGCAACCTGCTCTTTCGTGTCTCCTCTTTGCGCGCATCTACTGGTGGATTATAGATCCTCCACGTTTTCATGACTGATGAAGTAGTTTCCGGTGTCCGTGGCATTAGTGACGTTGGTCTGCACCAGACTTCCTCCTTTCAGTGCTCCATTCGCTACGACGCCTCCAGCAGCTGCTGCTCCTTTGGTCCTCTCGAGACGGTTGCCTCCGTTCAAAACCGTGAAGTTGGCAATGCTGATCTCGTTTGGATTGCGATTGACGATAGTTGGCAGGCCGAAGTATCTGGCGTCGACTTTCTGTTTGGAGACGTGGAGCTCATAATAGCCGCGATAGTATAGCTCGGACCATTGGAGCTCACGGTTGTCTCGGATCAAGATGTCGCTGATGTTGTTGGCTCTAGCAATTGAGATGTTTTGGCCTGCAGGACTTGGACTGCTGACTGCGCTGCCGGCAAACTCAACGCCAATTGCGCCAGCGCCAGTCGCCGGATCGTATGGGCTGTGGTCGAGCCAGACCAGATCGGAAACCCAGCTTATCAATGTCAGCAAACGGAGCGGAAGAAGTAAGGCTTGGAAGCTTACTTGGCGTGGCTATCGCCACTGATCATTACGTTGTTTGTGATGTTGTTGTCGTAGAGAACCGATAAAGTACGGTTGCGATTCGCTTGATACCCGTCCCAAGCGTCATAATCAAGCGGGTTTACGTTGCCGTATGCGACGGATTCGTTGACCCTTGAGAATACCGTCTGACTCCCAATGATGCGCCAGGTTGCACCGCGATTAGCTGACTTGATCAAGTTTTGGTAGAACCAATTCTCCTGTCTGCTGCCCATCAAAGATCTACCGGCATCGTTCGAGATTGAGTGGACATAATCAGTATTCCAATATAGGTCTGTGATCGAGCGATCATATTGACGAGTATCGAGCATGAGGAGATCTATAAGGTTGCCAATTTGGAAGGTCCTCCAGATCCTTAGGTTGTCGTCCATGTCTACCTGACTGATATCTTGTCAGTAAGCAGCCAACTCTCACCTAGGCAGAAACCTACCGTATCGGCATCCACTCGAAGTAGGCACGGACAGCATTCATTTTGCGTTGGTCTGTAGAGACACCGCCATCTTTGATGAAAGAGTCTTCGGTGTTATTGAGATCGGCGCTTCCGTCGCGGTAGGTGTTGTCTGCAACCTCTAAAGGATACTATTAGCTTCAACTTACAAAGAATCGCTCTGGCAGCAACCTACCATGATCGTCCCAGACAGGGATCCAAGGGAACATTTGATGGCTGAGTTGCAGATCAGCATCTGTCCTGTATGAGGCATATCGTTTGCGATAATCATAGAGCGTGAATATGTTCCGGTCCGGCAGCGGAACGCGATCGATTGAATATCCCCACCCATATGCGAAGCCATATCCAGTGTCACCGCTCTTGTATTCGTAGATGTAGTCGCCTAGATGGATGACATAATCCACAGAATCCTTCCGCACCGGATTGCCATACGCATTGAAATAACCGAACGGGAAATTGGAGCAAGAATAGATTGCTAGAGCTACCGAGCTCACGTCATCTTTTGCGGTAGGCGTGGTCTTGGTTCTGCCGACTGGACTCGACGTCTTCGAATTGCAGACATTGAATTGGTAGTAGTAATACGTGAAAGGATCGAGACCCAGTGCCTCGACCTTGACCGTGTAGTCGATATCAGAGGACGTGTAGACTGTGCCATGGTCCACGACATCTTTCAGAGCTTTGTCGGTTCCCACGACAAAGTTCAGGCACACTGGCGACTTTGAGGGCGGCTTTCCCTCATCCGTATCGTTGTAAATGGGTACAGGGTTGTACAAAGGAACGATTCCGGATACCGTTGAATTGTCATCGACGTCGTCCACCATGGGGGCACATCGTGTCCACAGGATTACAGACGACGCGTACGGGTCTCCAGAGGCGACACTATGAGTGAAATTGAGAGCGGACGGATCATAAGTGGCCCTAGGATTGTTTCTCCTGACTACTTTGGGAATTGAGATTCCAAGACCCGGATGATGATTAGAAGGACTGCGGTAGTTTAGGTTTGCGCCGTACGAAGCGAGCGAAGTGCCAGCGAAGGCGAGCAGAACGAGCGATTGCAGCATCATGTCTCGTTTGTGACTCGTGCACGTTTGCGTTCTCTCTGCTGACCAGCAGACGGCGGGGACCTGGACCACCTTATGTAGCTGCAGCAAAGGTCAAGCAGAGCTCAAGCTGCCAGGATGTCCCCACAGTCCGGTACTGGAGCATCATTCTTCGCCCTGACATAAACATTTCCAGCCATTCGGAGAGCCTCCGTCCTGCACGCTCCCAGATTTAGCCCGAGCCGACTGTTTTCCCCTGGTAGACCATCTCGGGGAGCTTCCTGTTTGGTCCAAGACGTGCAGAATCAACGTGAGGGTGCGTTGGTTTCGCGGTAAGCGTGACAAAGCGTGCTCCACCTTGTCAGATAAACCAGGTCCAGTCCTCGCGCACGTTGAAAAGTGCCGACGAGGATTCGTCAACTGCAGGGCCCACAAGGGACCCTGGTCTTGGTGCTCATGAGAAGAGCGTTGGCTGGGTCTAAGTAGCCTTTGTGAGTAAATAGTCCTGTACTTGTAGCAGCCGAGGCCCTTCGGCCCAAGTGGCTTAAGACACTAAGTCATCCTTTGGTGCTTCGAGATACGATGATAAAGTCTTGATTTGTGTTTCTGTTGATCATTTATTGAGTAAGACTGCTGATCAAATCTCGTCGTGCACCAGGCTCTCTCGCTATTCGAAGAGTATACATGCATCTTCGCCTCTCGCAGAACACGACATAGCTGACATCGTCGACGTTTTGGTGCGTACAAAGTCCCAGGACCCGACAGGAGATTATACCAATCCGTGTCGGGACAAGAACCCTCTGAGCTTCAGGAAGACATGTGGCCGACGTTGACGGCTGTTCTTGGCCAAGCCTGGGTCTATCTGCTGGGTTGTCGAAACTGACGAGCATGATGGACTGCCAGCACAGTATCCAGAGATGAACAAAGCCCTAGGCGACAAGACAACCCACAGAGGCGGACTGGTTGTTGGCTGCGCAATCTGGGTTCGCAAAGGTTCAAGTCCTGCGGCAAGAAGATGGCAAAGACAAAAAGCCGACCAGACTTCCTCGTTAGAACGCTTCCTCCAGAGTCCCTGGAATCCAAATACTACGATTTTCCGCTCGTCCGTTCCACATCGCCACGAGAACACAGCCAGAATCCTCTACCGGCCCGTCTGATCCTGCCATCTTCGAAGAGTGCTGTGAATGCTGGGCTTTGTTCGTCGATCCTACCTTTCAACGACGTGGCTTAGGTACTATGCTGTGCCAGTGGGCCACTGATCAAGCGCAAGCAGAAGGCGTTCCAATTGTTCTGCAGAGCACTGCTGCTGGACGCAGAACTTACGAGAAGGCTGGTTTCGAGGAGTTTGATGAATTGAGCGGGGAAGGGCACACGGGTGTGCCAAATAGTATCAGGCTCTGGAGCATGGTATGGGAGCCAAGAGGACGGGAAGGAGAGTGGCTCAAGAGAGCGAAGGTGTCGGTTCAGGAGTTCGCCCAGAAGAGCACGCTCAAAACCACCACCACAAGCGATGCAGTACCATAATAGTGAGACCAGCATTGCCTATTCGGGCAACAGGGTTTGTCCGGCCCCTCTTGGAAAGTTACAAGGTGACAGCAGTGCTCGATCCAGGGTGCGCTACGGAAAGAAGAGACCATACCAACGGCACGACTGTTTGCTGACAAGATCCACCGTCGCCGCACATGATCAGAGCAAGCCAAAGCCAACAAGCTGGGAAGTGGCAACCTCCTCCTGGGAAAGAGAGCTGTATGCAAGACAAGAGCTGCTGCTGAAACGAAGATGGGTGCTGTCGCACACGCACTCAGCCAAAGTCTGGGTGGCCTGGCCCATGGTGTGTCGAGATTAAATCCGCCCTCGGGCATACGTTCGATCTATAGACTTCTGCTCCCGATAGAGGAGTGGCTCGCCGAGAGGCATGTGGAGTCCGCTTACTTTGGGGGTTCCGACGTTGGTCGTGCAGTTTGATAACACTGCCATTATTAGCGTGGGGTCTCGACCAATATTCGCAGTACTGGATAACAGAAACAAACAGTTGAGGGACAGGGGCTGAGGCGGGTTTGGCGGCATTGGTCATGGCCTCAATGATATCCCGCGGGATAGCAACTTCTGACCGGCGCAAGAGTCGGGTCCTGGTCTTCGCCTCGCCTTCGCTCCCATCGTGGGCGCTTCCTCGGCGTAGTGGGAGGCGAGCTTACACACAAGGTCGGCGATTAATTCACAGCATCGCTACCAAAGCGACGCATTGTTCCTATTGACCGCTCCAGAACCGTTCTACGGCTCTTGCACTAAATACACGTTCCACGCTGCTCTGGATCGCCAAATGCCTCTACATACAATGTCTCCTTCAGCTATATTCAGATCAGATCAACCTCTGAATGGTATCACGAACGGTTCATCACCTGCGAAACGATTAACCCCAGGCGTATACGTCCCAACAGTAGCATTCTTCGACCACAATGAGGACGTCGACATTATCTCCACCGAGAAGCATGCCGCAAGACTTGCCAAGACAGGAATCGCAGGAATCGTAACCCAGGGCAGCAACGGTGAAGCCGTCCACCTCGACCGAGAAGAACGAATGCGCATCACTAAGGCAACACGCCGCGCCCTGAATTCTGTTGGACGTGATGACATGCCCATCATCGTCGGATGCGGCGCCCAATCCACCAGAGAGACCGTTCGACTCTGCGAAGGAGCATCCTCATCTGGCGGCGACTACGCATTGGTTCTTCCACCAAGCTACTACGGATCACTCATCACCTCGGATCTACTACTTGCCCACTTCACCGCCGTAGCGGACGCATCACCAATCCCACTGCTCATCTACAATTTCCCAGCCGCCGCTGGAGGCCTGGACATGAGCTCTGACCAAATCCTCACCCTGTCTAAACACCGCAACATCGTCGGCGTCAAGCTCACCTGCGGAAACACCGGCAAGCTCTGCCGCGTAGCCGCAGGCACCAAAGACGAATTCCTCACCACAGGCGGCTCGGCCGATTTCATCCTCCAGACCCTGATCGCCGGTGGAGACGGGGTGATCGCCGGCCTTGCCAACCTCGCTCCCAAATCATGCGTGAAAGTCATGGATCTGTACAGAAAAGGAGAGCTGGCTGCAGCACAGGAGCTGCAATCAATAGTAGCGAGGGGTGATTGGGTTGCTATCAAGGGTGGGTTTGTGGCGGTTAAGAGTGCTCTGCAACTCTCTGAGGGATATGGCGGCGCACCTAGGAGGCCTTGCCTTGCGCCGGATAAGGCGGGAGCTGCGGCGCTGTCTGAGCAATTTCGGGAGGTTATGGAGTTGGAGAGGAGTCTTTGAGTGAGAAGGCGGGTCGACTGCGGTAATGTGTACAGACGGCACTCAAACTTGGTTCAAAAGCGTTCATCCAACCTCGATATATCTTTCTTCACCGCGCCGTCTCTCACACGAGGAGAGCGTAACTTGGATGGACCTCCTTGCCCACTGAGCTGTCGAGTATCTTGCTCCTAGCTGCTGCATCCCAGTACAGGATCATCTGTGTCGCGTGAGATGGCAGTGGGACGACACATGTCCCAACCTTTAGACCCACCGCGGGATGTGACTTGGCCACAGCAAGGGTTGCCCCTTTTCTTGCCAGTCTCCTCCTGGTCTGTTCTCCCCATGATGATAATAAAAGAATACGAGGTTGAGAAAGATAGCCCGACATTGTAGGTTACAGTTCGAAGTGAAATCGAAGGTGTTGTGAACTGTCTCTCCCTTCCGTTGTGTTTTATCTGGTCAACTTCCTCCCCCCTCAAACCGCATCCCATATGCGTCAGAAATTCCCCTCCTAACCCCTCCCATACCCATACCCAACCCCCACTCCTCCGTACTCATGTCGCCAATCCAACAGCTAGAATACTTCCGCGTCCCGCCCCCCTGGCTCTTCGTAAAACTGACCATGTTTCCAGCGCGAGAAGGCCTCCCGTTGTGTGTTTGTGTACGCTGATAGTATCGAAAGCACGGAATCTGAGTGTGCGGGTATGCGAACTCTCTGGGAGTGAAAGTGAGGAAGAAATGCCAGGCCTATTGCCGGATTGGAGGGGATAGACCGCAGGATGTCGAGGTCGCTGCGTGAGTAATCTATCTGCCTCTCCTATCCCCCGTTGGGTTCCACTGGGACCAGACGATTGACCTCCCCTACCAGCAAAGCACGGATCGAACAGGGACTTGGGTGTATAAAAATGAACGCAACCGGAGACCTGAACTGGCTCGACTCCCCCTCCATCCTCGACCCCGCCGTCAAACGTCTCGCGAAGGTGAAAGGCCTCGGGCTGGACGCCGGATTGGACTCAGAACGTCGAAGGTCTTGATGATGGGAGATGACAAAAGCCAGGCTCTATTGTTTCCACCTCAACTCACGGGCACCGTGCATCGGATTCCGGGGCGCAACTGTGCCAGTTTAGAGGCTGAGCAGTGGAGCTTTCAAGGTGGCACCCCAACACGCGGGATGGCAGTCATCGGAAACTTGCGACACAGCCAATCCCGTTTCATAGATCTTCCTCCAGAAAAGTTGAGACAAAATCATTCTCAGGTCACACTGTCAGGAGAGATGGTACTTGTTCCTCCGCAATCTGAGCGTTCTTGGAACATGGCATCCTGCGCGCGTCCCAGAGGATATTTTTAGCGGGGAACGTAAAAGAGACACGGCTTAAGACGGGTACTTTGGCTAGACGGATTATAGACGACGTTCAAAAGTGACGCACACGCTGTTGAGGCTATGAGAGAACGGAGTTTGTATGGCTCAGTCTGGGGCATTGAGGTTGATGACTTCGTAGAACAAAAGGCATCGCGTATCTCGTGCGAAGACCTGGTGCCTCTCCAAAATTGGAGTCAGCGTCCACGATCCCTGCATGTAGCCCCTATATAGGTATACACTGCCCTAAGACTCCTTTTCCACTGCCCTCTTCTCAACATCATCACTCAAACTCCCTGCACCCTCCCCTGTCAACTCCGTACTCCTCCTCGCAGCTTCGATCTGACTCGGTCGTCTTATCCTCTTCCACTTAGCTCTATCCACCTCATCGTCCTCCTGATTCGCCGTGATCTCAACAGCCTCATCTTCAATCTCCTCGGGGAGTATCAAGTTGAGGAACAGGCTGAGAAATGCTGTAACCGCGAACCCCGTCTCCAAGACCAGCTCGATAGCGTTGAAGAAGCCGATTAGGGCGGTATTGGAGCCGGAATAGGTAAACACGTAGGTGAACCAGGTAGGGACAAGCGTAGCGCCGAACCCGATGGACATAGCGGCGGTGAGGATGAAGCGGTTGCGGCGGGTGAAGGGGACGGTACTGATGATCCTTATACCAGACACCGCAACAGCCGAGAAGAGAAAGGTAGTCATCCCGCCCAATACCGAACTCGGTATAGCGACAAGCGCTGCGGCGAATTTAGAGAGGACACCCATGATAACTAGGAAGAAGCAGGCGCAGTATCCGGCTTTCCGATTGGCGCATTTGGTGAGGGCGATGACTCCATTATTCTGAGCGAACGTGGACACAGGGGTTATCGTGCAAAGGCAGGCGACGGCGCTGTTGATCCCGTCGGCTAGGACGCCGCCTTGGATACGGGAGTCGAAGGTGCGGCCTTCAACCTCGAGGCGCGAGACGTCGCACGAGGCTGTAATGTCCCTGTAAGAGGATCTGTTAGCTATGGTTTACGTTGAGGGTGCGAGGATGTTGGTGCCGCCTTACCCGATAGCTTCCATCATTAAGACGACATAGACTGCTAAGAAAGGCAGTACTAAAGGAGCGTACAGCGATAGTGGAAAAGTCTTGACCCAAATGAACGACACAGCTGGCGCGCGATCAATGCCGCTTCGGTCGAAATAACCACAAGCACCTGCGACGATGCATCCCATCAAGAGCCCCACAACAACCGCACAGGACTTCATGATGGGGCTGCCGAAGCGCTCACAGAAGATGATGGTGACAAAGACGAGGAACCCGAGACCGATGAATTCTGCCGAGCCCCAGGGCAGAGGGTGAGGAGCGGATTTGCTGGGACAGAGTTGGAAGGGCCCGGACGTTGGTCTGCTAGAGCAAGTACCTGATCCACCTGCCCAGCCCTGGAAGCCGGATCTGATGAGGTTGATTCCGATCAGCGCGACTGTTGGACCTGTGACAATTGGTGGAAAGATCTTTCTCAGCCATGTGGGTTTGGTAAAGGAGGCTGCTATTTCGAGTAAGGCGCAGATGGCGGCCGTCCCAATGATGGCACCATACCCCTGTGGGCAGGGAAGTTTGTTCCCAGCGGCATCTGTCGGGCAAAAGCCCGTTGCGTACATCTGGGCAAAAGCACCACTGGCAACAGGTATGGTTGCAAAGGATGTTCCAACAACCGAGATCAAGCCTGTCCCAATGAAATAGGGTGTGCCGTAAATATGAAAGCGAGTGATTTGGATCGACGATAGGAGACCGCGGACGATTAACGAGGTCGACACCAAATATTGGGCAGCTGCGGCATCAAGATTGCCACCCCCTTGTCCTGCGAGAATGATAGGCGGAGTGATGACGCCTGCCAGCATGGAGAGAGCGTGTTGAAAGCCGAGGACAAGTGCTAGCATGATTGGCATTTTATCGTTGAGCCCAAAATATGGTGCAGCTCGTTTGGCGCGCTTCAGACCTGGGAGGTTCGGAGTGAAGAGGAAAGCATAATCATAGTCGCCCAGTAGACCCTCCCTCGTCGTGAATTGTTTGCGCATGCGTCGAGGTATGTCACCCAACTTCTGCCCAAAGGGTTTTCTGGGTCCCATACTGGGACCAATCTGGTCTGGTCCCTCAGACATTTTGGATATACTGCTTGCTCGTGTGCTGCAGGTAGTTCAAGGTAGCAGATGTATGCTCAAGGATCACTTTTGGAGGTTTCGTGGATCTCTTAAACCGCTCATCAACTATCCATATGATGTGGCTAAATGTTCTCGTTGACGCAGGTGGATCGAGCTGCAGAGGATCGTTACCGAAAGAGGCAGATCTGCGATAAGCAGTCAGATCGAGAGGGATGAATTCCCGATTCGTGGGGGCTCAGTTGTGGTATCTGGTTTTTGGAATTCGAGACTCTACCGGTGAATTGGAGGTACCGGAAAGACAAACATGGCAATTGATCGTATGCTATGTCCAAACGCTCAGTGGTTTCCAACGGAGCTCAGTCGATGCGATCGAGAAACAGATATCTACGCCGGCTATATGTGATCCATCACAATCATAAGAAAGCTTTCGCTGCCGGAGCCATGTCAACAGTTCTTCCGTAAAGGTCCCCGCACACCTCACCAGTTTCGTAGCAACGCGGCGGCGACGAACGAAAGCGGGATCCACCGCCAGAGCCTCGCCAATAAAGATGTGACGGCGGTGACAGCGGTCACATTTGGGTATGGTTCGTGGACGGGGGCAGCCTGGCCATGCCTCTCCCAGAGCCACTATCAGCAATGGTATACGAAGCTATCAAGGATGTACGTTGATAGAGATAAGCGTGATTGGCAGTTTGGGGGCGATTTGCAGATGTTTCCGCTTCTGCAAAGCTGTGCATCATGAAGCTCTTGGCAATCTGCAGCCAATGAGATTGGACAGCGGCATGATCCGTGTCTTGGTCCGACATGTCAGCATCGCTCCGCAGGTCGCGATCCAAGTGAGTCGAGATGCTTGAGACTGACTGCAGGTCGTCGCGATTCCGACAATACGGATCTCCCGCAGGACAAGATCTATGCCGGCTGCTGCCGTCGCATGGATTGTCGAAAACCAATGGGCAACACGTGGAGGTGCATTGTATCGGGTGTGCAGAATAACAGTTTCCAGCCCACCGCCTATTTTTTGGGGCACAACTGCGGACTTTCTGCCATCTCCAATGTGTTTCAGCGTTGTCACCCTGGTTCATGTGCTTTGATGATGCAGCCACATGCGGCTTGCACAAGTCGGGCTTGTCTAGATGCGTCCAAGTGAACGATCGAGCAACCTCCAGTCTTTTCACGGTTTGAATCTCATCCTGAAGCCCTTGTCTTGATCCCCGTCTGATGAACCAGCTATTTGTCTCACGACGTAGGTGAATCTAGCCACGACCTCACCCTCGCTTACGCTCATAGCATTGAAGTGTTTGCGCACGGCCATGGCAAGCTGTTCCTTGGTTTGCTTGCCGCTCTCGTCAATGTCGATGGAGGGTGTATTGCTTGCACCGTTGGCTGTACCTTTCAACCGCCACCTGCTTCTGTCCTTCAAACCAGCCATCTCTTTTCGATGTTTTTTCAATACGCGTTGTTTTCGCCGAGCCGCAACCACACTGGGAGAGCATAGACCTTTGCGTGCTGCATTGGCGAGAATGAGGTGTGCTTGAGGGTTGATTTGCGCACCCGAGGTATTCAAGCGATGCGCATGCCGATAGCTGTGCAGGTCTTTGAGGTCCATGTCATGCCAAGATATCTGAATCAACCTTGTTAGCATGACCCAGCACATTGGAGGGGATCATTGCATATGGTGGTTTTCGCTGTACTGACTCGTGGAAGGTCGGGATCTGCGGGGTTCATCAGGGCAGAAGGTACCGCGTACTGAGCGTTTCTGTGCAGCGAAGGTATTGACGTTCCATTCCCCGTTACGTATGGTTGTGTTGTGCCACTTTTCTTGGTCTTTGATAATACAGAAGTAGACATTGTCGAAAGACGATCCTTGGTAGCAACGCTCGAAGTGTCGGATCGGGAATCATCTGGGTTGCGAGGGCGGCTGAGTTGTGACGGTGGCATTGGCACGAGGGTCACTCAGTAGAATTTTGAGATCACTGGCAATCATCAAAGAGCGACTGTTCGCAATGATGCTTTTCGTATGTGCAGAGTTTTGTGGAAGAGCCACAAAGTTGCGCTGTGCACAGCACTCTTCGACATCTTTTTAGGCGAAGCTTGGACCACTTCGCGTGACGCGCGACGTCTCGAAGCCGAGTCATGAGCTAGTGCAAATTAGGATTAGCAGTAATTGGCAAAGATATTGGCTTGGCATCAGAATATCCAGTGCGGAAGCGAAGGCCTCATGGGAAAAGATCAACGTCAAGATTTGATATCAGATGATTCAGTCTCTATCCAATAGATGACCTGTAAGAGACCATTTTGGTCGTCTGGCTTCCACATTTTCCCTCAATTCCCAGCGTAGATGGCATGAAAAGTTTTCCAAAACGCTTGCTAATCGATGTCAAAAGAAAGCGCCAATCGCTATGCTATACTTCTTCTTGTTACGTTTGACAAGATTGCACTGGCCAAGTTGACCTTCTCTCTTAGACTTCTTGTATCCAGACCTGCGAGGGATGATTAGTTCTGTTTATGCGATGGTAGCAGGAATTTCGAAACTTGCCTCCATCTTCCCCATATCCTGCTTCTCCCTCCTCGCTCCCGATTTGGCGCTTTCAATCAGCATGTCCAGATCGTCTTGGTCGCCCATGGTGATCATATCGCCATCATCTTGCATCTGCACTTTCAATCGTCGCCGCAAGCCAAACTTCTCTCGGACCTTGCCCTCAAAGTCGCCATACTCAACCGCGGGCCCAATCATGATATATCGAGTCTCGGCATTCGAGTGGACTTTGACTCGGATCTTCTTGACCTCTGCTTGCCGCCGTGTGCCCGCTCTTTGGTGGGCGGAAGGTCGACGTGCTTGCATGCCTGGACGTGCTCCTGCGCCTCCGACCATCTCAAAGTCAACCCCGTCATCTTGCATAAAGTCGTCATTCTCGTACCCGTCCGACAGATACTCCTCTTCCTCATCGATGTATGCCGGCTGTCTGTTGCCGCCCATTGCATTGGAAGTGACCCGCCGCGTTGAACCTTTCGGTACTGGGGTTTGATACATATCGTAGAGATCTGTCATCACTGTCATCGACTCGTCGGTTGTTTCACCGTATAGCGCAGGCCGACTTTGTGATGGACCACGTCGGACCGTGGGAACTCGTGGTTCTGAAGCGGTTCGCAATGTGCCGGGTCTCTGGCGAGGAGAGACCATCATACTTGGATCTCCCATAAGCGGAAGTGGTGCTCGTTCCACGCTGCTCATACTCATTGGATCGCTCATCGAGGACAGATTCGTTCCTGTCCGTTGCAACGCTGGTGGACGATTCGCTGGGTTGCGAACCGATGCTGCTCTTCCTGTCGTCCCATTGCTAGCAGAACTCGGAGCGGCTGGCGGTTTGTCATTTTCTGGGGGAGGTGTTGGGGGAAACATGTTTCTGCTCATGGCAGGCGGTGCACTCTGTTCTCTTGCCCCTCGGCTTGTGAGGCCTGGTTGTACAAGGTTTGAAGCTGCATAACTGATATTCTCAGTCGGTCGTTCATCTCTACCCCGAGGTTCTGCAGCCAATGCTGCTTTTTTCTCTGATCCTGCAAAGCCAGTAAAGGCATTGGATCTGTCAGAGGCAGCGACCAGCCGAGCTTTACCGAGATAATCCTTGGTCTTGAGATTCTTCACCTTTGCTTCGTTCGGGCGATAGACGACGCCGACCGGTATCGAGAAGACGGTGTATCCCTGGACATATCAGCTTCATGCATCTTTCACCATTGATACCGAGCTTACCTCTGCTTGCTCACGAATGGCTTCGTCGATGACTTCGTGATCCGGGGTGACCTTCTCCTTCACCGCAAACTCGAAGTCTTTCATACCAGCTTCATTCTGCTGCAGGTAGACATAACATAGGCCGCGGTTGAACAGCACCTCGCAAGAGTATAACCGGAACTTCAATCCCAATTGCTCGTAATCAATGTATGTATTTCCGCGAAGGTAGAGAAGTGTGTCGTTGAAGTTGGCCAAAGCCTCCTCGAAGTCGCCGATCAAGAAGTTGGAAACGCCTTGCTGAAAGTAGGCGACGGCTAAATATTTGTCAAGCTGAATGCACCGCTGATAGCATTCGACCTATGCAAGTCAGCGAAGCATGTACAAGATGAGCTATCCTGCGTACCGCTTTCTCATGCTCGCCCAGCGTAGCATGTATCACTCCGCAGTTGAAGAGGATTTTGGAAGTATCGGAGATGTTGTCAAAGACCTTCAGTGATTCCTCGAATTCGTTGTTGTCATAATGGGCCAGCGCTTGTACCCATGTTTCAATTTCCTGTCCAAAGTCAGCGAACTCGACTGGACAAGTCTGATGATGCCCCGCTCGTACCTGCTTCAGAGACATATCCTAGCAAAACTGAAGGTCCCCGTTCTGTCCCAGTTTCGATGTTCTCTTAGTCTTTCGTTCAGCGCAATCGGGTGGGGGGACTTCGTTCGACGGGGGACGTAGACTTCGGACGAACTTGGTGGAAGACGACTTTCACAGACTTCAGAGGTATGCGAGAAAGGTCAGAGAAGGGCGCGTGGGAACGAGGAAGGTACCCACAGTGATGAAAGTTCGAAGGGGGGGGGGGGCGGTGGATCGGCAGAGGCTCTCTTGGGATCTCGGCGCGTAGCTGCAGGCTCCGCGGGGTTCTAGATGGGCGGTTATTCAATTCGAAGGCAACCAATAGGTGCCAGTATTAGGAACAGAGGGAAAAGAGAAGACAACTATCGACACGAAACGTCAAGCTTCTCGTCAACAGTGGGAATTATTAATAGAGATACAAATGCAGACCAGCACACACGGGAGGTAGGATTAGGTGAGAACGAGAGACACCTAGGAATTGAAGGAGAGTGGAAAGAGAGGTGCGGAAGCAGGGTAGAAGAATGTATAGAGTCAGCAGCTTCAACATGATGCATTGATGGACTGTTGAACAGAAGCTGGCAGAGGAAGGATTCAGCCAAGAGGAGGAAACATGTATCAGGTCTGACCAGAGTCGGGATGTTTCAAGCAGGCCAGGGCTGCAGGAAGCGGCGGGCCCTGTTTGCTGAAGATGAGCCAGGGTATCACGAGTACGAGTGCCTGGATTCCAGAGCACTGTGTCGCAGAATCAACCGTTCGGTATCGTTTGCTCTATTGTTCTACCACACAGGGCAGAGCTGCTGGCAATAGTGGTGACTTGAACAGTCAGCGATTGGGGTGATGAGGGCGAGTTAGTGAGTGGTGGAGGCATCGTCTCTGCAGGGGCAACAGGGGGCTTCGGGGGCTGGTCTCTCGGCCGCAGGCGACTCTGCGGGCAGCAGAGTGCAGTGGCTTGTCACCTGGAGATCCACATCCGCGCCCACTGCGCCTCCTCATGCGGGGACTACCCCCCTCCGTCCTTTGGGGCCAGACACCTCTTGTGGCGCCCAAGTCCTGCCATCCGTACATCTGTCCCCATCTCTCTTCAATCTTCAGCCATCCTTTTGCGCCAACATTCATTCGCATCGATCCCGTTCCAACAGCATCCGGCTACCTTTTTCTTACCGATCCTTCGCATGGCAGCAGAATCATCCTCAGCCGTAGTTGCTTGATGGAAGCCGGCAGGGTACTATGAACGCGCGCGAATCTGTAACAGCGTCGTGTGACGGTTAACGTTCATGCCGTTCGGCATAAACCTCGAGCATAGCCTCATGGAGGCCTTGGCCGATCGGCGATGCTCTGAAATGGCCATTGTGGCAGGATCGCGCTTATGTTATGCCCGTGACGTTGTCCTGCCTCGCGATTCAATCTGCTTCCTATGCTTGGGCACTGGTGGTGAAATATTATCCACTTCCCGGGAACATGTCATGCCCACAGTGCTCGCCATTTTCTTGCCGGTGCTAAGTCCAGCCAAGCTGTGGCAGAGCGCTATCGCGGTCTTCGTGTCCCAGTGCTTAGATCTAAGGCCGGCAGCATAACAACTACTGGTACACACGTTTCAATTCTGCCAGCTAAGCAGGCCGCAACAACGATGACTCATCATCTTGGCCTTGACCGACAACACTTCCACCATCAGCACATCTCCTCGGCCGGTTCGAAGTCTCCATCAGCTATATCCGTACTTCAATGTTTCTTGATTGATGTGTTTGCATAGGGACCTTGGATCGGACAAATCAAGCAGGAAGGTATTCAAGGGTGAAGCCCTAGAATGATTGATGTGAGCCCAAGGGAGATACAGCCTTGTCGAATGAGGATATACACATTAGTATTACTACTTGTTTTTGCCAAGTCAATCTCTCGGGTCAAGTGGCGCATCCCTAGAGAAGAGTCATCGACGTTTCTCACTTTGAGCGCTGCTTCAGGCCGACTCTATCGTGGACGTGCCGCACCGTCCATTCCCTCATCCTCTTCCAGAACACTTCCAAAACTTTCTGTCCTATCCCGGGCTCTCTCTCGGGAAGACACATCTCTATCCGGACTTGTACCTCCCGCCAGCACTCCTTCTCGCAAGCTTTGCAGGGCGATGTCCGGAGCGAGATCTGCCGCTGCGGCAGCATAGTCGCTCCTCCGCCTGTATTTCTTCCTCCTCTTGCTCCGGCTCCGCATGCTCTCTCTGCTCTCGTTCCACGCCATTGCAGCTGTTAGATCACCCTTGCCATGCTCCTCATTGGCTTGATCATTTTGACCTGTTCTCTTCCTCTTCACGTTCGAGCTCTGGGTCTCTGTCGCGCTGGTACTGCAGCTTCGACTCGGACTACGACTCCTCCGTCGGCGCATGGTCCTGCGCTTGGCCGACTCCGGACTTACGCTGCGAGTTTGGCTACGTCCTCTTCTCGTGCCATCAGCGTAGCTTTCTCTCCTGCGTATTTGAGGTCGTGAATTGGTGCGGGAAGACTGATGAACGGCACGACTTCTCTTAGAGCGGGCTCGAGAGTGCTCGGGTGATGTAGGAACGGACGGAAGCTCGTTCGTCTTGTGGATCAGCGGGTCACCACCCATGTGTTGCGTGGGTACACTCGACTGCGACTCTGCCATCGCGTGCTAATCGCCAGGGGTAAATTGATCTGCTCTCAAGGGATAATGAGTTGCGGTGGAGTGCTTTCAGTAGTTGTGAAGTGAATGACTGAGAAGCTGCAGAAGGGACTCAATGTGACGAGGCTGCACCAGGCAGACAAGTTCCCTGAATTGAGCCACAATTCGCGAACTGCTCTCTGGCCCGACCAGAAGAACGCGAAAATGCTATAGTCGATCTGTTTGGTCTGATCTAAATGTCTGACTGACGAGAAAGGATATGATTAGCCTGAAAGCGTGAGAAGTGGTTCACGAGTTCAATTGTGGTGGAAGGCGGATGTTGCGGGGAAAGGGACATTCGGCCCTGTCATCTATCTAATGCAGGGACGGGAGTGCCGTGGACTCGGAATTTGCCCGAGCCACCGTGCGGAACGACCAGGTTCACCTCAAGAGGCATACCGTGGAAGACAGCCAGAAGCTCGGAGTGTCTCCAGAAAATGGTCAAACAATACTGCCACGGCTACTTGGTTTCGCTGCAGGTATATGCTGCTGAGACGGGAAAGTTGGGAGAGAGACAGCATTGCACAAATGCGCGGAAGGGTAGGAACAAGAGATCACCTAATGTCACGGCGTGGGCCTTGGACTCATATCGTCTGACCATACCGTAATATTGTTGATTGTTATTGGATGCACTAGAATATTGCATGCCTTGTTGGAGTGAAGAACGAGCGGATGTGGTGTGAAAGCTCCTCTTCATTTGGTTAAACATTGTGGTTAAACATTGTGGTTAAACATTGTGGTTAAACATTGTGGTTAAACATTGTGGTTAAACATTGTGGTTAAACATTGTGGTTAAACATTGTGGTTAAACATTGTGGTTAAACATTGTGGTTAAACATTGTGGTTAAACA
>JAABUK010005018.1_pt1 | contig 21040 bp, 30 predicted proteins | sample 5559141 | NCBI WGS metagenome assembly JAABUK01 (sample SAMN10711869, study PRJNA513367) | rock metagenome | isolation source: Antarctica rocks | place: Antarctica: Victoria Land, Pudding Butte nord | collected 2016-01-03
CTGAATCTAATGGCAAAGCAGCTCAGCCAGCAAACACAGAGCACACCGCATTGCCAACACTCCTTTTCCTGTTTAATACAGATAAGGGAGGGCCCCAGCAGACCAGGGAGCGCTGCCTTGGGGGAGGGGGGTCTGGAGACTCGCTTGGCACAAGCTGAGGCCTGCTTAGTCAGCGGCCAGCTGTCTGCAGCTGCATCCCAGTTGCAAAAAGTGGTCCAGGTGATCAACTGGTGTCCTAGCAATTGTGAACAAGCCTGCATTGATTTGCTGGCCACACCTGCATGTTACTGTATGCTTGCTGTTGGCACAATGCTGAACATTGACTTTGGCTTGACCACACACATCAGTAAATCGCAAGATAGTGATGTTGCCTCAACAGGTCATTGAATTTCAGGCAAGATGTTTGCACACACAGTCTATCTGTTTTGACGCTATGTGTTTTGACGCTGGTACTTCTTTCAGATTTGGATGTGTAGTACCTTGAAAGTGCAGCATGTTGCTCTTTGCCCTTGATACCTTTTGCAATATCAAACCATGCTTTGCATCAAGTACTGAAACTTTTGCTGCAGGGCACAGAAGCAGCGTCAGTGGTGCAGGATTGGGTGCAAGCAGCCCAAGCCCGAGCTGTGGCAGAGCAAACCTGTGCCTTGCTGCAAGCACATGCTGCGACCCTTGCTGCCAGCCTGTCTCATGAGTAGAACTGTGCAAAAGTAGCTGGTAGCCTCAAGGCATGTGCACATTAAATGTATCTGAGCAGATAGATACCATGAGTCATCTTACTTTACTTGCTTAAGATTTTGCAAGTGATGGCAATCACCCATGCACTTGAATGCAGGTCAGGCAAAGCAGTACAGTTTCATCAAAAGCTACAACATTAAAAGCATGATGGCGTGCCTCCTGATTGGCAACAGAGTCCTCAGTATGTTCAGCATGTCTATGTTCTACCAGTTAAAGAATGCTGTCGTCATACAAGGATATATACATCGATGTCCACTTGCAGTGGCAAACCTATAGTACTGATATTAAAATCACATTGTGCAGCGGAAATCCTAAAGTGTGAGACATTCAAATCACCACTTGTCAACAAACAGCTCCTTGTCTGCGTCAGTGACAGGCAGTACTGTTGACCTGCCATTAGGCTCAACAATCATCTGAAAAGTGAAAAATTGCTGCTGCATAACATCTGCAAGCCCTGGGGATGAGAAAAATGGCATCTTCCATCCCTGGGGCTTCCCATTTCGTGCAGAATGAGTGCTGTCTAAATCAACACAAGCAAGGCAGCTAGTGTTCACATCAACCTGGAGACTCATGTTGCGCAGCCTGGGAACAGGAACAAAATCATTACACTTTGCAACCCCTGCAGCCCAGGGCCTGCCTCCTAGGGCGTCTTGAGTCCAACCAAAAGCGCTTTTACCTGGGTTCTGAGCATCGGTCGGGGTTTCCTTAGCAATGCCCACAAACCAGTATTGCCGTGAAGTCTCAAGTTTGATGTGATATACTTGCCCTGTTGACATTTCAGGACCAGCATTTGCAACTACATTATAATTTTTGAAAGGTGTGACACTTGGTACCCATTGCCCTTTGGCCATGCTTTGGGTAACAATAGCACCATCACTCACATATGTCAGCTGGCATGCATCTGATGGCAAATTGGAAGGTTTGTCTGTAATTCTGCATACCCCCTCCAGTCCAAGATAATCAACAAGGCACTTGTAGGCATGTAGCTTGTCAGGCGTGATGATGGCTTTATAAGGCGCCGCGCTGTTTGCTATATCAAAAAGACGGCATCGCAGCATTGTCAGAATTTGTTGAAAGCTGTAAGGGTCAAAGGCGAGAAAAACCCTGCCAGTTGAATCCCGGTCTAGACAGTCTTCCCAGCGTCCACTGAACATGGAAGCCAGATGCGAGCCCTCCACCTGCGCATGGACAGAGCACACTAAGCTGACTGCTTCTTTGAGGAAGCTCTTGTGTGCGCTGCAGAGTCCAGAGGCTGGCTCATGCAGGCTTGCAGCTTATGCTACACTGTTGACAGCTTTTTACACAATGCGCAACCAAAATCGTACGAGACGCGTCATGTCATGCTAACAGTATGCAGTTACTATTATCAGTTTGATGATGTCCATTGCCAGCTGATGCAAGCATTGTGCATATAAAGCTGCTAGTACTGACTGCCGACAACTACAGAGTCACAGGGCCATCGCTATAAATTCTGTACAAAAGAGGTCCAATTGTTTTTAAGTTGTTGAACAACTTACCTGAGTGAGTGTTGCCCTCTTGACAGAAAAGAAGACTCCACCCACATTAAGATCTAACACATCATTGTTTGCTATTCCAGCAGCTGACATTCTCTGCTTCTCTTGTGCCAAAGCTTCAGCCTGTTGATCTAGCAATTCAGCCCTCTGATCTACTACTGCTTGTGCCTGCACAGCAAACTTTTGGCCTGAATTGTGCATGTTGCGGAACATTGCCTGGCTCTCAAATATGCACTACAGCATTCTCGCAAGACTGTGTGGTGCGCAAGCGCAACATAGCTGTCGATCAAGCAATATGCACACCTGCAGTACTTTGGCCTCCTCCCGTTGTAGCTGTTCTGCCAGCTGCCTGAACGAAGCACTTGCACTCTCGAAATGCAGAATACCGTTTGTTGACATCGCGCAGAGCGATACAGGTGCAGTCGTTCTGCTGCAGTTTCGTCAGTCAGCTCTTTGGTGGGGACAAAAAGCAGGGCATATTGCAGTGCCCTGCGCCCTAGCACTTTCCTTATCAATGTCACATCCAGTATCTGACCAACAGCTGAACAGGTCATGCATTTGGACAGTCACTGACTCAATGACCCTGCTGCAGCATACTGATGCGCATCAGCTAATGGCGCAGCAGATGTTGTTTTGATGATCTGAAATGATCGGAAATATATGTTTCATGGGCTGGTATGGAGCAACAATCTGTTCATGATGATCAGTGATGATAATGCTGGGGTGAGGGGTCGCATCGAACAGTCATGGAGTTTGTTGCACAGAAATACAATGATCACCTGAGCAAACATTTGTGGCACCTGAAGTCGTCATACTGCTGGTGTGCTGACTGCCAAAGCAGGGCCTCACACAGGCAGCTGCACAGCACTGCATGTGGCTGACCCAAAATCCAGTGGCTGTCAGCAGACCCTTCTGCTGCAGACTACCATTTTCAGGGGGGAAAACCTAATGTCTACACACTCATGAGTCAAACATCGAGAACAGTGTCTTCTACTCGCCCTCATGCAAGAGGCATACTGCTGGTGGCACTCTGTGCGCTCACTCATGACTCAATACCATGATTGCCCTCTTCTGCAGTGTCAACTACAGAACAGTTTTACTTCATTTCTGATTTAGTTTGTGTGGAATTGATCGATCGTGAAATTGGTCCATGTATGATGCACACTGCAATGTGGACGTCCATCGCCTGTATGCCACAAAAGAACAATTTCAGCAGTTTGACAGCCTGTGACAGCAGTGCTTGGAGGGGTCACAACCCACACGCCATCTGTATGAGCTGTTTCTAGTCCTTGCCTCTGTGGTTTTGCTCTTCTTACGCGATGCAGGTATGCCTGATTTTACTGGCAAACCAGCTCAGCCAGCATACACAGAGCACACCGTATTGCCAACACTCCTTTTCCTGCTTAATATAGATGAGGGAGGGCCCCAGCAGACCCGGGAGTGCAGCCCTGGGGGAGGGGGGTTTGGAGACTCGCTTGGCGCAAGCTGAGGCCTGCTTGGTCAGCGGCCAGCTGTCTGCAGCTGCATCCCAGCTACAAAAAGTGGTGCAGGTGATTGACCGGTGTCCTAGCGGTTGTGACTGTGCATACATTGATTTGCTGTCTGCAGCTGCATGTCCTGGTATGTTTCTCTCAGCACAATGCACAAAGTTGACTTTTGCCTAGCCACACAGGCCAGCAATCAGCAAGCCGCAAGACAGTCATGCTGCCTCAGAAGTTTGTCAACCTTCCAGGCAAAATGCGCAAATGCGTCTTTACAGTTTGATGTTGGTACTGCTTTGGACATATAGTATTGTGTGAAAGTGCAATGAGTTGTTCTCTGCTCTTGATACCCTTGCGACATCAACTCATGCTTTGCTGCAGGGCACAGAAGCAGCGTCAGTGGTGCAGGATTGGGTGCAAGCAGCTCAGGCCCGAGCTGTGGCAGAGCAAACATGTGCCCTGCTGCAAGCGCATGCTGCAACCCTTGCTGCCAGCCTGTCTCATGAATAGACCATTGCAATAATAGCTGGTAGCCACAAAGCAATCAAGGACAATATCTATCAATGACAGCTGCCAAATAATTGAATGAGTGGGGGCCAATCTGAGTACAGGAAGCATTATAAATACGTGCACAGAAAATGAATTTGAACAGATAGATATGCATGAGTCATTTCACTGTACTTGGCAATGATGGCAACCATACACACTTGAAATTCAGCGCAAATCAGGGCCTGGCAGAGCACTTGAATGTCGAGCACACAAGACAGTACAAATTTTTGAACTACAACAGTATATTAGTACACCCACACAGCTTGATGCTGTGGGACAATGAGAAAAACTGCTCATAAAATCTGTGTCTACTATGTCGGGGACAGAGTCCTCAGTATGTTCAGCAAGTCTAGTTCCTTCCAGCTGAGGAAGTGCCGATGTTGACATTCTGCGAGCATTCTCTGGTTGCATTGGCAAACCTATGACACTGGTGTCGAAGCAAACTGCATGAGGCATTCAAACCAGAATAAATTTCGATTTGTCAGTGAAGAGCTCCTTGTCTGTGTCAGTGACAGGCAATACCTTGGACCTGCTGTCAGGGTCAAGCATCATCTGAACTGAGTAGAGTTGCTGCGCAATTTCCATAAGCCCTGGGAGTAGCATCATCCACCCCTGGGGCTTCCCATTTGATGCATCAATGCAGTCCAAGTCGACATAAGCAAGGCAGCTAGTATTCATGTCAACCTGAAGAATCAGGCTGCGAAACCGTCCGCAAACGCTACTGTGCTTTGCAGCCCCTGCAACCCAGACTGTGCTTGGACTCCAACCAAAAGCACTTTTACTTACGTCATAACCACTGGCTGGGGTCTCCTTGGCAATGCCCACAAACCTGTAGTTACGTGAGTTCTCCAGCTTGATGTAATACGCTTGTCCTGCTATTATATGCGGACCAGCATTTACAACTGCGTAACAACATTTCATAGATGTAACACATGGTACCCATCGCCCTTTGGCCATGCTTTGGGTGACAACAGCATCATCGCTCACATATGTCAGCTGGCATACATCTGATGGCAAATTGGAAGATTTATCTGCAGCTCCGCATACCCCCTCCAGCCCAAGATAATCAACAAGGCACTTGTAGGCGTGAAACTTGTCAGGCGTGATGATGGCTTCAGCAGGTGCTGCACTACTTGCTAGGTCAAAAGGACGGCACCGCAACATTGTCAGAATTTGCTGGAAGCAGTAAGGGTCAAAGTCTAGAAATACTTTGCCATTTGAGTCATGGTCTAGACAGTCTTCCCAGCGCCCACTAAACATGGAAGCCAGATGCGAGCCCTCCACCTGCGCATGGACAGAGCACACTGAGCAGACTTCACTGCTTATTTGAGTTGCTCTTGTGTGTGTGCTGCAGAGTCCAAAGGCTGGCTAATGCAGGCTTGCAGCTTATGCTACACTGGTGACAGCTGTGTACATGATCCAGCGCAACTCTGGACACCATCTTGGGCTGATGTGCGAATGACAATGTGCATTGCCAGTTGATGCAAGAGTTGTGCGAATGACATTATTGGTACTGACGGCTTGCAACTGCAGAGTCACAGGACCATGGATGCAATTTCTAGACAGGGAAGTTTGTATTGTGCTGAGGTTGTTCACCAGCTCACCTGAGTGAGTGTTGCTCTTTTGACAGAAAGTGACACACCGCCCACATTGAGATCTAACACATCATTGTCTGCTACCCCAACAGCTGACATTTTCTGCTTCTCCTGTGCCAAAGCTTCAGCCTGTTTATCTAACTCTTCAGCCCTCTTATCTACTGCTGCTTGTGCCTGCACAGCAAACCTGAATTCTGCATGTTGCGGAACAGTCCTTGGCAGTTTAAGACCTATTGTGTTCAACAGCATCCTTGCAATACTCTGTGGTATGCAACACAAGTGTCGACCACGCAAAATGCATACCTGCAATACTTTGTCTTCTTCCTGTTGCAGCTGTTTTGTCAGCTGACCTAACGATGCATTTGCACTCTCAAAATGCAGACTTCGGCCAGTTGACATCGCTCACTTTGGTGAGAGCGCAGTTGTTTGTTGCAGCAGTTCTGGAGAGAGAGTTGGCCACTTCTTATCTAGCTAGGTCTGTCGGTCACTGCAAGACAAGCTATTTGAGCTGACCGAAAGAGGCGGGGAAATTTTCGTTCACGTATCTAGTACGGCAGACAAATGACAAACTTGAGCTCAAAGCAATGTCCTGCGCTCACCACGAACCACGACGCTTGAAACCACCAGATCTAGATCCTGAGATCTCCTCAGGAGATTTGAGTTCTCAGCATGATAAATCCAATACTACAATCTATAGACATTGCCTGAAAATTCTGCGCTTGCGGAATGATCCTGGAGTCAGCGCTGGAGTGTGTTGGAGCGCAACGCTGAGGCAATACAACAGAGGACTTCTTGTTGCGATGGACATTAGTCACAGAAGACCACGTGCTGTGCAAGCGTTTCAAAAAGCCGCAATTCATAACTGTCCATCAAACGCACTGAAGCAACTGATCGGCTTGTTCGCCGCACGACACCTCTTTCAGCATCAGGATTACAATCTCTCTCTCCGAGAGTCTCTCTCTCTCAACGCAACAAGAGCAGGGCAACAGGAGCAACAGGCAGGGCATGATCTATGTGCCAAGTCTACTGAAACCGGCCTTGATGTTGATCATGATGTCGGCATCAGATGGGCTGCAGCCTTGGGGCACGCTGTGCACCGATGGTGCATCTTGACCCCAGGAAGTACAGAGACCAATCACAGCACAGCAAACCATATACATGTATGATGTGTAAACACGATATGACATAAAACATAAACTAGACTGCACAACATCTGATTCACTCGTTGCGGCATCATGCGTCACAGGACAACTTTCGCACACCCGCACACTCGGCACATGTGGCCGCAGGTCGGCACATGCAAACTTGGCTGTCAAATTAAGCATGGTCCAAGTTGGTAGAAAATTTTCGGTAAGGTTAGCGATGCGTGAAACAAACCAGGCTGTGATGCTCGTACCAAAAAGCTACATGTGGTATGCATCTCGCATACTGGCACGGTGGAAACAAGCCCCAAAGACTCTTCTCTGTAAGTGCATTGCCCTTCTTTGGAAGAACGTTCTATTTTTCATGCCATGCAAAACCATCACGCTTGCATGACTAAACACATCCATACCATATTGAATCCTTGCGCGTGTCTCGTCGCTCGACTGCTTGGACGGCTTAAGTCTGCACACTTTAGCTAGGAGTGCCACTCTTTACTGCAAGAGGATCTTTTGGACTGGGCCGCGCGCGCGCCCTTGTGCACATTTATCAGGCAAGCTTCGTGATCTCTGCACCTATTTCGTCGGCATTCTCCCCTGCGTTTACCATGCCATCGGTCAGTAAGTTGCTTTCTCACCAGTACACGCTGCATTTGATTCACGTGCGATGCGTTGCCTGCCCCTCTGCTCGTTCCTGGATTATGCCTTGCTTGCCGGGACATGTCCCGCTTTTGCTGGAGCGGGGTCACGTTCAGCTCTGCTTTCAGCTCTGTTTCAAAAAGCTGTTTGTAAAACAGAGGTGGTTTTTCTGTATCAACGTAAAACAAACAGGAGATGCGACCATCTTCGTGCAGTCTGACCCCATGTTGAGGACTGTGTCAGCTCACGGGTATAGGGCTCTGTGTCGCGCCTCGGCAGAGGCTGTAGCTTCCTCCGGAGCCTGTAGTCACACTCGTGCTCTTTGTGTGGCACAACCAGCATGGTCACCTGCGTTGGCACTGCTGGGAAACGCTCCAGCAGCATTGTTTCCCAGAGTGCAGCAGACGTTCACCCCCACCTTGATTTCAGGAAGCTGCCGCTGGCGCACAGGGGTGAGTGCTTGCTTACTAGCATCATTGCAAAGTGAAGTTGTGCGTACCATATACTTTGCAGCTGTTCATGACCAACAAGTCTGATGCGTCACCACATTTGGTTCATTGTTGAAAGCAGCACTCCTGTACATGGGCATCCCTCGAGTCTTGCTTGCTGCTGCAGTCTGCACAGCAGGCATGCTCTCTGTGCAGACCAGCATAGACTCATACAGTCATAGCAGCTGCATGCTGATGCAGTGGCATGCAGAGTTACCCTTGCATTCGACTGCGCTTGTAAGAGATCACACCTCTCAACTACTGGGTGTTCAACACATGTTGCAACAATGACATGCACCAACTCACGTTGAAGCTATGATGGTCGGCACTCTGTTCCAACTTATCAGCATGCGGTTACCACTGTACAAAGTCATGTTGTCAGCATGGTCATAAAGCCTGTGCCAATCTGCTGGTCTTACACGCTAGCCAACATGCTTCACTTTGCAAGCACTGCACATGCGTAGCGACAACTCTCATGTCCTTGCAGTTGGCTCAAAGGGATGATCCAGTAGAGGAAACAAAACTTGAAGATGAGCATGTGGGGCAAGGTGCAGCCAGCACCTCAGACAGCAAAAGCTTTGAGAAGGGCCACGTTGCACCAGAGCCGGGCATGCAGACAATGGCAGCAGATGGCGAGCAGCAGCAGAACGAGGTTGATGTGGAGTTCTCCCTCATGCAGCCGGTGTACAGCGCTGAGTACACCGAGAGCGTAAAACCTAAACACATTGTGCCTGAAAAGGTGAGATGGCAAAACTTTCTCACAGCGGCTGAGGTAGAGAGTATCAGTGTCTGCTGTGTGAATGTCATGGTCATGTGTGTGTTGAGCTTTGTTTTGCAATGACTAGTACAGCTGGCGCTGATAGAAGTGCTACACCAGTCTGCATAGCTGCTGAAGCATGGTAACCTGATTCTGACATGCGTTTCTAAATACGCCAATATGTGCTGTACTGTCCTGTTGCATTGGTGTTAACCAGTTCCATCAGGAGTTGCAGAGTCAGGTCTAACATTGTGATGTGCTGCATGCCAAAGGACGCCAGAAAGGAATACTCAACAGGAGAGCACATGCAACACCAATTTTAGACAGGGCAAAAATAATATGCTCATTGTCCTTACATAAACAACAGCTGTTGGCTGTGTGCATGCATGATTGGCACAAGTGTTCAGCTGTGCTGGCTGGCAGAATCTTGGAAACTCCTTCTGCTTCTTCTTTCAGTTCCGGCAGAAGCTGGCCAACTTTGCGGTGTATGTGGCGCGCCACTTCTTCGACGGCATCACCAGCTACAACCTGGAGAGCATGACTGAGCGCAAGTGGCTGCGCCGCATCCTCTTCCTGGAGACTGTTGCCGGTAAGGCTTTGCTAGCACTTGAAGATGAAACACAAACTTTGTTGTTGCCCCGTTTTTCAAACGTAATACAAAACATCAGGCCTTGTTTTGTCACTGTTTTGTTTGTGTACAGATGCATATGGAGCAATATGCCTGCTGTCGACTGAGGCATGTGTCATGCCATGCAGTACAATAGGCATCATGCTGCTGCAAATGCTCATAAGGGCCTGCACAGTCAGACAGACAGACAAACAGTCACATCCATCTGCAAAGACTTGTTGGCCTGAAGTCTCCCAAAAGCCCTGAGTCTATGCAGCTGGGGGTGGCTGAGCATGTTTGTCTTTGTGTGCATATCTTGATCGCTGATTGTACATCTTACGCCTTCACAGTCATAAGATATGATATGCCATGCTGTCTGTGTGTGCAATTCGAGGCCTGAATTCAGTCGTCTGCATTGCCAAGTTGCACACACATATGCACGTACGGACATCCAGAGCCATCTTGGCATCATCTCAAGCAAAGCAGACACATTGTGGTGTTACAGACACACACACGACACAGTTGCCGCACATGACACGCAAGTCACACAAGCACAATAATTGTCACAGATGATGTGAGGCGCTGTGACAGACATGCACCATGCTGTTGTTACAGGTGCAGATGTTGCAGATTTACAAAACACGGTTGTCACAGACACCCATTCTGCTGTCATTGCAGACACATACAAATGCCCTGAGAAACAAATGGCCAGTATCCATTTGACTGAAACCTAGTAGCAAGATGTAGTCCACAAGTACTTGTCCAAAGCAGATGTATTTTGACTGGCCGTTCGTGGTACTTGTCAAGAGCCGACTGATTGTTTGTGGTGCTACAGGCGTTCCAGGGATGGTTGGTGGGATGCTGCGTGACAAGAAGTAAGATATAGCCTACAAGTAAGAATCTAAAGCAGATCTTGACCGGTGGTTTGTGGTGCTACAGGCGTCCCAGGGATGGTTGGTGGGATGCTGCGTCACATGAAGTCTCTGCGCAGCATGAGGCGTGACAACGGTTGGATCCACACGCTGCTGGAGGAGGCCGAGAATGAGCGCATGCACCTGCTCACCTTCCTGCAGCTGCGTCAACCAGGCTTTGTCTTCAGAGGCCTGGTGCTGCTCAGCCAGGTCTTGCCTCTTCTTCTTCTCATGTCGCTCCTCTTCTTCTCATGTTCTTCTCATGTTGCTCCTCTTCTTCTCACGTTGCACCTCTTCATCTTCTGAGGCCTGGCCGGGTCCTGCCCCTTGATCTTCTTATGTTGATCCTCTTCTTCTCATTTGCTTCTCTTCTTCTCATGTTGCTCCTCTTCATCTTCCGAGGCCTGGTGCTGCTCAGCCAGATTTTTGCTTATCATCTTCTCCTATCATTTCTCTTCTTCTTCTTCATCGTCGTTTTCTGTCTTGGTGTCCATGATGATTTAAACTTGATGTTTTGGGATTGAAAAGAGCTTTGGTCTCTCTTCCAGTGTATCTTCCTTGTTGTCTCTTTGCCTGTTTGTCTTCTCCTGCTGTTCTTCATCTTCTTATCTCTGTCCTCCTTTTTGCTTCTTCCTGCCTGACATCTGCTTTCTTATCTGCTCTGTTGCTTTTTTTCAAACCACAGATGCCTTTTGCATGATGTATTTTGCATATGTGCTATGCCAACTGGCCCATGCATCTCATTTGTCAGAGTCACACATCCTGGCACATACCCCGTCACATCCATCAGAGATGTCCAATGAATTCTCCCTCCCCTTCTTCACTCTTTACCTCCTCTTTGCAAATCTTGTAAGGTCCCATACTGTGGGGCATATGCACGCCAGCGCCACTGCGTCATGCTTTTCAATTCCAACAGAAAGTTTTTCTTTCTCTCCTGTAGGACATCTTCTTCGATGCCCATCAATTTCAACAGAATGCGTTTTGCCCCTTCCTGCAGGGCATCTTCTTCAATGCCTATTAATTCCAACCGCACGTGTTCCTCCCTCTCCTGTGGGGCATCTTCTTCAATGCTAATATGCTGTGTTTGGCTCTCTTCTGTAGGGCATCTTCTTCAACGCCTACTACTTTGAATAGACCGTGTCTCTCTCTCCCCTGTAGGGCATCTTCTCCAATGCCTGTTAACTTCAACAAAATGTTGTTTTCCCCTGTCCTGTAGGGCATCTTTTTCAGCGCCTATTGCTTTCCCATTAGGAAGTGTTTTCTTCTCTCTCCTGTAGGGCATCTTCTTTAATGCCTGTTAACTTCAATAGACCACATTTCCCCTCTCCTGTAGGGCATCTTCTTCAATGCCCATTAACTTCAATATCTGTGTTTTCCTCTCTCCTGTAGGGCGTCTTGTTCAATGCCTATCAACTGCAATATAACGTGCTTCTCTCTCTCCTGTAGGGCATCTTCTTCAATGCCTATTTTGTGGCGTACGTGATCTCCCCCAAGCTGTGTCACTCCTTTGTGGGCTACCTGGAAGAAGAAGCAGTGAAGACGTACACCCACTGCATCAGCGACCTTGACAAGGGCCGCCTGCCAGAATGGTCCACCAAAAAGGTAGACACTCACGCAGACTTGCTGTTTCTCCTTCTAAACTCTAAACCCTAAATATGAAACCCTAAACCCTAACCGCCTGCTGGAGTGGTCCATGAAAAGACATCCATGCTGCTCTCTGCTTCTCTTTGTAGCAATCCTTCTTCCATACCTTTCCTTCTTCCATACATTTCCTTCTTTTGTAGCTCTCTATCTCCAAGCAGCCTGCTGCACTTTGATTTTCAGTCAACAGTTGTCTACTCAGCATTCTTGCTGCTTGCTCCTTCTTTCATAGCTTCATAGTGTCACTGCCAGGTGTTATGGCAGCCTACCTGGATTGACCAACAGATATTGAGCTTGTGGTTTGGCAGCTTGCTCACCTGTGCAAGGTGTTGCCTTGCTGTATAGGAACTGAAGATTAGGGAATAGCTGACGTTATCTGGCTCCTTGTGACGTGATTTCAGCAAATGTTGATGACTTCTGGCTTTGAAGGTTGATAGGGAGCGCCGACTGCTTTCATTGCACATTGTACTGTGTCATGCAGACTTACACTGTTCTTCTTTTTACTGGTCACAGGCATCAAGGCATACGTCGTGCAATGCTTGCGCAGGTGCCAGACATTGCACGTGACTACTGGAAGCTAGGAGACAAAGCTACCATGAGGGACTTGCTCCTGTCTGTGCGTGCTGATGAAGCCTGCCACAGTCATGTGAACCACACTTTTGCTGAGCTCGATGAGGACGAGAAGAACCCTTTTGCTGTTGGGACACATGTTGTCCCAACAGCTTGAGGCATGTATGCTGGGGACCAAAACTCGGCTACAACAGTCTTGGTTCAGTGCATCTGTGTACATTGGACAACACAAATGGCCCAGAGTGTACAGCTTTTTAGTATGAGAGGGTCATCCAGTATGACTTATAGAGAGTTGATGAGTGAGATGCATGTTGCAGAACAGCATGCATGAACATGGGATCATTTGAACTTCAGCCCTTCTGTTGCTTGTACAATCCCTTTTGATGGTTACACAAAGTTTCTCAAGATCAAGAGTTTGGCAGTCCAACCAATTTTGGCGTTGATGTCGTTTTTTTGTTGACATATGGGCGGACATGGGGTTGTCCTGGCAGGTTTTCTGGGCCTAGGCTGTAGTCATCACAATCATTAGCAGGTGCAACAAGTTTTCCAGTTGAACTCTATTGTTTGAGTCTAGGTTGTCTACCTAAGTCCCAGTAGTGACCTGACTTCGGACACCAGAGCAGTTGGATGGCGGAGACGCACGTGTAATACTGTATCTCAAGCCTCATGCTTAGAGGCAGACTTGTGACTACTGCAACGTTTGCTGGCAAATTGCTGCTGGACGTAAGGATACGTGAAGCCCGCTACTCAAGCATGATTCACGCGTTGCTGAGTGCTGTCCGGTGCAAGTTTGCAAATTGTCAGCATTGTCACAACTGCCATTACACCTGTCAGCTCATAATGAGCAAGACTCATTGCCTATTTCGTGCTGACTGAGTAAACATGGCATCAATTCGCACGTGCATGGTTGAATGCAGCATATGATTCACTGGCGTCAATTCAGTCACTTGATGTGCATATTGAGGTCTGCAAGTAAAATCAAGAGCAAACATAGAGCTGCCTGTCAAAGTTACCAAGAGCAGAAGGCCTGTTGATAAGCAGCATAACAAGTTGGAACAGCTATTGCAACACAGCCTGTGCAACTGCGAGCATCTGCTGGCATATGCATGATGCCAGACTGAGCAAATCGTGCACCATAAGCACTTGTGGTGCGCTAGAGCAGTTGAGGCTGTTCAAACATTCCATTTCAAGCTTGATTGATGAATCTACATACGAACAGTGTGTTCACAAATTCTTCTCAAAGAAGTCGAACACTCTGCCCCAAGCAGTCTTCTGTGCTTCTGTTGAGCCAATTGGAAGGCCTCCAGCTGCATGACAAAAGCAAAGCTATACTTGAGATGTGAAGGATGGGCAAAACACAAACAAAGCTGTTGAATACTGAGCATACACAGATACTTGGTTCCAATCCATGTGCCAAGCAGGTGATGCGCAGTAACAAGCTATGATTATCTTGATTTAGGAATCCAGTGGATGGCAGGTTCCTCTTGAAGCACACTGTGTTGGTGGCCAACTTGGGGTTTTGGTCAACTACACATCAAAATCTTCACCAATGAGAGGAGAACCTGGTAGTCACACCTCTCATTGCTGAAGCTTTTGATGTGTATTTAATCTCCAGTTTCCAGTTGACATCAACACCTCATGCTCTGGTACAATTATACACCAATATGTATACACATGTTGCAGCAGGTGGCAATACCCAAAGTACCTCACAAACTTTTATGCTGTATTTTGGTGCACAGCAAACATGACTATCAGGAAAGATTAAGGTTTTGCTGCTGTGCAATTACACAGACAGGCATCACTGACAGTGGGTATGAGCTCTTACTCTTCATCATCTTGTGGATGTCTTGACCCCCATTCATGAAGCCATGGCCCTCCCCGGGGTACATGTACAGGGTCACATCCTTGTTCCCATTTGCCTTCACCTTCTCAATGAGCTCTTTCACTGTCTGCATTACATGCAATGCATACCCATGTGATAGCACATAGGTTGTAGAGCACAACTGTCTTGATGCACAAGATATTCTGCAAAATGCTCTCCTCGTCTACTATGTGCTTGCTGCATGCTTTCTCTGTTGTCCAGATTCTTGAGCCAGTGGCTTGTGTAACACCGCAGAAACATACAGTGCATGCATGACAGGTATCACGTGACGAACCAAAAGCATGGTCATAGCGTGTGATCTTTACACAATGCACACAGAGATATCAGCATATATGTCCAAGCCAGAACATACGCTGATGTCACCAGGCATTTGACTCATTCAGTGCTGCAGGCACTTGACTCATTCAGTGCTGCAGGCACTTGACTCATTCAGTGCTGCCATCACATAATGCTTGCACCCCAAAGATCAACCTATTCAGTAAGCTAGTGACGCAACAAGCTGTGCAGCGTGCCGGGGTACGGCAGGGGGTTTAGGGCAGCAGCAGGAGTGGGGGCAGGGTTGGGGAGAGTTGTATAGTAGCAGTAGGGGTGGGGGCGGGGTTGGGGAGGGGTATGTGGAAGCAGCAGGGGTTCACCTTGGGGTCAGCCAGGCCCTCCATGGAATCCTCCTCGCCATCATGGCACTGTACTGGAATCTTAATCTTCTCAGGCTGCAAGCAATGCAGATTGGTGTTTCCCCACTCTTAGAAAGTCAAGGGAAAGTTTTCAGGACGATTTGCCAGCTGTTAAAATTTTGAACAAGCCTAGTCCTCAAGTCACAAGTGTGAAGTCTTCGTTTGAACAGATGCAGTCTGCCGTCTTGGCATTCAGGGTAGGAGTTTTTCTCCATGCTGTCTACAAAAGCACTGAGATGGAATAAATAGGGCTCCAAGTATGGGAGTACTAGCCAGAATGAAATGCCGGCGACATGTTATCCACAGCTAATATGAAACAGGCTAGCTGGATTGGGTACAGTACAACACTTATGCCATGTTTTCAGTGTGGGCATGGGCTTATGATGTCCTCTGAGAGACTTGCAATACTATATCAGCTGCTTTCAGATGACATCACAGGCACATGACCACACAAAAAACATGGCACAAGTGTTGTAGTGTACCTAACTCAGTTGGGAACCAGGCCAAACAAAAGCTGGTGTCAACTAGCAAGTGATGACAAGTAGACTGAAGGGTAAGCCCTCCAGTAAAGCTGATGGTAGACCATATGGCCTTGGGAGGCACTTACAACCTCATGTCGCATATGACATGCAGTCATGTTATGTGTGCCATGCACTCGTGTGACTTGTGGCATGCACTCGTGTTACATGTGGCATGCACTCACATTACGTGTGGCAAGCACTCATGGCCAACATGAGGGTGCAAGTCTGCCGTCACTGTGCCGCCCCAAAGTTCCATACATGTAATCTGCAACACAAGGTCAGTATACTATAGTTGTGTGTGCTACCTGATGTTACATACATGCCATATGCAACATGAGGTCAGTATAAAGATGGTGTGTGTGCTGTCCCGCTGTGCTCCCTAGATCTGCCAACATGCAGGGGGGGTTTACCTTGGCCAGCTTAGGGTCAGGGGTGCCATAGAAGGGGGCAATGGCGTCCACGTCAGCCTCCTGCCCTGCCAGGAAGCTGAGGGCCCCTCCCATGCAGAATCCCATGCAACCGACCTGCATCCAAACACAGAACATGAGAGAAGGAAAAAGAAGACTTGCAAGTTCCAGCAATTATAACAGGAGCCTCGTTTTCAGAGATTATACTGGGAGCCTCCCAAGGCAGCAGCTCAGGGCTACCACAGGACAGTAGCAAGAGCTTTTGACCATCAACATCCAGAAGCTTGCAGTCAACACTCCCGCCCACACAGTGTACAAGCCCAGTCTGTGTTGATGAGTTGCTGCCTCAAAAAGCACTCTACAGTCATGAGAGGTGAAGGTGCTTATGAGGGAAAAGAAGTGCTAACCTTGAGAGGAAAGAGAAAGGAAGGCAAGAAAAAGGGGAAAGTCTTATGAGGGACAAGAAGGTTTTCAACTTGATGAGGATGTTTTGCAGCCACGTGACACTTGCTGCGGTGACATCTCTGGACCATCAAGCAGTTTGTGGGTGTTCTGTAATGAGCGCTCAGCCAGCATTGGTTACAAGAAACTGGCAACAGTCCAGAAGCATTCTCTGCAACTATGTTGTCTCAAGGTGTATGCTTGCTGATTTTGAAGTGTGCCTGTGCTGATGTCTGCCTGTGTTGCTGCTTTCTCTGAACCATTTACTGATGTCACTGGGCATCAGCAATGAGTATACATGCTTGGAGTGAGTGTGGACACCCATTAAACACCTAAGTCGAGTTGGCGGCACTTTGCAAGAAGCTTGTCTGTGGGTTTCTAGTACAAGCAAACTTTCTTGCTTCATCAGCTTCAATGACAAAATGAGCACTTCCTTGGTTTGCGATGCATGTGGCATGCATAGTCATGCAATGCCAAGCCTACAGCTCAAGCCGCAGAGCACGGGCAGGACTGGTTCTGCACGCACCTAGCTCATCATGAGCTGGAAAGCAAGTTTATCATTACTACCACTATTATTATTATTATATTATGAGCAGGGCAAATGCAAACAGGGTGCCTACCTTAGGGGCGCCCTGTTCCTTGAGCCACTTGGCAGCCTGCTTAATTTCTTCCACAGCCTGGGGGAAGTCCAGGTTGCCCATCAACTGCACAACACAGAATGATAGGCAATCAGCTCCAATCAGATGGGCGCGTGATGCCTTGTGTTGTGACAACACTCTGGATGGAATGATATCAGTCGCTTAAGCTCACAGGTTGCATAGCCTGAATACCCCTGGCAGGAGCTGCCAGCAGCAAATCTGCTTGAGCCAGGATCAAGACAGGCATGACGATTACAGCCATGCACGACTTACGTGGCCAGCTTCTTCGGCGTCAACACCAAGCTTTCCCTTGTACAGGTCTGGAATCAGAACCCTGTAACCTTTCTGCTCGTGCAGGTACTGTGCCTGCCTTTTTATCTCATCTGTGACGCCCCACCATTCCTGAAAGGTGCAAGCACGTCAGTTCGCATGCACCGGTCGCTTTCGGTGTTTTGTCCGGAACGAACCAGTTGTTAGCATGCACAGCCAGAGGCTTGCGTTTCTACAGTCGTTCATACCTGTAGAATGATCACAGCTGGGCTTTTACTGACTGCAGTAGCCCATCCTGGAATGTTGTTTCCAAATGAAATTTTGGACAGTCCGGTGCCGGCAGACATATTGAACGGTTCTTGGGATGCTGTGAATAATGTGTGTGTCAGACCAGTTTACGGGGTTCGCAGCTTCAGTCGGCGCGACGAAAAGGAATATCTGCGCAACAGAAATCTAGAACGCGAACAGCTTCGGATGGATGCGGAGGAACGTTCAGCGAAGAAGCGTTGTCATCCTCTGCTTAATATGCATGCATTACTCATACATGACTCACCATGCACAGGCGGATCGAAACAATCATGCACCAAGCACGATACATGTTAAGACTCAGCCCTGGCAGCTCATTGTGTGTCAGCTGGTGATTGCTGGCTTTATGGCAGGTCAAGCCGGCATTGTAATATGTTAGCTAAGCACATTTTTTCCCATTATATATATCTGCTTGTGCAGCTGCTGCATGCCAACAGGCTCCAACGAATAATAATGCATTTCGCATTGAACGTCTGGTTTCGAAATGTGTCTTTCCACAACAACATAGGTCGGTTTCCGAAAGGTGTGCCACAGCGAGGGGGGAAAAACTCAGCATCAGTCATGCGTTAGCGCAGCTTGCTAAGCGCTTAGCCATATTGTTATCGTGAATGAGATACTGAGGCTGTTCAAGGTAATGCCAGGCCCTGCTTGGCCATTTCTAGCGTGCCCTCATAAGTCTTGTTGCCACCAATGAAACCACTGGCATGCACAAACACACATCCTGAGATGCCAGACTCTGCATCTAGCTCTTTGTCCCTGAGTCCCATCCAAGCTTTTGGCAGTGCTTTCCTACTCTGGAAGCTGCCAGGCTCTACTGGAACTGTCTGCACTCGCCAAGTATGTGCTCTTGTGTCCTGCACGCAATACAGACTCAGCATTGCCTGAGACATCATGTACAGCTAAGGCCTCTTTGTAGCTGCTGGAAGTTGTAAAGTGACATTGTTCTGATGACTTCCTTGTGCTCTATACAGGCAGAGTCTATCATAGCAATAGTGCCTGTGTGCTAAACAGACATTGACCATCATATCGGCAAACACAAACAGACACAAAGACCGTGACTCCTCATGCATATGACACCTGCAGGGCTTATGCTGGGTCAATGCAGCTGAACAACCAAAGTTCAGGCTGGCAAATTCCACAAGTGGGTGCTGACACGCCTATGACACCTCAGCTCACCTCATACAGACAGAACTTGATTGCATCACCCAGTTTCTGCTCCTCTTCAAGCTGAGCCAAGTGCTCCTTCCAAGGGCAGCCAGCCACAGGCAGCTTGATGATCTGCCCATTAGGGTCCACCTTATGCCGCCCTTCTAGGGCTTCCTGGACCAATGCCCTAGCTGGCAGCCAACTCTGCAGTCCAAACAGGCCCATGCTGGATATGATAACAGGATTACCTAATTTATAATAACAATAAAAGTCATCAGAAACAAATTTGGAATTCGAAACATGGGCTAAGCCAACAGGCAACCATGTTTTGATGCCTGGAATGCAAGTCCTGATGGACGGTCACATTTGCTATGATAAAGCTGTGTCGCTGAGCTACATACCAGCTAAATATCATACCATGAGTAACAAGGACACATGTATGCTGCTAGCCATAGGCAGGCGTAGGTGCAGGACCACTAAAGGCAGCCTATGATAGCCACACAGACACCACAGGGTATGCCAGGAGGGTTTACAAAGCCCACTTTCTGTACAATATCAGCCAGCAGTAAAAAGCAAGCAAGCAGCACGGCTATTTGAGGCATGGCAGACGTTGTGCAGCTGCTCACAGTGTGTCTCAACACATTTTCCAAATGATGCGACATTGTTAGACTACTAGTTGATGCAGATCTTACATTACTGTAGTACTCAAGGGCGTCTGAGAACTCGTGTCCTGTGAGCTGCATAGCTTTCTGGAACTGGGCGTTGCTAGCTTCCTCAGACTGATCCCCATTCCATGGGGGATTGAGATTTCCCACTCGGGATGACAGGTTTGTGTTGCTGACATAACGTGCAGGCTTATCACTCTCGTACTGGTTTACGCCTGCAAAGGATGCATTGACTGTGCAATGAGGAAAGCCGCCTCAAAGGCATACCATGACCAAGCAAGGTGCAGGAGTCTGCTAGGGTGGGTTGCCTAATACATGTGCATGAGCTGTTGTTTGCGCTGTCCATCTTGTTGACCTAGACTGGGCAATATGTCTGTGTAAACATAACAGGGCGGTATCTTCACAGGGTGTGCAAACATATACGCACAACAGGGTGTGCAAACATATGCGCACAACAGCTGATGCATAAACGCTTTACGCTCACCATTGTCAATGCCGTCAACTGCCTCCATGACACTGCTAACCAGGTGGTCTCAACAGCTGGAGAATCTCGGGGCTGACCCATCGCAGCTGCAACAATCTCCTTGCCATAGTGCTTGTACACCAGGCCAGCGCTTGATAGCTTGGTGACAAACCCTGTATGACAAGGGTATGGTCTAAGCAACCAGGTCGTGTGTGGGACAAGATTGTCAGCAGAGTCCTGGTATTGCTTACCATGTCCAAAGACTTCTGTGAAGCCACGTTGATGGTGGTCATACCTTTCAAGCTCTACAATCCACAAATGTCGCTTTATACGTTTTAGTCTATGCAGGTAGCAATAGAACTGGTATTGCAGGGTGAACAGCATGAACGCAGACGGCTCTTGTGCAAAAGCTGCAGGTCACTTTCACGGACATGAAAGTGCCCCCTCGGATATCAAGCACTCACTGGGGTCATAAACGCCACCGACGTCAATAACAATGTCCAGGTCTTTCAGCACTTCCTGGTCTCTAGACCTGACAACTTCAGTGTCCTTAAAGCGATCTGTTTTCTGGAGTAAATAACATCCCAGGGCTTCATCGCAGTGGAAAGATCCGTTGTGCGTGCCAATTTGCACCATTTTGCGCTTTGTTGTGGTGCTGGGGGACGTGACGGACATCACACGAACATATGGCCTCGCGAAGCCACGAGGAAAGCACAACAAAGGTGACCGCGCAAGCTTGAGCATGTACTGGGGTAAAGTAATCTGTCCGATCTTAGATCGGCGATCTTGCGCACCGCAACTTCGAGTCAACGCAGCCTGGCAAGTGAACATTGTTCGTCTTGCAAGGGAAATCTGGCAAATGTATTCTTGGTGCCGATACACGATGTTGATCACGATGATTGCTCTGCTTTTCATGTGCAGATGTGGCCTTTGGGTTAGGGATTTGCTTTTGTTCAGGCCTTTGTTTAGCCTAACCAGCTCAGGCATATGGAGTTGAC
>JAABUK010005019.1_pt1 | contig 21032 bp, 25 predicted proteins | sample 5559141 | NCBI WGS metagenome assembly JAABUK01 (sample SAMN10711869, study PRJNA513367) | rock metagenome | isolation source: Antarctica rocks | place: Antarctica: Victoria Land, Pudding Butte nord | collected 2016-01-03
TTTGAATTAGAACGGAGTTGTGTGGGGGTGGTTGGAGTGCGGACGGTTGTGTGGGGGTGATTGGATATGGTTGGATATAGGAATGGTGGAAGGATGAGTGTAACTCTGGAGGGTTTGGATGTGGATGTGGAGGCTAGGTGAGAGGATGAGCGAATCGGTATGGGAATGGGTGGTTTTGACAGAGCGCTGGAGGTTTCGAACGATATCCGAGGTTAGGATCAAGAACGACTTATGACTTGGAGTTTCGTCTGGGTTCAGGTTCCACGCAAGTAAAGGTGGAAAGCCATGAGAATTCCAGTCTGTTATCTATTATCGTTTACATACATTGATCGTTCGAAGGTCTATGTTGTAGAGTACAAACTTGGTGAACATTGGGGGGAACTCGTTCGCTCCCTTGCATCTGTTTCAATCTGGGTCCACGTCGCTCAAAATACACCAATCCACCCCTTACAAAACAATCTATCGGTCAGTACAAGAATCGAAACATAGAGAAAATGCTTGGTCTTGAGTAGGACCAATCCAACAGCCACAACCCCCTTCTACCAAACAACCCCTCCACGCCACCCTCTCACAACCCCCCGTCCAAAACCCGACTCCCACTCCACTCCCGCACACACCGATTCACATCCCCCAAACTCTTCTGGCACAACACATGCGCCACCTCCGCCCTCCTCGCCGCCTGCTTGGCCTCTTCCATCGCTTTCTCCGCATCGCCGGCGCGCGTGATCGCTGCGACCATCACTTCGCCCAGCTTCATCAGGCGCTCCTTTTTGGGGCTAGTCTCCTCGTCTCGGGCGGCGTCGAGGATTTGTATCGCCATTGCTGATGTGTTGGATATGTTGGTGGGTGGGGGTGAGGCGTAGCATGGTGTGGCGGGCGTGGTGGGGTTGGTAGAGGGGATGAGCGCTTTTTGGATAGGGGTGGAGGTTTTGGAGCGCCTTGCTGAAGCAAGCGTGGGGCGATGGACGGGGTGGATTTCAGAGATGGGCGGGTACGCCGGGTAGGGGCCGTAGGGGCTGCCGTTTCTGGTGATGGTGACTTTGGGTTTGGTCTTGGTCCCGGATTTCGGGGGCTCGTTCTCGGAAGACCGTTTGTGGAAGAGACCTTTGAGGTTTGAGAGCACGCCGTTGCCTTTTGGTAGCGAGGCTTGCGATTTGACGGAGTCGCGGAGGCTGTCGTGCTTGGATTGGGGTAGCAGGTTTACTTGCGAGGAACCGTTGCCACGCTGGAAGCCGAGGTCGTTTTGACGGTGGGCGAAGGTCTTGGGTTTTGGTGGTGTTGGTGGTGGAATTTTTTCGGCTGTAATTGGGGGTGAAGGGGACTTCTTGTTGCTAGTCCAGTCGGGAGGAGCCATTCGAGACGAGCTCCGTGGTGGGAGACTACCTGGTTGCGTGCCGACCTTGCCCTGGGTTGTTGGTTGAGGCGTTGATGGTAGGAGCCCCAGGACGGACTTTTTCATGTCGCCGTTTGGCAGCTTCGCGATGTCTTGAGCTTCAAGGTTGCTATCCTGGAACGGGTTTGTATACTCGGTATGAGCAGCGTGTTTCCCTACGTGATCTAAGTTTTGTTTTGGGTGATCGACGGATGAACGTCTGTTGGACGAAGGCACCTCCTCAACAGCGTTGATTTTCGGAGGCGACAACCACATCTCTTCCGAGGGAGCACTTTGCTTGTTCTCTCCAATGTCTGGAGTGGTGACTTTGCTGTCGCCAATCAACAACTCCTCAGGAGCATCGAAGAAGTACGGAGCCGTGCCGGTTGAGGTTCCAGAGCCCCTCACAGAAAAACTGTCATCATTGAGACCATGCGACTGTTGGTATGCCTTCGCGCTACCCTGTTCAAGGACCTTTGGCGAGCTGAGACTCACATCTGCGCTCTTCACCTTCTTTTCTCTACCTGCAGGATCAATCAGACCTATGCGCGATCCTAATCTCGTGAGCCCCTGACTGGTCGAAGGACGCTCTGGCAGCTTCTCGGCCGATGAGATCGAGGAGATGCTGCTCTTGCGAGATTTCAGGCCATCCCTTGTCTTTGCACCCTCAGACTCTTTGCTAGGCTTTTCCCTCACCGATCTGTCCCCTTTCATGGGCTTAGATCCCATGATGAATCGCTCAGCTGATGGAGAGATCTTCAGAGTTGGGCCGTAGTCTGGCGAGTTCATAGACAGGCGCTTGATTTGGTACGCGCGCTGAGGAGACTCCTCGATAGCTTCAAGAACATGTGCATTCTTGTCGTCAATTAAGAAGGGCACGAGACGGTTGACGATGGGACGTGGTGGCGGGGTGCCCTCAAGGTCATTCATCAAATCTTGAGAAGAATGGTTGTTGTAGATGCTCGATTCGTTCCGAGCCTCTTTCTTAGGTGAAAACCTCCGGACCTCAATGGACTTCGCTTTTCCATAGTATGGTTGGGAAACGTCATCAACGCCCTGAGTAGTGGCATCTGGGGTTCTCTTGCGTGATATAGGGATAGAGCTCACGCGCGCATTGGTATTGGGACCTGCTTGTTTTCCCACAACATCGGTTCTGACTTCCTGGGAGTCGGCTCTCATGGGTGCTGCTCGGTTCGGTGGCGGCAGGCTAGATGCAGGCAGACCTGCAGCCCGTGCCTCATCACGAAGGCTACCGCGACTGCTTGGGCGATGGGTATGAGAAGGGCGTCTGCTACCAGCGACAAACTTGGCTGGGGCTCTGCTGCTGGCTACTGCCTCTTTTGATGCTTTCGTTCGGAGAGGTTGAATGACAGGAGGAGTGATGGACCGACGCCCTTCAACCGCTTTGCGACCAGGAAGGCTGTCTCTCTGGACGGTGCCTGCTGCTTGTTCGTCGAGGGTAGTGAAGCTAATGGGACCGCCGAGTTGGGCCTGGTCACTCTTGACGATCTGGCCAGCAGACAGGCGAGCTCGAAGGGAAGAGGCCTTGTTCTGACGCGGCTCCTTGATAGATCTTGACAACGGGGGTATGGAAGGAGACAAGACGTGGTCCGGAGACGGACCGCTAAGATCAGTGTTGTAGACACCGTCGCGGAACGGATCGTCTATGGACTTCTTCCTACTTGGCTGTTCCTTCTCGTCTGGTTCCTTCTCAATATTTGATGCTCTCTCTCCTTCCATTTGCTTCTGCACTATGGGTGATGCGACATCCTTGCGTGGTATTTTATGCTGTGCAGAGTACCTGGATACTGGCAGTTGATCCTCGTCTGGCACTTGACGAAGAGTAGTGTTGCCGAGGACAGGGTACCTTTCCTGTTGGCCTGATACAGCTTGCTGGGTGAGTTGATTGCCGGTTTCACGCATCATCTCTCGCAATGTGCCCGGGCTAGAAAGTCGTCGAGGTTGCAATACCGGCCATTCTTCCTCATGGTTTTGAAGGCCGGTTGGTGAGCGCCGTAAAGGCTTATCGCTGGCGTCGATGAGCGAGTGGGAAGACAGCATACTTGAAGCTGACGAGTGAAGCTGTACAATGGGAGGACTCGGAAGTGGCTTGTCCTTTGCTGGTATTCCAGAAGCTTGATTCTGAGACGGTGGAGGAGAGTCTGAAACATTGCCACGAGACGGTGTAGCAAACTGTCTCATGCGTAAACACAATATCTATCTCATCAGGTGAATTCAAGGAGGCTGAACTTACTTTGTCCGGAAAGCTGATGGCTTGTACTTGCTTTGCAAGGCCTTCTTTCCTCGATCGAGGTGTTCCGTCACCAGCGCGACGAAAGCCAACGCGTTTTGCAGCCGACTTCATCTTGCCATCAACCTTGACTGGCCTAGCAGGCTCAGGAGCCGGTGTAGGACCTCTGGCTTCGGTGTTTGCTGCGACTGTCTGCTTCGAAGAGGAAAGTGTTGGTGTCATGAAGTGTGGTGATCTTGATTTGCCAAGATTCTCTTTTTCCATTCCTGCCGGCGACTGAAATGTTCGATGGCCCGGTGGTGAGTGCAGATGATGTTTAGGTGTGTTTGTAGCTTGAGCAGTAATATCAGTCAACTTACCCATGGTTCAAGAGTGTGTGTCTAGCCAATGCAGAAGCCTGGTTGGTGTTGATTATGGCGTGTTGTTTATGCATGTGTACGATCATCGACGTACGAGATAAGGCAAAGCAAATAAAGCCCCTGTCCAGACCTGGACACTTCTACCTGATAGGAATGCCAATAAGGACAAAGAGCTGGAAGCAGGTGCAGAGTGGTATGAAGAGGGCGAACGTTGTTCGGTGATGTAAGCAAGGTGAAACCGCGATGGAGACGCGCCGAATCGAGTCAGTGTTGACAGACTCCAAATGAATGATCAGCCCTACTATCTTGATATCTTCATGTTCTTCGTGATATGCTCAGCAGCTTGTCGACTTAGCTAGTTTGGGGGTATTATCTATACCCGAATGCTCCAGGTATGAGTCTGGTCCCCCTATATTTAATAATGCCATGTGAATCATGTAGTTGTGCATCAGATTGATCACCCACTCTGCATCTCAACATCGTCCTCACCTCCTAGAGTTCCGATTTTCCTTTTCCCTGTGCCAGTCATGACGCCGTCTCCGTCACCACTGGTGAACTCCGTAACTTCGTACTCAACGATGGTTTTCCCATCCGAACTTCTCCCTCCGCCCCTTCTTCGCCTGAGCCTACCGAGCTCACTTCCCTCGATCAACTCCTCAAACCACGGTGTACCCCTAACCTCCCTGCCTTCTCCTTCTGTATTTGCGAATTTTGCCCTTGGCCGATCACGAGCGCCCTGATCATTCTCGTCCTCAGCGTGTTCGGCATTCGACAAGAGCCCTGCATCCTCCAATTTTTCCACGCTCTCCCTCTTCAAGCTGTTGAGATTGACTAGCACCCATTCGGCCTCCTCGGGGCTCTCCTCACTCCAGTAGCTGAGTGGAGTACCACAAAAGCCACAGAAATGCCGCTTCGTTTGTGGAGCATGGTGAGGGGTGAAGACACGACGAATGGAGGTGTGTGTCTCCTCTGGGTAAAAGGCGTAGGTTGTGCTGTGTATTTGGGCTAGAGGAACACGGAGTGATAGTACTCCAGCTATGGCTGACGGTTAGTACCGTTGCATACAAGTTTTACAGAACCGTTGAATAGCGTACTGTGGTCAGCTCTGTCATCGTATAGGACTTGTAAGGATTCGGAAGGATTGGAAGAGACGGCGATCAGATAGTGATTTCTGCCGCAGGAGCATGCCCCGCGGAGGGAGCTACCTTTGTCCATTGCTGTGTTTGATGGCCTCGAGTGGTAGATTTGAGAGTTGAGCAAAATGGCAGTTACAAAGACGTCGAATTGGTGGGATTGACACAAATTTGAGGTAATAGTAGAACTACGAGTAGAGTGACGTTGGAGGTCGACATGTTGACCCCCGGCAAGTCCCGAACCAAAGAAACGCGCTCCTCGCATCGGCTTCCCCATCCTCTCTATAATCTGAAGTGCTCAGTGGTTCTGTGACGATAGAAGCTTACAGTGAGGACTGTCACCAGTCTTAAGAGACACTCAGCTGGTGCACGCGGAGGTTCAATGAGGCATGGCGCAGGATTACAAGACGTTAAAGGAAGACTTTGTCTCCAACCTGTCAGGGGGCAGTGTCTTGGAGATCAACTATGTGATAGCTGTCGCTCCTGTGAGCACTTTTTCTGTTGGATCTATCTGTCAAGCTAATGAACTGACCAGGCCGCCTATCTGCTATGGTCTGTACTTCAGGCTCGTCAAGGCTTTTTCATTCATTATGGCCCAGCAGCCTTTCTCACAGATTTCCTACTTGACGTGGTAGCAATCCTTTTCTCAATTACTCTTTACTCCTCGAACACAGTCCTGCTCAGCCTTCTACTCGTCTCGCCAGCTGCCCTTCTCTACATACTGCCGCTAGCACTAGGAAAGGACAAGAGACTCGCTCGACCTCCAGCCATGAAAAGCCACGATAGAATGCCAGAAGCCCAGGACCAATCAGACCCATTACCTTTCAGACCATTCATCGCGGCGTATAGAGGGGGCATAATGATATTCACTTGCCTAGCCATCCTTGCAGTCGACTTCAGAGTCTTCCCAAGGCGCTTTGCAAAGGTCGAAACTTGGGGAACATCTTTGATGGACGTGGGAGTCGGGTCTTTTGTCTTCTCTGCTGGATTGGTCTCTTCAAGGCCAGCCCTACAAGCCATACTTGTAGGGAAGACTCCGTCTCTGGGTAGCCTTCTACGCTTGTCGCTGAAGTCTTCGGTGCCGCTGCTTGTACTTGGAGTCATTCGGTTATACAGTGTCAAAGGTCTTGATTATGCTGAGCATGTGACTGAGTATGGTGTGCATTGGAACTTCTTCTTCACGCTTGCACTCTTGCCACCGTTCGTGGCTTTATTCCAATCAGTCTCGGCTTGGAAATATTCCGCCGCATTGGTATCCATTCTATGCAGTGTCACATACGAAGCTGTGCTCGACTTCACAAGACTCAAGGCCTATATACTCACAGCCCCAAGGACAGATCTTCTCAGTCAGAATCGTGAAGGCGTCTTTTCCTTTTGGGGCTATCTTGCCATTTTCTTGGCCGGACAAGCGATAGGTTTCCGGCTCTTCATTCGTGAGCAAGAATTTGCGGCTACCGAGCAGCGAAAGAGAATGTTATGGAGCCTGATCGGATCGACACTCGTGTGGACTACCTTATATGTCTTTGCAACGTCCTATAAATACGGCCTTGGCTTGAGGGTGTCACGTCGTCTCGCTAATCTCCCCTACGTTCTTTGGGTTGCGGCATTTAATAGTGCACAGATCACTGGCGCCTGCCTTATTGAGACTCTGACTTTTCCTGCCGTATACCTTGCAGCAGATGCGTCAGTGGAGAGGAAAGAGAGCAAGAAAGCCACGAGCAGAGTGACCAAGGCTTTCAATCGAAATGGGCTCGCCATTTTCCTTTTGGCAAATTTACTGACGGGCCTGGTCAATCTGACTTTGGATACACTCACAATTGGTACATTGGGAGCTATGGCTGTCCTTGTAGCCTATGCTGGCCTGCTTACAGCAGTTGCCATGGCGCTGGATTCCTGGAACATTTCGCTAAAGCTGTGAACTGCCTGCATGAGACTGGCTCACGAAGAATTCGAATCGAAGATGAACCTCTTCTATTCCTGGTGTCCCATATTCTTATGAATTGCGTGACAAATTAAGGGAGTCCATGGCGGCTTCAATCGAAAACCTTGGCTGAGGTATATGCCTCTTGATGTAAGTATTATCAACGCTCTCCGCAGCTGGATAGAGCAACTCGTTGACCTGTGTCACGGGCCATACAGCGACTCACTTATAGGCGATCAGGCAGATTAGCTCCGACGTCCATCCTGATGGGGTCTGAAGACCCTTGAAATATGCAGTATTGCCTCTTCTTTGCATTATGCCAACCGCATGAATGCGAGCGAGTTGTGTATGACACACGCTTTGGTCGGCGAGTCACCGTTCGTCATACCAAGACTTGGCGGTTGGTCGGGCAGATTGGTGGAGATGAGTCACAATCTCAGTTACGCTCTCCCCATAAAACGTTTGCAGCTTTCACTTCTTCCAAAGCAACATTTACACAGTCGTACGAAAACGAACCACGTAGAATACATTGAAACAAGGCCATTTCTGGTCACCAACATAGCCATTATCTTCCCTTCAAAGTGAAGTCAAAGCATGCAATCGACCCAAGAAGCCCAAATTGCAGGATATACTCCAGCTCGCTCGTGCAACGCAGTCGCGACGGTCCACCTGGAACAGCTACAAATCGATGATAAGCCTCGAGATGTCCTTCACAAGATCCTCTCGCTTTCCTTCGTCATGTCAGAACCAAGCGCGCAAGTAGTACAAAATCATGATGGATCGAGATCAACTGCTAGCCGAGAACTTCATAGAAGCTCGGACGATTATCTCACGCCATCATTAAACTCGAAGGTGCTAAGGTCTCCTACTCGTGCCATTGGATGGGGCTCTTGTGGTATCGTCTACGAAGAGCTTGGAACCTCCCACGTCATCAAAAGGGCCATCAGAGGGAATGCGGCTCTTAGCAAGGACTGTCGATTGTTGAACGATCTTTTCATACATAAGACCGTTGAAGAAGCCTTCGACCGATTGCTGAAGAAACAATCTGTCGCACCTTCCTTCCATGTCCCACGCCTATACAGCTACATGAGTAGAAGCGATAGGATGTGCTGGTCAACACATGCACGTATGTTTGCGGATGGGGATCGAACCCCTGAAGACTTGTTGCTCTCCGAACGTATTCCACCTGTCCATGATGTCGCCAGACGCGCACTTATAGACCAGTATTGTCCCGAGGAGCTCAAAGCCGGGGCAAGGCTGCAAGACGGTAACAAAGACTGTCTGGTGCGACTATACTTGGGCAAACGGCGGGATCTAGTTCCCAGAATCAGGCCGAGACGATTCTTTGGTCTGCGAAACTTCCCGCTTTGCCTGGATCAGATGCAAGACCTTGGACTTGAAACTCAACAGTACGCCATGGTAATGGCTGAAGCTTTGGCTATGATGCATTGGGAGGCGAGAATAGATGCTGCGGACGTGGAATTTGTCCTTGGCGGACCTCCTTCTCTGACCCATCGGCCAGTCCCTAGCCTTCAGATTTTGCTACAATCAGGGGCAATCTCCCCATCGGAAGTGGCAATGTCGCAGTCAGAGGCTGGAGCAACGCATATTTGGCTACTTGATTTCAACCAATGTCAAGCAATCACAATGGATGAGCACGGTGTTGATCAGGCTGTGAAGCGATTCTTCGACAATGATCCGTACTACCCACGTCCTTTGGCAACGGGTAGCAAAGATATGGCACTGTGGGACGTATTCGCATCGCAGTATCTGGGAGCTAGCAACCGCATCGTTGATCCAAAGCGTGGACACTTGCCCCAGCTGTTCATCCAAAAGGTCAAAGAGCGTGCAAGGAAAAAAGCTGAGGCGGCGCAACGGTCAGGAGGCCTTGAAACTTAAGAGAAGATCAAGTCAGTAGGAGACTACGTTCCGTGCCTACAAGTCATGCTCACAAGGGATGCACAAAGCAATTTCAATTGAACAGGACGGGCCGTGTTTTAGAATACTATGTTGTATTCCTTCCGTCTACCGATGGTATCCCACGGCCTGAAGGAAGAGGGAAGGGGCTGGCGCAACAACTCGAAACATCCACAGCCACCATGACCAACATGCCACTTTCTTTTTACAATCCCAAAAAGCTGAAAAGGCATTGCCGGCCCGTCTTTATACATCCAAAATATGATCCTCTTCTTCAGTAAATATATCCAATGTCACCCAATATTACATACATCAACCCATATCTTTTCCCCCTCCACAAGCGCCCAGTCCCCCGCTCAGCATGACCTCCGCACACCCCAATCAAACCACCTTCCCATTCCTCGAACTGCTCCCCGCCAAAGCCTACCCTGCGCCCAAACCCCTCAGACCCAGCGCGCCATTGATCGATATCCCAGTCGGAGACCAAGTCATGCCGACGGACGCGATGATCCAGGCCACCGCAACAAAAAGGAGGTCTTCCAGCACGAGTACGGCGGCCAGCTTCGTCGCGCTTGACGAGGGGGATAGGAAAGCTTTCCTTCCGTTGGTCGAGCGGCGGGAGTGAGCTGGGGAACGGGGAATGTGGGTCTTGGAGCGTGTGTTTGGGTATGGGAATGGTAACGGATGGGTAGTGTGGTTGTGGGATAGGGTTTGGGTTGGGAAAGGTGTTTTGGTAGGGATTTTGAAATAAGTGATGAGGCGATCGGAGCATGGTGCATTGATAGGCGCGATGGGATTATAGTGGCGAAATTTTAGATGTACTCAATTCTGAGGGGCCTGTCCTGTCCGATTGACGCCAACATTGAGGCAGATTCCATACAGCTTGTTTATGAGACACGCCTGTTGAATGCCCTTGGAATGTGAGGCGGCCAGTGTCCAAGATCGAGCCTGAAGCGACTGCTTGCAAGGAGAGTAAAGCCGTCAAAGCAGCCACTTTAGGGGCATCAAGCTCGACAGTGGCCTTCTCCTACCTATCATAATCAGTTATTGGACTTTGGACTCGCTCTGCCATAGGTGCCACCTGGACTGGGATGAAAGGGGCTTGTGTGGGAATCTTGTAATCCTGACGCCACGATTGTGGCTTTGTCGCAATTTGTCGCACAGTTTTTCCAACACCAACTCCTTCCTCCGAACACAGGCACCTCTCTCTCATTTCACTGGCTTGTGATTCAGCCTGTGCGGCTCATGCAAGCCACGCGACATGGTCTGCCGAGATCCACGATAATATCGACTGCCGTTCTCCAGCACCTTGCCTTGACTCAACCAGGTTTCGACACGACTCGTCCCGACGGACGCAGGTGGTCGCGTGCTCTGAGCCAACGTTCGGACGACGGTGACCATCGAAGGCGAAGTGAGACATTGTGTGATATACAGAACAGCAAATCATGGGAGGACATTGGGAGGACAGAGAGAAACTGCCGACCTATGCAGGATCTCCAACAGGGAATCCTGCAGGGCTTTGCGCCATGCATGCGAGGGTCAACTGACAACAGCCTACGATACAAGGACCGACATCGCTACTCTCTTCCCCAGGCCAATTGCGGTCAAGCTTCAAGGGTTATGAGGGCGTTGTTATGGCCTAACGCAGCCTTCCTGGGTGGGCCGCCCATCCCCGCAGACCATTCGTGATGAGCCGCTGCATGCCATCAGTCCATCACATTCACTGGAGGGGGTCCAGCATGAGATCTGATTCGCCGATGCAACCGCCCTGATAACGAAGAGCAACGGCGAAGAATGCGATCCACATTTTCTGCCCGCTTTTCCTCTCATTAGAGCTTCTATAACGTACGACATCCTGCCATTGAGTGACCTGTGGCTCGACCACATTCCGGTCATGGCATCCTTTGAAGGCGCGGTACTGAGCAGACACCTGCCCTGGCTGGCCACTCCGTGTACAACGTATATCGGCTTTCGAGGGAAGCAGACCTCTACGGTTCTACAAGCCAAGCCCGGTCCCTGAAAGCTCTCTGCACTCCATGACATCCGGTTCGCCTCCGCTCGCCGCAGCTAGGGATTATCCTGCTCACTAGAGAGGAATGTCAATATGATGCGAGCAATCGCATGCTTTCATCCCAAGCCAGCAGTCTGCAAGGACAAGGAGACCCTCATTCTGCAGAGCGCCATCCCTGCCAACCAAACTTTGAAAGAAATCTATTCCTTACACATCGCATTCGCTCTCCAAGCTAAGTATCGCTTCCTACAACCGATGGATTGCGACCACGCATGTTTCAAATTCCTCTCCTCTGCTGCCCTCATGCTTTCTAAATTTCATCGCTGTTCTCGTCGGTGCGAGACTGCTCTGAATCACGGGCAGGATCAGTATTGGCCTTGATTGTTTGCCCGTCTCTCCACACTCCATGTCAATTACGATATCTTCTTCCAAATCCTCTCCGGACACATGCAGCATTGCACTCGTGTCTTCCGTCCGTTGTACCTCGAAAAAGCTCTACCACCGAGAGCGGTCGATTCCATCATCTACTATAATATCTACTTCAATCTCCAACTCCTTCGTCTTACACTAGAGACACCATCTTGACCATCTGATTCCCCTCTACCAGAAGCTTCTCTGCAGCAGAAAATCTCAACGTAGGCTCCCTGATTTCCACACTCAACATATGGCTTGAGCGCTGACTGTTGTCGCAGCACAATCAGCCAATCCGCACCAGTCTCACACATCACCTCCGAACCCATATCCACCTACGAGAATGTGCATCCAACCACCCCCGGAACCCCTCAACATGTGCACCGACGTCGTACACAAGTACATCTGCGGCCATATCAGGAAGGACAAAGCCCCATGTGCTGCCAAGAAAAGCGGTGGATGCAAAGGCCAGCAGGGACAGAAGACGATCAGCCATAGCGAGCGATGCACCTCGTGTGGTAAATGTATGTCCATTTGCAAAGGATTGTTCCGGATTCGAAGAGCTGACGAAGGAATACAGGAGTCTTCGCCAGAAACCTGCGCCAGAAATCTGCAAACTTCTCAGCCACCTAAAGTGGTTATCTTTTCTTGGTCCTAATCATGCCAATTTCGGCTCCAAAATCTTATGAACACCTCTGTATGAAACCGCGCCTGGAAAGAATTGCATCGCTCATGACTGCATATCAGTGTGGGCGTTGCTTTTTCTCCGGCGTATTTAGACGACATCTATCATGATTTTATCGCCATTGCTTCTACTGCAATCTGCAATTCATGAAAAGCTTAGTCCATGTGATTTAGTCAGCGACTCCGAGGACTCAGTGGGTAGCCGTATCACCACAATGGTTGAAATGTTGTTGAGACAAAGTTGAATCTCCCAATTTCTCGTTCGGCACTCGTGCAGCTGCGTGCAGCAGTCCCCTGGATAGATTGACTCGATGCAGCTTCGGTTATCTGGCAAGATCTCACCCAGATACGGGCCGCTGCAGATGCACGTCGGCGTTTCACCCAATGCTGCAGGTACACATCTTGGGCACACAAATCGAAGCCGGCACTCAGCATGCACGCCATAAGTCCGGCCAATGTCCATCTTCGGGCTCGACAGACAATGGGCGATGGACACACGCGACCAACGCCACCATTGTTTATGAACAGCAATAAAATCTCAAGGTCTAATGTCTGAGACAGTAAGCCAGACAAGATAACCGCCGTCGGAACCACCCGAGCTACGGCTTCATGCAAGTGTACTCGGGCCTCTTCGGAACCAGCCTAGTCATTGAATGAATGCATTGTGAGCATTGTCTAGACTCGGCTTCTGGGAGGCTTGATGCATTTTGTGATATCAGATCGTGAAGATGGTGTCATTTTTTGCTGTCCGCGGTGACGATTTAGTAATCTCTGATGGTGAAGGCTGGATGCAGGGACTATGGGATGCAGGTCTACCGATTTGGACATCTTTGGGAGGCGTTTTGAGCTGGGCGGCGGAGGGGACGCTGATATGGAGTTTGGCGGTCATTTACCCCTTTTGCTTTGCTGAGAGATTAGTCACACGAAATGGATTGGCTGTGATCTGGAAATCTGCAGGCAGTGGATAGGTTTAGTTTATCATTTTTAGATTTTTGATATATTTATCATTTGCGACATGATCGTACATACTGGATGAAGACTGGCGGCGCTGTTCCAGTAGCAGTAGCCGGAGCTAAGCAAGCGGAGATAGGAATAGGCTTGCCTTGGCACTTTCATTAACTGAATCCAGCAGCCCTCTTAATCTACTCCGTATAACCGACCATGTAATGTCCATCGACATCGACTGGGAGACTCTCACCACAGGCCCAGAGGGCGTCGAACTTGCAGACTCCATACGCGACTTCATCCACGACAAGTTCCAGCAAGTGCAACTACCGCGGTACATCCGCTCTGTCCACGTCCACTCGTTCGATTTCGGCAAGGAGGCTCCGGTTGTGGAACTGAAGGATATCTCTGATCCTTTGCCTGAATTCTACGAAGATGAGGATGGCGATAGCAACGAGGAGCAAGGGGAGGCCGAGGAAGACGGACATACACAGCCGGACCCCGTGAGACGGCATCCAAATGCTCCGCTTCCAGTCAACGGCATTGCCAAAACAGCAAAACCAAATTTCATCGACACACATCTCCCAAACCTTCGCGCTGGATTCGGCCACCAGGACCAGATCACCACGCCTTTTCTTTCGCGCTCCAATACCACTACTCCAGGTATCCCAGGCGGCACTTCGAATTTCAGCTACTTTCACCTCCCACTCGGTGCAGGTCTCTCGGGGACACAAACCCCATTGGCAGCCGTGACGCCTGCATGGCATGATCAGAGCCATTACCCCTTGTCCCCGCAAAGAAAACAGCAGAGTCAGCATTCATATGCCGATCCCAGTTCCAGACCGTCCACCAGTGGTCTCTCCCACGCCCCGCCTCCTTTCTCTCCTACTCTGAGCCAATCCAATATTGAGAAAGAGCACGACAGTAGTCAAGACCTGCAGACTACACTCCACATCTCCTACACCGGCTCCCTCTCTCTCTCCTTGACGGCAGAGATCCTCCTCGATTACCCGATGCCCTCTTTCGTCGGTATACCACTGAAACTGCAGATTACAGGCCTGAGCTTCGATGGCGTCGCTTTGGTAGCATATTTAAAAGAGCCGGATAAAAATAAAGTGCACTTTTGCTTCTTGGGAGCTGAGGATGCGAGAGCGATGGTTGGAGATGTGGGTGGTGGAGGCGTGGATGGGGAAGGGATAGGAGGGGAAGGCAAGCTGGGCGGCCTGCTGCGAGAGATCAGGGTGGAGAGCGAGATTGGGCGGCAGGAGGGCGGGAAGCAGGTGCTGAAGAATGTGGGGAAGGTGGAGAAATTCGTGCTGGAGCAGGTCCGACGGATCTTTGAGGATGAGTTTGTGTGGCCTAGCTTTTGGACCTTTTTGGTGTGAAGGTGGTGTATTGTTACGACCGTGACGAGCGGAATATTCCTTAAAAACCAACTATCCCTCTTGCGCAACCTACCCTCTCACACTCATAAAGATGGCAGCATGGCCGTGATACCAATTCAGGTCTTTCACCATCGCGACATTCTCTGACATTCTCTTCTAATCCGTCCTCCCGCTTCCCTCCCTCCCCTTACCACTCATTCCTTCCTTCAAACCCTCCCTTCAGACGCTTCTATTTATACAATTCCCTCCCTCCGCTTACCACGCACCATCCAAACCCCCACCCCCCTAAAACCCACCATGGGCATGACATTACAGGAAGCAAGAACGAAATGACTATACCTTGACCTTGGAACTACCCGGCCCAATTGCTATGGATCGGTATGGATTGGGATGAAAGCTTGGGATGGAAGCTTAGGATTCTTGTGGGGATTTACTTGGAAGATAGAGGGAGAGGGAGGTGGATAGTAGGGTAGATTTTCTTGGGAGAGAGATGAGATTGGAGGCGAGGTGCGTGTTCGAAGCGTTTCCAAGTTGTCGGAAGATCATACCTTAGGCAGAGGGTAGTTCTTCATAAAAATCCTCCTCTGTATTATATCACAGAAAGCGAGCGATTCGATACAATCATCTCACCCGAAGAAAAATAAGGGGAGGTATTGTGATTACACCCCCTTTGCCTACAATTACACCCCCCAATTGCCTACGCTTACAACCCCCCAAGCCGGGTACAGCTCGAGCTTACCGGGTAACCCCGCACTGAGCCTAGCACCCAGGGTGAGCCCGGGGCCGCCAGTGCCTCAAGGGAACGAGCCCCTACGTACCCAAGTTACTTGCGTACGAGACCCCTAGACATCGGGGCGCTGGAGCGCGACAGCGCGATAGCGCTCCATTGGCAGGCGCTACGCTTTGCCTATGGTGGCTCTTCGGGGCCCAGGCTGGACGCCTATAATAGACCCTCAGGGGGTGTAAGCGTAGGCAAAGGGGGTGTAATCACAATACTACCCAAAATAAATAGAGTAGACCCGATTTGATCTATGGCGTATTGGATGGGATATATGGGTATTGAGTTTTGGAGGCGATGTGATATGTGGTATGTTGATGAGGTGGGGTTTGATGCTGGGGTAGGGTGGGTGATTGGGCGGATGATATGTGTGCTAGAGCTATGAGTCTTATTTGCGGTGATGGAGGGTTGGGGGGTTGGCATGTGGTGTTTGGTAGCTGTAAATTATTGATTCAGTGAGTGGGTTTTGTTCGTGTTTGGGGAGTGGGATGGGGGTTTGGTGTTTGGTGTTTAGGGAGCGGGATGGGTAATGAGTGGGAGTTGCAAAGGGGGTGTTGGTATTGGGGTTTGGTGTGTGGTATTGTGTGGAATGAGGCTGAGCTGAAATGTGTGGAATTTGGAAGTTTTGGATAAGTGTGGGATGTTACGTGTGGATTTTCAGGGGTTTGAAGGTGATGGGGTGCCTGGTTGGGGGAGTGCTTGTGTGTACGTCAATTAATTGACCAGAGACTTCTTGAATGTTCTGAATAGCGCTATGATAATAGGCGGAGGATAGATATGGATTGGCTGATTTTTAGCGGTTAGGAGGGTAATGGATCTTTGGTTGAATTAGAGATGTGGATGATTATATTGTTGTTTTTTGGAGGGAAAGGGGGGTGTGTTATTTATTATGATGAAGATGCTTTTAGCGTAGGGAATAGGAGCTTGAGGTTGGGGAGGTGGAGGATTGATTTGACTTGGGGTTAGAAGATGGGGCGGAGTTGTGCTTGGTTTGTGGAATGGTGTTTTTGATCCCAGAGTTGTTTGGACTAACCAGGTGGCCCCAATCGAGATTTGGTAGTTGCTTTGAGACATGTTTGTTTATAGCTTCCAGTGCTTGGTCTTTTCGCACACTAGATGATGTTCGTCTACTCTGTGCATTGGCGCCATTTCCACACGCTCCACCAACATTTCACCTCCACTTGTTCGCTGGAAGTGTTGCTCTCCCAGTCGTCGAAGCCCGTTTCGTGTCCCTCTTCCACCAGCTGGAAATTATTGCTTGACATCTCGCACCTGAATTGCTCGTGTTCTGGCGGCTGGACGGATCGGAAGGGCAATTCTATGAATATTCTTCCAGATGTGGTGGTTTTTTGCAAGTATGCGGCCATCGTGGCGGCAAGCCATTCGGCGTGCTCGGGAGCGTAGAGGGAGTCGGCGGCTAGTATGATGTCGTATTTGTCGTCCTCTTTCATGGTTGGATGGGTGGAAGACCAGTCTAAGACGGACGCTGTCACGCGACTGCCGCTGCGATCTGCCAGCGCTGAATTTGATTTCATGTTGTGCTGCAGATTGGGTACGATCGCTGGCAGGTCGGTGAGGTGGATGTCTGCAGACAATAATGCGGAGGCTGTGAGACCCACGAGGCCTGTGCCGGCGCCGAGCTCCAGGACTCTGGGGTGGGTGTCGCTGGGAGTTGATGAGACCCGAGGAGGGTCTCTAGCCCGCCGTTCTCGGTCGTCGTCCATTTGCGCAGTAGGGGGCCGGTATCTCGTCCAGCCGCAGGAGAAGTGAAAGGACAGGAGTTTAGGAAGGCGTTTTGCAAGTAGGTATGAAGCGACCCAGGTTTTGTGACCTAGGTTATCGCCTGTGAGAGATGGCTCGTAGATCTCGATGTCGATTGTTTCCCGAGCTACGGAAAGCGTAGGTATGGTGAAGGTGCGTAAGACCGACGGCATGGCTGTTCGCCCTGATCGTTCGGCGAGTCTCTTGCTGGCTGCTTCCCAAATCTCTTCTTGTTTGTCCTCTGAAGATAGCCAGGCCAGGCGGCTCATAATGATTCGTGTGAGGTATGCTGGGATGCCTGCTTCGTTGATCAAAGACGAGCTTTCGCTTCCACTGCTGGCTGCACCCCATGATGAAGGCTTTACGGCAAGTTGAGAGAGTGTGGCAAGGAGTAAGGACGCGGAGGGTTTTCGGTGGAGTTGGGGGAGGTCGAGCACTGGGAGTCAATGTCTTGATTCAGTGTCAGCTCTCAACCACTGATCTGGTGAGGGTTTGAGTAGAGTGCTTACCATGCAACGGGCTCGAGCCCTCAACTCTTGGTTGAGGCTCAGAGCTATCCATTGAGGCTTTGAGAGGCATCCCGACCTATGTGTGTTGGTACGTGACGTTTCTTTCCAACAGCCAACAAGATCTAGTGCGGGAGACCCGGGAGTACCCTTTATTTAAGGGCGGATCCCCCGCATCCTAGCCCTCCGGCCCCCGAAGACACGCACCGGAAAGCGCGCCCTTGCCGCTAGGGCCCCTGGGGTCTGGGGACCTTGATCGATCTCTCCTACTTTGACGACGCAGTAAAACCCCAGCGCCTCTGCGACGATGTCAAAATCTGTCTGGAAGAGCTCTCTTCGTTGTACTTGAGTACGGTGGTCGTCGTTGCTGATTGCAAAATCGTCGTGCCATTGAAGGCTTCGAGGAACCGGTAGCCATGGTCTTCGGTCTTTTGGCCATCGCCGCCATCCCAACCACAATAGGCATTGCCGCAGGTGTCTCCGCTCAAAAGAAAGAGAAGGACTCTCAAAAGCCATCCAAGACGGAGGCAGAACGCATGAGGAAGTTCAACCTTGAGTGCTATTGCGAGAACACTTCTGGAATAGCTGGACAAGTGCATGGCGGCAGAGTCGTGCTCAGAGATAACAAGCTCTTCATTGAACCCCTCTCGTCGTCATTTAAAGGTCATCCATTTGAAGGCTTCTACATCAGCTACCCGGACCCAGATCGGCCGCAACCACCACCACTGGGCTTGGTATCTACGATTAGCAAGGAGCCGCCAATGCTCAATTGGATATATGTGGACAAGGACACGAGGGAGGTGAGGTATGGTAATCGAACGCAAAGCAGACAGCATATTGTTGGGTCTTGGGGCTGGGATGCTGGTGAAGAGGGTGGAGCTGGTGGGTTGACGTTGGAGGGAAGGGAGGGGGCCGTGGCTGTTGAGACGGAGAAGGGGTGGGGGATTCGATGGGAGGATGGTTGTGGGAAGGTTGACGTGCAGGGAAGTCGTCATTTGACGATCAGCTTGGAGAGAAGGTTTGTTGAGCTGACCGAACAGGAGAAGAGGGAGCAGAGTGCGGAGGAAGAGTGTATAGATACGAAGATTACACTCACAAATACTACTTTGGAGAAAATTCACAAAACGGCTGGAAGGCCTATGAGAGTGCATAGGCAGAAGGTCAAAAATGGAAAGCAACGGGCCAAAGCGCCGAAAATCGACACGAAGAGCGCGACGACCGAGAAGCCAGCCTGCTGATAACAAAGGCTTTGCCATTGATTTGGATCAAAGCAAACTAAAGATCTTTCCGAGTTTATTCAAGATCTGTCCCATGACGCCGGTCCAATGCTTCTGTATTGAAACCCCAACTGCATCTACCAAAATATCTTATCGCTAATGCATTTACAGTATAGCCACATTTGGTTATACGATGGCGTACTTTGCTTCTCCGGACCTTGACTCCGAAACAACGAAAGATTATGGAGTGGGAACCTGCGAAGCACTCAGACATCCGAGGATGATTAAGGTCCAGTGCACCCCGAGGTCTTTGTAGAAAGATATCCCGATTTCCACTTGAGAGAAGCGAGGAGTCAGCATCTTTCTTTCGAGGACAGGGGTCGCGACAATGGACGGATACAAAAGATCGCCTACCACACGACCAGAAGCGACGTATCGAATCAGGGTCACACTGGACAGCACGCTCGTCTCATACGACATGTAGCTTTCGATGATGTATCGGTAAATGTCGATGAATATGCACATAATGCCATATCCGACAAGCACACTGACACCGAGCGGAGATCCAGGATATGCAATCCAACTCATCAAGAAAATGGTGAACGAAACCGCTGGTCCGCCAACATCCTGAACGTCAACCTGGACTCTGGTGGGAGACGGATGCCACCCTCTTCTCTTATCTTGGCCAGCGAGCGAGCGGCCAATGATATGTTCTATGAAGCCGTACGTCTTGGTGAAGATGAGTGTGTAGGCATTAGAAACGTGAAGAGGACGATATATATGACAGTAAGCTATAGAGCTATGAAGACAATGTATGGCGTGGAACATGAAAAGGCAATGCTGATACAGGTACACAGCGCGGCCGAGTCGTCGAACGAAAGTGACTTCTCGAATCTCAACTTCGCTTTCATACTGATCCTCGCCTGCGAGTCTTCTTGACTTAGCCGCTTTCCACTTCAGGAGTTTCGGGGCGTACATCTCTGGTTGGAACAAGACGACAAGGAAGAGGACTAGGCCTGAGATGACCAAAGCTATCCAGTCATTCCATCGCCAGGATACTAGCGAGGATTGTCCAATAAATCCATCCACAATGGGGCCAAAGATTGTGCCTATGAAGGCAGCATAGGCAAAGCCCGGAAATGCGTATGTCCGTTCTATCCTACTCCAGAGATTTGATGTTCAGCCGTGTGAACAGACCAGCAGAGGAGCGGCAAAGCAGCCCACGATGTATCGGAATGTAATCTGCGCTCCAACATTGAGTACGCTTAAGCGCAAGATCAGATGCCATGATGAAGATCATGTATAGAGATAGACTCACTATATCTATGGAATTTCAACCGATCGTCTCGGGAATGTGACCAGCGAAAAGTGCTCCTACTTGGAGTCTCATCAAGAAAAGCTCTGACGCCAGCGACTCCGTCACATCAATGACACCGAAGTCTCCAACTGCTCTTATAAAGCCTGCGGCGTCGACGCTGGACGCGAAAACCGATGAGCCAGCCGATGAACGCATTATTTATATATCTCTTAATCAGTACTGGACACCCCCAAACGTACGAAAAGGAACCTACGTTGCACCAAACCGCGTTTCCCGACTCCAACAATACAAGTCTATAAAGCCATTTCGCCCTCCCATCCCACAACCAAAAACCCCCTTCCTCCGCCATCTTCCTGCTTCCATCCCGCACATCAACATCTATCAATATTATCCCCACAGCCGTTCCCATCCCTTTTCCCATCGGAACAATTGACGCTCTGCTCATGTCCTTCCCCCCCCATTCTCCAGTGATGGAGCGGTATTTGCTGGTCGGACGGTGTAGCGCCTTTCTTATCCTCCACCTACCTACCCTCCTCTCCTTCAGCGCCACATAACTTTATGTCTCAACCGGCCCGGTAGCGCTACTTGACTGCTCGACTTTCCCAAATGCGCGAACGTCGCCTAAATTTCCTCACGTGCTGCTGCATTATCCGGGGTAGCATTACGATATTTTGCGTTGGAGTATGATGTTGATGCTGACTACGATGTCCGTTTTAGGGTCACTTCTGCTACCAACCTGTCTCGCTCGAAATGCACTTCTACATGCTTTTTAAATCAGCGGTATTATTGAGAAGATCGCGTGGCCTTTTATGTTGTAAAGAAAGGTAGGAGCCGGAACATGGGAGGGATTCAAGATGAAGCAAGGGAATGATTGGTTGCAAGGGTAAGGTAGTCTAGGGGTGGTCGAGATGAAAACGGCGAGATGAGGTGGGTGATGGTATAGATGGTATTGTGAAGGACTTTCTGATGTTGCGTTTGTGATTTGTTTGTGAGGGGGTTTGGGGATGGGATTGAGAGAGTTTGATGGGGGGGGGGGCCACTGGCATTCGTTTGTTGTGGGTTT
>JAABUK010005020.1_pt1 | contig 21031 bp, 22 predicted proteins | sample 5559141 | NCBI WGS metagenome assembly JAABUK01 (sample SAMN10711869, study PRJNA513367) | rock metagenome | isolation source: Antarctica rocks | place: Antarctica: Victoria Land, Pudding Butte nord | collected 2016-01-03
CGTTGCGGTGCTGGAGCACTGCTGACCGAAGGCAATCATCTCGGTTGCTTCGCGGAACGGCTGCGCCGCAAATGGGCATCGTCCTGCCCGTGGAGGCAAGCCGATCCGGTCCGCAGCCCTCGCCCTCCTGCTCATCGTCGCGAACGGCGCAGGTGCGGCGGCCGGCCCTCCCCCGTTCCGGGCCGGTGTCGTCTGCACCGACGTGGCGGATGCAGCGCCGTTTGCCGTGTACATCTGGTATTCGACCGAAGCGGCCGAGGGCGTTTGGCAGGTCGGTCCGTGGCAGCTCGCCGCGGCCAACGGCGTGCCGGTCGCTGCAGGACAGCGTTTTCCGGTCGTTCTTTTCTCCCATGGCGGCGGGCGGGGCGGGGGAAATCCGCTTTCCAACCGTGGCCTCGCTGCTGGCCGCGCACGGGAGGGGGCGTGGTTCAGAATCAGGCTTTTTTGGGTTACGCAAGGCGCGCGGAAACCGCCGGCCTGCGGGGGCCGGATTTCGGTGGGAAGGGTGTCTTGTGCGGGAGGCAACCAGCTTCCCCGGGTCAAGCTCGCTGGGGCTGAAGCCGTCCCAGGCCAAGCAGGGTCAGCCAGTGCGGATGGCCTTGACCCGTCATCAACTCCCGCGGGCTTTTGCCCCGGCGCTCGGCATGTCGGCTGCGCACGAAGCGGCGGTGGTTCAGGAAGAACCGCAGCAGGTCGAGATACGAGCCGCCTAGGTGGCGGCGCAGGGTGAAGTAGGTGCGCAGCCGCGAGTTGAGGTTCTCCACCAACGAGCTGCTGCGCGGCGTGCCCGCCATGGCCCGGCTCACGGCGTCGAAGAGCATGTGGAACTTGCCGCCCATCGTCGCGCGAAGCCGGTTCCATCCCTGCCAGTATGCGGGCGAGGTCGTGGAGAGGCGGTGCAGCAGGCACGCATCGCGCACGACGGGCTCGGAGATGCCGTGGGCGCGTGCGATGTCGGCCAGCTTGGCATCGAGCACGCCGGCGAAGGCGAGCAGGTCGTCGCGCTGGTTCTGCAGCGCGACCCGCACCGGGCGGATGCGTTGGAGATCCCCGGGCTCGCGCTGTGTCAGCTCCTCGACGACGAAGTCGAACAACGCTTGGCGCGTGGCCAGGGCCGGCCCGGCCAGAGCCAGAACATCATGGCGCATCCACTGGGTGAGCGTTCGGATGTCGCGGGCCAGCTCATGCGCTTGGGCCTAGGTCTGCCGGGCCAGCGCCAGCTGCGTGGCGAGCTCGTCGGCGGGAGCCCGCGGGCCGGCACGGCCGGTCTTGGCCTGTAGTGTTTGGCGCCGCGACATGGCGCCCTTGGCGAGGCGCGACAGCGTGTTGGCAAGCCTGTCGCACTGGCGCTGGATGTGGAACACGTCGCCGTGGCAGGGCGTGTCGCCCCAGGCGGCCTTCTGCCCGGCGCGCAAGCCTTGCCCGGCATCGGCGATGGTCAGCTTCCCGCCTGACCGAGAGCCTACAAAACAGTGGGCGTCAGCATTGGACGTCGGGGACTGCACGGTAGATGACGGCACCTTTGCCAACCTCGATCCGACGCGCATGTCCGGTTCCGTACCGTGCCAGCATTAGCCGCACTTCCGATGGGGAGCAACTCAGACGGCAGGTCCGCCAGCTGCGGCGGCGCAGGAGCGGCGGAACGCAATGACGTGTTGGTACTCGCCCAGGCGAGCATCGCGCACCTGCAGGACGAGCTGTGTCAGGCGCGCGTGGCGAGCCCGCTTGCGCGCACCGTGCGCAGGTCGCACCATCGCGCCGGGTGGACGGGAGAAAGGGCTTGGCCACGCTGGCGCTTCGTCGGGTGCGCAAAGCATTCGGCACGGTCGAGGTCGTGCAAGGCATCGATCTCGACGTCGCGGACGGCGAGTTCGTCGTGCTCATCGGACCATCCGGCTGCGGCAAGAGCACGATCCTGCGAATGGTGGCGGGGCTGGAGGAGGCGAGCTCGGGCGAGGTCCTGATCGACGGCGCGGTTGTGAACGAGCGCGACTCGAAGGACCGCGACATCGCCATGGTGTTCCAGGACTACGCGCTCTACCCGCACATGAGCGTGGCGGAGAACATGGGTTTCTCGCTCCGCTATCGCGGCGTCGGCCGCGGCGAGATCACGCGACGGGTCGGCGAGGCGGCCGCCGTCCTCGATATCGCCCACCTTTTGGACCGCCGCCCGCGCGAGTTGTCGGGCGGGCAGCGGCAGCGCGTAGCGATGGGCCGGGCCATCGTGCGCGATCCCAAGCTGTTCCTGTTCGACGAGCCTCTGTCCAACCTCGATGCCAAGCTGCGCGTGCAGATGCGCACCGAGATCAAACGCCTGCGCGACCGGCTTCGCGCCACCACCCTGTATGTCACGCACGACCAGGTCGAGGCGATGACGCTCGCCGACCGCATCGTGGTGCTGCAGGGCGGGCGCGTGCAGCAGATCGGCTCTCCCGAGGACATATACGACCGCCCCGCGACCGCATTTGTCGCCACCTTCATGGGCGCCCCCGCGATGAACCTGCTGCCCGGCCGGCTCCAGGCGGGCCGCGCCCTGCTCCCCGGGGGCGGCACACTCCCCTTGCCGCGGGGCGCCCCCTCCGTGTCCGGCGAGGCCTGGGTCGGCATCCGTCCGGAGTGCCTGCTATGGCTCGCGCCCGGCGCGCCCTCCAGTGCGGTCGAGCTCTCCGGGCCCGCCCGCGTCGTCGAGCCGCTGGGCGCCGAGACGCTGGTCACGATCGACATCGGCGGCACCGAGCTGCACGCCCGCGTTCCGCCCCGCAGCGTCCGTGCTGCGGGGGAGCCGGTCCGCCTGGGCCTGGACCCGGCCGACCTGCACCTGTTTGCCCGCGATCCCGAGGGGGCGAGGCTGTGATAATCTCCGACCCGCTGCAGGTGCTGCCAGAGGCGCTGGGGAAGGGCCCCCTGCCCGTCACCGTCGTCCCGGACGCGGCGGCGCTGTCGCGGCATTTCGCCGACATGATGCTGGACGAATACGCGGCGGCGCGGGCGGCCAGGCGAGCCACGGTGGTGTTCATCGTGCCGGTGGGGCCGGTCGGGCAGTACGATCTGCTGGCGGCGCGGTGCAACATAGAGCGCATTTCCCTGCGGAAGCTGCTGCTGATCGGGATGGACGAGTATCTCACGCCGGAGGGCGACTGGATCGCCGAGGACGACCCGCTCTCGTTCCGCGGGCATATGCGGCGGCATCTGTGGGACGTTCTGGACCCGGCCCTTGTGCCGCCGCCGGAGCACCGCATCTTCCCGCACCCGGCGCGGCTCGGGGAAATCCCCGGGCTGATCGCCCGGCACGGCGGGGTGGATATGTGTTTCGGCGGTGTGGGGATCGCCGGTCATTTGGCGTTCAACGAGCCGCCCGAGCCGGGGGAGGCCGTGGATGCAGCCGAGTTCGCGGCCCGATCGACACGGGCGGTGCGCCTGGCACGGGAGAGCCGCACCATCAACGCGGTAACGGTCTGGGGCGGCGCGATCGGCCGCATCCCCGAGCGCGCCGTCACGGTGGGGATGCGGGAGATTCTGGGTTCGCGGAAGCTGCGGCTGTTCCTGAACCGCCCCTGGCAGCGCGCGGTGCTGCGCCAGGCGCTGTTCGGGCCAGTAACGCCCGCCGTGCCTGCCTCCTTCGCGCAGCACCACCCGGACGCGGCGGTCGTGGCGACGGCGGAGGCGACGCGCCTGCCGGAGCCCACCTTGGCATGACCGCGATGCGCATAGGGTTGATCGGATACGGGGCGTGGGGGCGGCATCACGCCCAAGCCTTCGCGCAAGCGCCATCGGCCACGCTCGCCGCCATCGCCGCGCGGGGCGACGAGGCCGCTTCGGCCGCCGCCTTGGACTGGCCAGACGTAAGCGTGCACCGCGACTGGCGCACGGTGGCGAACGACCCGGCGCTCGATGCCGTGGTCGTCGCCGTGCCGAACGCGCTGCACGCCGAGGTGGCGTCGGCCGCTCTGGCAGCAGGGCGTCACGTGCTGCTGGAGAAGCCGATGGCGCTGACTCTGGCCGACTGCGACCGGCTGATCGAGGCGGCGCGGACGTCCGGGCGGGTGCTGACCGTCGGGCACGAGCTGCGCCTGTCCACCCAGTGGGGCCGCGCCCGCGCCCTGATCGAGGATGGCACGGTAGGCCCGCTGCGCCACGCCGCAATCTCGCTATTCCGCTTCCCCTACCGTCCGGGCAGTGGCGGCTGGCGCTATGACTGCGCCGCGGTCGGCTCCTGGACCCTGGAGGAGCCCGTCCATTTCTTCGACTTGCTGCTCTGGTACGGGCGCGAATGGGGCCCGCCGGTGTCGCTGCAGGCGCTCGCGGACGGCGACCCCGCCATGCCGCGGGCCATGGCCGCAACGCTGCGTTTCGCGGGTGGTCAATTCGCCACGTTCAACACCGTGGTCGGCGGCTTCGAGCATCACCTGGCCCTGCACGCCGTCGGCGAGGACGGCGCCATCCGCGCCACCTGGTCTGCGGCGATGGACCGCAGCACGGCACCGGCCGCCGCACTGCACCTGTTCCGCGGCCGCGCCGGGCCGGGCGAGCTGGCCGAGGCGGTGCCGTTTGAGCGATCGGGCGAGGTGTTCGAGCTGGCGGCGCAGGCGGAACAGACCGTGCTGAGCTTCCGCGCCGGCCGCGCCCTGATGCCGCCGGAGGAGGCGCGCGCCGCGGTGGCCTGCTGCCTGCTGGCCGAGCGATCGGCCAGCGAGGGAGGCCGCGAGATCGCTTGGAACCAGGCCGGCAGATGAGCTAGCCTCCCGTCAGGGAAAAGGAAACGAACCATGTTGGCCAGACGCGACATCCTGAAGGGCGCCGCGGCGGCGACCACCGCCTTGGCGGCGCCCGCGCTGGCGCAAGCGCGGCAGCGGATCGCGTTCCTGACGTGGAACATCGTGGACCAGGAGCCGCTGATCCGCGGCTGGATCCGCTCCTTCGAGGCGGCGAACCCGGGCGCCGAGGTGGAGTGGCTGGACAAGAAGGGGCCGGAGCTGCCGTCCTTCTACCAGACCCAGCTCGCTGCCGGCACGCCGCCCGACGTGATCAACACCCAGGGCGCGCTGTGGCTGGAGTACGCCGCGAGCGGCGCGCTCATAGACCTGACGCCGCTGCTCGCGCGCGAGTCGGAGCTGAAGAGCCGCTTTAACGCGGACTTTCTGTCCAATTGGACCTTTGACGGGCGCAACTGGATGGTGCCGTTCTACATTACGAAGACGCTCCTGTTCTGGAACAAGCCCATGTTCCAGCGAGCGGGGATCGCCGGGCCGCCGCAAAGCTTAGATGCGCTGCTGGATGCAGCGGGGAAAATGGCCTCGGCCGACACCACGGGTTTCCTGACGCTGAACTTCGACTGGCTGTACTGGCCACTTTTTGCCGCCAGCGGGGTGCAGTTGCTGACCCCCGACCTGCGTCGGCCCGCTTTCAACACGCCGGGAGCTGCCGAGGTGGTCGAGAAGCTGGCCCGCGCCTCCGAGAGCGGGGCGATCAACAAGATCAGCTGGACCGGCCGCTGGGTGGAGCCGAACGGCGCCTTCGCGGCCGGCAACGTCGGGATGCTGCACGCCCACAGCCCCGCATACTTCTTCGTCAAGGGGCAGGGTCCCTGGGTGAATGCCGACACGCTGGGCGTGGCGCACGCGCCGGGCAACTTCTCCACACCGAACAGTCATGGGCTGGGCGTATCCAAGGGCTCGCGCAACCCCGAACTGGCCTGGGCCTTCATCAAGCACATCACCGCCGATGCGCAGGCCGGGGAGCTGGCGGACAAGCGCCGCATCCTGACCGGCAACACGGCCGTGGACCGCGCGCTGCTGGAGCGGCTACGGACCGAGGACCCGTTGGTCTACGCCGTGCTGCAGACGCAGTTGGAGCATACGGACAAGCTGGTCGGTACCTGGCCGATTGCGGCCGACAGCCGGGTTAAGGACGCGTTCTGGCCCGAGCTGCAGAGCGCCTTGCTGGGCCGCAAGCCGGCGCGGCAGGCGCTGGCCGACGCGGAGCGCCGGGTTGCGCGGGAGCTGTCGCGAAGCTGACCCGGCGTGGCTGGCTGGTGGGAGACCCGGCGGGCGCGGAAGACGGCCCTAGTCGCCTGCTTCCTGCTGCCGTCGCTTGCGATCTTCCTGCTGTATCGCGTGGTCCCGCTGGGCTGGAACCTCATCCTGTCGTTCCAGTCCTGGTCACCGATGCGCCCCGCCCGCTGGGTGGGATGGGAGAACTACGAGGAGCTACTGCTCTACGACGACGTGTTCTGGCAGGCGCTGGCCAACACGCTGATCTGGATCGGGGCGGCGCCGGTGGCCGTCGTTCTCGCCCTCGGTATAGCGCTGCTAGCGAATTCCGACCTGCGCGGCGCCGGCGTGTACCGGACGATCGTGTTCCTGTCCTACCCGCTGATGACTGTCGCCGTGGGGATCATCTGGCGCTGGATGTACGACGAACGCGGCGGCCTGCTGAACTGGGCGCTGCGCTCGGCGGGCGTGATCGACCGGCCGCTCGGCTTCCTCGGCAGCTTCGACCTGGCGCTTCCCAGCGTGCTGCTGACTGACATCTGGCAGATGATCGGCTTCTACATGATCGTGCTGCTCACCGGCCTGCAGTCCATACCCATCCACCTGTATGAGGCGGCGCGGGTGGACGGGGTGCCGGCCTGGGCGCGCTTCTGGCGCATCACCCTGCCGATGCTGCGGCCGTCGCTGTTCCTGTGCGCGGTGATCGGGCTGCTGAACTCCTTCACCTCGTTCGACCTCGTCTACGTCATGACCAATGGCGGCCCCGGCCACGCGACGGAGCTGCTGGTCACCTACATCTACAAGCTCGGCTTCGGACAGACGCGCTTCGATGCCGCGGCGGCCGTGACCGTTGTGCAGTTCGTTTTGCTGCTTGCGCTAACTTGGCTGGCCAACCGCGCCGCCGGGGGCAACGCCGGCGCCGTGGAGCGCGACTGATGCGACGCCGCTGGTCCCACGCCGCGCCCCACGCAACGCTGGCCGCGATCTGCGCGCTGATGCTGCTGCCCTTCTACTGGGTGCTGAAGACGGCGGTGACGGACGAGAACATCTACGTGTATCCGCCGCACCTGCTGCCACGCGATCCGCATCCCTACAACTTCGTGGACGTCTGGTACCTGATCCCCTTCCCGCGCTACCTGCTGAACAGCGCGATCGTCTCGGGGCTGACAGTTGCGGGGAATGTCGTGCTGAACGCCATGGCGGCCTATGCGCTGACACGGCCCTTCCCGGGGCGGCGCTGGGTGCTGCTGCTGCTGCTCTCCTGCATGCTGATCCCGTTCCAGGCCACCATCATCCCGGCATACCTCATCACCGCGCGGCTCGGGCTGCTGAACACCTACCTCGGCCTCGCCCTGCCGATGCTGTCCACCATCGTGTGCATATTCATCTACAAATCCGCCTTCGAGGCGGTGCCACGCAGCCTGATTGACGCCGCCCGCATCGACGGCCTGTCCGAATGGCGCATCATCGCCCGGGTGCTGCTGCCGCTGTCGCGCCCGGCCATCGCCACCAACGTGATCCTGGCCTTCATCTGGTCATGGAACAGCTTCATGTGGCCGCTGATCATCACCCGCGACGCGGACATGCAGACGCTGCCGCTCGGCCTCGCGCGCTTCCTGTCCTACATGGAGGACACGACCGGCGCGCTCTATGCCTTCGTGGTGATGGTGCTGGTACCGGGCATCGCGGTGTTCCTGATGGCGCAGTCGGCGTTCATACGCGGCCTGACCGCTGGGGCGACGAAGGGATGAGCTGGCTGCTCTCGCGTTGGGTGATCGTGCCAGCGGCGCTGGCGGCCATCGTGTTCGGCTGGAACCTGTATGTCGCGACGCATGCAGGCGGCGTGGTGGAGGGGCGCGTGGTGGATGCGGCGGGGCGGGCGGCGCCGGGGGCGGAGGTGGTGCTGTATGGCCGGTCCTTCGTCACCAACGACGAGCGCCAACGCACCCGCGCCGGCGATGACGGGACCTTCCGGTTCACGGGCAACGGCAGCCACGCGCTGCAGCTCCAGGCCGAGGCGCCGGGGCTGGGGCGGTCGGAGCGGGTCACGGTGCGGCTGCTATTCCGGGCGCAGAACAAGCAACTCCCGGCGCCGCTGCGCCTTGGGGAAGCACCGTCATAAGCGCGAGCGGCCGCTACTCGGCTCGTTTTCGTGGCGGGCGACCCGGTGGACCACGCGAAAGGCTATCTGAATACGCAGAAGCTATCGCCGCCGCGGGGCTGGAGGCGGCCTACCTGCCGGTCCACGTGCCCTCGGAGGAGCTCGGACGTTTCCGCGAGCGAGTCGTTGCAGGTCATCACGAAATCCACGTTTACGCGGCCGGCAGCTTGTTGAGCTCGCAGCTTGCCCGTCAGCTCGGGCGCGGTCGCCTGGGTGTAGACGAAGCGGGAGACCAGCTCCGGATGCGTCTCGCGGAAGCGCTCCAAGACCGGCTTGCTCAGCTGCAGGTCACCCGCCACGCTGATCATCGGGGGCTGGGCGGCTTTGGAAGGTCCCGGGCCTGCAGAGCGGTAGACGGATACGCCGTGACCAGCCCGATTGATAAATGCCCAATGCAAACTCGGAGAATCTTCACTGGTCTCCTATGACGATTAGAAGTTGCTCACCAGTGACGGCGGCGGCGCGGCACTCTGCGTAAAGCCTCGGGGCCAGATGACGCCTCGCCAGGTCGCCAGTAGATGCGCTGAAGGCGGCATCAACGGACTTCATCGTCATGCGCCACCTTGCCACGCGCCTGCGCAGCTCCTGCGTAATGGTATGGCAGCAAAGCTGGACCTCTGGTTAATGGACGCAAGCCAGTCAGAAATCCACGGCATGCGGCGTTTCGCCAGGACGGTGATGCAGGATCTTGAGGCAGTCCGCAATGCTGTCCTGGAACCATGGAGTAATGGACAGGCGGAAGGGCAGCTCAACAGATTGAAGATGCTCAAACGCATAATGTATGGCCGCGCAGGGGTTGTTTTGCTTCGTGCCAGGATGCTTCCCCTGCCGGAGCCTAGCCGAGATCAAATCAGACCCGAATTTCATACAGCGCGACAACGACGCATGATCAAGGCACGCTCCAGAGTGGCGCCGGTTCTGTTGCGGCGACGAGAGCCGAGCGTCGCGATCGCTGCTTCAATGAGCGAAGAACCACCGCAGCACCAGCGGGATCTGCGCCAGCATCATGCTGCGCCCGTGATCGGTGCGGCAACCGTGCCGGGCGGCCGTCTGCAGCAGCGGCGTATCGGGCCGGTTGACGACATCATACACGTCCCCCTCGCGCGGGATCAGCGCATCCGCCACCGGCAGCCCGGCATCATCGCCCATGCCGACCGGCGAGCAGTTCACCAGCACCTCGCCGCGTTCGAGCGCCACGGCGGTCGCAACGCCCGGAAACTCCCTGGCGAGGTCGGCAACCAGCGCCGCCGACCTTGCTGGATCGGGATCGTGCACGGCCATCCGCGAAGGAGCGCGCTCGGCAATCGCCATCGCCACCGCGCGCCCGGCCCCGCCTGCGCCCAGCACCTGCACGCGCCGCCCGGAGAGGGCCATCCCCACCGCGTCCACCGCGGCCAGGAACCCCGCCCCATCCACGGTCGAACACTCCCAGCCCTCGACGCCTGGCGCCGGGCGCAGCAGGTTGGCCGACCCGGCCCGCCGCGCCGCCGTGTCCGGCACGGCGGACGCTCTGGCTTCCTGCTTGTGGGGGATGGTGGCCACTACTCCCGCCACATTATGGGCATGGCGCAGACCATCCAAGAACTGCCGCAACTCGCCCGCTGGGACGTGCACCGGAAGATAGGCAGCGTCCAACCCGGCGGCACCGAGCGCCTCGGCGTACTCGGTAAAGCCCTGGGCATGGTCGATCGGATCGCCTGCCAGGAAAACCAGGCGCGTGCGGCCGCTAATGGTCATGGCGCTCCTCCGAGCCCAAGCACCGCGGCGGCAATCTCGGGGCCCCACTGTGGGCGCAGCTTCGCATCGAAGGCCGCGTCGGTCACCCGGATGATATGACGCCGGATGAAGTCGGCACCTTCCCTTGCGCCGTCGCGGCGGTTCTTGAAACAGCACTCCCATTCCAGCGTCGCCCAGCCGTCGTAATCGTGCGCGGTCAGGCGAGAGAAGATGCTGCCGAAGTCGATCTGCCCATCCCCCGGGCTGCGGAACCGCCCGGGACGATGCGCCCAGTCCTGGTAGCCGCCATACACGCCTGATGTGGCGGATTGCTGGAACTCCGCGTCCTTCACATGGAAGGCCTTGATGCGGCCGGCATACGCCTCGATGAACCCGGCATAGTCCATGTGCTGCAGCAGGAAGTGGCTGGGATCGTACAGGATGTTGCAGCGTCGGTGACCGCCCACCAGGTCCAAAAATCGCTCGAACGTCGCACCATCGTGCAGATCCTCGCCGGGGTGCAATTCGAAGCACAGGTCCACGCCCTCGCTATCGAAGTGGTCGAGGATGGCCCGCCAGCGGCGCGCCAGCTCATCGAACCCGGCCGCGAGCAGTTCGGCTGGCGGGGGTGGATATGGGTAGAAATAAGGCCAGAGCAGCGAGCCGCTGAAGGTGCCGTGCCGGTCCAGCCCCATCCGGCGCGAGGCGGTGGCAGCCGCCTTGATCTGCGCTGCCGCCCAGCCTGGCCAGGCTGCGGGGTCGCCGCGCAACGCTGCGGGCGCCAAAGGCTCGGCCATACGCGCATAGGCCGGGTGGACCGCCATCAGATGCCCCTGGCGCTGGCTGGTCAGTTCGGACACCACCAGCCCATGCCGCGCCAGCGCCGCGCCTATGCCGTCGCAATAGGCCTGGCTCGACGCTGCCTGCTCCACATCGAAGATGTGCGGATGCGAGATCGGTATCTGAAGCGCCACGTAGCCCAGTCCGGCGGCCCAACCGGCGATCCCGTCCAGCGTCGCGAACTCCGGTTCCACGTCGATGAATTGCGAGATGAACAGGCTGGGGCCGCGGATGGTGCGCACCCGTCAGAACACCGGCAGGTTACCCGCCGGCACTTGCAGGTGCTGTCGGGTCAGCGCGTCCAGCTCGCCGCTCTGCTTCACCAGGAAGATAAGCGTGTTCAGGAATTGCAGCAGGTCGGCATTCCCCTTCTTGACCGCCATGCTCATGTAAAGGTCGTTCAGCACGATCTTGGACTCGTAGTCCTTGCCGGGGCTCATCTTGTTCAGCGCGGGCGGCACCAGGATGCCGCCGCCCAGCAGATCCGCCTGGCCGGAGATCAGCGCCTGCTGCGCGCTGGCGTCGTCATCGAAGCGCATAATGACGGCATCGGGCGCCATTCTGGTGACGGTCTGGTCCTGCGGGCTGCCGCGCGGCACCGCAACCCGCGCTCCCTTCAGGTCGGCGAAGGTCTTGTAGGGCTTGTCCTTTGGTGCGATCAGGATCAGCGGATTGGGCGCGTAGGGGCTGGTGAACCACACCTGCCGCGCCCGCTCCGCCGTGACCGATAAGGTGGAGATGACGACGTCGGCACGTCCGCTTTGCAGGAACGGTATGCGGGTGGGGCTGGTCACGCGCTCGATCCGCAGCTTCACGCCCAGGCGTTCGGCGACCAGCTTGGCGAAGGCCGGGTCGAAGCCCGCTGGCTCCTGCTGGGAGTCCAGGAAACCCCAGGGTGGGTTGGTCAGGTCGATCGCAACCGCGAGTTCGCCCCGTTTGGCGATTTCGTCCACCGTCTGCGCCGCGGCCGGCTGGACCGACAGCCCGGCCAGCAGCGCCGCCAACAGCACCATTGCGCGTCTGAACATGATTCGTTTTCCCCCTTTTATGATGCTCGTTGGTAGCCCCGGTTGAGCCGGGTTTCCAGCCGCTCGCTGAACTTCGACACTGGCCAGCACAGGATGAAGAACACGCAGCCGACGAAACCGTACACCGGCAGCGGCTGTAAGGTGGCATTGTTGATGAACTGCCCGGCACGCACCAGCTCGACGAAGCCGATGATCGAGGCCAGCGAGGTGGATTTGATCAGCTGCACCAGGAATCCGATGGTCGGCGCGATCGCGATCCGCGCCGCCTGCGGCATGATGACCAGGCGCAGCGTCTTTCCCCACGGCAGGGCGAGGCTGCGCGCCGCCTCCCACTGCGTGAGCGGCACAGCCAAGACCGTGCCGTGCCAGATGTCGCCCAGGAATGCCGAAGCGTGCAGGCAGAACGCAATCACCGCGGCAGTCCATGGATCGAACCGCACCCCCAGCAGCGACCCGCCGAAGAACACGAGGAAAAGCTGCATCAGCAGCGGCGTCGCCTCGAAGAACTGGATGTAGCCCAGCGAGGCCAAGCGCAGCGTCGCGAACCGGGACAGGCGCGACAGCGTGACGGCGAGGCCCAGCAGGCCCCCGCCCAGGACGGCGATCAGGGACAGCAGCACGGTCCAGCGCGCCGCCGCCACAATGTATACGAAATCGTTGGCGTTCAGCTCGCGGATCACGGCGCCCGGGTCCGCCCCAGCATCGCGTATCCCGCTCCCAGCAGCCCGCGCAGCGCGAACACCATCGCCAGGTACATGAAGGTGACGACCAGATAGGTCTCGAACGTGCGGAAGTTGATCGATTGTAGCAGGTTGGCAGCCGAGGTAAGTTCGTTGGCGGAGATCGCCGAGGTGATGCTGGAGCCGAGCAGCACCATCGTGAACTGGCCGGCCAAGGGCTGATAGATGGCGCGCAAGGCCGGCGGTAGGATGATAAGACGGAAGATTTGCAACTGGCGCAAGCCAAGCGCCCGGCCGGCTTCGGTCTGGCCATGCGGGATCGACTCGATCCCGGCCCGCACGATCTCGGTGGCATAGGCGCCCAGGTTGATCACCATGGCCAGCAGCGCCGCCTGGGTGGGTGGCAGGCGGATGCCCAGCGCCGGCAGGCCGAAGAAGAAGAAATACAGCTGCAGCAGGAACGGCGTGTTCCGGATGATTTCGACGTAGCCGCCCACGGCCCGCTGCGGCCAGCGCCGCCCGTTGGTCTTCAGCCACGCGCCGGCAACCGCGATCGCCATGCCCAGCACGATGGCCTGTACCGTCAGCAGCACGGTGAGGCCCGCGCCTTCGATCAGCTTGTCGAAGGCCGCCCAGACGGTGCCGAAGTCTAGCGTCTGCTCATACATGCCGACATTCGGCCCAGGCGCCGGTCCCGGTGGAGTGCAGGCACGCATCGATGAAGGCAAGCCCATCCACTCCGGTCCAGCCGTCGGGGCCCTGCTGCGCCAGCGGATCGGGCGAAATTCCGGCCAGCCTGGCCGCAACCAGCTCGGCGAAATCGTCGTAGACGGTGGCGAAAGCTTCCAGGAAACCTTCGGGGTGGCCCGGCGGCAGCCGGGTCGCGCGTTTCGCCAGCGGGTGCAGGGTGGGCAACCCCCGGCTGCGAATCTCCGCCGGCCGGTTGTGCCGCATCACCCGAAGCTCGTTTGCCGTCGCCTGTTGCCACGACAGGCCGCCCGCCTCGCCATAGACTTCCAGGCTCAGTGCGTTCTCTGCCCCCGTGGCCGCCTTGGTGGCGAACAGCACGCCCCGCGCCCCGTCCTGCATGCGCAGGATCACGCAGGCGGTGTCGTGCGCAACTCGGCCGGGCAGAGCGGCGCCGGCATCGGCCAGCACGGCGGCGACCCGCTGGCCGGTCACATAGGTCAGCAACTGGTGGGCGTGGGTGCCGATATCGCCCAGCACGTGGCTCGCGCCGCCCAGCGCCGGGTCAAGGCGCCACTTCAGCCGGCTCGGCACCGTCTCCGGGCAGTCCTCCACCTTGGTGCCCAGCGATCCCTGCACATAAGCGACCTTCACGATGCGGATCGGCCCGAGTTCGCCCGCGGCGACGGCGGCACGCGCTTCACGCACCATCGGGTAGCCGGAGTAGTTGTGGGTCAGCGACAGCACCAACCCTTTCGCCCGCGCCTTCCCGGCCAGCGCCAACGCGCTTGCGAGGTCGTTGGTCAGCGGCTTGTCGCAGATCGCATCCAGCCCCGCCTCCAGCGCCAAGTCCACGAACGCGGCGTGGCTGTCGTTCGGCGTCATGACCGCCACGGCGTCGATCCCGTCCGGCAGCCGGGCCTCGCCCGCCAGCATCGCCGGCACATCCGCGTAGCCCCTTAGTCCGAGGGCCGCCGCCGCGGCCATGGCGTGCGCCGGCCGCGAGGACAGCACGCCGGCGACCAGCTCGAACCGGTTGTCCATCCGCACCGCGATGCGGTGCACCGGGCCGATCAGCGCCCCGGTGCCGCCGCCGACCAGGCCAAGGCGGACGCGCCGGCCCAGCGGCGAAGGTTTCGCAATGTCTGGCACGGCACCCCCAGGCCTGAACGCACCGTCCCACCATGTGCCCGGATCGGTTGCCCCGGCAAGCTGGCGAGTCATTCGGTGCCGGTCGTGCCGCCGCCAAGATAGGTCGCGTGCGCGCGCGGGTCCGTCGCCAGATCGCGCGACGGGCCGGAAAGCACGATCTCCCCGGTCTCCAGCACGAAGCCATGGTCCGAGATGTCCAGCGCGGCGCGGGCGTTCTGCTCCACCAGCAGGATCGACACCCCATCCCGCCGAAGCCCGCGGATCATGTCGAAGATATCGCGCATAGCAAGGGTCCGCTGTTCCGCAGGATCGGCCGCGGCGCCGCGCTCCTCACCCGCACGCCCCTGCCTCAAGCGAATGTCTACGCGATGATCGGCCGGCCGGCCCTCGCGGCCGGGATCGGGCCCAAGGTCGGCACTTACAGCTTCCCGGCAACGGAGGTGCGGCCCGAGTACGAAGCGCGGTGATGGATTTGGCGCCCAGGCTCTCGGCCTGGCGAAGGAGGACCTGGCGGCGTGGGAGTCGCCGCCCCGGCGCCGGCCGGACCCGGATGCGGCGCCGGTGCTGTCGGTCGAGGGCTTCGAGGGACCGCTGGACTGATTGCTCGAGTTGGTGCGGGCGCGGCGGATCGATCTGGAGAAAATCTCGATCGAGGCGCTGATCGAGGCGTTCGAGATCGCCATATCGCAGGCGCTGGCGCCAAGCGCCTCAGCGCCCACACTGGCCCGGTGGGCGACTGGTTGGTGATGGCGGCCGATCTCACGTGCTGCGCTCGCGCCTGCTGCTTCCGGCCGACCCGGCCGCGAGTCGTCTGCTGGTCGGCCGCGCCACGATCTCCGCTGCCGCGGACTGGCTGGAACGGCGGACGCAGCTCGAGCGCGGTGTGTTCGCGCGGGGGCTGCCGGACGAGGCGAATCCAGCCCGGCGCGGGCGGGCGGGCGACATCACCGGGCTGCTACGGGCCCGACATCACCGGGCTGCTACGGGCCTATCTGCTGGCGCTGGCGCTCCCCGGCGAGGTGGGTGCCGCCTATCGCGTTCCGATAAAGCCTTTCTGGACCACTGCGGACGCCGTCGCGCGCATCCGCGCGTCGCTGCCAGCGCTGGACGGGACGGGACGTGGACTGGAGGTGTTTTTGCCAGGGGTGCCGCCCAGCGCGCCCGATCGGGACCGGCGCTGCCGGGCCGCGCTGGCGAGCACCTTCCTGGGCGGGCTCGAACTTGCCCGCGAAGGCGTGCTTGGGTTGGAACAGGACCGGTTATGGGAAACGGTCCGGGTCGTGAGATGCGAGGCCGCCGAGCAGCGCGGCGCCTCGAGCATGATGTGAGCGGCCTGGCCCGCCTCAGCTTCAGTCTGACCCGCACGGGCGTCTCGTGCTGGAGGGGGCTACGGATGCGCCCGGCTTGAGCCGTGCGATAGAACCGCGGCTGGCCGCGGCGTTTGACCGAGGGAGCGGCCCGGGACTGTTGCAGCTCGGGGCCGGGGAGGCCGGTCATTTGCTGCCGCCCGCCTTGGCCTGGTGGTGCGGGTTTGCGGGGCGCTACGTGGCCGCGCTATGCCTGCATCCCCCCTCGCCGGGTTCCCTGCCGGACGTCCCGCCGCCGGACAGCGCGGACCTCGCGTCCTTGGTGCTGACCGGGCCGAAGAGTCGGGGTCCCGAGTAGCGTTGCCCGGGTGTTCGCGACCGCGACCTCGCGGGTCCAAGGCCCCTGAAAACGGAGTGAGCTGGCCTGCTTCCGTTCTCGACACCTCAGCGGCCTGAGCGGCCGACGCCCTCGGTGCTACGGAGGCGGCCCGCCGCCATGATTATGCGATAGACCGTGCCAAGCAGAGCACCCGCTACCTCGAACGCGCCGTGGCCGCCCTGCGGGAGATCGAGGATGTGCTGATTCTCTCCGGCCGAACAGCTTGACCAAGGTAGTCATTGGCTACCGAGGAGGGGGACGCTGGCCCACCCGGGCGGCTCGACGAAACCACTCAGAAACCTCGGCAGGGATGTGCCATCTTCCGAACTGCTCGTCAGCATCCACGCCACCCGCTCGGCGATGATATCGACGTTACGATGACGGGGGAGATCGGCGTTGCCAGACCTCGGGAGGTTGAAGCCTTGGAAAAAAAGATCGAACTGTCGGCCGCGTCACGCCGCAATGGTACGAGCTACCCGCCTCCTTACGACGTGCCGTGCCAGAGCCGTGAGCGACTGCGCCTCGGGCTCGCGGCCGGGCTCACTCAGTTCGGCGTGAACCTGCTTCGGCTTCCCCCGGGCCAGTGGTCGAGCCAGCGACACTGGCAGCACGCAGAGGACGAGTTCGTGTACGTGCTCGAAGGCGAGGTCATTATGGTGACCGACGCCGGTGAGGAGACGATGCGGGCAGGAGATTGCGCCGGGTTCAAGGGGGGCGAGCCCGATGGCCACCATTTCCAGAACCGTTCGGACACGGACGCCCTGCTCCTGGAAGTCGGGACCCACCTGCCCGGAGGGGATGGCGCCACGTACCCGGACATCGACCTGCGCATCGAAGCAGGAGCGCAAAAGTACCTGCACCGGGACGGCACGCCTTACGAGTGAGGGCGGCTGCGTTTTGCGGGGTGGCAGTGGATCCCGGCGCGGTGTCCCCAGATGCTCGGGATGTGCCGCAGCACCGGGTGCAGAGATGGGCGGCTTCGTCCTGGTTGTGGGCCAGGCGGAAATAGAGGTCGGTGCCGCTCGATTCGAGGATGACCCGGGCCTTGATGGCGGCCAGTGCCCGGGCGAGGTCGCCGCCGTAGGGCGGGCGGTGGGCGATATACCGCTCATCGAAGAGCCTTACACCGCAGCAAGGCGGCGGCGGCCGAACTGCTCAGCTACCAGCCTGTGCTGCGCCGTATGTTGTCGGCGACGGCGTCCAGCCCAGGTAGTCGGCGACTACCGCGGCGCCGGACCAGATGCCGTTGGAGGACATGGCCACCGCGAGGACGCACCAGCGCACCGGGTCCACCATGCGGTCCGGGCCGACCAGCCAGCCATGTCCGCGTGCTGAGCGCCGTAGCTGCTTGGGTGAGCAGGAGCTTGTCGGCGGCCGGGCTCAGCTTGCCCCGGCGCTCCCGGCCACGGCACTTCGGATGACCCCGCCCTTCCCGGCCGGGAAGGGATTGGCCTCGCGACAGCGGCCTGTTCCGGCTCGGCGACTCCTCGCCGGACTACCGGGCCGCCTCGGCGGGATGCGGAGCGGACCGCCTCGGCCCGGGGCAGCTCTGCGCCCCACGGACGCGACACTCGCCTCCAGGCCGCTCCTGCTCCGTGCGCAACGGCAGACTCACTCCGGCTTGATCATGAACGCGGCCATGAACCCGTCCGCGCGGGGAGCAAGCCGGTATCCCTTGCGGGTGGCGAAGACGTTGTTTTGGTAGAACAGCGGAACCACGGCCTGGTCGGCCATCGCGAGCTCGGCCACCTTCTGCAGGAGGACCTCGCGCTCGGCATCGTCAACCGTCCGGAGGGCCTGGCCCAGCGCTTGGTCCACCTCGGGATTGGAGTAGCGCGCGCGATTAGACGACCCCATCCCCGCCTTGGCGTCCACCGTCGCGAACTGGGCGCGCAAGCCGAACGAGGCCTCGCCCGTTGTGGCGCTGTTCCCAATGAGGAACACGCTGTAGGCGTAGTTGGACGGGCCTGCTTGGGTTATGAACACCGACCACGGCAGGGTCACCACCTTGGTCTCGATGCCTACTCTTGTCAGCATCGGTGCGACCGCCTGAAGCACCTTGGCGTCGTTCAGATAGCGGTCGTTCGGGCCGAATATCGTCAGCCCGAACCCGTCGAGGTACCCCGCCTCGGCCAGGAGCCGCTTCGCCTCTATGGGGTCGAACGCGTCCGGCTTCAGCTTGGGGCTGGAGCCGAAGAACCCCTCTGCCAACAGCTGGCCCGCAGGGGCGGCCGCGCCCTCCATCAGGCGCTCGGTCAGCGCCGTCCGGTTTATCGCCTTCGAGATCGCCCGCCGCACCCGCACGTCCCGCAGGGGGTTGCGCGGCAGCGGCGCCCCGGTCCGGTCGGTAACGGACGGGGTCTGCTCACGGAACTGGTCCATGTGCAGGAACAGGACGCTGTTGGAGCGGATGCTCTCGACGTGCACGGCCGGGTTGGTCCGGAGCCGGGCGGCATCGCTGGGCGGCACGTTGTCGATGGCCTGGACGTCGTCCGCCAGCAGCGATGCCACTCGGGCGGGATCGACGGGAACCATGCGTATTGTCGCGTGCTCCCATGCGGGGCGCTCGCCCCAGTAGGAGTCGTTCCGGCGCAGGACGACGCGGTCGCCGGGCGCGTAACTGACGAATACGTAGGGGCCGGTGCCGATGGCGGCGCGCCCGGTGTTGAAGTCGGCTGTCGGGGCGTGCTCGAGCGCGCGCGGGACGATGTCGATGGAGGACAGGTCCACAGGCAAGAGCGGGTACGGGGTCGCGGTCATGAAGCGGATGGTATGGTCGTCGACGATGACCATTTCCCTGATGGCGCGGGTGTAGACCAGGTACGAGCCAGGGCTGTTCGGAACCCAGGCGACCCGGCGGATCGAGGCGGCGACGTCCTCCGCGCCGAACGGGCTCCCGTCGTGGAACGACACGCCGGGGCGAAGGGTGAACTCCCATGTCGTGTCGTCGATGGCCCGCCACGACGTGGCCAGGCCTGGCCGCAGGCGCTGGCGCTCGTCCTGGTCGATGAGGCGGTCGAAGACGTTCAGCCCGACGTTGAAGTTCGAGGACAGGTTGTGGAAATGCGGGTCGATGGACGTCATCGCCGAGGTGATGCCCAAGGTGATGTCCCGTGCTTGCGCGGGAGCAATCAAGGCGACGAGGACCGCTGCGAAGGCCGCGGCCACATGCCCGAGCAACCTCATCCCGACCTCCCCAACGCTAGCGCATGCTGGGGCGGCGCTGCCCCCCGTCCACGTGGACGTCCGCTGCATTGATCCCCGCAGCTCGCGGCGACGCGAGGAAGACCACCGCATCGGCGATCTCCCCCACCGTGCTCAGCCGCTGGCGCGGGAAGTCCAGGCGCTCGAACGCGGCGAAGCGGTCGGGGTCGCCTTCCCGGGCGCGTTCCCAGCCGCCCCCCTCGAATAACGTCGAGCCCGGCGAGAGCGCGTTGACCCGGATGCCGTGCGGGCCGATCTCCCAGGCCAGCGAGCGCGCTGCATGTATAAGGGCAGCCTTGGCGGCGGCGTAGGCGGCGCCGGACACGGTGGGCGCCCGGCCCGAGATGGAGGCGATGAAGATGGCAGCAGCCGCGTCGCTGGCCGCCAGGGCCGGGGCCGCAGCGCGCAGGAGGTCGACCGCGTGCAGCACGTTCAGCTGCATGGTCTGCGCCCAGTCGTCGTGGGTGGACCCGGCGAGGTCGCGGGCACCGACCATTCCCCCGGTGTTGGCGACCAGGATGTCCAAGTGGCCGAACGCCTCCAGGGCGCGGCCGATCAGGCGGGCCGGGGTCGCCGGATCCATCATGTCCGCGGCCACCGCGGCCACCCGGCCGCTCCCGGCGGCCTCAATCGCAGCGGCCGCGGCGGCCAGGCCCGCTTCCCCGCGGGCGGCGATGACCACATCGCACCCCTCGGCCGCAAGCCCTATCGCGGTCGCCCGGCCGATGCCGCGGGTGCCGCCGGTCACGACCGCGACCCGGCCTTGCAGGCGAAGATCCATCAGGACTGCAGCACGCTGGCGACCCGGCAGGGTGCTCGGAGCATGTCCCCGCTAGTCGGCGCGCGATCGCAGGATAGGGTCGATTCGGGAAGCCACCGGCCGCCCAGCCCGCGACGGTTGCGGTCTGACGGTGTACGCGGGACGTTCGGACGCAGATCCATGATGACCGAGACCACCGCCTTGAGCGCGTGCAGCATGCGATGCTGGTGGCGGCCGCGCAACCAGGATCGGCCCGATAAGCCAGTCCTCGACCCGGGCGGGCCGGGGCCCAGCGCATGCCCTGGAGGCAGGCCGTATCAGAGAGCGGCTACGCTAGCGTGGTGCACGGATCGGGTGGTGGTGCTGAGGCGCTGGGTGACGTAGGGGATCGCCTTCTCCAACCCCGGATGCCCATCTTGCCGTTCAAGCTGGACCAGGACCACCGTCACCACATCCCGCGCCAGCGGCGCCAGGTGACGAACTGGCCAGCCTACGACGCCAGTCTGCGTCAGCGCGGCAGCCTAACGGTATGGTTCACCGACGAGGCGATCGCGGCGTGGGCGGCCGAGCCGCGCACGACCCGCGGTGGGCAGGCCCAGTATTCGCCGCTCGCCATCCTGACGGCGCTCACGTTGCGCGCGGTGTTCCGCCTGGCCTACCGGCAAGCCGAGGGCCTGCTCGGTTCCATCATCGGCCTGCTCGGCCTCAGCTTGCGCGTGCCGGACCATACAACCCTCAGCCGGCGTGCGGCGACGCTGGACGTGCCGCAGCGGGAAACGCCGGCGCTGGGGCTGGCAGCGAGCCCATGGACCTGCTGGTGGACAGCACGGGGCTGAAGCTCTGCGGCAAGGGCGAGTGGCTGCTCGAGAAGCACGGGACGGCGACACGCCGGTCGTGGCGGGCGCTGCATTTGGGCGTGGACGCCGAAACTGGCCGGATCGTGGCTTGCATGTTGACCTCCAAGGACGTGGACGACGCGTCCCAAGCCGGTCCCTTGCTCGACCAAGTCGCAGGACCTGTGGCGTCGTTCATCGGCGACGGCGGCTATGACCAGGATCGCGTTAACGACAGCGTCACCCAGCGCCATCCTGACGCGGCCGTGGTTGTCCCGCCACGCGCGACCGCCG
>JAABUK010005021.1_pt1 | contig 21031 bp, 15 predicted proteins | sample 5559141 | NCBI WGS metagenome assembly JAABUK01 (sample SAMN10711869, study PRJNA513367) | rock metagenome | isolation source: Antarctica rocks | place: Antarctica: Victoria Land, Pudding Butte nord | collected 2016-01-03
CACTTTCGTAATCGCCGCCGTCAACGTCGTCTTCCCGTGATCCACATGCCCGATGGTTCCGATGTTTACATGCGGCTTCGATCTATCAAATTTCTCTTTGCTCATTTCTTCTCTCGCTCCTTATTCAAGCAAGCATTCAAGCTTTGTGAAGCGAAGAATAAAAGCTAAAGCGTACAATTCGCTTCCGCTTCATTTCTCCGCGTTCCTACTTTATTTCGCCACGCCCTGTACCTTTGCAATCACTTCTTCGGCGACTTGTCTGGGCGCTTGATCGTAGCGCTCGAAGTGCATTGTTGAAGTGGCGCGTCCCTGCGTTGCAGAGCGCAAGTCAGTCGTATAACCGAACATTTCTGAAAGCGGCACAAAGGCCGTGATGACCTGCGCGCCGCCGGTGCGCGGTTCCATTTTTTCGATTTGCCCGCGACGACGATTCAAGTCGCCGTTGACCGAACCCATGTATTCTTCGGGCGTCACGACTTCGACGCGCATGATCGGTTCGAGCAAGACGGGCTTGGCTTTCTTCAAGGCATCCTGAAAAGCCAGCGATCCGGCGATATGGAATGAGCGTTCGTCGGAGTCTACTTCGTGGTAGGAACCGAAGACGAGACGCACTTTGATGTCCACCAATTCATAGCCAGCGAGAAAGCCGCGCTCCATCGCTTCGTGAACACCCTGCTCTGTCGGGCGAATAAATTCCTTCGGAATCGCGCCGCCTGTAATCTTGTTCTCGAAGACAAAGCCTTCGCCGGGAGCCGGTTCGATTTCGAGTTCGACGTGGCCGAATTGACCGCGACCACCTGTCTGCTTTTTGAAGATTTCCTTGCCGGGAGCGGGCTGCGTGATTGTTTCGCGGTAGGCGACCTGCGGCTTGCCGACGTTGGCTTCGACGCCGAACTCGCGCTTCATGCGGTCAACGATAATTTCAAGATGCAACTCGCCCATGCCTGCGATGATCGTCTGGCCTGTTTCGTGGTCGGTTGAAACATTAAAGGACGGGTCTTCCTGCGCGAGACGATTAAGGGCGATGCCGAGTTTGTCTTGATCCTGACGGGTCTTTGGCTCGACGGCGACGCGTATCACGGGCGCGGGAAAGTCCATCGCTTCGAGAATCACGGGCTTGTTTTCATCGCATACCGTATCGCCCGTTGTGACTTGCTTCATGCCGCCGATGGCGATGATTTCGCCCGCGCTCGCTTCTTCAATGTCTTCGCGCTTGTTGGCGTGCATCAGCATCAATCGTCCGACGCGTTCTTTAGAATCTTTGACGGGATTGTAAGCGTAGGAACCGGCTCTGATCGTGCCGCTGTAAATGCGCACGAATGAGAGTTGGCCTAGATGCTTGTCGCCCATGATCTTGAAAACAAGTCCGCTGAACGGAGCGGAAGCATCTGCGGGACGCGGCTCCGGTTCGCCCGTGTTGGGATTAATGCCAGCGACGGGCGGAATATCGAGCGGGCTGGGCAGGAAATCAACGACGGCATCGAGCAATGTCTGGACGCCTTTGTTCTTAAAGGCGGAACCTGTTACGACGGGAACGATTTTCAGAGCGAGCGTGCCTTTACGCAAGCCTGCGCGAATCTCAGCTTCGGAAATCTCTTCGCCTTCGAGATACTTCAACATCAAATCGTCGTCAACGCTTGAAACGGCTTCGACCATTTTTTCGCGCGCAGCTTTGGCTGCATCCTGCAAATCCGCTGGAATGTCTGTGGTTTCGTACTCTGCGCCCTTCGTTTCGTCGTTCCAGATCAAAGCCTTCATCGTAATCAAATCAATGACGCCTTTGAGTTGGTCTTCAAGGCCGATGGGAATTTGAGTGGCGACAGGATTCGCGCCGAGTCGGGTGATAATGGATTCAAAAGAGCGGTCGAAGCTTGCGCCCGCGCGGTCTAATTTATTGATAAAGCAAATGCGCGGCACGCCGTATTTGTCGGCCTGACGCCAGACGGTTTCCGATTGCGGCTCGACGCCCGCGACACCATCAAACACCGCAACCGCACCATCGAGCACGCGCAAGGAACGTTCGACTTCCATTGTGAAATCAACGTGGCCGGGCGTGTCTATGATATTGATGCGGTATTCAGAGCCTTCGCGTTTCCAGTAACACGTTGTCGCGGCGCTTGTGATCGTGATGCCGCGTTCCTGTTCCTGCTCCATCCAATCCATCGTCGCGGTGCCTTCATGCACTTCACCGATTTTGTGCGACACGCCCGTATAGAAAAGAATGCGCTCGGTCGTCGTCGTCTTTCCGGCATCGATGTGTGCCATGATGCCGATGTTGCGGAATTTGCTAAGGTCTTGCTTTGGCATAACTCACCATAGATGCTGGATGTTAGATACTAGATATTAGTTAAGAACTGACATCCAACATCCAGCATCTGACATCTGCTTTACTACCACTTATAATGCGCAAACGCTTTGTTGGCGTCGGCCATGCGATGCGTGTCTTCTTTTTTCTTGACGGCGTTGCCGCGATTGTTGGCTGCGTCGAGAAGTTCTCCGGCAAGGCGATCAACCATTGATTTCTCGCCGCGCCCGCGTGCGTACTGCACGATCCAGCGAATGGCGAGCGCGCCGCGACGTTCCTGATGAACTTCGAGCGGCACTTGATAAGTCGAGCCGCCGACGCGACGCGATTTCACTTCGACGGTCGGGCGCACATTTTCAATGGCGCGCTTGAAGACTTTGAGCGGTTCATCGCCCGCCTTCTCGCCGATCTGCGTCAAGGCTTTATAAAAGATTGCTTCGGCAGTGGATTTTTTGCCGCCGAGCATCACGCCGTTAATAAACTTGGTGACGAGCGGATTGTTGTAAACCGGATCGGGCAATACTTCGCGTCTTTGTGCAACTCTTCGTCTTGGCATCTTTCAGTTCTCAGCCTCAAGCTTTTTAGCTTCCGGTAATAGCTTTCCTTCTGAAAACTGAAAACCGAAAACTGTAAACCAATCTTTACTACTTCTTGCCGCCTTTAGCGCCGCCCTTGGCTGCGCCTGCCGCACCCGCCTTCGGACGTTTCGCGCCGTACTTGGAGCGTCCCTGCTTGCGATCCGCAACGCCGACAGAATCGAGCGTGCCGCGTATAACGTGATAACGCACGCCCGGCAAATCCTTTACGCGCCCGCCGCGAATGAGCACAATCGAGTGCTCCTGCAAATTGTGGCCGACGCCCGGAATATAAGTCGTCACTTCGATACCGTTTGTCAGGCGCACGCGCGCAACCTTGCGAAGCGCGGAATTCGGCTTCTTCGGCGTTTGCGTATACACGCGCGTGCAGACGCCGCGACGTTGCGGTGATTCCTGAAGTGCTGGACTCGCCGTCTTATATTTGACCGCCGTGCGGCCTTTGCGAACAAGCTGATTAATTGTCGGCACTGTTCTGTTACCTCTAAAATCGAATCGTTTCGCCCGTCTTCGCCGAAAGCGCAAAATACCGCGCAACCTGCCTCTTTCCGAAACTTGTCCGGCAGTCAGCGCAAGCGAGCTGTTCTGAAATATTCGTAATGTGATTCGAGGAATGTTCTGAATTAAATTGACAGATGTGGATACTGGCTTTCCTCAAAGCCAAACTTTTCTGTGGCGTCGCATTAATAAATGAACGAGTCGGCGAGGCATTTCGCCAGCCGTTTCGTGCGTCCTTCGTGCGGGATACGGAGTCTTTACGAATCCGTTGCGCGAAGGCATTTACGCCACAATAATTGTCAAACGATTGTTCCAAACAATGAACAACCGGGCAACGCCTCCACACCGACAGAACCTACTAAGCGCTGCGCTACTGAAATCAGACTGTTAGCCCGAAACGAAGGATTGTAATGGCACGGCTTTTATCTGTCAAGCGCACAGAGGGAAATTTGGGAGAGTGTGCAGCTTAACGTGTGTTTCCGGCGTTCAAGATTCGGGCACGGGCGGATTTGGCATCGTGCTGCGGCGCTTCGTTGGTTCGACATGCGTGGCGCGTTCCCACTCTGCCATGATGGACGGATCATCGCCGAACTTGTTGTGGACGATGGCGTTTAGTTGCAGCACTGCTTTATTGCCTTTGTCGAGCGCGGTATCGATGGCGGCGATGGCGGCAACCTGCGATTCGCGGCTGATGTTTTTGCTCGTCATAGAAGCTTCGAGTTCCGCGATGCGATTATCGAGTTGCGCGAGAAAATCATCGGGCATTTCGTTTTTGGTAAACGCGGCGGCGACGGGCAAGGCGGATGCCGCGATGGTGCGCGCGGCATTGATTAAAGCTTGATCGCTGGCTCTCGGTGGAATGCGAAATTTATCCGCGAAGCCGGGCGAATCGAGTTCTATGACGCGCGCATTGCGGTTGATGTCCGTCAGCGCGTCGCGCAGATTCTCGCGTGCCTGCGCTTTTCCGGTGACGCTCTGCTTTGCGGCGCTTTGACCGGAAGCCTGCGCAACACTCTGCTCATCCAAATCCGCGATAACTGCGGCGAGCGCCTTGAACTGCTTGCCTCCCACAGAAGCGGCGGGAAACGCTTCTGCGTGAACGCTGCCGAAATCACGCACGCGCGTGAACATTTCATAACGACGCATTTCTTTTGTATTCATGGTTTGTTCCTTTCGGTGAAGCAAAGGGGCGGCGAGTGGGCTGCCCGCGATTTGTGGAAGAAGACAGCGGAGAACTGTCTGAAAGCTCAAACGAACAATCTGAACAAGCAAACTATACGCCTTTTCACGAAATACTCACTATTTTTCTTTCGGGAAAAACGATTTGCACAAAAGAATTTACCCAAAGCGCGCGGGAAAACCGCCGACACCAAAAACTAAACTACTGACACAGGAAACTAAGCCACTGACGCATTCGACTAAACTACTAACGCACCCAACTAAACCGCTGATGCGTCTGACTAAACCGCTGGCACGCTTGACTAAATGGCTGACGCACAAGAGTAAAGCCCCGACGCCTTCGGGAAAGCGGCTGTAAGGATGGGAAAGAAGGATGCCGCGCTTGACTAAAGCCGCCTGCAAATGAATATAGGCAATGTAGGGGCAATGCTCCTGCCTGCCCGTGTTTTATGTAGATAAGCGGGTAGGGACAAGCCGCTGCCCATACAATTTATTTCTCGCGCGCAATCGAAGCGCAGCTTTTCTTATTTAACTTTGGCGTAAACGTCCTTCAAAGCGAGGCGGCAATCAATTGTTTCGAGCGTTAAAACATCTTCCGCATCATGCGCGTCGGAATAAAGCCACTGCCCCGCCGTTTGCCGCACATAACGCTCGATTCTGTGAGGTTCTTGCGCGACGAGCAGATATTCGGCAAGAGATTCGATCTGCTGATAATGCTCAAACTTTTTGCCACGATCATAGGCTTCAGTCGATTCGGAAAGAACTTCGACAATCACCACTGGATTGAGAAGTAAATCCCTGTGATTATCGTCAAACAGTTCTTCGCCGCACACCGCAACAACGTCAGGATAAGTGTACAGCCCTGTTTTGCTAATCTTCACGCGCATATCGCTTTGATATACATTGCACGAACGATCTATGAATTGGCTGTGGAAGGCGGCAAAAATATTTCCGGCGATCAGGTTATGCGCGTCGCTCGCGCCCGCCAGCGCGAACATTTCGCCCGTGTGGTATTCGCTTCTGAACTCGGCCTTGCGCTCGATCTCCAAGTATTCTTCCGGCGTGAGAAGTGTCTTAGATTGTGTAGGCATTATTAAATGCTCTTCTGATTACTATCAGATTCATACCTAAATATATTAACAGCCCTGTCATATCTTGAGAATTTGACTTAACGAATTATTCGCTCCCTCATGTTTCTTTATGAGAAGTTTTTTAAGGGCGAATGATTTCTCAAGTTCTCTAATCGAAAAGATGATTTCGCTGTGTGCTAAATCAGACAAGAGGTCACTTCGGGCGTTTAGATCGTTAACTTTGAAAGTTACTCTATCTCTATCTTTGTTGTACTTCTCAATAAGATTCTTTACGCTAGACTTTGCACTACCTTTTAAACCTATTGGATGTACACAGTTTTCCAGTACATACTGGACTTTAACAGAGAGTGCTACAACTTTACCGTCCATATTATATGTATAGAAAATATTATCTCCCCTAAACTCAACATCCGAAAAGAAAAGCTTTAGATATTTAAGAAAATGCGACAAGCCGACCTTGTATCTTACGCCTATTTTCTCTTGTAACTCGGAAATGACCGGTATAATAAATTCCTTCTCCATCAAATCGGGCTTAATCTCATACAGAAGATTAAAAACTTCATCTATATCAATGGACAGCTCATACTTTTTTAGCAGACTTCTTTGCTGTTCAATTTCTAGCTCGCTGATAAATTTAGCGGCGAAGTATTCCTGAAAAGACCTGTGTGTAAAACTTAGGAGCAAGCCTTCTTCGACTAGCATCGAGACAGCTTGATGTGCGTCTGCCAAGTAATCTTCCGCGTCGAAGTCAATGCCCGTCAACTTCTTTGCTTTCTCCAAGTAGTCGAGCGCGTCGGACTTCGTCATGCTGAATTTTCTATCGTCGTAACTCTGAATTGCAAAGGCGGAAAACACGCGCGCAAAGTCTTGTATGTCCAAGTTTGACAGGCGTTCGCGTCGGTAGCCACCCTTTAACGCATCATGGCTCTGGTACAAAGCCTCATAAGCCTGAGAATAGAAAACGCTTAACTTGTTGGGTATGTCGGCGCTCTGGCTGTATGTGAGAAGCATTATAGAAAGTAAGAGCGGATTGGAAAGAAAGGATTTATGCTGCTCGAATAGCTTAGTTTGCAAATCCTTAATGAACTTGGTTTTTATTTCATTATCGAATGGCAGCTTGGTTACGAGTCTTACCGCTTGATCTAAATTGAGTGGCGATACGTGCGCTTCACCGAAAGCCGCCCAGCCGGAGAAAATGTTGTCGGCGCGGGATGAGACCAACATCATGTTCTTGTCGTACTTCTTTTGTAGCTGCTGTATTTGTTTACTTAATTCTTTACGGCGTGAATGGATAATTTCATCAAAGCCGTCCAACAGTAGAACGAAATGCCCAGCCTTCAGCGCCTTTTCGACGTAATCTTCATCAAGGTTTAGTTTGTTCAAACGCAGTGCCTCGTTTATGAAATCGAGCAGCGTTTGATTTTGTTCGTTCAGGTGACGTAGTTCGAGAAATACAGGTACTTTCTCTGCTGACTTAATGGTATCGAGGAACAGGTGACGCATTAACATTGATTTGCCGCTACCGCCACCTCCGACAAGCACCATAAAAGGATTCAGTGCCGCGATGTCGGCAATCGTCGCATTGTCAATTTCAGTTTTACCGAAACTTATGCCGGTGGGAATGTAAAACTCGTAAAGATAAACTGCTTCAGACACGATGAAAAACGATTTCGCTTTAGAGTATCTTTCATCAACGCAGTGCAAGTAATCCTTATAAGATTGCTGAAGTTTTACTCTTACAGCGTTTTTGACTCCCTTTAATAGCCCGACACCGCTTCCGTATGCCGCCTCGATTCCCTTTGTCGCTAAACCGACAGCTATTTTGTTTAAGTCAATCTGTTCTTCGCTCATATTTCAACTCCGCCAGAGATAAAATTATTTGTAAGGTTGGCACTCGAAGTTCATATGAAGTGTACCAGAAGCGAGATTGCAGCAATAAGCAGCACAAGCAGCAGACCGAGACAGCCGAACAGTTTGAAGAAGAAATTGCGGCGCGCGTTTTTGTCTTGCGGCGATAAGGGATTCTGCGGGAAATAAGGCGGCGGCGTTGAGGTGGACATCTTTTGTTTCTCCTGTGAAGGCAAAAAGGAAGACCGGCGAAGGTTCTCGTGCGGAACAATCGTCGGTCTTCGTGGCTCGAACTGCTAAAGGTTCGCTTCGGGCATCCGTTAGCAATTCATCATGGTTTATCGCAGCAGCGAGATTATTCTTCGCCGCTTGCTTCCGTATCATCGTCGCCGATGACAAGCGCCGCGCGAGTCAGTGGCGGAGCGACGGGCAAATCTGCATCGCCGACGATGTCGGGAAAGTCCGCCGCGCTGCCGCGATCATATCTATCCTGATCGATTGTTTCGTCGCGTTCGACGGTCACGTTGCGGTAATACTCCATGCCCGTTCCGGCAGGAATAAGGCGTCCCATAATGACGTTCTCTTTGAGGCCGCGCAGATGATCGACGCGCCCGGAAATCGCCGCCTCTGTGAGCACGCGCGTTGTTTCCTGAAACGATGCCGCAGAGATAAACGAATCGGTTGACAAGCTTGCCTTTGTAATACCAAGCAAGAGCGGTTCGGCCTGTGAAAGCTCGCCGTCCAAGTCTCTGACGCGTTCGTTTTCATCCGAGAAGCGGAAACGATCAACCTGTTCGTCGAGCAGAAATTCCGTGTCGCCGACTTCACGAATCTTGACCCAGCGAAGCATCTGCCGGACGATCACTTCAATGTGCTTGTCATTGATGTTGACGCCCTGCAAGCGATAGACTTCCTGCACTTCGTTGACGATGTATTCCTGCAACTTGTTCATTCCCAAAACACGCAGAATGTCGTGCGGATTGAGCGGGCCGTCCATCAAGGCTTCGCCCGCTTTGACGCGGTCGCCTTCCTGCACGTTGATGTGCGTGCCGCGCGGAATATCATACTCGCGCTGCTCGCCGTCGTTGCCCGTAATGATAAGTTTGCGCTTGCCTTTGGCGATGGCACCGAGTTCGACGATGCCATCGATTTCCGACATGATCGCGGGTTCGCCCGGCTTTCTCGCCTCGAAGAGTTCGACGACGCGCGGCAGACCGCCCGTGATGTCTTTCGTCTTCGTGGTTTCGCGCGGAATCTTCGCAATTACGTCGCCCGGTTCGACCACGTCGCCGTCCGTGACCATCAAATTAGCGCGGACGGGCATCTGATAAGTCTTGAGGACTTTGCTGCCCGAACGGATTTCCAGACGCGGCTGTTTCTTTTCGTCCGGCGAATCCTTGACGACCATGCGCGACTGTCCCGTTACTTCGTCCACTTCCTCGTCAACCGTCATGCCTTCCTTTAAGTCCTGAAACTTAATTTGTCCGGCGACTTCCGTGAGGATGGCGAAGGTGTACGGGTCCCACGTTGCAAGCATTTGATCCTGCTTGACGCGCTTGCCTTCTTCGATGTGAATGTGCGCGCCGTAAACCATCTGGTAACGCGCCACTTCGCGCCCGCGCTCGTCTAGAATGATAATCGCGCCGTTGCGATTCATGGCGATGATTTCGCCCTTGCGGTTTTTGACAGTGATGACATCCACGTACTTGATCGTGCCGTCAACGCGCGCTTCGTGTTTCGAGGATTCTTCGAGACGCGCCGTGCCGCCGATGTGGAACGTGCGCATCGTGAGCTGCGTTCCCGGCTCGCCGATGGATTGCGCGGCGATGACGCCGACGGCTTCGCCTATATCAACGGGGCGACCCGTCGCAAGGTTGCGCCCGTAACACTTGATGCAGCAGCCGCGACGCGATTCGCAAGTAAGAACAGAGCGAATACGCACGCGCTGCACGCCGGAGCGTTGAATTTCCGCCGCGAGGTCTTCGTCTATCTCTTCGCCAACTTCAACAATCACGCGGCCTTCGACCGGATCGATGACGTCGTCCAAAGAGGTGCGTCCGACGATGCGATCACGCAAGCTTTCGATTTCTTCGCCGCCTTCGATAATCGCCGTCGCAGAGATGCCCCGCAGCGTGCCGCAATCCGGCTCGGAGATAATCACGTCCTGCGCCACGTCAACAAGGCGACGCGTTAAATAGCCGGAGTCGGCTGTTTTCAAAGCCGTATCCGCCAAGCCTTTGCGCGCGCCGTGCGTCGAAATGAAGTATTGCAGCACGTTCAAGCCTTCGCGGAAATTGGCGCGAATCGGCGTTTCGATAATCGAGCCGTCCGGCTTTGCCATCAGCCCGCGCATACCCGCGAGTTGGCGAATCTGCTGCGCGGAGCCGCGCGCGCCGGAATCCGACATGACGAGAATCGGATTCAGTTCGTCCAAATCCTTTTCGCGCTGATCCATCGCCTTGAACATTTCCTTAGCGACTTTGTCGGTCACTTCCGACCAGATTGCGATGACTTTGTTGTAGCGCTCGCCGTTCGTAATCACGCCGTCGAGGTATTGCTGTTCGACATCGATGACATCCGTTTCGGCGGTTGCGACAAGAGTCTTTTTCGCATCCGGCGTCACGAGATCGTCGATACCGATGGAGATGCCCGCCTTCGTCGCGTAAAGAAAGCCGAGCGTCTTCAGATCGTCGAGCATCTTGACGGTCATTTCGTGACCCAGTCGTATGTGGCAGTAATTGACGATTGAGGTCAGTCCTTTTTTCTTCATCGTGCCGTTGATGAAAGGCAAGCCTTCGGGAATCTGATCGTTGAAGATCACGCGCCCGACCGTCGTGTTAATGACGCGGTAAATGTTTTCCTGTACCGCCGCGCTCAAGATGTCCTGCGTGTCATGCTCCTGCGTTAAGTCAATAAAGTCGCCTTTGATGCGCAACTTGATCGGCGTCTGCGTCGTGACTTCCTTCGCGTCGAGCGCTAAGAGCACTTCATCAAGTGAAGCAAAGACGCGGCCTTCGCCTTTCGCGCCCGGCTTGTCGCGCGTTAAGTAATAGCAGCCGAGAACGATGTCTTGCGACGGCACGGCGATGGGCTGGCCGTTCGCCGGACTCAAGATGTTATTGGAAGCGAGCATTAAGACCGCCGCTTCGATTTGCGCTTCGGGCGAGAGCGGAATATGCACCGCCATTTGATCGCCGTCGAAGTCAGCGTTGAACGCCGTGCAGACGAGCGGGTGAATCTTGATCGCTTTGCCTTCGACCAGCACAGGCTCGAACGCTTGAATGCCGAGACGGTGAAGCGTCGGCGCGCGGTTCAATAGAACAGGATGCTCGCGGATTACTTCTTCTAAAATGTCCCACACGACAGGCTCTTGGCGTTCGACCATTTCGCGCGCCTGCTTGATCGTCGCGGCGTGCTGCTGCTTTTCAAGCTGGTTATAAATGAACGGCTTGAAGAGTTCGAGCGCCATCTTCTTCGGCAAACCGCACTGGTGAAGTTTCAGTTCGGGGCCGACGACGATGACGGAGCGTCCAGAATAATCGACGCGCTTGCCTAAGAGGTTCTGGCGGAAACGTCCCTGCTTGCCTTTGAGTGTTCCCGATAAAGATTTGAGCGGACGATTATTGACGCCGCGCAGCACACGTCCGCGACGACCATTGTCGAACAAGGCATCGACGGCTTCCTGCAACATGCGCTTTTCGTTGCGCACGATCACTTCCGGCGCGCGCAACTCCATCAACTTTTTCAAGCGATTGTTGCGGTTGATAACGCGTCGATATAGATCGTTCAAATCCGAGGTGGCGAAGCGTCCGCCATCAAGCGGAACGAGCGGGCGAAGTTCCGGCGGAATCACCGGCAGCACATCGAGGATCATCCATTCGGGCTTGTTGCCGCTTTTCAGAAACGACGTTGCGACCTTCAGGCGCTTGGAATACTTGAGTTTCTTTTGCTGCGAAGTTTCTTCTTTCATCTTCGCGCGAAGCTCGACGGTCAATTCTTCGACCTTGACCATCATCAGCAATTCTTTGATCGCTTCCGCGCCCATCTTCGCAACGAACTGTCCGGGATGATCGCGCGTCAATTCGCGGAAACGCTCGTCCGTCAAAAGCTCTCGCTCTTTGATCGGCGCATCGCCCGGATCAATAACAATGTACGACTCGAAGTAAAGAACCTTTTCGAGTTCGCGCAAAGGAATATCCAGTAGATGACCGATGCGCGACGGCAGCCCTTTGAAGAACCAGACGTGCGAGCATGGAGAAGCGAGATCAATATGGCCTAAGCGTTCGCGGCGCACCTTTGCCTGCGTCACTTCGACGCCGCACTTATCGCAGATTACGCCGCGATGTTTCATGCGCTTGTATTTTCCGCAGAGGCATTCCCAATCGGCGACGGGGCCGAAAATGCGCGCGCAGAAAAGTCCGTCGCGTTCGGGCTTGAATGTTCTGTAATTAATTGTTTCCGGCTTGGTCACTTCGCCGTGTGACCACTGCCTGATTTTTTCCGGCGACGCTAAGGAAATGCGAATCGCCTCGAAATCAGGAGCAAGCTGCGTCTTATCTTGTTGGAATCGAAACATATAATCTCCGTCTGAATAAAGGGACATAGGAGACAGAAGTCAGGGGTCAGAATAATCGGCGGTAACCGTTTTTCTTTTATTCTGTCTTCTGACTTCTGTCTCCTGACTTCTGTTTTAGGCTTCTGCGACGCCGCTCACGATAATCGCTTCGCCTCCGCCACTGCCGAGCGCGAGAGTTTCGGCAGCCTCTTTGCTGATAAGTTCGACATCGAGGCAGAGCGATTGCAATTCGCGCACAAGGACGTTGAAGGATTCCGGCAGACCCGGATCGAAATCCGCTTCGCCTTTGACGATGGCCTCGTAAATCTTCGAGCGTCCGGCAACGTCATCGGATTTGGCTGTCAGCAACTCTTGAAGAATGTGCGCCGCGCCGTAAGCTTCCAAAGCCCACACTTCCATTTCGCCGAAGCGCTGTCCGCCGAACTGCGCTTTGCCACCTAAGGGCTGCTGCGTAATTAAGCTGTACGGCCCGATTGAACGCGCGTGAATCTTATCGTCCACAAGATGCGAAAGCTTCAGCATGTAAATGTAGCCGACCGTCACATGCTGCTCGAACGGATCGCCCGTCAAGCCGTCGTAAAGCACCGTCTTGCCTGAATCATTAACGATTTCCGGCAAGCCTTGTTCACGAAGAAGCGCACTCGCTTCCTTCAGTTTCTGCTTGATCTCAGGCTCCGTCGCGCCGTCGAAAACAGGCGTCGCAAAGTGCAAGCCTAAAACGCTTCCAGCCCAGCCCAAATGCGTCTCCAAGATTTGTCCGACGTTCATGCGCGATGGCACGCCGAGCGGATTCAGCACGATTTCGACAGGCGTTCCGTCAGGCAAGTACGGCATGTCTTCTTCTGGAAGAATGCGCGCGATGACGCCTTTATTACCATGGCGTCCGGCCATCTTGTCGCCGACCGAAAGCTTGCGCTTCATGGCGATGAAGACCTTGACCATCTTGATAATGCCGGGCGCGAGTTCGTCGCCCTGATGCAGCTTCGCGATTTTCTCTTCGTAGATGTCCGAGAGAATTTTTATCTGGCGCTCCGTGCGGTCTTCGTAGTCCTTGATCTCTGCCGGAAGATTAACGCTCGTCGAAGTCAACTGCGCTTTGCGTAAAGCCTTCGGCTCGATGCCCTGCAGCATCTCATGCGTGATGTTTTCACCGCGCGCGATGATGACTTCCTTATCGACGACAAGATCGCTCGCCAGCTTGCGGCCTTCAAAGAGTTCGTAGATACGCGCGTCGCGCTGTTCGCGCAAAATGCGAATCTCGTCCGCAAGGTTGCGGCGCAGGCGTTCTTCTTCGCCTTCCTCGATCATCTGCGAGCGCGTGTCCTTCTCCTGGCCTTTGCGCGTGAACACCTGCACGTCGATAACCGTGCCGTCAATTCCCGGCGGGCACATCAAGGACGCGTCCTTCACGTCGCCCGCTTTTTCGCCGAAGATGGCGCGAAGGAGTTTCTCTTCCGCCGTCAACTGCGTTTCGCCCTTCGGCGTTACTTTGCCGACGAGAATCGAGCCGGGCTTGACCTGCGCGCCGATTCTGATGATTCCCGATTCGTCCAGATCACGCAGCATGTTTTCGCCGATGTTCGGAATATCACGCGTGATTTCTTCGGGGCCGAGTTTTGTGTCGCGCGCTTCGATTTCCAATTCTTCGATGTGAATCGAAGTATAGTAATCGTCTTTGACGAGCTTCTCGGAAACTAAAATCGCGTCCTCGAAGTTGTAGCCGCGCCAAGGCATAAAGGCGACGAGCACGTTGCGCCCTAAAGCGAGTTCGCCTTTGTCCGTGCAGGGGCCGTCGGCGATGACCTGTCCTTTGGTGACGCGTTCGCCGACGTGGACAATCGGGCGCTGGTTGATGCAAGTGTTCTGGTTCGAGCGCGTGAACTTAATCAAAGTGTAGATGTCCGCCGTCACTTCGCGCGAAATCGTGCCATCCATGTTGTGATCGGCTTTGATGATAATGCGCTCGGAATCGACGTAATCGACGACTCCATCACGACGCGCGCCAACGACTGCGCCCGAATCCTGCGCCGTCGTCTTCTCCATGCCTGTGCCGACATACGGCGCTTCGGCGCGAAGCAGCGGCACGCTCTGGCGCTGCATGTTCGATCCCATCAGGGCGCGGTTCGCGTCGTCGTTTTCGAGAAATGGAATAAGGGACGCGGCGACGGAAACGAGTTGTTTCGGGCTAACGTCAACATATTGGATTTCTTCGCGGCGCGAGAGAATAAATTCGCCCGCCTTGCGCGCGGCGTTGCGCTCGTTGACGATATTTCCTTCGGCATCGAGTTCGATGTTGGCCTGTCCGACGACGTATTTGTCTTCTTCCCATGCCGTCAAATAAAACGGAAAGGATTCATACTTCGCAGGCTTGCCGCCCGCCGCGATTTTCTTGTTCGCTTTATCGACTTCTTCCTGCGGCACATGATCGTTCGGCTTAAACTTCGTGTCCGCTCCGTTGATGACGCGAACATATTCGATAACGCGCCCGTCAATGACTTTGCGATACGGCGATTCGATAAAGCCGAATTCGTTGATTCGCGCGAAGCAGGAAAGCGAAGAAATGAGACCGATGTTCGGGCCTTCCGGCGTTTCAATCGGACAGATGCGCCCGTAGTGCGTCGGGTGTACGTCGCGCACTTCAAAGCCCGCGCGCTCGCGTGACAGTCCGCCCGGCCCTAATGCCGACAATCGGCGCTTATGCGTAATTTCCGAAAGCGGATTCGTTTGATCCATAAACTGCGAAAGCTGCGAGGAGCCGAAGAATTCGCGCACGGCTGCCGTGACGGGCTTCGCGTTAATCAGATCGCGCGGCATCGTCGTTTGCATCTCTTGATGAATCGACATCTTTTCTTTGATGGCGCGTTCCATGCGTTCGAGGCCGATGCGGAACTGATTCTCGAGAAGTTCGCCGACGGCGCGGACGCGGCGATTGCCCAGATGGTCAATGTCGTCCTGATGAAACTCCGCAGGATTCTTGCGCATCTTCAGCAAGTAAGAAATGACTTCGATGAAATCCGGCGCGGCGAGAAGCGGGTCTTCAATGCGGTCACGCTCCGGCTTGCCCATCTTGATGTTGAATTTGAGACGCCCGACGCGCGAGAAGTCGAATTTGCGCGGATCGAAAAACATGCCTTCGAGCAAGCGATACGATGTCTGCACAGTCGGCGGATCGCCGGGACGCATCTTGCGATAGATTTCCAGAAGCGCGTCAACCGGCTTGGTGACAACATCCTTTTTCAAAGTCTGCGAAAGCACGGGGCCGAGGTCGTCGCGTTCCGGGAAAAAGACGCTAAAAGTTTGCACGCCCGCTTCAATAATCTCCTGCAATTTGGCCGGAGTGATTTCATTGTTGGCTTCGAGGACGACTTCGCCGCTTTCCATGTTGACGATGTCGCCTAAGGCATAAGCTCCGTCGAATTGCGTCGTGTCAACCTCGACTTCTTTGACGTTGCTCTTGCGCAATTCCTTGAGCGCCGAAGCACTCACTTTTTTGCCGCTCTTGATGATCGGCTCGCTGTGGCCTTTGCCCTTCACGTCCACGTCAATCTTCATGCCGACGAGATTGCTCTGGCCTGTTTCCGCTATTTCCAAGTAAAGGCGTCCGTCTTGGGCGCGGACGTTGTCGCCCGTGTAAAAGAGCCGCAGAATTTCTTCATCGGAGAACGAAGCGTTTTTAACGAAGTCGTCGAGTGGCGTGGTGCCGCTCGCCGCGTGCGCTTCAGCTTGTCCGCTCAGCCAGAGGCCGAGCGCGCGCAGGAAAATCGTTGACAGGAATTTGCGCTTGCCGACGCGCACGTACAAAAGATTTTTTTGATCGTACTCGAACTCGACCCACGAGCCGCGATACGGAATAATCTTCGCCATGCTGAGAAGGCCGCGCTTGAAGAACACGCCGGGCGAGCGGTGCAGTTGCGAAACGATGACGCGCTCCGTGCCGTTGATAACGAACGTGCCGTTGTCGGTCATCAGCGGAATTTCGCCGAAGAAAACTTCTTCTTCCTTGATGTCGCGGATCGAAAGCGTATCCGTCTCCGCGTCTTTATCGTAGACGGTCAGGCGGATTTTGACTTTCAAAGGCACGCTGTAACTCATGCCGCGTTCCTGACACTCCTGCTGGTCGTGCTTGTGCTTGAGGCCGACGGGTTCGCCGCAGTTGTCACACAAATGCGGGCGCACGGCGTTGAACGTGCCGCATTTGTTGCAAAGCGTTTCGCCGGGCGTCAATGGATCAACTTTGATCGTCGAGCCGCATGTTTTGCAGTTGGCGCGCAGATAGTTCAAGCCTTCGAGCCGCCCGCACTTGCACTGCCAATTACCGATTTGAAATTCGACGAATTCGAGCGTTGCCGTGCCGCGAAAATCCGAGATCGGAAAAATCGAGCGAAACACGGCCTGCAAGCCTATGTTCTGGCGCTCTTCCGGCAACAAGTCCATTTGCAGAAAACGGTTGTATGATTCGCGCTGCACTTCGATCAAATTCGGAATACGCGCAGCCGTCGGAATCTTGGAAAAATCATGGCGCACAGGAGCCTGACTGGTGCGGCGTCCTGCGACTGTGTTAGATAGTTGAAGCGGATTTGCAGACATCGGTGGTTCCTTAGAATAAAGAGAAGCAGTAGGAAAGTTTTCAGTTTTGGGGTTTCAGTAAATCAACTAGCAATTTAGCTGTGTCTTCGTCGTCTTAGTGTTTTGTATAACTCAAAACTGAAAACTGTTTGATTGCGAACGCCAAAATGCGATCAGAGCAAAAAATGCCCTGACCGCTTGATTTACTCAAAGCAGTTGAAATTTTTCTTCAAACTTTTTGGGAGTGATGGCAGCGCCTCAAAACTCCCTTACCTTACTTGCGAAGCAAGTTGCCTGTCAAGTGAACAAAGAAAAAAGACTGTAACTTTTGAATGACGAGTGTTCGATGCGGAAAGCGCGTGCGCGAGTTGCACAGCACGCGCCTTCCATGCACCGAACGACGGGCGCGAAAAGCTACTTGACTTCGACGGTTGCGCCAGCGTCCGCGAGTTTCTGCCGGATCGTCTCGGCTTCGTCTTTTGTGACGCCTTCCTTGACGGCCTTCGGCGCGGCTTCAACGAGGTCTTTCGCTTCCTTGAGGCCGAGCGCCGTAACTTCGCGGACAACCTTAATGACGTTGATCTTATTGCCGCCGACGGCCTGCAAGACCACATCGAATTCGGTCTTTTCTTCAGCCGGAGCCGCCGCATCGCCGCCGCCCGCTGCCGGAGCCGCAACCGCCGCTGCCGCCGCTGCCGAAACGCCGAACGTTTCTTCCAAGACTTTGACGAACTGCGAAGCTTCGAGCAAAGTCATATTCTTAATGTATTCCAACGCATCTTCTTGTGTTGCTGCCATGATTGCTTTCTATCCTCCTCCAAAGGGGTTCTAAGTATGCTGTTATTTCAGTTGCTTGCAGCAGGAGAACCCACGGGACGCATCTCGTTTTCGCTTGCATCGCGGAAATCGAAAGCGTCCGAGCCGTAAGCGACGACCTGACATATCATCGCGCTCGTTTGTCCACTGGTAACCGGCTGACTCTAGTAAAATTTTAGATTTGGGATTTGCGATTTGAAATCAGAATGAGGTTTGATCCTCTTCCAATCGCAAATCCAAAAATTCTTAGGTGGCTTCTTCGCCGCCGCCCTTTTGATCGCCGATTTGTTTGACGACGATTGCCAGATTGCGAGGCACGGCGGAAAGCACCGTGACGATGCGCTGTGCCTGACAATTAATCAAAAACATAATCTTCGAGATTAGTTCTTCCTTCGGCGGCAAGCTCGCAATCGCGTCAACATCCTTGAGCGCAACCACTTTGCCTTCGACAATTCCGACCTTGAACGTAAACACGTCCGGGTTGGCTTTAGAAAATTTGGAGACGGCCTTCGACAAAGTCACAGGATCGCCCGTGCTCAAAGCCACCGCCGTAACGCCCTTGAATTGATCTACGGCCTGCTCGAAGGGAGTGCCGACAGCGGCCTTGCGCGCCAGAGTATTTTTGACGACTTCATAGGACACGCCCGCTTCGCGCAAGGCGTTACGCAGTTCCTGATCCTTCGGGACGCTCATGTGCTGAAAACCGACGAGCATCGCAGCTGTCGCTTTCTGAAACTGCTCTGTGAGGGCTTCCAAGTCTTTTTGCTTTTGTTCTCTCGTCTTCATTTCTTTCGCTCCTCACTGCACTATTTAACGTAAGCCGTTTCGTCCAACAGCACGCCCGGACTCATCGTCGCCGCCAGATTCACTTTCTTCACATACTTGCCTTTCGCCGTCGAAGGCTTTGCCTTGACCACTGCATCGAGCAGCGTGCGCGCGTTATCGACAAGCAGTCCGGCGTCGAATGAAACCTTGCCGACAGGCGAGTGAATCACGCCTGTTTTATCCACGCGGTACTCGACTTTGCCAGCCTTTGTTTCCTGCACGGCGTTGCGCACATCGAAAGTCACAGTGCCGGTTTTCGGATTCGGCATCAATCCGCGCGGCCCTAAAATTTTACCGAGCGCGCCGACGGAGCGCATCATGTCGGGTGTTGCGATCACGGCGTCGTAATCGAGCCAGCCGCCACGAATTTTCTCCACCATATCTTCACCGCCGACGAAATCTGCGCCCGCTTCTTCTGCTTCCTTGATCTTGTCGCCCTGCGCGATGACCAGCACGCGTTTCGATTTGCCTAAGCCGTGCGGCAAAATAACTGTGCCGCGAACGAGTTGGTCTGCCTTGCGCGGATCGACGCCGAGCCACATCGTCAATTCAACTGTTTCATCAAACTTGGCGAACGCGATTTCTTTAACTTTCGCAATGCCTTCTTCTAAATTGTATTTCCGCCCGTCCTCGACCTTTTCTAAAGCGGCGCGGAATTTCTTTCCATGACTTTTCATCTTTATCCTCTTAAGGTTCAAACGAGGAGATAGCAATTGCTATCAACCTCTCCCTCTTGATTACTTTAACCTTCGACCGTCAGTCCCATATTGCGCGCGGTGCCTTCGATGGTCTTGATGGCGCTTTCCAGATTCGTCGTGTTCAAGTCCTGCATCTTCGTCTTCGCGATTTCTTCGATCTTGGCGCGCGAAATAGTGCCGACTTTTTCTTTGTTCGGCTTGCCGGAGCCTTTCGGGATGCCGCTGGCCTTCTTCAGCAAATCGGCGGCGGGCGGCGTCTTCGTTTCAAACGTGAACGAGCGATCCGCGAAAACCGTTATCACCACCGGAATCTTCAAGTCCGGGTCCATCTGCGCCGTCTTCGCGTTGAAGGCTTTGCAGAACTCCATGATATTGACGCCGTGCTGACCGAGCGCGGGGCCAATCGGCGGCGCAGGATTCGCTTTGCCTGCCGGAACTTGCAACTTAATGTAGCCTGTAATCTTCTTTGCCATTACATCAGTATTTCAGGAGCCGGAAGACAGGAGACAGAATAAAACGAAGTAAACGCGATGGTTATTACTTTATCTTTAATTCTGACTTGTGGCTTCTGACTTCTGACTCCTTATCAATTATTCTTCTTCCGCAAACGTTACCTTTTCGACATCGAGGAAGCTTAATTCAACGGGCGTCGAGCGCCCGAAAATCGTGACGGTTACCTTCAGCGTTGACTTGTCCTCGTTGACCTCTTCGACCTTGCCCGTAAAACTTGAAAACGGCCCGGACTTAATGCGGACGGTTTCGCCATGAGCATACGAGAACTTCGGCTTCGGTTTCTCCGCCGCTTCCGATACGTTGTGAACGATTTGATCGACTTCCTGCGGAGTCAAAGGCGTCGGATGCTGGCCGCCGACAAAGCCCGTTACTTTCGGCGTCGATTTGATTGTGTGAAAAACGTTATCCGGTATGTGGCCGCGATCATCACACTCGATTTCGACAAGCACGTAGCCCGGATAAAACATGCGCGTCGATTCAATCCGCTTGTTGCCGCGCATTTCGACAACGGTTTCCGTAGGAACAAGCACTTCCGTGACTTCTTGCTCCATATCCATGTCGCGCAGGCGCGCCTTCAGGCTATCGCGCACCTTCTTTTCATGTCCCGAATAGGTGTGAAGAATGTACCACTGCTTCATCGAAAAATTTTCCAGACTCGTTTAGAAGCCGCCCATCAGCCAATTGACGAGACGCTCAAGCTGCGTAATGAAAAACGCCAATCCCTGATCGACGACGAACAAATACACAGCGAAAAAGATTACTGCGACGACCGTTATAATCGTCGTGTTCTTCACTTCCTTTGCCGACGGCCACGACACGCGCCGCATTTCCGAGCGCACGTCGCGCAGAAATTGGGAAAGACGCTCAATGAATCCCGGATTGGCGACAACGCGGCGTTCGCCGCCGCCATCTCCGCCATCTGAACCAAACCGCGTGAATTGCGGCGACGGCGGCGCGCCCGGCGGCACGTCTGCGGAACTCACACGCATCGGCGCAGTCTCCGGTTCCAAAGGTAGCGCGGCGGAATCAGCGCCCGTTATACTGTCGGCTTTCTTCGACACCCGACTTTTCCTTTTCTCTCAAACGGCAGTGGCAGGGGTACCAGGATTTGAACCCGGACTTACGGTTTTGGAGACCGACGTGCTAACCATTGACACTATACCCCTATCCATCTTTCTTATTTCGTTTCCTTGTGCGGCTTATGTTCGCGGCAACGGCTGCAAAACTTGCTGAACTCCAAACGCTCCGGTGTCGTCTTTTTGTTCTTCGTCGTCGTGTAATTGCGACTCTTACATTCCGTGCATTGCAATACGATATTATCGCGCGCCATCTTTCACCTCTCGAACTTTCTTTCTCTTACCTTTCTTTCTCTTACAAGGCAAGACATTCAAGCTTGCCGCACAAACTGTCTTACTCGACGATGTCGGTGACAGTGCCAGCGCCGACGGTTCTTCCACCCTCACGGATAGCGAACCTGAGTCCCTTCTCCATCGCTATCGGCGCTATCAACTCGATGTTCATCG
>JAABUK010005022.1_pt1 | contig 21030 bp, 16 predicted proteins | sample 5559141 | NCBI WGS metagenome assembly JAABUK01 (sample SAMN10711869, study PRJNA513367) | rock metagenome | isolation source: Antarctica rocks | place: Antarctica: Victoria Land, Pudding Butte nord | collected 2016-01-03
AACAGCGCGCGCCTGCGCCAGGCTGCGGGCCTGGCCCCGAGCCGCGACCTGCTCTTCAACGGCTGGGGGCTCTCGCCCACGGGCCGCCACGTCGCGCTGCAGGGCGATATGCCGCTCAAGATGGCGCTCTCGCCCGACGGACGCTTCCTGGCCGCCGTGACCGCAGGCTACCAGGGCGTCGGCCTGTCGGTGATGGACGCCTCGGGCGCGGGCACGCCGCAGTTCCTGCCCCTGCCGCGCGCCTTCAACGGCCTGGCCTGGAGCCGCGACGGAGCGCGCCTCTTCGTCGCGGGCGGCAGCTCCGCCTCGCTGCACTCCTTCGCCTTCGCCGCAGGCAAACTGACCGCCTCGCCTGCGGTTGACCTCGCAGCAAGTACTTCAAGCCCTTCGAGCGGGGCGGGCTCAAGCGGGGCAGGCTCAAGCGGGGTGGGCGCGAGCGGGCTGCCTGTTTTTCTGGCGGGCCTGGCGGTTCATCCTGACAGTGGGCGGCTGTATGTGTGCAACGAGGGCGGGCACGAGGTGTGGGAGGTCAACCCCGACACCCTGCAGCGCGAGGCGGTGATCGCGGTGGGGACGCACCCGCACTCGTGCTTGGTTGGGGCAAACCGTCGTTATTTGTATGTCTCGAACTGGGGCGGGCGCAGCGTGAGCGTGGTGGACCTGGCGAGCCGCCGCCGCGTGCTCGACATCCGCGTGGGCATCCGGCCCAACGACATGGCGCTGGCTCCCGATGGCCGCCTCTTCGTGGCCTGCTCGGGCGACAACACCGTCCATGTGCTCGACACCAAGATTCTGGAAGGGCCTCAGGGCGAGCCGGACCCTTCGCGCCCGCCGCCCGAGAACGCGCGCGAGGTCATCGCCACCTCGCTGTACCCGGCCTCGCCCGAGGGCAGCACGCCCGACGCCGTGGCCGTCGCGCCCGACGGCAAGGCGCTGTATGTGGCCAACGCCGACAACAACGCGGTGATGGCGGTCGATATTTCCGACCCCATCGCATCGCGGGTGGCCGGCTTCATTCCCGTGGGCTGGTACCCGACCGCGCTCGCCGTCAGCCGCGACAGCGGCACCCTGTTCGTAGCCAACGGCAAGGGACTGCTGTCGCGGCCCAACGCCCGCCGCGCGGCCCCGCCTGCAAGTACTTCCCCAGGCGCTGCGGGCGCGCCGCGAGCCGGGGATCGTGCGCGCAAGTTCGAGTACATCGGGGATATGTTGGAGGGCTCGGTCTCGGTCATCGCGCGGCCCGAGGCGGCTGGGCTGGAGCGGATGACGGAGCAGGTGCGGCGCAACTCGCCCTTCACCCCGGCCTCGCTGCAGCGCGCGCCGCTCGCGAGCCAGAGCGTGATCCCCGACCGCGTGGGCGCGCCGTGCCCGATCAAGCACGTGCTGTACATCATCAAGGAAAACCGCACCTACGACCAGGTACTTGGCGACTTGCGCGACGCGAGCGGGCGGGCGGTTGGCAACGGCGACGCGAGCCTAACGCTCTACGGCGAGGACGTGACGCCCAACCAGCACGAGATCGCGCGCGAGACGGTGTTGCTCGACAACCTGTTCTGCAACGGCGAGGTGAGCGTGGACGGGCACTCGTGGTGCGACGCGGCCATCGCGACCGACTTCAAGCAGCGTTCGTGGATCGTGGAGTACTCCAAGCACGGCACGCTGCCGGGCAACGCCGACATGGACCAGCCCACGGCGGGCTTTTTGTGGGACCTGTGCCGTCGCCAGGGCGTGAGCTTCCGCAACTACGGCGAGGGCGCGCGCGCCGTGCCCGGCACCAACCGGGGCGTGTGGCCCGCCGGGCGCGACATGAACCGCGTCGACAGCTGGATCGCCGACCTCAAGGCCGCCGAGAAAAGCGGCGAGCTGCCTCAGTTCACCATCATGTCGCTGGGCGAGAACCACACGCGCGGCACCACTCCGGGAGCCTTCACGCCCGCGGCAGCCGTGGCCAGCAACGACATCGGGCTGGGCAAGATCGTGGCGGCGGCCTCGCGCAGCCGCTTCTGGAAGGAGATGGCGATCTTCGTCATCGAGGACGACTCCCAGAACGGCCCGGACCACGTCGACGCGCACCGCACCGTGGGCTCGGTCATCAGCCCGTGGGCCAGGCGGGGCGTCGTGGACAGCACTTTGTACACCACCGCGAGCATGGTGCGCACCATGGAGCTGATCCTGGGCTTGCCTCCGCTGACGCAATACGATGCCGGGGCCACGCCGATGTTCGCAGCCTTCAGCAACCGCGCTCAGCTCACGCCGTACCAGCTGCGCCAGCCCAAAGTCGATGTCTTCGCCAGGAACCCGGCGCACGCTGCGGGCGCTGCGGCCTCGGCGCGCATGAACTGGGCCGAGTACGACCGCGTGCCCGAAGACCAGCTCAACCGCATCCTGTGGCGCGAGGCCAAGGGGCCAAACGCGCCGTACCCCGCTCCCATCCACCGCGCCGTCTTCACCCGGCCCCAACGCGCGCTCTCCACGACGCCAGCCCAGCCGAGGTGAGCGGCCTCAAGTACTTGCCCGCTTCGCAACAAGCTCAAGCTCCGCAACAAGCTCAAGCTCCGCGACAAGCTCAAGGCGCGCCGCTGGGGTTGGGGTTCTTTACGCGAGCTGCTGGCGCAGCCACGCGGGGCGGTTGGTCGTGATGCCGTCCACGCCCGCTGCCAGCAGGCTCCTGGCCTGCGCAGGGTCGTCGACTGTCCAGGCATACAGCTTGAGCCCGGCCTGCTTCACCACCGAGGCGAAGGCCGCGTCGATGGGGAAGCGATGGTCCAGGTTTAGGCCGTCCAGGTGAGCGGCCCTGGCCTTCTCGACCAGTTCGCGAGCCGAGGGGAAGCGCCCGTTCGCGGCCTGCGCGTGCGAGGCCAGCCAGCACATCTCCAGGGCCGGCAGCAGGGGCCTGGCCGCGCGCATGGTTTCGAGGTCGAAGCCGATCAGCACGATTTGCCGGGGCTGCTGGCCCGAGGCTATGATCGCGCGCTGCAGCGGGGCAAGTACTTGCACGCCGCACTTGATCTCGACGAACAGCCTCTTGTTTTCAGGGATGGTGCTCAGCGCCTCGGCCAGAGTCGGGATTTTCTCGCCCGCCCAGCGCCCGCCCTTCCAGGCTCCGGCATCGAGCGCGCGCAGCTGCTCCAGCGTCTGCTCGGCGACCTCTTTGTCGATGCCGGTGGTGCGCCTGGTGCTGGCATCGTGCACGACCACGATGTGGCCGTCCCGCGACAGGCGGATGTCCAGCTCGCCCGCGTCGGCCTGCTGCTCCCAGCCCAGGCGAAGCGAGGCCAGCGTGTTCTCGGGCGCATCGAACGAAGCGCCCCGGTGCGCGATGATCTCCACGCCGCCGGGCACGCCAGGCGCGCCTGGCGCGCCGGAAACAGACGCCGCCAGCGAAGGTTCGAGCTTCATGGGAAAGAATCGGTCTAAATCGTAAGCCCAACCGAGCCCAGTCCAGCCCAGCTGAGCCGGCGCTGCGTGGGATGATCTGCCGCGCGACTTTTCAAAGTGATTTTGAGCAGCAAGGCTGAGCGGCGAGGCAGGACGGGCGAGCTCAGGCGAGGGCCCTGGGCTGAGCTAAGTGCTCGTCCAGCGCGCGCCCGAACTGCTCAATGTCGAGCGGCTTGGTCAGGTAAGCGCGCGCTCCGGCCCTGAGCAGGCGCTGAATCTGGTTGGGCGTGGCGTCGGCGCTGAGCACCACGACCGGGATGTCGCGCGTCGCGGCGTCCTGGCGCAGGTGGCGCAGCACCTCGTCGCCGGGAATATCGGGCAGGTGCAGGTCGAGCAGGATGAGGTCGGGCTTCTGCTCGCGCGCCAGCTCCAGGCCCAGGCCGCCTTGCATCGTGGCCAGCAGGCGCAGCCCGCCGCGCCGCGCCAGGATGCGCTCGATCAGCTTGAGGTTGGAGCTGTTGTCCTCGATGTAGAGCACCGTTTGCAGAGCGCGCCCTTCCTCGGCGTGGGGCCTGAAGTCGCCCGTGCTGCGAGCGTCCTGCTCGTGCCGGGTCAGGGGATCCTCGGCGCGCGGCAGCTCGATGAAGAAGGTGCTGCCCTGGCCGGGCACGCTGCGCACGCCGATCTGCCCGCCCATCATCTCGGCCAGCCCCTTGGAAAGGGCCAGCCCGATGCCGGTGCCCTCGACGCCGCTGCCGTCGGCTCCCAGCCGCTCGAAGGGCGTGAACAGGCGGCCCACATCCTGGGGCGTCAGCCCCGGCCCAGTGTCCTCGACCTCGATGCTCATCCACTCCCCAGCCGCCCGCCAGTCTTGCGCCCGCGAATCCTCCTGCGAGCTGCCCGAGCCGTGGTCAAGCTCACGCTCAAGTACTTGAGCGTGAGCTTGAGGCTCAGCATCGGGCGTCTGGAAGCAGGCGATGCTGACCTGGCCGCCCTCGCGGTTGTACTTGATGGCGTTGGAGACCAGGTTGAGCAGGATTTGCTTGAGCTTCTGGCGGTCGGCCAGCACGAAGGCGTCGGGGGCGCAGGCGGGCTCGCTCAGGCGCACGCTGCGCCCGGCGGCCAGCGGCGCGGCCAGGTCGAGCACTTCGCGCACTATGTCGCGCACGCTCACGGGCTCCAGCGACAGCGTCATGCGCCCGGCTTCGATGCGCGCGATGTCGAGCACCTCGTTGATCAGCTCCAGCAGGTGCCGCCCGCCCTTGAGGATTTGCCCCACGCCCTGGCGCTGCTCGGTGTTGAGCTCGTCCATTTCGAGCAGCTGCCCAAAGCCCAGGATGGCGTTGAGGGGCGTGCGCAGCTCGTGGCTCATGCGGCTCAAAAACTCGCTCTTGGCGCGGTTGGCGCGCTCGGCGCCGGCGCGCGCGGCCTCGGCCTCGTCCTTGGCCTGCTGCAGCGCGGCCTCGGCCCTCTTGCGGGCCGTGATGTCGAGCGTCACGCCGTCCCACAGCGTGTCGCCATTGCTAAGCCTCTCGGGGCGGGCCGCGGCCTGGCCCCAACGCTCGCCGCCCGAGAAATGCGCGAAGCGGCCTTCCCACTGCCACGGCTCCAGCGTCTGGGCCGAGACCGCGATGGACTGCTGGAAGACGATCAAATCCTCGGGGTGGATGAGCTCGATGAGGTAAAGGGGGTTGGCCTGGACGAAGCTGGGCTCGACTCCATACAGTTCGCGGCAGCCCTGGGAGACGAAGGGCCAGTCCACCGAGCCGTCGGGATGCAGCACGAACTGATACACCATGCCCGGCGTGTTGGCCGCGATGCGCGTGTATCGCTCCTGGCCCTGGCGGATGGCGGCCTCGGCCTCGCGCCGCTCGGTGATGTCGCGCTGGATCGAAACCCAGTGCGTGAACCAGCCCTTCTCGTTGGCCACCGGCACGATCGAAAGCTCGACCCAGAAGGGCGTGCCGTCCTTCTGGTAGTTGAGCAGCTCGACCTGAACCGGCTGCCACTTCTCCAGCGCAGCCCGGATTTTGTCGCGCGGCTCGCGCTCGGTTCCTGGGCCTTGCAGCAGGCGTGGCGTCTGGCCAAGCACTTCTTGAGAGCTGTAGCCGGTCATGCGCGTGAAGGCCTTGTTGACATACACGATGCGCGGGCCGGGCACTGCGATGGGCTCGGCCTGGGTGATCAAAATGGCGTCGTTGGCCGTGACCACGACTGATTCGAGCAGGCGCAGCCTTTCCTGGGTGGCCTGCCGCTCGGCGTCCGCCCGCGCCAGCTCGCGGCCTCGCCGCTCCGCTTCGTCGCGCGCCTGCTGCTTGAGCCTCTGCTCTTCGAGCATCTCCGCGACCGCCCCGGCCAGCTCGCGCAGCGTGGCCAGCTCGTCCTGGCTCAGCTCGCGCGGCGCGGTATCCATGACGGCCAGAGCGCCCAGCCGCCGCCCATCGTGCGCCAGCAGAGGCGCGCCCGCGTAAAAGCGCACATGAGGCGACTCGACAACCAGGGGATTGGCCGCGAAGCGCGCGTCCAGCGTGGCGTCGGGCACCACAAGTACCTCGTCGGACAAGATGGTGTGGGCGCAGAAGGCGTTCGCGCGCGGCATCTGGGGCGGCAGGCTCAAGCCCTGATCCTGATCCCGGCTCTGGCCGGGCTGGAGCGACTGGCGGTCGCGGTCCACCAGCCAGACGAAAGCCAGCGGCGCGTGCAGCAGCTGGCGGGCCAGGCGCGTGATGCGGTCGAAGTCAGGGTCGGGCGGCGTGTCCAGGATGCCGTGGGGCTGCAACGACTCCTGGCGCGCGGCCTCATCGGGCGGCGGGGGAAAGCTCATGCTCGGGGTGCGACGGGCTCGGATAAAAGCGCCCGCAGCGATCATCGCAAGTACTTGCAGCGGAGCGGCCAAACGGCAACCGGTTGATCTGCAAGTACTTGCCGGGCTGGGCTGGCGGCTCAGCGGGCTTTGTAGTGCGTGGGCTGGGTTGCCCTCAGCTCGGCGGCCTTGGCCTCGGGCAGGGTGTCGGAGACGAAGGAGCCGCCTCCGATCTCGGGCCCGGCCAGGAACTTGAGCAGGTTGGGCTTGCGCAGCGGCGGGTGGAACTCGATGTGGAAGCCAAAGCCCGCGTAATCGCCGCCATCTGTTGGCGCCTGGTGCAGCGCCATGACATAGGGAAAGGGCATCTGCCACAGGTTGTCGAAGGCGACCAGAGTGCGCTTGAGCGCGCGCGCCAGAGCCTCGACCTCGGCGCTTTCCAGGTCGGCCAGCGCGGGCACGACGCGCGTGGGAGCCACGAAGACCTCGTAGGCATAGCGCGCGAAGTAGGGCACGAAGGCGATGGCCCCGTCCTCATCGTGCAGCACGCGCCGCCCGTCCGCGCGCTCGTTGGCGATGATGTCGCTCAGCAGGGCGCGCCCGCTCTGCCGCAAGTACTTGGAGGCGGCGCGAGCCTCGTTCTCGATGGTCTTGAAGACGAAGTTGGTCGCGTAAATCTGGCAGTGAGGGTGCGGGTTCGACACCCCGACCGCCTCGCCCTTGTTCTCGAACGTCAGCACGTGGGCCACTTCGGGCCGCGCCCCCAGCTCGCGATACTGCTCCTGCCAGGCCCGCAGCAAGTCCGCGATCTGCCCGGCTGAGAGCTCGCTCAGCGACAGGTCGTGGCGCGGCGAGTAGCACACCACGCGCGCGATGCCTTCGGCTCGGCTCACCCGATACAAGCCGCTCGCGTTGCCCAGGATGGGCTCGGGAGGCGGTGCGTCCGGGCCAACGCACGGGTGGTCGTTGTCGAAGATGAAGATACCTTCGTACCTCGGGTTGCGCCCGCCAGAGACGCGCTCGTTGCCGGGGCACAGGAAGCACCGGGGGTCGTAAGGCGGCGGCGCGGGCGGTCCGGCCACTGTCTCGCCGCTCCAGGGCCGGTTCTGGCGGTGCGCCGCCACGATAACCCACTCTTCTCGCAAAGGATGCCAACGCTGTTCCCACATCACCCCACTATTGTCCCCCGCCCGCTCCACAAATGCGACCCACACTTTTTATACACACAATCCTGAACGAATTAGAAATTAGGACATTCGGATTGGAAGATATTTGATGCATACTTGAAGTCGAAGAACATCAAGGTAAGGTAAGGTGAGCCCCAATGTCCAGCGCCGTCAGGAACGGAATCCCAGATCTGAGCCACACCGTCATAGACAGCGAAACAGGTGAAGTCATCCACCAGGGTGCGGAAGGCCCTGCCGCCGATACGATGCGTGAGGAAGGCCGTGAGCTGTGGCAGGAGATCTACGCCAAGCGTAGGGAGCGCAAAAGGTAGAACCGGCAAGTACAAGTACTTGCCGGGGATTCGCGCTCGCCTCGACAGCTAAGCACAGCTGAGCCGAGCTGAGCCGCTTCAGAAAAAGTTCAGGGGGTGCCCTTCATGGCCTGGAGGGTCAAGGTGAGGCCGATGATGGTGATGATAGCCGCGCTGCCAATGGGCAGGTAGCGGGTGAGGGCGCCTGTGGCGGGCGAGTCGGCCCAGCGGCTCATGTGGCGGCGCGCGGCGACCACGGCCAGCCCGATGCCGATCAGAGCAGCGGCTAAGCCCGCGCTGAAGGCGCTGATGAGCAGCAGGCCGTAAGCGATGCGCTGCATCTTCACTGCGGCCAGCAGCACGATCAGAGCCTCGGGGCAGGGCACAATGCCGCCCGAAACCCCCAGTGCCACCAGGGTGCGCACGGTCACTGGCCCTTCTGGAACCGCGTGGCTGTGCGCGCGCCCGCCGTGGCTGTGCACCTGGCCGTTGCCATGAGCATGGGAATCCTCGTCACCGTGCTCGTGGTCGTGATCATGCGAGTGCCCGTCACCGTGGTCATGCGCGTGATCGTGCGAGTGGTCGTGATGCTGGTGCCCACCCCGCAGGTCTTGCACGCGGCTCATCAGCAGCCAGAAGCCCACGCCCAGGATGAGCAGCCCGCTCAGCGCGCTGAGGACGGGGTACAGGCGCTCGGGGACGATGTAGTTGGTGGCGAAGAGGGTGATCAGGCCCAGCGCGAAGACGCCGAAGGTGTGCGTCACGGTGACGATGACGCCGAGCAGGGCCGCGTGCCGGGGCGTGCCGCGCGTGCCGACGAGGTAAGCCGCGACCATCGTCTTGCCGTGCCCCGGCGACAGCGCGTGCACGGCCCCGAAAGCCAGCGCGATGAGCACGCCCAGCAGCATCACGCCCGGCGACAGGTGGCGCCGCGCGATGGACTGCGTGAACAGGCTGCGCGGCGTGTTGCCCGAGCCGCCCGATCCCGAAGCCTCGCCTGAGCCTGGCACCTCGCCTGAGCTTGGCTGCCCTGAGCCCGCGCTGCTCTGCATTGGCACCTGGCCCTGCGCCGCGCCGCCGTGCAGGGCCACGTTGAAGGCGGCTTCGGTCTGCGAGGGCGCGTTCACCGTGGCGTCGGTGGGGAAGGTGGTCAGCTCGTGGCTGGTGTCGGTCGCGGCTGCGCTGGAGCGGCTGATGGAGGCTCCGGGCCCGGCCTGCGCCACGATCTCCTTCCAGCCCGTGCGCCCGGCGAAGTTATCGTCGCGGTAGGCAACCGCGTGCGTGGGCGAAGCGCCTCCGGCAGCCGGGCCAGGCCAGGCCACGGCGCTGCTGAAGACCAGGCGCATGATCGGCAGGCCGCCGGCTCCGGGCCTCAAGCGCAGCTCAACCGGGCGCAGCACAAAGCTGGTCTGCCTGCCGTCCATCGACAGGGAAAGGCCGCGCTTCAGCTCAGCCGCCTGGCCTTGCAGGTAGCTGGCCTGCTCAGCCGGGCTGGGCTGGCCGTTGCCGTCGCTGTCCAGGACGGCCATGCGCTCGGCGGTCGAGATTTCGGCGAAGTCGAAGACGGTGCGCCACGCGAGCTGCCCAGGGCTGGCCTGGAAGCGGGCGTAGTGGTTGATGGAAAAGTTGCCCATCGGGTGCGACGAGGCGGGCCGCGCCAGGCCCACAGCCGCCAGCAGCGCGAGCAAAATCGCGATTCGAGACGAGGCCAGGCGGCGCGGGAGCAGCACGAAGGCGGAGAGCGCGAGGGCGGAGCGAGTTGATCTCATGGTGTGGCTACTGGCGTGTGGCTACCGGCGCAGTCTGCAGTCTGAGGCCGTGCAAGTACTTGTGCGTGTGCCCGCCCGCGGCCTGCGGCGGCCAGAGGATCGGGCAGCGGACAGACCCTTAGCCCTTAGCTCGGGCTCCACGTTTGATGCCCGTGACGCCCGCCGCCTGCCCTGCCTGGCGCGCGATGGGCGCTGTGCTCGCCGCCTTGCCTTGGAGGTTAGGCATTTCGAGCCTGGCGAGCAGGGCGCGCGCCTGGAGCGGAGCGGAAGGGTGGAAGCGAGGGTTGATGGCCAGGGCCTTTTGCAGGTCGCGCCTGGCTTCGAGGCTGTGGCCACTCGCCTGCGCGATGACGCCAGCGTGGTACCACAGCATGGCGTCCTGCGTGTTGAAGGCGAGCGCGCTGGCCGCCGCTTGGCGCGCGGGAGCGAGCAGGCCGTTCTTGTAGCTGACCCAGGCCAGCGTATCGTAGCTGTAGATGTCGTGCCGCAGCTTCATCTCGCCCTGCGCCAGGGCGAGGGCCTCGGCCAGGTGCCGGTTGTGATCGGCGTAGAAGAGCGCGCGAGGGCGGTCGTAGACCATGCCCCTGGCCCGCGTCAGGCGCGCGATGGCCTCGACCAGAGCGAACTGCTGGGCGGCCTGCTTGCGCTGCCCCAGCGCGATGTAGGCATCTCCCAGCAGGGCCACGGTGTCCGGCTCGGGCACGATGGCCTCGGCCTGGCGCGCCCAGCCCACGGCTCCCTTCCAGTCGCCGTCGTTGGCCGCGATGTGGGCCAGGAAGTTCATGGCCCTGTAGTCGCGCGGGAAGATCTGCAGCGCCTGCTTGAGCTGCTGCGCGGCCTCTTTGCCGCGGCCCATGTTGGCCAGCACGCGCGCCTCGCTCCAGTGGTACCACGCGATGCTCTCGGGCGGGGCGTCGATGTTGGCCGAGGCCTGGGCGGTCGCGGTGCGCACATCGGCCAGCGCGCGCTGAGGCTGGCCGTGGATCGCGAGCAGGCGCGCCCGCAGCGAGTAGTAGTTGGCGTCCTCCTCGCCCTGGGGCGGCGACAGGCCCAGCGCGTGCTGAGCCGAGGCGTAGTCGCCCAGCTCAACGAACAGATCGACCTTCAGCCGCTGGGCGTCCGTGTCCTCGGGCGAGGCGTTCTTGAGGGCGGCCAGCGCCTCGCCGAAGCGGTGCTGCATCAGCAGGATGCGCGACAGGCGGCGGCGCGTCTCGGCGTGCGAGGGCGTGATCTTGAGCGACAGGCGAGCCCCCTGCTCGGCCTTGATCGCGTAGCCGATGTCGCCGGTCTCGCGCTGCAGCGCCATGTAAGCGCCCGCCAGGTTGCTGTAGCTGATGGCACCCTGCGGGTCGTAGCGCACGCGGCCCTGCCAGAAGGCCACGTTCTGCGCCGCCTGCTGCGGATCGTAAGGCGCGCGCCGCACCGGAGGCGGGCCGGGCGTGGCGGCCACCTGCGCGGCCTGCGGCGGGCTCGCGCTGCGGCTCGAATTCCACAGCGTCGCGCCAACCGTAGCCGCAGCCACAGCTGTGGCAGCAGCTAAATATCGTCTCGTCATGCGGCTCGGGAAACTGTTTGGGAACGGCCTGGGAACGGCCTGAGAAATAATCTGAAACCCAAAACTTCAATCCCCCGCAAGTACTTGGGGCGCAAGTACTTGAGGGGTGTGCACAAATGCTCAGCGAGTTTTCTGCAGCTTTTTGCGGGCGAAGTTAGATGACTGCTGGATCGCTTTGTGGCAGTCGGCATCGGTGTATTGATACTCCTCCACGGATGCGGACAACGCACTCGCCAAAAGTCCCTGTAGGCGCTCCTGGATTTGTGCACACCCCTCAAGTACTTGCAGGGGATTGAAGTCGGCTCGGCAAGGGCAGAGCAGCGTATGCTGCTTTGAGGTGCGCTGCTCCGGGGTGCTCAGGCAGGGTTGCCGATGTAGGGGAAGGTGCCGATGTTGTTGCCCTGGAAGCCCACGTTGTCGGTGGTGAACTGCGGCAGCTCCTTGCCATCGTCCGGGGCCAGCTTGAGGGCCGGGATGGTGTTGCCGAAGATGACGCCCAGGTCAATGTCGGCCACGTCGTCTTGCAGCTTGCGCCCGCCGAACTTGCCTCCGGTCGCGCCCCCGGTCTCGACGCCCAGGAAGGAGGCCGGGCCGCTCTGCGACAGGTCAACCATCATCATGTCGGGCGTGAGCACGCTGACCGCGACGTTGGCGATGGCGTCCGAGCGCCCCGCCGGGAACTTGAAGAACGAGCGGATGTCCTGCCCGATCTGCGAGCGGTCCTGAGGCGGCGAGATCTTGTTGTTGGTCTTGTGGCGGTTGTTCGAGATGGTGGCCAGCACTTCGTTGATCAGCGGGCGCGCCAGGCGATCCTGCTGCATATAAAGCTGGGCGTTGGCCGTGGGCCGCGCCGTGGCGCCGGGGGTTCCCGTGGCGCCGGGGGTTCCCGTAGCGCCGGGGGTTCCCGTGGTGCCGGGGGTCCCCGTAGTGGTCGCGGTTCCGGTGGTGCTGGGAGTCGCGGTTGCGTTCCCGGTGGGGCCGCCGTTGTTGTCAGTGCCGTTGCAGCCAGCCAGAACCAGGGCAAAGGCCGCAGCAGTGGCCAGTGAGAAGCCGAATTTCTTTGTCATGTTCGCCTTTTGTGCCTGCGGGCTCGCGCCCCCAGGCTTAAGCCTTTAGCGGGGCACGCTGGTCGTTATCCAGACGCCGATCTTGCCGTTGCCGATGCGCGCCTTGGGCATCTCGACCACGATCGAGAGCAGGTTGAGGTTGCGGAAGAAGTCGCGCGCCTCGCCCTTGGGCCGCCAGCCGTTGACGCGGGGCTTGTTGGGGTCGGGCGTGTTCTTGTCCTGGGTGCGCGGCAGCGGCTGCTGCAGCCCCGTGCCGCGGTCCGGGAAGATCTGGATAAACCGCTCCAGGTCCAGGAAGAACGGGTCTTCGCGTGCGCCGGCGAACACTTCCATGCCCGGCGTGGGCGAGAAGGCCCGGTTGATGACGCCCGTCGTCGCGTAAGGCGAGGTGAACTTAGACAAGGTGCCCAGCAGAGCCGGCTTGACCGGGCCCGAGAAGAGCACGCGCTGGTTGGCGCCGGTGCCCTCGAACTTGGCCTGCATGACCAGGTCCTCGATGCCGTCGCCCGTGGTGTCGATCTTGAACTGGTACAAGACGCCGGGGTCGAAGCTCACCGTGCCGGCCTTGCCGGCCGGGATGAGCGGGTGCACGTCCATCGCGAACACGACGTTGTTCGCGTTGCGCGGGCTGGGGAAGATGAACAAGTCCGTCAGGTCAGCGCCGGGGCGGCTGACGTTCTCGGCGGTGTCGGCGTGATCCGAACCCCGCACCTGAGTTGGGCTGACCATCAGGGCGCTTATGCCCAGCGCCATCGGCACCGCTGCGACCGCTCCGGTCGCCATCAGCCGCTTGCTCTTGCGTGAGAGAGACATCTCTTTCTCCTTCTGTATTCCAACGACATTTCGGCGCCTGCAGCCGCCTCCACTCAACTCAACAGCAGCTGAGCCAAAGCCTGCAAAAGCAGCCACAGTCCAGTTCAAGCGAGCTTCGCCAGCCGCACGCGGACGCCGCGCCAACCAGGGCAAAGACAGGCTCGAAAGCAATTTCGCGAGCGGCGCGAGCCGCTCACATCCTGTTTCAGGCCACCAAACCGAAATCGGGTGGTCTTCTCAGGAAGCAAAAGGAGCGAATTAGCAAGATGAGAATTGCTGAGCCGAAGGTAAAGACGCAAAGCTAATTCGCTTGCACAAGCATAACACAGGGCGCTCTTAAAAGCGCAAGTCTATCTCAATCTAATGCTTCGCACACGTTTTTAAAAACCCGTAATATTGCGTTGTGGCTTCTACGGACAGTCTGCGGCACCGTGCGCTTTCAAACCGTCCGGGAGCAGCTTCTTGAGCCGTGGCGTGGCCTTTGCGCGGCGCGGCCTGGTTCCGAGTGAGTCTGAGCGCGGAGTTAATCAAGGAGAGACATGAAAGCCCTTTGCTTCCACGGCAAGAACCACGTCAGCGTGGACAACGTTCCCGACCCCAAGATCGAGCAGCCCGGCGACGTGGTGCTGCGCATCACCAGCACGGCCATCTGCGGCTCCGACCTGCACCTGTACGACGGCGTCGTCGCCACCCTGGAGCGTGGCGACATCCTGGGCCACGAGTTCATGGGCGAGGTCATCGAGGTCGGAAGCGAGGTCAAGAAGTTCAAGAAGGGCGACCGCGTGGTGGTTCCCTTCACCATTTCGTGCGGCCACTGCTTCTTCTGCGAGAAGACGCTGTTCTCGCTGTGCGACAACACTAACCCCAACGCCGAGATGCCCGAGAAGCTGTACGGCTCCTCGCCCGCGGGCCTGTTCGGGTTCTCGCATATGTTCGGCGGCTACGCGGGCGGCCAGGCCCAGTACGTGCGCGTGCCCTACGCCGACGTGGGCCCGATCAAGGTTCCAGAGGGGATGCCCGACGAGCAGGTGCTGTTTCTTTCGGACATCTTCCCCACGGCGTGGCAAGCCGCCGAGAACTGCCAGATCCAGAAGGGCGACACCGTGGCCATCTGGGGCGCGGGGCCGGTGGGCCAGCTCGCCATCCAGTCGGCGTTTTTGCAGGGCGCGGGCAAGGTCATCAGCATCGACAACATCCCGGAGCGGCTCAAGATGGCCCAGAGCTTCGGGGCCGAGGCCCTCAACTTCCAGGACACCGACGACGACAAGAACATCTTCGACCAGCTCAAGAGCATGACCCAGGGGCGCGGCCCCGACTCCTGCCTGGACGCCGTGGGCATGGAGGCGCACGGCACCAGCCCCGGCGAAATCTACGACTGGATCAAGATGGGCCTGCGCATGGCCACCGACCGCCCCAACGTCCTGCGCCAGGCGATGCAGGCCTGCCGCAAGGGCGGCACCATCTCGGTGCCGGGCGTGTACGTCGGCTTCCTGGACAAGCTCCCCTTCGGAGCCGCCTTCAACAAGGGCCTCACCTTCAAGATGGGCCAGACCCACGTCCAGAGGTACCTGGAGCCGCTGATGAAGCTCATCGAGGAGAAGAAGATCGACCCCTCGGCCATCATCACCCACAAGTACACCCTCAACGAAGCGCCCATGGCCTACGAGACCTTCAAGAACAAGAAGGACTCGTGCATCAAGGTCGTGCTCGACCCCTGGGCCGACAAAGCTGAAGGCAAAATCCGCGACTTCTCCACCCCGCAGTCCAACGCTTAGCCCAGCCCAGCACTCCAAGCCAACAGCGAGCCGCGAGCAACCCGCGCGCCCCTGCCGCTCACCCTCACCACGAAGCTGATCGTCGAGAAGAAGTGACGCCGACGATACCTCACGGCTCAGGCCACCCTGACAGGCGGCTGCGGCTCTTCTCAAGTACTTATGGCGGGCCCTGCGCGGAGGCAGACAGTGTCGACGGGGCCAGGCGGAGTAGAATTTCGTCATGCAAACGGAGGCTTCCCGGCAGCTCACGGACGCTCAGCTCAGCTTGGCTCAGGCGGTCCGCGGGCGCGAGCAGCAGGCGGCTGAAGCCGCCATCGTGCTGCTCGAAGTGCGCTTCTGGAGCTTCCAGCAGCGCGTTGAGCAGGGCCACATCCTGGTTGCGCGCGGCCTGGGCAGCGAGGTGAGCGAGCTCTTCGAGGAGATTCTGCAGGCCCGCTTCCCGCTCGCGAGCGTGGTTCCGGTTGTGGCCTTCGGCTGGTCGGACGGTGCTTCGATGGCCGCCAACAATTCGTCCGGCTTCAACCCGCGCCCGATCGTGGGCGGCTCACGCGCCTCGCATCACTCGACAGGCCGCGCCATCGACCTCAACCCGGCTCTCAATCCCTACGTCAAAGGCGAGCTCGTGCTGCCCCCAGGAGCGGCCTACGATCCAACGCGCGCCGGCACCCTGACGCCCGGCTCGGCTCCCGTGCGCGCCTTCGAGATGCGAGGTTGGAGCTGGGGCGGGCGCTGGGCCAGCCCACTGGACTACCACCACTTCGAGAAGCCGTGAGCAGATAAAAGCCGCACCGCAGCCACAGCGCAATCACAACATCACAGCGCCTCGAACGTGCTCAACCACTGATAATTGAGGTTTTGTGTGATTTATGAACGAGGCGGCTTTAGCCGAGCAGGATGACGGTGAGGCGCTTGGGGCCGTGGGCACCCAGCACCAGGATGCGCTCGATGTCGCCGGTGCGCGAGGGGCCTGTGATGAACGACAGCGACGAGGGCAGCCCGCCTTGATACAGGCGGCTCAGGGTCTCGAAGGCGGCGGGCAGGTCCGGCACCAGCTGCTCGCGCGTGGCGACCACGACGTGGTGCGGCGGCAGCACCGAGAGCGCCCGCCCGCCCGAGCCGAGGGCCGAGAGCAACACGGTTCCCGTCTGCGCGATGAGCGCGTCGCAGGTGCTCCAGCCCACCTCGCAGCCTTCCAGCTCCAGCGCGTCGAAGCCCTGCGCCGAGGCGTCCACGCTGAGCACCTTCAGCTCGGGCAGCTCAGTTAGCTCAGAGCCCAGCCCTTGCAGAGCGGAGTCGAGCAGAGGCGAGGCGTGGCGCGCGATGCGCCGCCAGTTGTTTTCGCGCGCCATTTGAGCCGCAAGTACTTGCAGCGCGCCGTGGTCGGGCACGCGCACGAACTCGGCCTTGAGGTCGAGCAGGTTGCGTTCGAGCAGGGCGATGCGCGCCTCGTAATCGTGGCCTACGGGAGGCAGCCAGGCGCGCCACGAGGACTCGTTGGTGCCCACGCCCGAGTTGCTGATCACGTTGAGCGGGATGCTCATCGGCGCGGGCTTAGCTGGCTGCGCCGCCTGGCCGCCCGGCACCCAGCCGGCGGTTTCGAGCGCGTCATCGGCGCGCAGCGGAGCCGGGCGGATGCCGATGGACTCGCCTTCAAGCTGCGTTGGCTTGTCAGGAGCGAGCGGCGCGGCGTTGGAGCCGAGCGGGTTCGAGCTGTCGGGCGCGATGGCTTGAGGCGAGGCCGCGGCGTGCGTGCTCAGCCCGTGCCCGTAGCGCGAGGGGATGCTCAGCGCGCGGCGGATGCGGCCCAGGATGTCGTCGCGCGCCCCGTGCTGAGCGCCGGGCTTGGTGTTCGATGTCATAGGTGCTGCAAGTACTTGGGGCTTGAGGCGGCGCTTCAGAGCATCGCCGAGCTCAACCCGAACCTCAATGCGCCTGCGCTCAAGCGCCTGCTTGTAAAGCCCGATGTGCTCGGGGTCGATCTTGAACACCGTGCTGTAGCCGTCATCGCCGCGCACGTGGGCGCGGGCGAACTTGGAGTAGCCGGTCGCGAACGTCAGCGTGAGCCGCACGTCGCGCGGGTTGAGAGCCAGCATCTTCGCCAGCACAGCCTCGAAGCCTTCCACATCTTCCATGATCGTCCCCAAGTACTTGCGGCTTGGGCAAGGCGCTCAGAACATCTCCAGCGCCAGCGTTACAGTGATGCCATGTTGCTCCAAGACCTTCTCGCAGTGCTGCACCTGCTCATCTTCCACAAGCGCATCTTTAAGCTCCACCCGTAGACGGATGTTGTCCTGGCAGTAGACCATCGCGTACGGGTGCGGGCCGCACACCAACTCGACCTCGTGCGGCTTGAAGCTCAGAATCTCCGCGACCTTCGCATCAAGCTCTTCTCCCATCCAAAACCTCTTAAACCGGGGGATTGTGTGCACTCAAAATTAGGATGCTTTGTTCTTCTCGTGCTGCGCCCACTCGTCGCGGAACGAGCGGCGCGCCAGCCTGGGGAACTCGCGGGTCTTGGTCCACGAGATCATCGGGTCCAGCTTGCTGCGCTTGACGATCGGGTGGAAGGGCTGCGCCAGACGCCCCAGCTTCATCGCCAGCGCGTAGATGCGGGGGCGCGTGATGAGCCACGAAAACGCGCTCCAGGCCAGCCCTTCGAGCTTGCCCGGCTTTTCCTCGACTGCGTTGCGGCGGTTGCGCAGCAGGTGGTGGTGCAGGTCGATCCCGACGGGGCACGCTTCGGTGCAGGCTCCGCACAGGCTGGAGGCGCCCGAGAGGTGCTTCCAGCTCTGCAGGCCGCGCAGGTGCGGCGTGATGACGCTTCCGATCGGGCCTTGGTAGGTGGTGCCGTAGGCGTGGCCGCCCACGCTCTTGAAGACGGGGCACACGTTCAGGCACGCGCCGCAGCGGATGCAGGCCAGGGCCTCGCGCTGCTCGGGGTCGCTGAGCAGCTGCGTGCGCCCGTTGTCGAGCAGCACGATGTGCAGCTCCTCGGGGCCATCCGGCTCGCCTGGTGCGCGGGGGCCTGAGATCAGGGTGTTGTAGCACGTCAGGGGCTGGCCGGCGCCGGCGGTGGCCAGCATGGGCAGGAACAGAGCTAAGTCGCTCAGGCGGGGCAGCACCTTCTCGATGCCAAGCAGCGCGATGTGGATGCGGGGCAGGCTCATGGTCAGGCGCGCGTTGCCCTCGTTTTCGGTGATCGAAATCGAGCCCGTCTCGGCGATGGCGAAGTTGGCGCCCGTGATGCCGACATCGGCCTGCAAGTACTTGCCGCGCATGACGCGGCGCGCGATCATGGTCAGCTCCTCGGGGCTGTCCGAGGGCTCGCTGCCCAGGTTGTCCTCGAAGGTCTTGGAAATCTCGCCGCGCGTCAGGTGCATGGCGGGAAACACGAAGTGATAGGGCGCTTCCTTCCTCAGCTGCACGATGTACTCGCCCAAATCCGACTCGTCCACCAGCAGCCCGGCCTCTTCGAGCGCGGCGTTGAGGTGGATTTCTTCCGAGGTCATGGTCTTGGACTTGATGACCTTCCTGGCGTTGGCGGCCTGGCAGATGCCCAGGATAATTTGGCGCGCTTCCTCGGCATCGCGCGCCCAGTGAACGTGAGCGCCGCGAGCCGCGATGTTCTGCGCGAACTGGTCCAAGTACTTGTCGAGGTGGTCGATCACGTCGCGCTTGATCTGGGAGGCGGCGTGGCGGGCGTCGGGCCAGGAGGCGTAGCGGGCCTTGAACTCGTCGCGCTTGAGGTAGTAGCCGCCCAGCGCCTTCTGGATCAGAGCGCGGTGCTTGAGGTCAGCCGACATCACGCCGGCGTCGTGGTGGAACTGCTGCACCGGCGTCCCGGAGCCTTCGAGCGCGTGGTCGTGGACGTGGTCGCCGTCCGCGTCGTGCGCCACGGCGCGGGCTTCTTCCTGAGTTGAAGGTTCGAGGGCAGTTGTGCTCATGGTCTTAGTGTTGCCCAGTGTGTTGCACGATGCCTTTGATGAAGGGCTTCGATGAAGGGCTTCACGAACTCAGCGCGCCCGCCTCGCGCTCCCAGGGCTCCCAGGGCTCGACCGTGAAGCCGCCGGCGCCGTCATCGGACACGTAAAACAGCTCATCGAAGCCTTCGCTCCACTCGGGAACCTGCAGCCGCGAGTGCACCGCCAGCAAGCCAGCATCCGGCACGCGCGCCCTTCCCAAGCGGGCCGCGTTGCGCTCCAGGGCCAGGCGCAGATCGGTCTGGAGGTAGTAGCCCGCGATGCCAAAGCGAGCCGCGCGAGCCGCCCCGATGAAGAGGGCGCGCTCGCTCTGGGAGGCGTTGGTGTTGTCGATGACGACGCGCGTGCGGCTTTGCAGGCACGCCTCGAAGAGCAGGCGCTCGCGCCGCCGCGTGCCGAGCACGTCCAGGCTCAGCCGCACATGGGAGGCGAAGAAGCGCCGGGCGCAGAAGGTCGACTTGCCCGAGCCGGGGATGCCGATGAGGAGTGCCAGTTCCATAGCTGCCGCTTCCAGAGCTGCCGCTTCCATAGCTGCCGCTTCCAAAGCTGCCGCTTCCAAAGCTGCCGCTTCCAAAGCTGCCGCTTCCAAAGCTGCCGCGACGCCAGGCGCAAGTACTTGCGGGCCTGGGCTGGGCTCGCCTGGGCTCAGGAGGCTGTCAGGAGGAGGCCAGCACCTCGGCCAGGTGCAGGGTCTTGAGCTTCGACTTCTGGCGCGAGAGCAGGCCCTGCAGGTGCATCAGGCACGAGGAGTCGTTCGAGATCATGTACTCGGCTTGAGTGGCCTCGGCTGAGGCGTTCTTGACCTCGCCCATGGCCGTCGAGATAGCGGCGAACTTGGCCGCGAAGGCGCCTCCGAAGCCGCAGCACGCTTGCGACTCGCTCATCTCGACCAGCTCAAGGCCCTGGACGTGGCCCAGCAGCTGGCGCGGCTGCGACTGGATGCCCAGCTCGCGCAGGCCGTGGCAGCCGTCGTGGAAGGTCGCGCGGTGCGCGAAGCGAGCGCCCACATCGGTCACGCCCAGCTTCGAGACCAGGAAATCGGAGAACTCCCAGGTTTTCTGGCCCAGCTCGCGGGCGGCCTCTTCCTCGGGCTGGCCGGCGAAGAGCTGCGGGTAGAAGTTCTTCAGCATGGCGCCGCACGAGCCGGAAGGGATCACGATGGCCTCGGCTGCCCTCAGCTCGACGAGCAGCTCGCTCAGCACGCAGCGCGCGATGGGCCGCGCCTGCTGCCAGTAGCCCGAGTTGAACGAAGGCTGGCCGCAGCACAGAGCCGATTTGGGCACCAGAATCTGATGCCCCAGCCGCTCCAGTACTTGAGCCGCGCAAAGCGCCGCGCGCGGGTAGAAGGCGTCGATGAAGCAAGGCACGAACAGAGCGATTCTCATTTGGAGCCTCGCAGTGTAAGCCATCCGCCCCCGGCCACCAGGCGACTCCAGGCGTTTTCAAGCAGCTCAAGTACTTGGCGGCTCAGCCCCGGCGCTGGCGACGCAGCGAGCCTTCGACCTCGCGAATCTCGCGCAGCCCCGCGCCCAGGCCAAACAGCAGGCCGCAGCACGCCAGCAGCAGCACAGCCGCCGCGAAGTTCGAGGCGTGCAGCCGGGCCGCCAGCCACCACACGCTCCGCCCAACCCACGCCGCAGCACGCGCCCGCCCAGAAGGGATCGTGAACAAGCTCGCCAGCGCAACCGCTCCGAAAGCGCCCGCCACGGCTCGCCGCCGCCGCCCGCGGGCCCAGCTCAGCTGAGCCGGCGAGCAGTCCCCGGGCGCGAGCCGATAATCCGGCGCATCGCGCCGCACCGCGCGCCTGACCACGGCCTGAGCCCAGCCCAGCCCCGCCAGCTGAGCCAGGCCCAGCACAGCCAGCCACCACACGCTGCCGCCACGCGTTAGGATCAGGCGCGCGCAAGGCAGGGCCAGGCTCAGCGTCACCGTGAGCAGCGCCACCCGGTAGCCCAGGATCGTGGCGCAAGCACGCCGCGAGAGAATCATGCGTGCAGCATAACCCCTCGCCTGAACTCAGCAGCCCCTCGCCTGAACTCAGCGGCCCCTCGCCTGAACTCAGCAGCCCCTCGCCTGAGCTCAGCGGCCCGCCTCGGCTCAAGCTCAGCTCAAGGCAGCCTCAGCTCAAGGCAGCACAAGCCAGGGGCCCGAAGCACCACGCGCCGCTGCCAGGCCGCTGCGCCGCTGGCAGACCGCTCTGTCCAAAACATCTTCCGTTTGGGATTGTGTGCACTAAAACGATGGTTGGGTTGGGGCGGAAAATTCGTGCTTGGTCAGGGTTGGTAACAGGGTCATTCAGTTCTCAGTAAGTAGTCAGACAGAATTAGTTTAGACTGGATGCCATGGGACGAATCAAGAGCATTGAGTTGGATGGGGAGCAGCGCGCTGCGTTGGAGCAAGGGTATCGCAAGGG